>Ga0206811_1025_pt1 | contig 51141 bp, 44 predicted proteins | sample Alteio_BWOrgCont_53_FD_152886 | JGI IMG/M metagenome (GOLD analysis project Ga0206811, IMG submission 152886) | Enriched cells from forest soil in Barre Woods Harvard Forest LTER site, Petersham, Massachusetts, United States -... | ecosystem: Environmental > Terrestrial > Soil > Temperate forest >... | reverse complement strand
GAAGAAGACGAGGTTGTAAAGCCAGTGGCAGAAGCCTCGGCGCCAGCATAGCTTGTGCCAGCGACCCCTGCTTGGACAATGGTAAAGGTCTCGCCAACGGCAAGAGCGCCTGAGGTAGGGGCGACAAAAACTTGGGCATTAGTCATGGATGCAGAGCCTGAGACAATCAGCTGACCATAATGGCTGGTATCAGTGACGCCTATAACTAAAAGACCGCCTGAGCCCTGACTATAGTTACCGGTAATGCTATGGCTAGTGTTAAGCCTGAGCGAACCATCATTGATCACTGTATTGGAAGCACCCACAACGACATCGTCATCTAAGAGCTGATAGGCATGACTATCAAAGGTCAGATTATTGTTGTTGGTCGTAATCGTCCCGATCGTACCATTATAGCCCGTCAGCGTTCCATAACCGCCAGAACTTCCGCCCGTGATCGTTAGTCCCTGAGACACATTGATGTTGCCCGCGATCGTTCCCGCGTTCGAGATCGCACTTAAGATCGTGCCGGTGCTATAGATCGCATTAAGGCTGCCTGTGATAGTGCCGCTATTGCTGAGGCTGCCTAATGTGCCGCCGTTATTAATCGCAGTCGGACCGTTGATCAACCCGTCATTGATAATAAGGCTGGTGAGTGGCCCGTCATAGATGCCAGGATTGCCAGTAATGGTGCCACCAGCGTTGTTGAGAATGGTGCCGATCGTGCCGCCATTGCCAATCGCTTCATTGCCGTTAACTCCCTGAATCGTCCCACTGTTAGATATCAGGCTAATATCACCAACATTGTAAATCCCCGAACCATAACTAATGGTACCAGAGATGACGCCGCCAGCATTATTGAGGATGGTACCAATCGTGCCTGCATTAGCAATACCTGCAAGGCCACTGATGGTACCGCTGTTATTTATAACGCCTATGTTTCCATAATTATTTACCGCATTAGTGCTGCCTTGCGTTGTAATGGTACCTCTGCTGGTGTTTGTAATATTCTCAATTGTGCCGCTAGCTTGGTTAAAAATGGCGCTTAAATATCCACTATCAATAACGCCACTATTCGTGATCGCATTAATCGTTCCGCTGTTGCCGATCCCTATGTAACCACCATAAATGCTACCGCCACTGTTGTTGGTGATGGTACCAATGCTTCCGCCGGCGCTGTTAAGAATGGCATAGTCTGAAGTACCGTTGATCGTGCCGTTATTGGTGATGGCAGTAATGCTGCCGCCCGCACCATTGTAGACACCGGTATGGCTCCCGCTAATGGTGCCGTTGTTCGTAAGCGTTCCGTCAACACCGTTATCGTTGATAACGCCAGTATTGTCGCCCGTAATGCTGCCGTTAATTGTCACATTCGAGCTGTTCCAAAGGACGCATCCCGCTGAGCCAATGGCTGAGTTACTGTTAACGACCTGACAAGGACTTGAAAGGATAACAAGTAAATCATTATAGCCGCCGGTGGTGATTGAAGACATCGCAGCTGTAAGTCCTCGGCTGCTGGTTATAGCGTCAACCGTGATCCCACCATAGCTAGCGGTACCGGCGGCTTGTGCGATCGTGAGCGTTTCGACATTAAGTGAGCCTGTAATCGTGACAACATCGTTGGTCATGGTCGCGGTGCCAGAGATCACCAAATCGCCATAACTGATCGAACTGGTTGCATTTATATTGAGTAAGGCAGAAGAAGCCTCATTATAGTTTCCTGTAACGGACTCTGTGCTATTCACTTGCATTGTTCCGGCAACGCTAAAGGTATTGCCAGCACCGACATTGACATTGTCTGCGAGTAACTGATCAGAGCCAGAACCAATTGATAAATTATGGCCGTTGGTACTAATAGAACCACCGGTTAATGTTCCAACGGTTCCTGAACCGCCCCCCGTAATTGTCAATGCCTGGTTGACATTGATGTTACCGCTTATTCTGCCAGCATTGGAAATAGAACTAACGAGTGTACCTGCGATTTCGATGGCATTGGCGCTACCGCTAATGACGCCACTATTGATGATCGTTCCGATCGTGCCGCCGGCGATATTCACGCCGGTAGCACCACTGATGGTACCTGTAATACTGTTGGTGAGCGCGCCAATGCTGACATCGCTATAGATACCACTGGCACTTGCGGTGATCGTGCCGGAATTAACAAGTGAAGTAATGGTGCCTTGGCTATTCCAGATACCATTGCCAGCCGTCGCGGTAATAGTGCCGCTATTTGACAAAACACTGAGCGCGACACGGCGATTATAGATACCCGATTCTTCGGTGATAACGCCGCTATTTATAATTGTGCCGACACTACTTCCTTGTGTTTCAACAATACCCCGCCAACCGCCATAAATTGTTCCAATATTATCAATTGTTCCTACTTGGCCTGTGCAATCACATATGCCAAGACCGCCACCTGCATGCGAATTGATGGTTCCACTATTGATAATGACGCCGATACTTCCACCCGAGGAATAGATGCCTTGAGAAGCACCGGTATCAATGAAGCCAATATTGTTAATCGTAGCAATTGTGCCGCTGTTAAGAATACCGGGTTCAGCCGCAATACTGATAGTGCCGCTGTTGGTAATCGTGCCTACATTATTGCCGCTATTGATAACGCCCGTGGTGGGTCCTACAACATTTCCACTGCTAGTAATGGAAACGCTGCCGCCGGTCCATGTTACGCAAGGCGTAGACGCGTTAATCACAGTGACGCCGCTGCTAGCAGTTGTGCAGGCTGCATTTGCCTGTTCAGGAACTAGAAATATCGCACCCGTCACCACAGCATTAATGGCTAATGCCGAAGCACCAAGTAAGAGAGATTTACGACGATTCATAGCATGCTATTGATATCTAAAATCTATTTGAGTTGATCACACTCTTATTTCCTCATAATGAAAGATTAATTTATAAAATCAAACCACTATCTCCAACGATTGCTGGCTTAAGTAATATTTCGAATTCGAAACAACTCAAATTCAAATAATGTGACGTAGCCGCAATCTCTATTTCTGCACCCTACCTAGAGATATTCATTTTGGATAAGGGATTCCTAAGCTTGCCTACTCATATTTAATATTAACCTAGTCCTCGGCACGCTGTCGTTCCAACTTTGGAAAGTTAATGCGTCGAGTCCGAAATGCACTTTATCTATAATGATTTGCCACTTGATTTATGATTTTTTTACAAAATCATTCAACCAAAACATGGCTTCTTGAGATCAAATTGAGTCAGTTTCGCCGCAGCCCACTTGCCATCAACCGCGAGCGCCGAAATTGAACCGATGGAGATTAAAAGATGAACGAGATTTGTAATCCGGTACAAGTGAAGGAATCGCACCAACAACTCAGTGCAAGTTTAAGAGAGGTTCCGGATTATCGTAGGGAAGGCTGCGCGTATATTTCGCCGGAAAATCTAATAAATCGGTTAAGAGGTAGAATGGAAAAGGAATATGGTATGACGAAAGAAGAGGCAGAAGAGTGTTTTCGTGCACTTGGTTAAACATAAACTACTCATAAATCAATCCCGATAGACACTCGATCAACGCATTAGGCAACAGCCTGGTTTTTTGGGGGCGTCGCGTCTTCATGCTCAAAAAATTCAAATAAATGTTGCTGGTTGTTTTCGGTTACGCGAAAGATTTTCTGAAAAAATAGATTGTTGGGTACGCAGAGTGTACTGCCTTCCTTTTCGCGCAAGATGGTGAACATCATATTACGATCAATGACACGTCCCCGGAAATTTTCTGGAAGTATTTCTACCGTAGCCCCGATACGAAATGGCCGCCAGATCGTTATGAATAGATTTGCTGTAATATTGCTGACCATAGTCCAAACTGCCAGAAACCCGACACCAATGACGGCGCCAATGCTCATCAGAACTGTCCATAGACCTGAAACGCTGACGCCCCAAAAACCAAGAAGTAGCAGACCAACGCCAAGCCACATGGCGATGCTGACGGAGCGCATGATAAACAACAGGGTTTCGTACGAAAGGTGAAATCGGGAGCGGACACTTAGCAGCAGACGATAAAGAGCCGTATTGACATAGACTATCGCAAGCACAGCTAAGATGAGAATGAGGATGGAGCCTAGAACCGTATCAATATGAACAACGTGCGCATTAAACCATGGTGTAAGTTGGTTCATAAAAGATCCTCGATGACGTGTTGAATAATATTTTCTCTAGGGGTTTTGCGAGACAGTATCCTGTTTGGTCTCTTGTGTACGCTGCCGCATCAAATCCAGCAAAGCATTAATATTACCACCGTTACGTTGAATGATAGCGGCGTACTCGTCACGTTGCGTTACACTCTGACTTACGCCCTCTATGATGACATCAATAACTGCCAGTTTTCCGCTTTCCTGACGGATGCGCCAATCTACTTTAGTCGGCGATGAACCGTCGCTATGTGATATTTCGCTACCAACAATACTGTCCTTATCACTTTCTTGACGCGAACTTTTTACTTGAAAGCCTTCTCCTGAATAAAAGTTGAGGCGATCACCATAAGTTTTAAGCACGAGCTGTTCAAAAAGTTTCATGAACTCGTTCTGTTGGTCGGGAGTAGCTGTATTCCAGGCGCGTGCCAGAACAAAATGACCGATAGTCGGCATATCGAATGAATTGTGAAGAATATTACGATATTTTTGCGTACGTTGATCTGGAGATAGGCTTTTGTCAGCCATGATGGTGATGGCTTGGTTGCCAAGATTTTGGATAAACTGAGCTGCTGGCGTTTGCTGCGATGGATCGGCATTGGTGGCCGCGGCAGGAGCAGATGGAGCGCTAGATGGGGGAGCCGTTTCGGCCGCTGCTGAGGGTAGGGAATATATATCCGAGGCGGATGTGATAAGTAGTGCTGAGATTGCGGCGATTAAAGACAAACGCATGGGTAACTCCTATGAACTTAGTGTTGGGTAAAGAATATCCAAACATCTGATGTTTAATTTTCTAGCGGCACAGCCAAACGATCTCAGATGCTAAGCTATTCGATTTGCGTAGCACCAATTACGGACACTTTATAATTGGTACAACACTGTTCCCGAGGCGACGTTGGGCAAAAATCTTGTCAATTTAATGTTACGACATATGAATCTCATGTGTTTGGCAGTGCTGCGTATAAAAAAATGATTTCTTTCTGCCGTCGCGCCGCAGCTGTCTGCGACATAGTTTGGTCATATTCATTTTTGATAAATTGCTGAACAAAAAGAGCCGTCGTGTACAAATATGAATGTTCAAAAAAAGTGTAGGACCGATCTCAAATCTATTCGCTCCTCAGCGAAGATGACTAAAGGGAATGTTAAAGGCTTATACCTTAAGATATGGGTTGCCCAATGACGAAGATCCTTGGACGCTTATTTTTAGTGCTTGTCGTACTACTCATTGTCCTTATTTATCTCTGTTTTCCTTATGTATCACGTATGACTGATCGATGGTTGGAGCGTGATCTTGAGGTCCGTTCGCAGATAATCTTCGGATCAATACATGACGATATGAAGGAAGCACTAGCTGCGGGTGATGGCGATCGTATACGAAAATTGTTCCAGAACATCGCCCAAGATGGGCATTTGTTTGCCATTGGCTTTTGTGACCGACAAGGAGCGCTGTCTTATCGAAGCGCTAATTTTCCATCGAATTTTCTATGTGGCGACAACCAGGGTTTAGCTAATAATCCTCTTTTTATCCCCCAGAAAAATGCTGGCAACAAATTACTAATAGCAAAATTTCCGCTACTAGATATGGGCAAGTCCGTTGGCACATTAATCATCATAAATGATCTAGGCTATACGGCGCAGCATTACCAAGATGTCTATAAAATCGTATTTGGGTTTCTTCTGGCCGTTTGTTTGGTTGCCGTCCTCGCCACGCTGTTGATCGCTTACATGACATTGCGCGGTTGGCTCAGAACTGTGCGCATATTACTACAGACAAAAAATGTCGAAATAGCTGATCGCCACAAAATTCCATCGGAATTGAAACCACTCGTTCTTGATCTTTATCGGCTTTTGCGTCGACGCAGCCAGAATAGGCAGTCTACAAATCCAACACGTAATCTCTGGACCGCGCCGTCTCTTCAACACTTTTTAGAAACCGAATTGCCGAAAGAAGAAATTATCATTGTGTCCAACCGTGAGCCCTATGTTCATAATGAAGAAAGCGGTAATATAATTCTGCAAACACCGGCTGGCGGCTTAGTCTCGGCTCTGGAGCCCGTTATGCGTGCTTGTAAAGGTACGTGGATAGCGCACGGAAGTGGTTCTGCCGATAAATCGATGGTTGATAGCCGTGATCATCTCGCTGTACCGCCCGAAAATCCTTCATATACGCTAAGACGCGTATGGCTTAGTGAGGAAGAAGAGGCAGGTTACTATCATGGGTTTGCCAATGAGGGTTTATGGCCGTTGTGTCACATGGTTTTTACTCGACCAGTTTTTCGTGAAGAAAACTGGAGGCAATATCAGGCGGTCAATCGTAAATTTGCTGATGCCGTGGTGGCTGAGGCAAAGTCAAAATCGCCTATAATTCTAGTCCAGGATTACCATTTTGCATTATTGCCAGCACTAATTCATGAACGCCTTCCAGGGGCCATTGTTGCAACTTTTTGGCACATCCCATGGCCTAATGCGGAGGCTTTCAGCATTTGTCCATTTCGCGAAGAGATCCTGAAGGGACTTCTTGGCAGTGATATTCTCGGATTTCATACGCAGTTTCACTGTAATAATTTTTTCGATACCGTCGATAGATTTCTAGAGTGCCGAATTGACCGTGAGCGGACAACAGCTACGCGAAGCGGTCATACGTCACTCGTACGGCCTTATCCGATCTCTATTGAGTGGTTACCACCTGCTGTTGCAAGCTTACCGCCGGCCGCGGCGTGTCGTGAAAATGTTATAAAAAAATTGCAGTTACCGCAAAAATTAAAGTTAGGCGTAGGCGTAGAGAGATTTGACTACACGAAGGGTATCGTGGATCGCTTTCAGGCTATTGCACGATTTTTTCGCCAAAATCCCTCCTGGATTGGTAAATTTTCTTTTATACAGGTAGCGGCGCCTACACGTAGCAATTTGCCGCGCTACCGAGAGATACAAGAAGAGACGATCAAACTTGTTGAGACGATTAATGAAGAATTTGGCCGCGATACATGGAAACCCATAATATTGATCATTGCGCACTACAATCAGCCAAGCGTGTTCGAACTGTTCCGTGCGGCTGATTTTTGTATCGTTAGCAGTCTGCATGACGGTATGAACCTTGTGGCCAAGGAATTTGTTGCAGCACGTGAAGATGAGCGTAGCGTTCTTATTCTAAGTACCTTCGCGGGCGCCTCAGAAGAACTTCTCGAAGCGCTGATTGTCAATCCGCACGATACCAAGGGAATGGCTGACTCAATTTATCGCGCCTTGCACATGAGTGCTGAAGAGCAGGAGCAGCGCATGCGCTTATTGCGCCGTATTGTTCGTGATCATAACGTTTATTGGTGGGCTGGAAAAATGTTACGTGATGTTGCGCGTACCCGAAAAAGCAGTGCCATCAGCGCAGCAACAAATAGCCAGGGTAAATACGGTAATATTATTTCTCTCCAGGCGGCGCAGTCGACTTTGAAAAAGTTTCTTCAAAACGTTAGTATCCGTAAGAACGCATAAACCCGCAGCATGACGGCATGAGAGAAACTTCGCGCCGTTTATTGCACAATAATACGATATTGATAGACCTTGGAATGATTGTCTCTATCCAAGGCACGCACGATTAAGTTGGTTTCGCCGGAATTGCTTCCCGGGACAAGGTTTACGACATTATCAGCCTTTTCGGCCGTTACGATGGATGGGTTACCGGTAACGACGGATTGCACGCGCTCACCTTCCGGCATTTCAACCTGTGTTGCCATACCCTTTGTGAGACTAATATCAGGTGCATCTGCCGATACCTGCACAACGTGCGGTGTTTCGGATGCGCAGCTGACTAAAATAAACAAGGGTAAAAGGATAAAGGCAGACCTGTTCATAGCAAAATACCATCCCTGATTAGTGTTGACTGGTTCATAAGCGAGAAGGAGAAATATAAGAACAATATGTTTTTTTAAGGGATTGGCATTTATTCTCTGCGCCTTTTGGATGGCGAGGTTTCAACAAAATACTATAAGTCACTCCAGCAATGAAATTACAGTAGTATGTAGCTTTGTGTCGCGAACAATTATTGCTTCGGATTTATAACACTTCTGGGCATGAAGATAAATTTAGCTTACCTTCCAAATGTTTAGTACGTGACGAACTTAAACTTATCCACAACAAAAAATCGTCTTTATATTTTCTTTATAAGCTCTTGAGGGGACCATATGGCTGGTTTATACTTCCTTGTGTACATAATAATGGGTCTTTTATCATATATTTATGGCCCCATATATGACGCCTGCAAAACCAGCACTCCAATTAATCGATGAGCCCATCGCGAAGGGCGGCGAGATGGCGGTATTATTATACGCGCTGACCGCTTTAAAAAAAGGACAGCCAAGTGTCCGGTTGCCGGCCGAATGGACTGGCGTAGCCGGCAAAGTAGCCGATGCTTTTAATGAAGTCGTGGAAATGAATGAACAGTTGGCGGCGGAACTTACCCGCTTGCGCATGTCTGTTGGCAGAGAAGGTAAACTTAGCAAACGTTTATCTCTCGGCAGCGTTAGCGGTTTTTGGCAAGGATCTGTCGAAGCTGTGAACGATCTCATCGATAATCTTGTGCATCCCACCACTGAAACAGCCCGCGTGATTGGTGCTGTGGCGCAAGGCGACTTATCGAAAACCATGGCGCTTGAAATTGATAATCGTCCACTGCAAGGCGAATTTCTTCGTACCGCCAAGACTATTAATACCATGGTCGACCAGTTGGCCTCGTTTGCCGCCGAAGTGACGCGCGTCGCACGCGAAGTGGGTACCGAAGGTAAACTTGGCGGTCAAGCTGATGTTAAGGGTGTTGCCGGTACCTGGAAGGATTTGACTGATTCTGTGAATATGATGGCCGGTAATCTTACTGGCCAGGTGCGTAATATTGCGGAAGTGGCAACGGCTGTCGCAGGCGGCGACTTGTCCAAAAAGGTAACTGTGGACGTTAAAGGTGAAATTCTTGAACTAAAAAATACTATTAACACGATGGTCGATCAGCTTCGATCTTTTGCTTCGGAAGTGACGCGCGTTGCACGCGAAGTGGGCACTGAGGGTAAACTTGGTGGGCAAGCTGAAGTGAAGGGTGTTGCCGGTACCTGGAAGGATCTCACAGACTCTGTGAATATGATGGCCGGCAATCTTACCAGCCAAGTGCGTAATATAGCGCAAGTGACTACGGCTGTTGCCAATGGCGACCTTTCACGAAAAATCACTGTTGATGTGAAGGGTGAAATTCTCGAGCTCAAAGACACCGTGAACACGATGGTGGATCAGCTTAATTCATTTGCCGCCGAGGTGACGCGTGTCGCACGCGAAGTGGGTACTGAGGGTAAACTTGGCGGTCAAGCTGAAGTGAAGGGTGTTTCGGGTACCTGGAAAGATCTAACGGATTCTGTGAACTCAATGGCCGGCAATCTCACAGGCCAAGTGCGTAACATAGCGCAAGTGACCACGGCTGTTGCTAATGGTGACCTTTCGCGAAAAATCACCGTTGATGTGAAGGGTGAAATTCTTGAACTTAAAGATACCATTAACGCCATGGTGGATCAGCTTAATTCATTTGCCGCCGAGGTGACGCGCGTCGCACGCGAAGTGGGTACCGAAGGTAAACTTGGCGGGCAAGCTGATGTGAAGGATGTCGCCGGTACCTGGAAAGATCTAACGGATTCTGTGAACTCAATGGCCGGCAATCTCACAGGCCAAGTGCGTAATATCGCCGATGTTACTAAGGCGGTTGCAGCCGGTGACTTGTCGAAAAAGATCACCGTTGATGTGAAGGGTGAAATTCTCGAACTTAAGAACACCGTCAATACAATGGTGGATCAACTTTCGTCCTTTGCTTCGGAAGTGACGCGCGTCGCGCGTGAAGTGGGTACCGAAGGTAAACTTGGCGGGCAAGCTGAAGTGAAGGGTGTTTCGGGTACCTGGAAAGATCTAACGGATTCTGTGAACTCGATGGCCGGCAATCTCACAGGCCAAGTGCGTAATATTGCTGACGTTACTAAGGCAGTTGCAGCCGGTGACTTGTCGAAAAAGATCACCGTTGATGTGAAGGGTGAAATCCTTGAACTTAAAGACACCATTAATGCCATGGTGGATCAGCTTAATTCATTTGCCGCCGAGGTGACGCGCGTCGCACGCGAAGTGGGTACTGAGGGTAAGCTTGGTGGGCAAGCCGATGTGCCGGGTGTTGCCGGTACCTGGAAAGACCTCACGGACTCGGTGAATTTCATGGCATCGAACCTGACAGCACAAGTGCGTAACATCGCTGATGTTACGACAGCTATAGCCAACGGTGAATTGAAACGCAAAATTACTGTCGATGTAGCTGGTGAAATACTTGAACTTAAAGACACCATTAACACCATGGTGGATCAGCTTTCATCATTTGCTTCGGAAGTGACACGTGTGGCGCGCGAGGTGGGTACCGAAGGTAAGCTTGGTGGCCAGGCTGATGTGCAGGGTGTCGCCGGTACCTGGAAAGATCTAACGGATTCTGTGAACTCGATGGCCGGCAATCTCACAGGTCAAGTGCGCAACATCGCTGACGTTACTAAGGCAGTGGCGGCGGGTGACTTATCCAAGAAGATCACCGTTGATGTGAAGGGTGAAATTCTCGAACTTAAGAACACCGTCAATACGATGGTGGATCAGCTACGTTCTTTTGCTTCGGAAGTGACACGCGTCGCACGCGAGGTGGGTACTGAGGGTGAGCTTGGTGGTCAGGCTAAGGTGGTTGGCGTGTCGGGCACATGGAAGGATCTAACAGATTCTGTGAACATGATGGCCAATAATTTGACCAGTCAGGTGCGCGGTATTGCTAAAGTTGTGACCTCGGTTGCCAATGGCGAACTTAAACGCAAACTCACTGTGGATGCCAAAGGCGAAATTGCCGAACTCGCCGATACCATCAATAGTATGATCGATACACTTGCCACGTTTGCCGACCAAGTAACAACAGTGGCGCGCGAAGTTGGTGTTGAAGGTCAGTTGGGTGGTCAGGCCAAGGTTCCTGGCGCTTCCGGTACTTGGAAGGGCCTTACAGAAAATGTCAATCAATTGGCGGCAAATCTCACGACGCAAGTGCGCGCCATCGCCGAAGTTGCGACAGCCGTCACCAAAGGCGATCTCACACGATCGATCACGGTCGATGCGCAAGGTGAGGTTGCGGTCTTGAAGGACAACATCAATGAGATGATCCGCAATCTTCGTGATACGACGCAGAAAAATACGGAGCAGGATTGGTTGAAAACAAACCTCGCTAAATTCAGCCGCATGCTACAGGGCCAGCGGGATCTAACCAGCGTTGGCCGGATGGTGCTGTCGGAATTATGTCCGGTGGTATCTGCCCAGCAGGCCGAATTTTACGTGCTCGACAACAAAGATGAAGGCCCGCGGCTAACACTGCTCGCCAGTTTTGCTTCAGAAGGAACGGCGCAAATCGGCAAACATATTGGTCTGGGTGAGGGCGTATTAGGGCAATGTGCTGTAGAAAAACGCAAAATCATGCTCGATAACTTGCCGCAAGAGTATATACGCATTTCATCGGGTCTGGGCGATGCTTCACCGCGCAGCGTGTTGGTGCTTCCGCTCATCTTCGAAGGCGAAGCTAAGGGCGTCCTCGAATTGGCATCTTTTGATGGTTTTAATCCATCTCACCAAGCACTACTCGACCAATTGACGGAGTCAATTGGTATTGTGCTCAACACCATCGAAGCCAATATGCGTACTGAAGATCTCCTCACGCAATCTCAGTCGCTTGGCCAACAACTTCAAACCCGACAAGAAGAGTTGCAACAAACTAATGATGCCTTGAAGGAAAAAGCCCGTTTGTTGGCAGATCAAAATCAGGAAGTTGAACGTAAAAACCAGGAAGTTGAACAAGCCCGCCAGGAACTTGAAGATAAGGCGAAGCAGCTTGCACTTACATCCAAATACAAGTCTGAATTCTTGGCCAACATGAGCCATGAGTTGCGCACGCCCTTGAACAGCCTACTCATCTTATCAGATCAATTGACCAAAAACCCCGATGGCAACCTGACGTTGAAGCAAACTGACTCGGCCAAAACCATTCATAGCTCCGGCAACGACTTACTGATGCTGATTAACGATATTCTCGATCTCTCTAAAATCGAGTCTGGTACGGTTGTGGTCGAAAGTAGCGAGTTGCGATTGGATGATCTCAACGGATACGTATTACGTACCTTTAAACACGTTGCCGAATCCAAAAACGTTGATTTTATTATTCGGTTTAACTCACAATTACCGAAGTCGATGGTAACTGACGCCAAGCGTTTGCAGCAGATTATCAAGAACTTATTGTCCAACGCCTTCAAATTTACCCATAACGGTCAGGTGACCCTCACGGTTGATGTTGTACGGTCAGGTTGGACTCCTGACAATGAAGATCTCAATCGTGTTCCAGAAGTATTGGCATTTTCAGTCACTGATACGGGTATAGGTATTGCGGCAGATAAGCAGATGATAATATTTGAGGCCTTTCAGCAGGCCGACGGATCAACCAGCCGCAAATATGGCGGCACGGGGCTAGGTCTAGCCATTAGCCGTGAGCTGGCCCGGTTGCTGGGCGGTGAAATTCGTCTTTCGTCGAGCCCAGGGCGAGGCAGCACATTTACACTCTATTTACCCGCAACTTATTCTCCGCGTACGCGCAAATTACAGGGCAGCGGTGATGCTTCCTCTTTGGGTATCGAATTTATACCCAAGCCAACTACCGACTTTATTAAAGATGCTGACCTTAAGCAGTTTTCAGTTATCCCAAAATCCGAGTCAGAGGTTGGCCTGGTCAACGAGGTTGGGGATGACAGAGGTCTTATCCAGCCAGGAGACCAGGTACTGCTCATTGTAGAAAACGATCTCGGATTTGCGCGTTTCTTGCTCGATACAGCACGCGAGAAGGGCTTTAAGGGCTTAGTAACTTCGCTTGGCGCGGCAGCACTTGCCTTAAGTCGTGATTACAAACCAGTCTCCATTTTGTTGGATATTCATCTGCCTGATATGCAGGGCTGGCGTGTCCTAGAACGACTGAAAAATGACATGGCCACTAGGCACATTCCTGTTTGCATCATTTCGACCGATGAAGCGCAGGGACCATTCCTTACATCAGGTGCCTTTGCCTTTGTCACCAAACCCATTCAGCGACGTGATGTGTTGGATCGGTTATTGGATTCTATCGCCAGTTTTACACAACGCGAAAAGAAAAATGTGCTTGTCGTAGAGCCGGATGCCAAGCAGCGCCAAGAGATCGTAAATTGCTTGGCCATCGACGGTATCCAAACAATTGCCGTGAGTAGTGCTTCCGCCGCTCAGAAAAAACTGCTGAAACAACCAATCGATTGTATCATCTTGAGTCCAGCCGTGCCCGAGCTCGTCACGAGTCTGGTGCATATAGAAGAAGATTGTGAAATAATGCCGAGCCGCATACCGGTAATCGTATACGGAAAGGGCAGGTTAGATGAGGCCACTTGGAGACGATTGAATGAAACTTGGCTGGCGCGCTCGGTTCTTTCCGCTGACCGTCTCCTCGATCAGGTGACATTTTATCTGCACTACAATACAGAGACACTTCCTGAAGAGCGGCGTAATGAGTTGAACAATCTCTACCATTCAAATAAACCGCTGATAGGTAAGAAAGTACTGATCGTAGATGATGATGCGCGTAACATCTTTGCGCTCACCAGTGTATTGGAAGAGCAACAGATGGTTATTCTCTCGGCTGACAGTGGGCAGGAAGCTATTAATATTCTTAAAGAAAATTCTGATGTTGATATCGTGTTGATGGATATCATGATGCCGGAGATGGATGGCATGGAAACAATACAAGAAATTCGTAAAATTTCACGGCTGAAGAATCTGCCCATTGTTGCTGTCACCGCGAAGGCTATGAAAGGTGACCGCGAAAAATGTATTGAAGCCGGTGCTTGGGATTATTTATCAAAGCCCGTGGATACAGAACAAATGATGTCTGTGCTGCGCTCTTGGCTGCATCGTTAGAAAATAACTTAGCATATGAGGGTCGTTTGAGTGCGATAGGAGCAAAAAGCCATATTGAGCGGCGCGAGCAAGAAGAAGCGCTGGCGCCTGTCGATAGTAAAGTAGAAAATATTTTACTCATTGATGACCTGCCAGAGAATCTATTGGTCTATCAGACAATCTTGGAGGAGCTGGGGCAGAACTTGATGATTGCAAGATCGGGTGAGGAAGCTCTTAAGCTGTTATTAAAACATGACTTTGCCGTTATATTGCTTGACGTAAACATGCCGACTATGGATGGCTTTGAAACGGCCTTCCTGATACGTCGACGCAGGAAGTCTGCTCGTACACCTATTATCTTTCTAACTGCCTTTACGGACGAAGTGGGCATGATTCAAAGTTATGCCAATGGCGCTGTGGATTATCTTCCTACACCGGTCGTGCCCGAGGTATTGAAAGCTAAAGTGCGCGTATTTATAGAATTATCTCAAATGCGTCGACAAGCGGCGCTTCAGACTGAAGAACGGGTTCGACGGGAAGCGGCGGAGGAGGCGGCCCGGGATTCTGCCTTTCTCGTAAAGGCTGGTGAAGATCTTACTCGCGCGCAAAGCCAACTCGAATTATTGCGTGCATTAGTCCAATTGCCATTGCCTTATTTGTCAGATGCCAGCATTGCTTGGGTAAAAAAGGATGAAATCGGTGTCGACCGGGTCGAATGTAGCGCTGTAGCAGATCAGCAAATGTGGGATGGCTTGTCAGAAATTAATATAACCGATCTTCCATGGTTAAAAAAAGCAGCGGAAGAGGTTTTTGTGACCGGTGAAGTCCACTATATGAACAAAGTTCCCACATCGTCGGTTCATTCGGATATTACGCCTGCGATTGGTTCGGTGATTATCCTCCCCTTGGTTGTCAAAGGTCAGGCAAAAGGGTGCCTTGTGCTTGTGCGGCATCGTTCGAGCACGGCCTATCAACTCAATGACATACCGCTAGCAAACGATCTTGCCTACCGTGTAGGGGTTGTCCTTGAAAATGTTATGTTGATGGAGAAGATCCAAGAAGCCGATCGACGCAAAGACGAATTTCTTGGCATGCTCGCCCATGAATTACGCAATCCTCTTGGACCAATTTACAACGCAATTCAGCTTCAAAAACTCATTCGGCCAGAAGATCCGCGTATGGCTGATTTGAGAGACATTATTGATCGTCAGGCCAGACACATGAGCCGGTTAATCGATGATCTACTGGATGCTACGCGCCTTGCTCACGGCAAAATTTTGCTTCGCAAGGAACGATGCGATCTCAATCGCATCGTTCATCAAACAGTGGCGGATTATCGTGCGATCATTGAAGCCAGTGGATTACAGCTTACTATGTCTGGCTCTAAGGTTCCTGTTTGGATCAATGGTGATCCGACACGACTTGTGCAGGCGATAGGCAATTTACTGCACAACGCTAACAAATTTACTAAAGCTGGAGGCACGATATCCGTCAGTTTTGAGATAAATAAGAAGGAAAAAATGGCCCGTATAACGGTTGCAGATACGGGAATTGGTATCGAACCCAAGATGCTCTCATGCATATTCGGAGCCTTTCGGCAGGCAGAGCAGGGTTTGGATCGTACGCGCGGTGGACTTGGATTAGGGCTAGCCTTGGTAAAAGGCCTTGTCGAACTTCACAATGGTAAAGTACACGCCGCAAGTCCTGGGGCGGATAGAGGTGCTGAATTTATAATTCTGCTCCCCATAGAACACGTAGAAAATACAAAAGTTAGAAATGATTCTTTCACACCATGGAACAGCGATAAAAAATTCCGTGTTCTCGTTATTGAAGATAACCGCGATGCGGCAAGTAGTGCAAAAATGTTATTACATCTTGCGGGGCATGATGTCCAAACAGCAGCCACGGCCTTAGTTGGCCTTGAAACCGCCCGCATTTTCCGCCCGCAGGTAATCTTGTGTGACATAGGGTTGCCCGAAGTTGACGGCTATCAAGTTGTTCGCACAATTCGCCAGGATGCAGATCTCTCATCGATGTATGTAATTGCCCTCACGGGTTATGGGCGAGAAATAGATCAACAGCAATCGTTGGATGCAGGTTTTGATCTTCATTTAACAAAACCAATTGACTTTATAAGTTTGCGTCGCGCCCTTGCCTTAGCCGACATAAAACTTGATAGCTTGGATACGCGTGCACCATGACTAAAAACTTTCCATCTGAAGTTCAGGTATTACGTGTTTTGGTCGCGGATGATGATGAATCGGTGGGCAAGACATTTGGTTGGATGATAGAAGTGCTCGGTTATGAAGCCCGCGTGGCACGAGAAGGCACCTCTGCACTATCCATTGCGCAATCATTTCTTCCAGATGTTGTAATGTTGGACATTAATCTCCCTGGTATGAATGGTTATGAGGTTTGTGAATTGATGCGCGCCGATCCGCTGCTGAATAAATGCACAATTATCGCCCAAACGGGCTGGAGCCAACCCGAACATCTTGAGCGCTCTAAGAAGGCAGGGTTTGACCACCATTGGGTTAAACCCATACCTATGGAACGCCTAGAAAAACTGCTTATTTCGCTGAGTAGCCAGAAAAACGCCGCCTGAAGCTATTCGCAATAAACATCGTGTGATCCGCTCATTCGTAGACCCAACATTACTTATTAACTATTGGCGTACCGCTGGAGCGAATATCAACTTCGGTAGCATTTATGTGTTTTCCCAATATTGCTTTTTCTACATAACCGATGACAGTAACTTCCGTTCCTTTGTTGAGAGAGGCTGAAGTACTTGAGGTGATATTGATATCAATTTTGCCATACGCGTCCTTTAAGGTAAATTTCTTTTCGCTCTCAACACTCTCGACTATTCCATTGAGCTTAACGAAACCTGTGTCGGGCATGGTTTGAATAGTTACTGTTCGCGCAGAACCTGCCGCATTTTGTCCGGTGACAGAATCAATCGCTTCACCGACCTGTTGACCAACACCTTTGTCTTCGGTCACGCTGGTGGCAACGACATCCGTTCCCAAAATAGTCTGATTAACGGTGCCAGTAATACTGACTTTTTCGCCTTCTTTAAGGGCTACTGAATTAGCAGAACTAAGATCTATTTTTATCGAACCGCTCGGGTCGCGCAGCATAAAGGTATGTTCACTATCAAAATCCTCAACGGTACCATTGAGGGTTACATAGCTACCTTTGGGCAGATCTTTAACCGAGACTGCCGTGGACGCCAAAGCCGCTGCAGAAAATAAGGTCGCGATGCTAGCTATGATAACAGTTTTATTAAACTTCATTTGATCCTCCCAAACCATATAATTGTGCTTTTCTTTTACGCAGACGAAGAAGACAGTCAGGACACATCGGGTCTAACCCCGATATATCCTGCTGCGCCTTCTGCATTAACTACTCATCCTGAGTACCTCTGATGGTCATAAGATCTTTAACAGATCTGACGCCGTCGATTTGATTGGCGTCTTTGATGGCTTCAGATTCTTGGTCCTTAGAATCCACAGTTCCACTCAACTGAACGGTGCCTTGGCTGGTCTCAACGCTAACTTGTGTTGCTTTGAGCTGCTTATCGGAAATAAGCGCGGCTTTGACTTTGGTCGTGATGGTAGCGTCATCAATGTACTGGCCTGTGCTTTCGCCAAATGCAACCGATGTCATGCCAATAGATAACGTCAATACAGCCAGAGCTGATAATTTAGATACGTTCTGCATAGTGGGTCTCCTCATAGATATGTTGTTCGAAAGTAGTGTACCGTCTTCAGTTGATGAGATTTTATCTTCAATTCCGACATTTCTACGGCAACAACAAACTAAGATATCTGATTTTATGAACAATTTACGCCAAGAATACTGAAAGGACGCGAAGATATTATTTTATAGATTGATATGATTTTTGAGACAGATCGTTAAAGGTGGAGACAGCAGAATTTAAATAAAAATATACAGCTAATATGAGAAGTCGGATTTATCTGTAATTTACTTCATCCCCTGCAGCCCTACATGGTTTCTTTAGTTTGGCTATGTCATTCCATTAAATGTACGTGTCTGTAGTCGTATCATTCGTTGCTTACAGTTACGTGAGTGAGGATGCAATTCAAGGCAAACAATAAGCTTTAACAGGGCTCCTACAGATCCGAGCACAATTTTAACCCTAATGAAGAGGAGGTTTCTATGAATACCGATCAAGTAAAAGGAAATTTTGAACAGCTCAAGGGAAAAATTAAGGAGTCATGGGGCCGTCTAAGCGACGATGACGTTGCTCTCTATAATGGTAAGCGTGAGCAATTCCTAGGCAAAGTAAAGGAAAAATACGGCATCATGAGAGAAGAAGCCGAAGAGAAGCTTAAGGACTTAGAAGAAGGCTGCAACTACTCAGGCAAGGATCAAGCTGCCTAATAACGAATTCAGCGACTAGGGTTTAGTCAAACTTCCGGGTGGGCCCTTTTGCTGACTGGGAAACGCCGCTCTCTCCATGGAGCGGCGTTTTCTATTTTTATAACCGTTCAGGATTTTAAGATTTTGATTTTAAGGTTTTATAGATGGACCCCGGCTCATGAACCCATTTATAAACGATTCAAGTACTTCGCCTAAGGGGGCCAAGCTTGATAAATCTTTACGTAACATTTGAGAGGGAAGCCCGCGTAGGTGTTTGACGCGCAAAATGACAATGACGGCTAACGTTATGGTCATGAGTAACGCAAACAAGGCAACCATAAGAGCGGCGATCTCTGGCAGAAGGCCATAATGGACAAGGCAGAAGTAAAGTGCGCCAAAGAGCCCTGTTAGCATTAACCCAATCATGAAGGCGCTAATGACTGTTAGCGCTACCACAACTGTGACACCGGAAAGAAAGCGTTGCAGGAGGGCAACGTTGGCAACAGTGCCCCCAATAGATACAACGCTCATTATTTTTTCTATCATTTACTTTACTCAAGCCCAGACCTGGGTTTGTTCCTTGTCTACCGGCGTATAAGTATACCTAACATAACGCCAGCGCCTAGAGCTATGAGGCTTGATTGGACGGGATTATCTCTTATCTTGCAGATGAAACTTTCTTCTACATTGCCTGCCATCTCACGAACATGTCGTCCTGCATCATGTGCCAGGTCATTGAGATCTTCTTTTATGGTGTGTGCGGCATTATTGGCGTCGTTTTTAATTCGAGCGGCATTCGCGCGAATATTTTCGGCCGCTGAACGTTCTTCTTTTTCTTCTTTGGTGGCTGACGCAAACATATTGATCCCCTTTTGGTTGTCTTATTAGTAATTCAGACTAAGTTCAGATTAAGTTCAAATTAAGTTCAGTTATCGTGAGGCACGTAAATCCGCTACATAATCAATCTCGACTTCCACACGCCGGTCGTTTTGTAGGCAGTTAATAAGATCGGGTCTCTTAAGATTGCTGGGGCAATCAGTCGTAGGCATTTGAGATCCAACCCAGCGCGTGTCTGCAACGCGTGTGTTAAGAAGTCCCTTATTAGTTAGATATTCTTTTACTGTTTCGGCACGAAGCTGTGAAAGCTTTTCATTATAGTCTGCGCTGCCAATGCGGTCGGCATACCCAACGATACGTGCTCCACTAACTTGACTGTCTGACTTGAGGGTTAGGGCTAACGTATCTAAGCGTTGTTGCATCTCAGGCGACAAGCTGGCTTGGTTGAAAGGAAAATAGACCGTGCGCTCTTCACGCGATAATATCAACCGCTTTTGCTGCTCAACTTTGTGTTCAACTTCAGGCTTTATGGCTTCAGACGCGCAAACGTCATAATTGTCCATCCACTTCGTGCGCACACATGTGCCTGATGACTCGTCTCTGACAATACCGCCATTTTCATCATGGACGGCTTCGCGTGCATCAGCAACGATCATATATGTACCATTATCACCAGAATCGAGCATGGCTCCCGTTGCAGCGTAGGCAACGCCAAAAGATCCAAGGACTAGAAGAAGAGAAAGAAATATTTTAGAATTCCACATGTGTGCGCTCCTAATGGATAATGAATACAGGGGTACGTGGGGAAGGCGCTTGCCCCAAATTTGCAGAAGAACTTGTCAGGATACGATGGAAGAGAGCCCTGAAATCCATAAAAAGAACACAAAGGGGCGTCTTTATGAGTTTTTTATATATATTGACATAGCAACTATCTATTTTTTAAGTTTTATTGATAATAGTATTTATTAATAACGTTAACTTGTATGTATCAATTTAATGGTGTCGGTATGTTCAGAATGTACGTTTCCATTTTACGTCAGGGGCTAATTATTGGCGTTGTCATGGTGATGCTCGGTACGTTTGCATTTGCTGATGATACGTTGTCCCCGTCGCCTCCGTCCCAGTTGACACCACCTACAGTGCAGACTTTGGGTACATTGCAGCGTAGCGAGTTAGCGGCCTCTACCACATCAACTGACACATCAATGGCTGTTGCACTTGGCGCTGTGCAGCCAAAGCAGGAGGGTAACATAAGTTATATAACGGGTGGAGTAGGTGATGAAGAACGCGCCAGCCTAGAGTCCTCCAAAGGACAATATAACCTGTGGGTCATGAGCGCCTCCAAATCAGGCGAATTTATCGGTGAAACTCAGCTCAATCTTTTGGATAATAAAGGCCAAAGCTTGCTGAGTGTGACCGCTGGTCCATTATTTTACGCCAAATTACCGCCAGGGCGTTATACCATTCAAGCTTCCGCTCATGGGCTAGCCAAGACCCAAAAGATTGCAGTCGATCGCAATAAACCTTCATCAATTCATCTGAGTTGGTGATCTCGAAATAGACCTTGATAGGATGTAGCCATGCACGAAAAGAAAAACACAATTCTCATCGTAGATGATGAAGCTCAAATTAGAAAAATGCTCAATATTTTTCTAGATGTGTCTGATTTTAAAATAGAAGAAAGCGACTCAGGTAAACAGGCCATTCGCATGAGTGGATCCATTAAACCGGATCTGATTTTACTCGATCTTGGATTGCCGGACATGGACGGCAAAGAAGTTATTAGTCAAATTCGGCAATGGTCTCAGGTGCCAATAATTGTGCTTTCGGTCCGGATGATGGACGAAGAAGTGGTTGCTGCTCTTAATGCTGGCGCTGATGATTATGTCATTAAACCATTTAATGCCGAGGTTCTCATTGCGCGCATTTGGGCTAATTTGCGTAAAGCCAAAGTGAAAGAAGCAGGTGAACCAGAGCTTGTTAATGGTAAAATCAAAATGGATCTGATAAGACACGAGGTTTATCTTAATGGCGATAAAACTCTTCTAACTCCTAAAGAATATGAGTTGCTGCGCTTCTTTATGCTTAATCGCGGTCGAATGTTAACGCATAGGCAAATCTTGGCGGAAGTCTGGGGAACGGCTCATAGCCATGACACTCAGTATTTACGTGTTTATGTTGGCCAGATCCGAGAAAAATTGGAAGGCGATCCTTCTAACCCAAAACTTATCGTTACTGAGCCTGGCGTTGGGTATCGCATGGAAGCCTCTGAAGCTGCCGCTGCGGCTGTCGCTGCATCAGCCTCTGCCTAGCTTGGCGATAAGCGCTGTCGTAAAAAAAGAATCCCATTTCTAGCTCATGCGTTACCTCGCTTATGTAGAAATAAGACTGAGGATTAATGGCATTGCCCCAACAGATACGTGATTGATAGGAATTGCCCAAGACTATCGGGATGAGATTTCATTAGTTTAATGTGATTTTCCGGATTTTTTATTGCTGAGCAAGCGAATACCGCCGAGATTTTATATAGCATTCTCTATTTATATAACTGCACGTCCCATTCAGCCATCCTTTACAGGAAGAAAAATGTGAAATCCCTATCTTCTATTTGTATTATCTCCGCTTTTCTAACGCTTTCTGCCTGTGGCACAGACCCCGGTGAGCGCGCACTAACAGGTGCTGGCATTGGTGCTGGCGCAGGTGCTGTAGGTGGAGCCCTCGTAGGGGCGCCTCTTGCAGGGGCGGTTATCGGTGGTGCTGCTGGCGCCGTGACCGGTGCTGCGACAAGTCCTAATCAGATTGATTTAGATAGGAGATAAAATGAAGTAGGGGACCTCTATGTGTTTAAAGCAGCCCGCAGCGATTTATCTTCAAGATAAGATGTCAAAGAAGTACGAACAAGATCAGGATTATTTCGAATACCAGAGCAAGACATCAAAGAACTCAAGAAAGCCTATGAAGGCAGTTTATTCTACCAATACCGAGCACATGCAACAGGAGATTAAAATGCTAAATTGGATCATAACATTTTTTCTGATGGCAGTTGTAGCTGCCATACTCGGTTTTGGTGGTCTAGCAGGTACATTTGCTGAAATAGCAAAATTCCTGGCTGTCATGTTTGTAATACTGTTTGTAGCTTCTCTAATTTACAGCTTGATAACAGGGCGTCGCCCCGCACCGCCCGTCCTCTGAAGTTATCTGTTATTTCTCATTGTAGGGCAAAGTGTAATGTAAATATCGCGCCGCCCTGTTGATGATTTTTTACACTTATATCGCCGCCAAGAAGACGCGTGATCTCCTTACCAATCGTAAGCCCTAGGCCCATGCCGGCATTTTGTTGATCCTCTTTGACCAAACGAGTGTATTTGGAAAAAATTGTCTGAGCTTGTTCGGTAGGTATCCCGGCGCCATTATCGCGTATATCGATGAAACCTGTGTATTCATCTTCCCTGCCAAAACTGATCTGGATGACTGAAGGTACTCCGCCAAATTTCACAGCATTATCTAATATAAGGCAAATGGCACGGCTCAAAAGAACGGGATCGGTTATGGCTTCGATTGGGCGATTTTTATCTGAAAATGTCACCACACTGTTCTTTAGTCGGTTATTAAGACGCAGAAGGCAATGATGCAATATAGTGCCAATCTCTGTTGTCTCCCGTTTTACCCTAACTTTACCGCTTTCCAGTTTTGCGACGTCGAGAATATTAGTTACAAAGTTATCCAGACGATAAGCTTCTTGTAGGGCCAGCTGGATAAGAGCGAGCTGCTTCTCTTGCGTTAATTTGTCCTTCATATGCGTGAAAACTTCAAGAGACCCTATGATAGATGCAAGAGGCGTTTTTAGGTCATGCGAAACAGAAGATAGCATCTGTCTATGCATCCGTTCACGTTCTTGGTCGAAGCGGTTCGGGTTTTCAATCGTCGCAGTCTCTTCAAATGGCGTTAAAGTCTTGGGGATGCTGTTCATAGCGGCTCGATTCCACTTCTTGCGCCTGCGAGAAATCCAGCCAAATGCTGGATGGCAAATTTACCATATTTAATCATGAAACAGAAACCTAAAAAACCTTAAGTTATCAAAACAATATAACCCATAAATAGTTTATTCGTAAACTTAGTACAAAAAAACAACCCATCTGCCGGGTCCATAACCGGATAATCAGGCGTTATATTATATAAATCTTTCGCGGCCAAAACTAGAAGAAATTTGCGTACAACAAAGCTAACGCAACGATAAACGAAAACCCTAATAGGTTTTTTGTTATCGGTTTAGAAAACACATCATTGTATTCGCTTTTGTCTACAGCCACTGAAGAACGTTGAACAATCAGATCGTCCATTTCGGGAGCAATTCGGCTAAACTGGCGTGTTGCGCGAATAGTTTGGTCGATCTGCGCTTGCTGATATCTAGTAGCCGAGGGGCCTCCCTCGTCTTCGAACCTAAGAAGTTCATCGGTGGCCAGTTTAGTGCGTTCGCACAAGTCTGATATCCAGGCATTGCTGTTTTTGGATATTTTATCAGCAGCTGCAAGGCCGTTACGATAGCAGTCCGTCCAATATTGTAGGGTCTCAACTTGATTACGCATACCCTCGCTAACAAGAATAGGCTCATAACTGACAAGCAGCAAATTCAACTCATCCGTAAGCCGCTCTATCTCACGCATTAACTGTATTCGTGGTGTAGGTTTATCGTGATAGTCCATGCTATACTCATCAAGAAATGCTCCGAAATTGGTCCCGGTATAGGACTCTGATTGGCTTTGCATAGAAGATCCTCCCAAGGTGAAGGAGAAATTACTTGATCAGTAATTATCTCCGATGAATTTATAATTATTATTGCTCAAACTTCTACTGTTCGCTTAAACTTCTACTGCTCAGTTGTATAGGTGTGCGTCACAGTAGTTGATTGAGTTGTATTGCTGCCCGGGTTACCCGTTGCAGGAGCCATCGATCCTCCCATATAAGGCGTCGGAGCATTGATAGACGGCGCCTGGTATGTCGTTTGTGTAATCGTTTTTTCGGTTGTTACAGTACCGTCATCTGCCTGAGGAATCGCAGCAGGGACTAAACTGACGGTTTGGAACTGAGCGAGCTCCTGTGGTGACGTTATAACGCCATTGATCCGATAGATGATACTGCCACCGACCTCGGCTTTGCTGAGTACATCCTGCCCATCAACAGTATATTTTCCGACGAACGGCTCCTCAATACGTAGACGGTTCATACCAACACTCTTGATGCCGTTTCCATATGTGGCGAGATCAGCCAAATCATGACGACCAACGATGATGTGGTTAAGCAGTAAAGCCGCAATCTGTTGTCGACACTGCGCAGCATAAAAGCAGGGGTATGTTTGTGGACGAATCTCAGCAAAAGCAGCATTGGTTGGTGCAAAGATTGTGTAGGCTGTGCCTTCACTCAAATTGTTGATCACGCCCGTCGTAACTAGTGCCTGATAAAACATTGAGGTATCACCATAGCCTTGTAGGGTAACCTCAACACCACTATTACCAGCCACCGCATAGGGTGATGTGGTAATGAGAAATCCCAATATGCCGAGTGTTATAAAAAGCTTTCGCATGGTGTCCTCCTGCAAGGCACCACTTCATAGAAAATTGCATTAGAAGACGATATAAAGTTGTAATTTTGCTGTAAGTAAATCATAAAAAATAGATCCAAAATAAAAAAAAGATTACCAAAAGATTACTATTTGACTTCACATATGCGGATATGCGTATTTTTTGGAATATTATGAGTGAATTTCAGCAACTGGTGAGTCGTTATTATGATGAGAAAATACTCTTGCATTCAGCTGCTACGTTATTACTGCTCCTGTGAATTAAAGCCTTCGTGATCCATAGCGGTTAGAACCTTGTTCGCATAATTCTTTCCAGGTCTACGTGCTGCCGAGTGATAGTAAGCGATGCCGTTGTAAAGTGTTCCGGCCTCCGCAATTTTTTGTTTTAAAATCCAGGCCCCGACATAAATATTTTCGCAGCCATTGTCGCGTAGCCAATTATGAGCTGTACGATTATCGACATGCCAAAGTTGGGCAAGTTTTGGGACCCAAAGACTATTGACTTGCATAGGCCCAAGATCATATGTGCCGTTGAGATTAGGGCCAGCTTCCTGACCCACATGTCCACCTTCAACATACATAATACCAATGACAACTTCGGTAGGTACTTGGTAGGTATTCGAAGCCATAAAAATACATCTGGTTAGAACTTCTGTGGCTTTAGCTGGGGCTTGTTCTATCGGTTTTGTTTGGGAGGCAGGTGGTAGTGCATTGGGTTCTGGATTAGTTTGTTCAGGTGTAGAAATTTTTGGAGATATCATTGTTTGGTCGTAGGTCAACGGCTGTACTCTTGGCTGTGCGGCATGGGAAAAGAATGCGTAAGCCAGCACGGCGAAAAAAAATATAAGCAACATTCCAGAGATTTTATCCATTTGCATTTCATCCACGATGTAATCGACATTTTTTCGCGCCACCTCGGTGCTGTAGAACGCGGCCTAAGCTTATTATTAAAATTACTTCTGTATAAATTAGGGATGTATTTTTGTTCTAAAATTTTGACCACTTTTTGTACAACAACTCTCTCAGTCGTCACATTTATGGCATAATTCATAATCGACTAAATTCGATATTGAAGCGTAGAATATAAAAATTGAGTTCTTGAAGTGAGCTCGCAATAAGTGTTGATAACTGTCGCCCGAACCTACACACGCCCAACAAAACAGTCTTTTGTATAGCGTAATAAAAGGCCAAACATAGCGTTTACTTCCTCAGGTAGCCCAGCAGACGCTTTGGAACTCTCAATCCTCGACAAAATGCTTATTAAGTGGTTTCTGGACTTAATAATTAGTGATGGCATACTGCATCAGCATTTATTCTAGCCCCCTAAAAATCAGCACTGAAATGGAGAGTAAAATGGAATCGTTGTACTGGTGCATATTCGCAATTTTGGCTTTCTTCGTACTCTCTATGTTCTTCGGATGTTTTTTTACAGTCAATACTGCCCAAGTCGCTGTTATTACCAGGTTTGGTAAATTTCTGAGCGTTGCAGATCCTGGGCTGAATTGGAAATGGCCCTTCATAGATGCGGTGGCCGGCAGAGTTAGCCTGCGAGTAAATCAAATAACTTTAACGATGGAGACAAAGACCAAAGACAATGTTTTCGTTACCATTCCAATCTCGGTCCAGAATCGTGTCCGCCCCGAAAAGGTTTATGATGCTTACTACAAGTTGTCTAATCCTGCCGAGCAGATCCAATCCTATGTTGAGCAGGTTATTTTGGGTCATGTTCCTGGCATGACGCTTGATGAAGTATTTGCAAGCCAATCCGGTATCGCCGCTGCCGTCAAGCAGGAGCTTGATGCTGATATGGCGGGCTTTGGTTATGAAATCGTCAATGTGCTGGTCACGGATATAGTTCCCGATGCTAAAGTTAAGTCGGCCATGAACGATATCAATGCGGCACAGCGCGAACAGGTGGCTGCTAACGCCCGAGGCGAGGCCGAAAAAATTTTAGTGGTAAAGAAGGCTGAAGCGGAAGCTGAGAGCAAGGCTCTGCAAGGACAGGGCATCGCTAACCAAAGGAAAGCAATTATTGAAGGTCTGCAGCAATCGATTGAGCAATTTCAAAAAGTAGTCGGCGATGCTACGACATCGGATGTCATGCAGCTTGTGCTGGTTACGCAATATTTTGATACATTGAAGTCGATCGGCGAGACCGACAAGACCAACACACTGTTTCTTTCTCATTCGCCGGGATCTGTCAAAGAAATATCAGATCAAATATTGGACTCGATGTTGATTGCGAATAGAGCGAAGGCTTAAATACTTTTTATGACCGTGTTAATTCGGTCATCTCGATCAAAAGGAGAAAATTCAAATGCATGTACTGGGTTTGGGTATCGGAATGCTCCTTGTTCTGATCATTGTCATTCATATTATTTTTAGAGTTATAAAATTTACTATCAGTGTATTCTTTTTGGGCATAGTGCTGATTTTGGTGGTTTATGGTTTTCAACAGTATCTGGGCATTGATCTCTTGGCAGGCATAAACAGATATATATGAAAGACCGGAGTCTCTATAGCGGTGGTTTGCATCTTTTGTGACGCCCACGCGTGACACGCATTTATACTTGTGGATATGATCGAGTGCCCATATCAGAATTTTTATTGAAATGTGTGTGCTAAGGAATTTATCAAATTTTTATAAGAAAAATATTTCTGATTAGCTTTCAAGAAAATTGCACCAAGATGTCCCACTTTTGTCATATTCGATTGTAACTCTGGCGCCTCCTGAAAAACTCGATTAACCCAAGCCAATGGAGTCGGTCATGATAAATACAACAGCCACTTCAGTATCTCTTACAGCCCTTGCGTTAGTTCTGCTTGCCCCTGATCTAGCAGACGCCAAACAAATTGCGGCCCATACTCGTGGTACCCATCCCCTCGTTTCTTCTGTCAGCCATTTGGCTCCTGCACCAATAAATCAAACCACGAAGGGCACAATTGACACGGCTGCGAACGGTGATGGAACTTATACTAAGACTGTAATGGGCACCGCTAATGATAAGGTGGTCACGACGACAGACACCTTTGCAGACGGCGTGACGGTTACATCTAAATCCACTGATCTAACGATTAAAAATTCAAATGGTAGCACCTCATATGATGATACATCGACATCAAACGGTAAAGTCACAACGAGCGACGAAACCTATACCGCAACTGGCGTCAAGGGTGACTATACTGTTACAGGTGTAGTCGTTCAGGCCAATGGTCAAGTTGATAATGTATCGGGGACGAGTGATAAAACATCCTACGGTACGGACAACAATTTTACTCTGACCAATAGTTCTGACAAGACGGAAACACTCAATACCGAAACTCTTGTCGATGGCAATGTTGTCGCTAACGTTCAGACAGGTACAGGATTTAATGGGAAGGCTATTGATAACGTGTCACTGTACACATCGGGTCCAATGCCGACAACACCTTCCGTCGATACAACACCTAATGGTCTGGGTTCTTATGCGACGGGATCCAATATCGTTAATGGCGTGAAAACGGTGTACAGCGATAGGATGTTTCCTAATGGTGCAGCTAGTGCCAGCAGTGACGTCATTACGAGTAATGCAAATGGTAGTACCACCTACGCTCAATCGACCAATGCTATCGCCTCAAATGGCGCTATTAGCTCGTCCGGAAGCAACGAGACCTATACCCCAAATGCCAGTGGCGGTGATAGCATCTCCGGCACTTTCACCCAAAGCAATGGATATAACGGAACAGTGACGGGAAGCGAAGTTAAGACAGGTTACGGAAATGATATAAGCCTTACTTATAAAGATCAGAGTAACGTAACCAGAGTTGCTGACACCCAGCAACTCGTTGACGGAAACATAACGTTAAATGTGAACACAGGCACCACTTTTACTGGGCAGGCTAGCGATAGTGTTGGTTTGATCGTATCGCCTTGATCCGGTCATAAAATTCTAAACCTATCTGTTTTGATCCTGATCGTCGCTTACAGCGACGACCAGGTTCTATTTTGTAAAAGTCATGGGATGTAGACATTCAATGAAATCATGTTCTCATCAGAGATTTTGGTTGGTTATGGGGGTGAGCTTATTGGTCTCAAATAACTTGGCCTTTGCATCCGATGGCAATACAACAGATTTGTATCCAGTGAACTTTGTAGCATCACCCTCACAAACAACCGCGATAAGCGGAACGCAGGGTCAAACAAAGGATAATCAAAACACTCAGAACGACTCACAAGCGACACAGAACCAAGACCTGGCAGAATTACAGATTACCGCCGGTTATGACCTTTCGCCTTCGTCAAGCGTTAATGGAGGTCCTGGATATAGTATTGGATCGACACTTTACTCGTCGCGCATTCAGCAAAATTGGCGACTTTTTGCAGGTGAAAACTTCTCTTATGAGAGTGAACCCAATAATGAAGCTAACGTAAATCTGTCGCGCACTATGGCCGGCGTTGAGTATCAAAATGCGTCAATTCTGGCTAGTGCTGCGCCTACCTATAACAACTATAATGGCAATCAACGCGTTGGTGCCATGGGCAGCCTTACGTGGACAATCGATGATCAATGGAGTTTGGGCGGTAGTAGCCAGCTCTTCTCGAGCGACATACCCTTACGTGCCCTCGATTTTGGCATAACGGCTAATTCCTACGAGGCTAATGCTACCTGGCACCAGGGCGAGCAGCGAAGTCTGCGTGTTGACAGTGAAGTTATGACATTTTCGGACGATAATATACGTACAAGCTTAACCGGTGATTATACGGAACGTCTTTATGCGGTAGATAGTTTTACTATTGATGGTCTTATCAAGACAGCCGCATCGCAAAACACCAAAAATGATAATAACTTCTATTACGATCCAAGTGTTGATTTTTTTGGCCTTGTTGGGGCACGAATAACGCAACCACTTTATCAACAAAGTAACATCAATTACGAGCATAGCTTAGAAATTACGCCCGGTGGTTATTGGCAAAAGGATTATGGCGGAAGCCCAGCCGTCAACGTTCGGTATGAGCAGCGTGTAACGTATAACAAAACATTTGAGGCGGGTTTGGGTATCGATTTGTCTCGCCAGTCATACGATGGATCACCCGAGAATGATGTTGCATTTCTCTTTGATTTGACAGAGCGGTTCTAATGATCCTCATCATCAATTTAATGCGATATAAGCCCTCTCGCTCATTATCCGTGACAATCCCACAAGATAGTCAAGTATTTGTCGTCAATGCTTATTAAGGCGTTACCATAAATCCTGTTGGGCTTGGCGTAATAAAAAATTCATAGATCGTACGTGGAATATTTGGTTGGCCGCCGGGAAAGTAGAAGGTTTGTGAGACAAGGTTGTTGGCTCTGACGCGAAGATTAACGGGTCGGGAGAGTAAAGCCATGTTAGGCTCAGGATTACCGTAACGGAAAGTTGCTGGTACCACACAATGTGTTACGGCAACAGCGCTACCATTCGCAGCCCCTCGCACGGAACAATGCATCAAAATTGTATTGAAAACAGAACTACACATTGGATTGGCACAAACATCGAGATATAAATTTGGAGCAAGAGGTGTGCCTGTTCCAAAGGCCGGTTTGAAGTCAAAGGCTAGATCAAAACCTGGATTAGCGGCCGAGGATTGGGCAGAAACAATGAGTATAAAGGCGCTAACAACGATTGTTATGACAATACGAAATCGCATGTGGTCCTCATAACGTTATCGTTGTTTATTCTGTGATGATAACTTACACGCACTAATTTTTTCTCAGTGTGTCGATGCTATAGAAGCAAGCACGCTCGTGCATTTACTATGTAAAAACGTCTTTTTACCTGTCAAGGACAATGTTGGCGTGAGCCATGTTCGTGTTGTAGAGATATTTTGGTTGAGCCCCTTCAAGCACCTTTGAATTACTATGTTCTATTAGTCTGGGTGGAGCAGCGTTAATGAATTTGGGGCCTTGAATTTCCACAGTATTTTGTTGTTAAACATCTGCCCGCCTCGCCTTAAATTAGGCCAATTGATCACTATATTACACCCTCTGCCCTTCATTTCTCTGTGAAAAAAACATGAGTTTACGATTTCTTTCTGTTCTTAGCTTTTCATTCGCCCTGCTGGCAATTGCCTATGGCACTAGCCTACATCAAGCTTATGCGCAGTCGGGTCCAACAACTTCATCTGTTGAAACTTCAGTAGAGAGCGAACAGTCAAACGCTCCAACGAATATCCAGTGGATTAATAAACTCGTACGACATATCAATAATTTGATGAAAAAACCTGCTACAGAGCAGGAGAAGGCGATGGAATTTGCACGTCAAGGACATTATGACGAAGCTTTAAGTATACTCGCGCCTCTTTATCAAAAAGATAAAAACAACCAAAGTGTGATGCGTGACTACACGGCCGTATTAAGCTGGTCAGGGCAGGATCAGAAAGCGATTGATGTTTATCAAAAACTTTTGCCCTCACAACAAAGTGATTATGTTCTTGCTGCGATCGGGCATTCCTATAGAGAATTAAATCAGCCCGACAGTGCGCTTGCAACTTATCAGACCGGCTTAAAGTTATATCCTAATAATGTGATATTTTCTGAAGGCATTGTTCGTTGCCTAATTGATAAAGGCGAAATCGATAAAGCTCTTTCAGAAGTCAATGATGCTTTGGGAAAACAAGGTGAGCGGCCAGAACTCTTGGCCGTCAAAAAAGAAATAACTGACGCTATTGCTAAAAGAGACGATCAGATTGCTGTACAACTTGGTCGCGAGAAGCATTATGTAGAAGCTCTTTCCATTCTTAGTAACCTTTATGCGCAGCATGGTGATGATGTAGACATTACGCGCGATTATCTCGCCATTCTCGGATGGGCTGGCACAAATGACGATGAAGTGATCGCTCTATACAAAACATTGCCCTCAGGCGATCAACCCGATTATGTTTTGGAGGCGGTCGGGCATTCATATCGCAAACTGCATCAACCTAACGAAGCCTTTCAGGTGTATCAAATTGGCGTAGAGAAATATCCTGACAATGTCGCCTTTGCCGAAGGCCGTATTCGCTGCTTGGCAGATCAAGGAAAATTTACCGAAGCGCTAGCCATGGCTAATGAAGATATAGACAAACACGGCGAGCGTTTTGAAATCACGGATATACGTAAAAATATTCTACGTATTAAAGCGAGCGCTACCCATCATAAGAGCAAGTCATCGTCTCAAAATTTGTAGTTTTTAAATCCTGGTTGCGGGGGGTAGGATTTGAACCTGCGGCCTTCAGGTTATGAGCCTGACGAGCGATCTCAATAGAATCTCGCATCTATCTGATACTAGTGCATTATTCGTAATATAAAAATCTGCCATCGAAAAGCGCCCTAAATAATGCCCTAGAATTTTGCCTCAAACACAGAAAAACCACCAAAAGTGCCCTAACGGCGGCGCACAGGAATATCCCTTCGTCGCGCTTATTCCCCACCCTATTTCGTCTCAATGATCTGGCCCTGCTCGTCGATAGCCACCGGAGCGACCGGCCTGAGCGAAACATTAGCATGATAGCGCGCGTACCGCCGCTCGCCGACCCGAACCAGGGCGCCCTTGGCAACCATGTCCGCGAGATCGCGGGTTGCTGTCGCTGTCGAAGCACCTGTGATGGCGCCATAGTTGGCCGCGCTCAATTCCCCCTCGAAGCCCTCGGGTCCCTCGCGCAACACTCGAAGCAACGCCTTCTGTTGTCGCTCGTTCAACTGGCCGTGCAGCCCATCAAGCAGGCGGGTCTTGTCGATCAGGAATTCAACCAACCCTAGCGCACGCCGCTGCGCTTCGATCGCGACCGAGGCAAACCAAGCGAGCCAATCTGTCAGTTCGTTCGCGGTGTTGCTGTGCTCAAGCGCGTCATAGTAGGCTTTTCGTTTGGCAAGAATGGTTGCCGCCAAAGCCGTGAGCGTCGGGCGGCCAAGGCCCTGAGCCAACGCCTTCTCCGCGATGGCTCGCCCGATGCGTCCGTTACCGTCCTCGAAAGGATGGATGCACACGAAATAGAAATGAGCGATGCCCGCGCGAGTCAACGTCGGCAGAGGTTCGGGTCCCTCAGGCGCTGTCCGGTTGAACCAATTGATGAAGCGCGACATTTCGCGTGGCATCTTGGCTGAGGGCGGTGCCTCGAAATGTACTTTCGGTGCATGGATTGGACCAGAGACAACCTGCATCGGTTCTCCGTGGCGGCGGTAGCGGCCAATGTCCTTGAGATCGCGCCGGCCGCCCGTCAGCATCCGGTGCCAGGCAAACAGCATCTCGTCCGAAAGCGGTGCGGCGAAAGACCGATGGAGATCGACCATCATTTCGGCGATCCCTTGTTCCGCGGCTTTGACACGTCGATGATCGGTGCCGAGGCCAAGTTGTTGGCGGATCGAAGATTGCACGCTGGCCCGGTCGAGGATCTCGCCTTCGATCTCTGAGGTTGTCACCGCTTCGACGCTCAACGCCTCGACAGTTAGCCGCTCTTTATCATCAGCGCCGAGATGGCTGATCGTGCCGACAAAGACCCCGCCACCGACAAGGAACAGCCCCTCCGCTCTCGTGAGGCGACCTCGCTCCCACGAAAACTTAGGCCAATCCTGTTGTTGCCAATTCCATTTCATGATCGATAGACAGCCTTTCTATCGATCAATATATCAGATAATATGATCGATAGCAATTGTTCCATCGATCAGTTGGCCAGCGGCCCCCCATATACGTCAGGACGTTAACGTCCTTGCTGTTTCACTTGACGGTGTGATCGCCAAGCATTTGCAGTTCGGCTTCTCGATCATCGTTCGGGACGACGACTATCACAATATCTACGGTACCACCCCTCATCCAAGGCGGTTGCCGAAAGATACAAAACCATATTACAGGCATGAAAAATCGGAGATCAAAAAAAGCCCTAATTTATGCCCTAGATTTTGGCTTCAAACACGCAAAAATTGCCCAAAGTGCCCTAACGCCCTTCCAAGCGGCTGTCTCTGGTATCAGGCGGTCTTCTCGAGCATGTTTTGGCTTTCGGTGCCGAGGCTGTGTCTACCATGCGGTAGCGAGTTGGGTTTCTGAAATATCGCGAAAGCCAATATCAAGGTGAAGTTGTGAACAAATTCAGCCGTGATCTGCAACGAGGGATGAAAGAGGCGGCGCGTTCACCGAAGGTGAGCGGACAATCAGCGTACCGCCGACGCCATTGACACCCAATTTCCACGGGCTGGTGCAGAGGCGCGTTGCGCGTGACCCCGATTTCGCGGTCGCCCTTCTGCGCGAAGGGATCGACACAATACTGGCTGGCGATCTGGAAACCGGCAACGCGAGAGGAAAGCTCATGAGCGGGATGACAAGCACCGATATTGAAAAGGTCAGGATCACTGTTTCCGCTGCTGCACTCGATCCGAAGCTTGTGGCAATACGCAAAGATCTGGCTTCGCATGCGTCGCGTGTCTTCTCAGATGTGGGAACACAATTGCATGGCGCAGGCTGGCGCTGGATTGAGCCGGACCTTGGGTCCGGCTCACCGGTGGTGATGCAGCAGAGCCCCCAGACGAACCGTTTAGCGGTTCGTCTGGTGAAAAGCGCCGCTTGGCGGCGCCTTTTTCGCTGGACCACGCCATTTGTCTCAGGTGTTGGTCTGTCTGACGCGCGCTCAAACGGAGCGAAGAGTCACAACGGTAAATCTGAGATGGCAGAACTCAGCAACGTGTAGTACCGCACGTATTTAAGTGCAGCCGCATTATCGGCACGACGATCGGCAAGTCGCACTGACCGGAGGCCGGCGTCATATCTAGAGCGGAAGTGCGGTCCGATATACGCCAATTCTCGGTTCTCTGAATGTCTGAAAATAAAGTTCTGAAACTTAATATCTATTTTACGATAATGCGGTTCGGTTGATAAGAATATGTGGAGAAGAATTTAATTCTCTACCGATGTTCGACGTCTTGAAAGATCGGTGTGTTTGATATATTGTAGTGTCTATCAACATATTTTCCTGGTTGCGGGGGCAGGATTTGAACCTGCGGCCTTCAGGTTATGAGCCTGACGAGCTACCGGGCTGCTCCACCCCGCGATAATACCTAGGATATTCCACCTGTTTATCGCAGTCGCATCGGATTCTTACAAGGAATGCTTTGCTTTGGCGAAAATCAGATGACCCACAAAATGGGAGAAAGGCTTCTCGGTCTATTGCCTTGAATTGTCAAGAAAAACGTCAAATCGTCGACTATAATCCCGCTAACTTGGACGCTTAGGCGGTCGAATCTACTCAAAGCAAGATTCGTGCGTATAGATGGGCTTGGTTATGATAAAGGGTAGCTGCCATCATCAAATTCTTAATTTTCGTGCAAAAACAGTGAGATATAGGCATATCAACGGCTTAAGTTTGCATTAACTGACTAGAAGTATTATAAATAGGTACTATTTTATTAAAAATGGATAAGAGGCGTATCGATGTCGCTTCCTAGAAATCCAAGAGAACTCGAGTTACTGAGGGCACAATCCCGAGGCCTTCCGGATGACGTCGCCTTGTTACTCGCCTCGGAAGACACAGGTGACGGTCGTAGTGACCAGGCTACCAACTCAGATAAATCAAAACCAAATTCTAGTGATACGGCAGACAATAACGGCATCAATCCACTGCTGTTAGCCGAACTTTTTGGTAGCAACCAAGTTGGCCCCATGGAATCGGCCCAACATGTTTGGCAGAGACTTGGTCGTGCGATATTTCCGAGCAGCCAAAGTGAGGGAGGCGAAAGAGGTGCGAGGGGTGGGCGAGATGACACTTCTACTTTTGCTCCCCAACATTTGGGTCTTCCACGACAAGAAGTCTTGGGGGCGGTTGCCTATGCTTGTGACAAGCTTGGGGTACCACTTGATACGGCGCTTCGAATTTCTTGGATCGAGTCCAGATGGGTTGCGGATGCCAAAAATAAATATAGCTCGGCAGCAGGATTATTTCAGGCCATAGACAGCACTGCCGCATCTTTATGGGCAAAGTTGCGGGAAAAATATGGCAGCACAATACCGGAATTAAACCAACCCTATAATCCCTATAGTGCGGTTGATAGTGCGCTTGTTGGCGTTGAATACGCTGCAGAGAATTCACATAAGTTAGCGCCGTATAGCGGCAAACTTGAGGCCTTTTTAGGCCATGATCCTCAAAATGCTTCTGTCTATCTCAGCCATTTTCTTGGGCCAGGTGCGGCTTATTCGATTGCCGGTGAAGACCTCAATATGCCGATCGAGACGGCGCTTGAGCGTGTAAAAGGTGGTGGATATGCGCAGTCCGTTATGAGCGCAAATCCAAATCTTGCTGGTTTGAGTGTTGGTGGAGTTATTCGTTGGGCAGACAAGAGTATGGGCAGGGCTGATGTGTCTGAAGCCGTGCTCGTTGCTCAGAATTCAGCCGGCAAATATGGCAATGCAACCCCGTTACCTGTGGATGCTGCTTTACAAGTGGCTCCCGCTCCCGCGCGCCCATTATTTGTTCCTCCTCCCTCTTTAGACTCAGCTAGTAGTATCCGGCCAGGAGCGGCGCCCGCCCTTACGCACGGCTGATTATAAAATAAGACAAAGTTCTAAGTGGCGTAAAAAGGTGCATGCTTAAGCTTGGTATGCCAATGATAGAGCAGATGATTTCATTGAGGTTCAGGATATATGTCCAATCCAGGTAATAGACAGGAAGATGAAGACAGCAGTGATGAAGGTGCCGCTTTTGTGCAGTTGTTTCAAGGGCAGGCGTCATCGTCCGTCACAGAAAATACCGGCGATGCCTGTGTGATAGCCGTGCCTGACAGTGCCCGCAATCCGAACCGTGTTGCTTTACAGACGGCGAGTGCCAGTTTTGTCCTTGGTCCACGAGCATCCGCCTCGGCCAATGGATTGCCTGATTTTGATAAGATGCTTGAATATCTGGAACGGTGTCCGCAGACCATGGGGCTTTGCGCTCTTCGTTTTAGGGAGGCATGGGAATATGGTGGTGGGAATTCAGCCGGCCATCCGGTTGGTGGCAGAGATTATGGTAATTTTCTGCACGCCAATAAATGCGACGTCGTCGCCACCGGCATGAACGGTATGATTTCAAGTGGCTATGTCGCAAAAAAATACGATATAGCCATCATTAAATGTCCAGGGGAGCGCGATGGGCACATTGAGATATTCGATGGAAAATATTGGCGATCCGATCATTGCCAGGATACACAAAGTGGCATTTGGGCGGGCCCTGAGTTTAAGGCGAGCGGCAGTATGATTATTTTTCGTCCACCGGAACAACAAAATAAAACCCCAGTTGTTACGGCGAGCGCAGAAACAGCGCCCACGAATGCAGCTATTTCTCCTATAAAACCTTCTAATCCTCACTCATAACGCGTGGGCTTTGAGTTTTCTCCGGTTGTTTATTCTATAGACTACTCAAGGAGCACAGCCGATTTCTCTTACCCAATTTCTCGTTGAAGCGGCAAAGAAATAACGGAGGATGATATGTTGAGGAGAGAGGGGAGACAGAAAGATGGTTTGTTTGACTTCTCAATCATCCGCCTAGAAGACCTGGCAGCGACTTACTCTCCCGGGCCTTAAGGCACAGTACCATCAGCGCTGGGGGCTTTCACGTCCGAGTTCGAGATGGGATCGGGTGCAGATCCCCCGCTATAACCACCAGGTCGTCAAGACGGATGATAAGAAGTGATGATCGATTTTCGAAATGAAATGTCAGAAGAGTAGGGAGGTTGTTGATCACAACCGCTCTGACCTCTATTAAGGATCAAGCCGATCGAACTATTAGTACTGGTAAGCTACGAGCCTTACGGCCTTTCCACATCCAGCCTATCAACGTGATGGTCTATCACGGTTCTCAGGGAGTACTAGTTTCAAGGTAAGTTTCACGCTTAGATGCTTTCAGCGTTTATCTCGTCCGCACTTAGCTACCCAGCGATGCCGCTGGCGCGACAACTGGTACACCAGAGGTGCGTCCATCCCGGTCCTCTCGTACTAGGGACAGCTCCTTTCAATACTCCTTCACCCACGGCAGATAGGGACCAAACTGTCTCACGACGTTTTGAACCCAGCTCACGTACCACTTTAATCGGCGAACAGCCGAACCCTTGGGACCTTCTCCAGCCCCAGGATGTGATGAGCCGACATCGAGGTGCCAAACGACGCCGTCGCTATGGACGCTTGGGCGTCATCAGCCTGTTATCCCTAGAGTACCTTTTATTCGTTGAGCGATGGCCCTTCCACGAAGAACCACCGGATCACTATGACCGACTTTCGTCTCTGCTTGACTTGTCAGTCTCGCAGTCAGGCTAGCTTGTGCCATTGCACTCAACAGCTGATTTCCGACCAGCTTGAGCTAACCATCGCGCGCCTCCGTTACACTTTGGGAGGCGACCGCCCCAGTCAAACTACCCGCCATACAGGGTCCTTGTCCGTGTTTCACCAGACGAAGTTAGATATCAAGGAACACAAGGGTAGTATTTCACTGACCGCTCCATCCAGGCTAGCGCCCAGACTTCATCGCGTCCTACCTATTCTACACATGCGATCCCTAATACCACTGTAAAGCTGTAGTAAAGGTTCATAGGGTCTTTCCGTCTAACCGCGGGAACCCCGCATCTTCACGGGGAATTCAATTTCGCTGAGTTGGTGTTGGAGACAGTGGGGAAGTCGTTACGCCATTCGTGCAGGTCGGAACTTACCCGACAAGGAATTTCGCTCGTTTCATCTCTTACGTTTCCGCAAAAGCCGGACTTTATCTTAAAACCCCTATTCTGAAATTACTTGATAAACACCAGCATCCTCACCTGAGTCGTCCTCAGTAAGAGTTAGGCTTTCAACTTTCATTGCTTTGACATTCATCTGATCGGCGATAGTTCGAATTTCTTCGATGCCCACAACTGTCAAGTGATGCCCCTTTTCCATCAACTGTAATACGCGGCAAAACTTTTTAAAGTCAGTATTTTTCTTAGTTTTGAGCGCATGTTTTACGAAAAAGGGAACAATGATTGTCTTAAGATGTTCAAATTTGCGTACTCTGAAAGCCAATCGATCACCGTGGTTGTTTCGCACAACCCCGCAACCAAAAAAATCTTTTAGAGCATACAGAACTTGCTCATCGCGTTTATGCTGAACCACCGTGAATTCAAGCAGAATTTGAAAACCGCGCGTCATTTCCCGGTGAGCAGCAATGCCCACATGAAAACAACCTTCACCATCTACAAATCCAACCACCCATTGTGGTTCTAACTTCATTAGGTAGCTTTCTGAACGTAAAGTCTCTGAGGATTCCCAAACTCGTTACCGAGTAAGGGCCTTTCCTGCGGATTGTCCCCGTGTCCCTCATGATTATGACTGCGGACTATAAATAAATCCACGAGTACATGAAGGTTTTTGAGGAGTTTCCCGCATATGGTTCAGTTTTACTAAGGCTGCGTTACTTACCTTAGGACCGTTATAGTTACGGCCGCCGTTTACTGGGGCTTCGGTTCAAAGCTTGCACCTCTCTCCTTAACCTTCCAGCACCGGGCAGGCGTCAGACCCTATACGTCGTCATGTGAGACTTCGCAGAGCCCTGTGTTTTTGTTAAACAGTCGCCACCCCCATTTCTGTGCCCCCCATCCGTACTTGCGTACGAGTGGGGCCCTCTTCTCCCGAAGTTACGAGGGTAATTTGCCGAGTTCCTTCAACACCATTCTCTCAAGCGCCTGAGTATACTCAACTCGTCCACCTGTGTCGGTTTAGGGTACGGCCTATAACGTTGGGGCTATTTCCTGGAAGCACATTGGACGCCATCGGAATCCGATAACTTCAAACATCCTTTGCACTTCGTCACCACCAACAGGCTGCGGAATATTAACCGCATTTCCATCGACTACGCCTTTCGGCCTCGCCTTAGGAGCCGGCTCACCCTGCGCGGATTAACCTTGCGCAGGAACCCTTGGACTTACGGCGAAAGTGTTTCTCACACTTTTTATCGCTACTCATGTCAGCATTCTCACTTCCGATACCTCCAACCGTCCTTCCGGATCGATCTTCGCAGGCTTACGGAACGCTCCGCTACCACGCACATTGCTGTGCATCCGCATCTTCGGTACGTGACTTAATCCCCGTTACATTTTCGGCGCGGACCGGCTTGTCTAGACCAGTGAGCTATTACGCTTTCTTTAAAGGATGGCTGCTTCTAAGCCAACCTCCTGGCTGTCTTGGCCTTTCCACATCCTTTCCAACTTAGTCACGATTTGGGGACCTTAGATGGCGGTCTGGGCTCTTTCCCTCTCGTCCACGGACCTTAGCACCCATGGACTGCCTCCCGGATTATACTCTTGGGTATTCGGAGTTTGGTTGGGGTTGGTAAGGCTCGCGCCCCCCTAGCCCATCCAGTGCTCTACCCCCCAAGGTAATCATCCGAGGCTCTACCTAAATAGATTTCGCGGAGAACCAGCTATTTCCTGATTTGATTGGCCTTTCACCCCTAGCCACAGCTCATCCCCGTTTTTTTCAACAAACGTGGGTTCGGCCCTTCAGCAGGTGTTACCCTGCTTTCAGCCTGGCCATGGCTAGATCATCAGGTTTCGGGTCTAACCCATGCAACTTATTCGCCCTATTCAGACTCGCTTTCGCTTCGCCTACGCCTAACGGCTTAAGCTTGCTGCATAAGTTAACTCGCTGACCCATTATACAAAAGGTACGCTCTCAGCCTTGCGGCCTTGAACTGCTTGTAAGCATTCGGTTTCAGGTACTATTTCACTCCCCTCATTGGGGTGCTTTTCACCTTTCCCTTACGGTACTTGTTCACTATCGGTCACTGAGGAGTACTTAGGCTTGGAGGGTGGGCCCCCCATGTTCAGACAGGATTACACGTGTCCCGCCTTACTCAAGAATTTATTCAACCATCTACCCGTACGGGACTATCACCCTCTGTGGTCTGACTTTCCTGACAGTTCTGGTTTGATTGAACAAATTACTGGCCTGGTCCGCGTTCGCTCGCCACTACTAGCGGAGTCTCGGTTGATTTCTTTTCCTCCGGGTACTGAGATGTTTCAATTCCCCGGGTTTGCTCTGCCGACCTATGAATTCAGTCGTCAGTACACCTTGCGGTGTGGGTTTCCCCATTCGGACATTTCCGGATCAAAGTCTACTCGCAACTCCCCGGAACTTTTCGCAGCGTGTTACGTCCTTCATCGCCTCTCAGTGCCAAGGCATCCACCAAATGCTCTTGTCATGCTTGATCCTTATCAGAAGTCAGACTTTGAGATGGTAAATCCCAAGTACCATCATCCATCTGCAGAGCAGGGGGGATGATACTTATCTGTGTCACGGCGCTGACATGCTTCTCGCTTTGCCATCTTCGGGACGGCTCAGCAATACCGTGACTTCCTTCTGACCGTCTTATTTGCGTCTAAGGTATCGTAAAGCTCAGCGGCCCCACGACACAACGCAAACAAAACATTTTCATTTCGATCAATCTTGCCGAGGTTAGAGGCAAGACTAATCGATCATCACAAACCATCTTTACAATGTCCAAGAACATCCACGATTTTCATCGTGGAATTTACTTTCCTTTTCCGAAAACCATTTTTTTAGGGCGCTTCCATACACAATCACTAAGTTTACAACCAAAAGATTGTCCTTGAGATTGGTGGAGCTGGACGGGATCGAACCGACGACCTCAAGCTTGCAAAGCTAGCGCTCTCCCAACTGAGCTACAGCCCCAGTCAGATTGGTGGGCCTGGTAAGATTTGAACTTACGACCTCACGCTTATCAAGCGCGCGCTCTAACCAACTGAGCTACAAGCCCGCTCTCAATAACGACCGCCAAAAAACAATGGCGATTGTTCTGGTTTCCGGAGAAGGGATGCGCCGACGGCGACCGAGCTGATAAAACGTAACTGATTGAACAGCTGTGTCTCATCAGCGAGACATCTATAGCTAAGTCCTGATGTGAAGCAATGAAAGCGAGCTTGCGCAAACTTTCACTGGGGTCTCCAGCATTGGGATCCTTAGAAAGGAGGTGATCCAGCCGCAGGTTCCCCTACGGCTACCTTGTTACGACTTCGCCCCAGTCATTAACCTTACCGTGGTCGGCTGCCTCCTTGCGGTTAGCTCACCGGCTTCGGGTAAAACCAACTTCCATGGCGTGACGGGCGGTGTGTACAAGGCCCGGGAACGTATTCACCGCAGCGTGCTGATCTGCGATTACTAGCGATTCCAACTTCATGCACTCGAGTTGCAGAGTACAATCTGAACTGAGATGGCTTTTGGGGATTGGCTCCGTCTTGCGACTTCGCAGCCCACTGTCACCACCATTGTAGTACGTGTGTAGCCCAGCCCGTAAGGGCCATGAGGACTTGACGTCATCCCCGCCTTCCTCCGGCTTGTCACCGGCGGTTTCTTCAGAGTGCCCGGCATAACCCGGGGGCAACTGAAGATGAGGGTTGCGCTCGTTGCGGGACTTAACCCAACATCTCACGACACGAGCTGACGACAGCCATGCAGCACCTGTGTGGAAGCCGGCCGAACCGAAGGATCTAATCTCTTAAATCCAAACTTCCCATGTCAAGAGCTGGTAAGGTTCTTCGCGTTGCGTCGAATTAAACCACATACTCCACCGCTTGTGCGGGCCCCCGTCAATTCATTTGAGTTTCAACCTTGCGGCCGTACTCCCCAGGCGGCATGCTTAGTGCGTTAGCTGCGACACAAGAAGGCTAAGCCTTCCAACGTCTAGCATGCATCGTTTACAGCGTGGACTACCAGGGTATCTAATCCTGTTTGATCCCCACGCTTTCGCGCCTCAGTGTCAATGTCGGTCCAGTGAGCCGCCTTCGCCACGGGTGTTCTTCCCAATCTCTACGAATTTCACCTCTACACTGGGAATTCCACTCACCTCTACCGAATTCAAGTAAGGCAGTCTTAAGTGCTATTCCAGGGTTGAGCCCTGGGCTTTCACACCTAACTTGCCAAACCACCTACGCGCCCTTTACGCCCAGTAACTCCGAACAACGCTAGCTCCCTTCGTATTACCGCGGCTGCTGGCACGAAGTTAGCCGGAGCTTATTCTGTGGGTACCGTCATCATCGTCCCCACCAAAAGAGCTTTACAACCCGAAGGCCTTCATCACTCACGCGGCATGGCTGGATCAGGGTTGCCCCCATTGTCCAATATTCCCCACTGCTGCCTCCCGTAGGAGTCTGGGCCGTGTCTCAGTCCCAGTGAGGCTGGTCGTCCTCTCAGACCAGCTATGGATCGTTGCCTTGGTGAGCCATTACCTCACCAACTAGCTAATCCAACGCGGGCCCATCTAATGGCAATAAATCTTTCCCCCGAAGGGCGTATCCGGTATTAGCGTCAGTTTCCCGACGTTATCCCGAACCAAAAGGTAGGTTCCCACGCGTTACTCTCCCGTGCGCCGCTCCCCTTGCGGGGCGCTCGACTTGCATGTGTTAAGCCTGCCGCCAGCGTTCGTTCTGAGCCATGATCAAACTCTCAAGTTGAATTGTGATTTTCTTGCGAAAACCATCATAGTTGTACCGTTTTTAGCGGCACACCTTAAATATCGAGGGTTCTTACATACTCAATTCCTTCCCGGCTTGCACCGAGAAGGGCGTATCGAACTTGTCGACTTAAGGATGCCAAACGGCAAAACCGAAAACCTTCTCTTAACCTTTTCAGGCTAAAAGGAGGCGTTGATATCACCGGCCAAGACACTTCTGACCTTTAAGACAAAAGCCTCCACCGCGGATCGCCGTCTGCGCATCCCTTCTCATCTAGTTTACAATGTCCAAGAACGACTTAAGTCTTATAGCTAGTTTTTTACGCTAACCACTTGTATCCAAAAGAAAAAACGGCATTAATCAGGCGGCCAAGCTTCGCGCTAGGCTAAGTCTTGGCGCCTAAAAATGACGTAGTGTCAATAAGATAGCTACCGGGGATCAGGTTTATGACCACCGATGTCGCGAATTTACAGATTCTTTAGAGGACTGTCTAGAGGAAAAAAGTCTGCTTCTGAAAAAGGTTCTTTGTTGTTTTCAAAGGCTGGTTTTTGCCTTTTTAGTTTCTTTTTGTCGCTGTAGCTTCATCGCACAAATATGAAAACAACGTTTGATATTTATAGATTTTCGAGATGAACAGCGATCATTTGGCTGGAAAAAAATTTCCTCGATTACGCGCGACCGTCATTGGGTGTGCGCTTTTGGCTGCCGCAAATTTTATTTGCTTACCTCTGCAAGCGCAACAAGCCGTGCAGCCCGACACAGAGTGGTTGCCTGCTGCACCCAAGGCAGACGCATTAAAAGACCTCGTCTTTGATGAGAGTTTGTTGGTTTTTTTTGAAACAGGTGCAAGGTTTGTTTATCGAAACGGGCCGTCGATGATCTATGAGTCCTTTCGACATTATCCCCAAGAGAATGAGAATGTTTGGCATCGCTGTAATGAAGAGGTGGTACAAAACGGATGGGTGCCATGTAGAGTGATAGCGGGAAAATCTGTGCCTGGAGGCTTTCATAGGTGCGATCTAAAATTGGGCGAAAAGTATGTTAGGCCTTCACAATGTGATGTGTTTAATCCCTAAACGATCCGCCAGCTCTAAGATCTATTAAGACTGCATAACTTTTAACGCTTCATCAAAGTTCTTCACGACTTTAACGCCACGCGGTACATCATGAGGTTTTTCTGTCAGCCATAGAGGGGTCTTTATGGCGGCGGCTTGCGCCGCTTGCATATCGCGTAAACTGTCACCTAAAAAAACTGATTGCTGTAAATCAAGTCTCATGCGTTGGGCGGCTTCTAAAACCATACCGGGGCTCGGTTTTCGCCAAAAGCTCTCGCGGCGGTACTGGGTAACTTTGCCCTCGCTGTATTCGAAGCAGGCTAAGACAAGATCGATGACAATAGCCTCTTTGGCTAAGGCAGCTAACAGCCAACCGGTCAATTGATCGTAATCTTTGGTTGTATAAAGACCGCGAGCTACGCCGGATTGGTTTGTCAGGATAGCAAGGCGAAAGCCCAAATCTTGGGCCCGCCTCAGGAAAGGAAAAAGTTTAGGCAGAAATTCGAATTGTTCACGGCTGCTGACAAAATCCTTATCAAGGTTGATAACCCCATCCCTATCAAGCAGTAAGCCCCGCCTTAGCATTTTTCTATTCCCCTTTGGTTCCTGGTGACTATATTAAGTCCATGTCCACCATACAACCAAAGGTTCCATGAACATGTTTAGACGCCTAAGTATTTTGTTCCTGGCTTTTGTCCTGGGAGTTCTGCCAATGAGCGTATCCGCCGCCAACCAAAAGCCGGTTCTTGATCCGGAAAATACTCTTTATCTTGATTTGCCTGATGGTCGTGTCGTTATACAGATGCGCCCAGATCTTGCTCCGCATCATGTGGCGCGTATCAAAGAGCTGGTACGACAGGGCTTCTATAACGGGCTAACTTTTCACCGTGTGATCCCAGATTTTATGGCCCAGACCGGTGATCCGCGCGGCGACGGTACTGGCGGTTCTGGTAAGCGGTTACAGGCAGAGTTTTCGAATGCCCCGCACGTCCGCGGTACGGTTTCGATGGCTCGGGCTTCGGATCCCAATTCAGCCGACAGTCAGTTTTTTATATGTTTTGATACCGTAGAAAGTCTTGATGGCAAATATACTGTCTGGGGTCAGGTCGTCTCAGGTATGGAGTATGTCGACAAGATCAAGCCAGGCTCTGCACTCGACAATGGGCGCGTGACAGATCCGACCAAGATCGTTCGTCTGCAAGTTGCGGCCGACGTCAAAGACAAGTGACAAACAAGGCCGTTCACGTTATCGGTGGCGGATTAGCGGGTAGTGAAGCTGCATGGCAGTTGGCGAATGCTGGCGTAGCCGTTGTCGTCCATGAAATGCGGCCCAAACGAGGAACTGACGCTCACCAAACCGAAGATCTGGCTGAGTTAGTTTGTTCCAACTCATTTCGTTCAGACGATAGCGAGTATAATGCTGTTGGTTTGTTGCATGATGAGATGCGTCGTTGTGGCTCTATCATTATGAGGGCGGCCGACGCTAACCAAGTACCGGCCGGCGGCGCTTTGGCCGTTGATCGTCATGGATTTTCAGCGGCTGTCACGAAGGCGCTTGTGAGCCATCCATTAATAACAATCGAACGCGATGAACTGATCGGATTACCTGTCTATGAACAGACCATTATTGCTACAGGGCCCCTGACATCACCGCCTTTGGCAGAAGCCATTCGCGCTTTAACCGGACAGGAGGCGTTGGCATTCTTCGACGCCATAGCCCCCATCGTGCATCGCGATAGCATCGATATGTCGAAAGCGTGGATGCAGTCGCGGTACGACAAGATCGGGCCCGGTGGAACAGGTTCGGATTACATCAATTGTGCAATGGACAAAGAACAATATGAAAACTTTATCCGCGAATTAATTGCAGCTCCTAAGACTGAATTTAAAGAGTGGGAAAAAAGCACGCCCTATTTCGAAGGCTGTTTACCGATAGAGGTTATGGCCGAACGTGGTCTTGACACATTGCGTTATGGTCCCATGAAACCTGTTGGCCTGACCGATCCGCATTTACAAAGACGCGCTCATGCTGTTGTTCAGCTGCGACAAGATAATGCACTTGGTACACTTTACAATATGGTTGGCTTTCAGACTAAACTAAAATATGGCGAGCAAGCACGCGTATTCCGTTTAATACCTGGATTAGAAAATGCCGAGTTTGCGCGACTTGGTGGATTGCATCGTAATACTTTTATCAACAGCCCACTTCTTCTTGATGAGCAACTTCGCCTTAAATTGAAACCGAGTATTCGCTTCGCAGGACAAATCACGGGTGTTGAGGGCTATATCGAGTCCGCTGCCATCGGTTTATTGGCAGGATTGTTTGCTGGCGCCGAACACAAAAGAGAAGAACAAACTCCGCCACCGCGTTCGACAGCGCTTGGTGCATTACTAGCTCATATTACTTCGAACGCGAACGCCGAAACGTTTCAGCCAATGAATGTAAATTTTGGCTTATTTCCCTTGATTGAACAGGGACGAGGAGGGCGTGAGCGTAAAAAATTGTACACACACCGCGCAAAACAAGATTTGGATCCCTGGTTACATAAAATAGGCATAAACGCGTCTGCTCACACGCAAGTATTCAAAACGGGAACGTAATATAAATTTTTTCTGAGAATCCTTCTCGCACCTGCGTTGTCGTAAGTCACTTTTGTTTAAGTAGGTAAATTCAAAGGACAAATATCCAAAAATTTAGAGGAATCGTAAGTCTAGACTGTGCAAATATGTGCACCGCACAATAATAGTATAGAAGAAAATAATTGTTATTTGACCTCATTTTATATATACATCCGCGTCAAGCGTAGTCGCAGAACACGCAGCGTAAGAATATGAGGAAGGGAAGGGAGAACTTCACGGTTTGGCCTTGTCAAATTTGACGACAAACTCAAACCCGCACGAAGCGGGTTGCGTGAAGAGAATTCAAAGCGACCTTTCATACAGTACATATTAAAACATGGCACAACGAGTCACCCCATAAGGGGGTCTCGCACGAGCTGGTTGTTTTTTTGGAGTGAAGTTTGCCGTGATAAAGTCAAAATTTGTGCTTACTAGTTGGCAATCTTAGGGGAACGTGAGTATGTCAATTTTTGATCCCAAATATCTCCGCCCGGTTAAAAAGTCGGGCACGCTTGTCGCCAACGAGTTAATCCAAGAGCGCCGTCTCAAACAACAACCTGTTTCTGCCTTTGGTTTTGGTCAGTCGCCTTTTCCGCCTCTTGAGCGAGCCATCCAAGCTCTACAGAGAAATGCACACCAAAAATATTACGCACCTGTTCAGGGAATTTCTGATTTGCGTGAACGAGTCGCAGCTTTTCATCTGGCCGCAGAAGGTATCAAGGTGCCGGCTTCGCGCATCTTGGTGGCTGATGGATCTAAAAATTTGTTATTTACTGCCATGGAAGCTTTTGCCAACGCTGATATTTTTATACCAGCACCGGCATGGGTATCCTATGCGCCGCAGGCGGCGATCCTTGGTCACCGCGCCATTCCCGTGTCCACATCATTTGCCGGCCGCTGGCGTGTAACGCCTGACGCCATGGAACGTGCCTTGGCAAAGAAGGCGGACAAGAATGTGCCCAGCATACTGATCCTCAACCACCCAGGTAATCCTGAAGGTTTGGGCTACACGGCAGCAGAACAAAAGGCGCTGACAGAGGTATTTCGTAAGCACAATGTTATTGTGATTTCTGATGAAATCTACGGCTTACTTAATCACAAAGGTGAACATCGATCATTGGCCCTTGAATATCCTGAAGGCACGATTGTCACGGGAGGTTTATCGAAATGGTGTGGTGCCGGTGGTTGGCGCCTCGGTATCGCGTTATTACCGGACACGCTCGATGGTCCGTTCAAAGAAGCTATGTTGAGTATAGCGTCTGAGACTTATTCCTGCGCCTCCACGCCCATTCAGTATGGTGCTTGCGAAGCGTATATTTGGGACAGTACCACGAAAGACTACCTGGCTCACCAACGGCGCATTCTGGCGCTTTGTGGCAACTGGATTGCCGATCAACTTAATCAAGCGGGCATTAAAGTACATCGTCCTGAAGGCGCATTTTACCTCTTTGTCGATTTCTCTCAGCTCGCCGATCAGTTCCGCAGCAAGGGAATAACTAACTCACAAAAATTATGTGAAGATTTACTGAGAGATACCGGCGTATCGCTTCTCTATGGTGACGTATTTGGTATGGAGAGTGATTATCTCACGGCGCGCCTTGCTTATGTTGATTTTGATGGTGCCGAAGCTTTGGCGGCATCTGAAAAAATTGGCCTTAATAAGCCGCTTGATGAAAGTTTCCTGCGCCAAAATTTACAAGGCAATGTCCGCGGCACCGAACTTATTTGTGATTGGGTTACTGGGATTGCAGGTAAGAAAAGTAAAGCGGCCTAAAGATATTCTTAAATCTAAACCGACGAGGAACCTTATGACGACGCCGATCGAAGTACCTGAAAACCTCCCTGAAACCGAATTAGCGGCGATTAAGCCAATTCGCGGTCGGATGGATCGCGACGGTGTGGTAAAGTTTCTTCAGAATTTTTACAACGAGGCCGAAATCAAAGCCATGAGGGACAGCGGCGTCGATCAACGCATGGTTGTTGGCATTAATTCATATTATGACGCGCTTATTCGTGGTGAAGCTCTTGCTGATAACGACGGCAATGAAATTCTGTCCTCAATGCCACCTAGTGCGGCCCTCCAGCATCTCGTGGTACCGATTATTGCTGAAGCCGCTGACAAGAGTGGTGAGAAAGATCCCTCCAATCAAATCCACTACAGCCCCGAAGAACTAAAAGGTAAAATTCTCCACAAGTACGACGAAATTGTCTTAGGACATGCCGCTTTGGCTTGTTCGGCGCATTGCCGCTATTGCTACCGACTTGATCTCTTCAATGGCTCAACGGGTAAAGGCCTCGTCAAGCCGGAAGAGCTTCGTGATTACGTGCGCAACTATAATGGTACACTTGTGGCCAATAAGGGCGTTGATCCCGAGACCGGCGAAAAACGATTTCCCATTACTGAAGTCTTGTTGTCGGGCGGTGACGTCATGGTGCTGTCGAATAAACAGCTCTATAAATATATGGCAGCGGCCGCCGAAGGTGGTGCTCATGTTGTACGTATTGGCACGAAGGAAATGGCCTTCCGACCGATGCGTTTTGACGAAAACTTAGCGGCTATGTTTAATCGGTTCCATGCGCGCTATCCGCATATTCATATCAATATCGTAACGCACTTTACGCACGCGGACGAATTGCTGCAGCGTAATGCTGATGGCAGTTACAAGATGGAAAATGGCTACCGCGTCTTGCTTAATCCAGTGAAGAAGGCAATCCAGACAATGACGGCGTTGAGCTTCGTTAGTTTAGAAAACCAAACGCCCATCATTCGCCATGTAAACGACAAGGCCGAAGCCCTGCATATCCTGCATCAGGAATTACGGCGTAACACAATCAAGTCAAAATATATCTTTCAATGCCGCGAGATTGAAGGACACAAGGCTTTCGCCGTTCCAGTCGAAGAATCGTGGCAACTTCATACCGAAGCGCAAAAAGGGTTATCAGATGGTGCGCGCTCGCGTTTTGCCATGTCAACCGAGTGGGGTAAGCTCGAGGTTGTTGCTGTTACTGATGGCATTACCGATGAAAGTCTGGAAACGCTGGTCGAGGAAACGGCTTTGCCCATTCAATCGCTGTTGGGCCAAGGTTTGGTGATCATGAAAATGCACCGGTCGCCGTTTTCGGCAAATACGCAAAGCGATCTCGTTATTGCACGGCGTAACCCGAAGGCGCTATGGATCTCGGATTATGAAGACCGCATCATCTATGACGGTCGAAAACAAGGCGCCGCAAAATATGAGGCTATGATAGCCCTGTTGCGTTCCCTCAGTGAGGCTGAAGAGAAAAGATCAAAAGCGGCTTAAGCTGAATCTCAGTTTGCCTCACTTTAACCATTAAATTGTTCTCTTCTGCTGCCAGTCACGTCGTGTGATTGGCGGTTTTTACAGTTTGTGCAGATGAAATTTTCTTAGTAAGTGTCCGCATACTAGAAACAAAGCCACCACTTAATAAGTCATTGGGGCTTTTGTATGCTGCATATCGATTTAATCAAAACCAGAATTGCTGAGCGGGCTACCTCACCATTGGCGTTATACAACGCTGTCAACGCTTCTGCTGACCTTGTCCGGTCTATGCTTTGGGGAGAAGTGATCAATCCTAAAACCCAGTGCGCCAATGATGACGCGAAGGACGTACTTGCGTATCATGAGCATCTTCTGCTTGGCGCAAGGGCAATTTATTACGAGCCGAATGGAATGGAACTCTCTAATAATCCGGTTTCTTTGCAGAGAGCATACCACGCTGGAGAAATAGTCAGCGCATATATTATTGCCGCCAAAAAAATGTTGGCAACACATGCAAAATTTTCAGATAAGAAGTTTTGCTATGAACTCTCCATCGAGCTTCAAGATCTAGCCGAAGATCTGATGGGTGATTTAATCGAAATTGAAGACAGTCGAACAAGCGGGGAAGAGAGAATATCAACCGAAGCGATTTTAAAAGTTGTAGCACACAAGCTATCTCAACCTCTTCCGCCCATTTGTACACAAGCATTAAGAATTACCGAAACGTATAAACATGTGTTTATTTGTGGATAAGGTCTTTCTCATCGTACGCTGGCGCGTTGTAATCGATCGTTGATTGCGACG
>Ga0206811_1024_pt1 | contig 52827 bp, 39 predicted proteins | sample Alteio_BWOrgCont_53_FD_152886 | JGI IMG/M metagenome (GOLD analysis project Ga0206811, IMG submission 152886) | Enriched cells from forest soil in Barre Woods Harvard Forest LTER site, Petersham, Massachusetts, United States -... | ecosystem: Environmental > Terrestrial > Soil > Temperate forest >... | reverse complement strand
GATACCCATTATCTATATAAAACGTGTGTCTTAGCGCACAATATGTGCATGTAGAGCGCCATCAAGTGCACCTGCAATAGAGGCAAACATCGCCAACGCGAGTAACAGGTTTTTTCTTGCTGTAGGTCGATTTTTTATTTCTAGAATAAGTTGGCAAAAGCTGAAGAGCGTTATACCAGATTGGATTAACAGCATAATTAAATATCGATCGAATGTCAGTCCATGATGATAGGGAATCCACTCTGGACCTTCATTAATGCCGAGATTGAAATCATGAAGGGTCAAATAATCGTAACAATACCAGCTCAGCAACGCCCATAAAGGTATGCCTATGATAGGAGCGTATAAACCGCTCCGTCTAAATTTCTGTATCATACACTTCGTCAAAAGAGCTTGGACTAGTTGTGTTACGCCAAAGCTCAACGCCAAGACAAGCAAAACGATTACGAATACAAACGGTGTAAAGAGGAGAGGTATTAAGCCTGCATTGCTTTGCGTTCGATGTGGATTAACATGTAAGAAGTCAACGCAGAGCACGTCGGCACACATCTGAAAAAATGCCGCGATCGCGACAAAGGTAGCGATCCATACGAGACTTTTCAGGTAACTTGCAAATATTTGACTGTATTTAAGATCAATTTGCGGCATTGCTCTTCCAAGCCAGATGACTACTTTGATAATGGACTGAGTCTTGCGCGTTAGAGTGCCGGTGCCCGTGTCTTATATAGTCGCGAAGCCGACTCGACGATAAAGGGCGCTCACAATATTCAATGCGCCAATCCATCATAATACGCTCGTTGCTATGTATTATTGTGGCAAACAGAATATCACTGCGACCGTCTTTTTGATGTGAAGCAGGTCACTGCGTAACCAATTAATTTTTATAAAGCGGATGTTGGCGAGCGCAAAAAATCAATATTTTGCGGCTTGAAGATATTAACCATATTTTAAATAGTAGACTCGTTTGCACAAAAAGAGATAACTACCGCTTACACTATTTAAACCTTGAAAGCATTTCATGGAGTACGGTGGTTATTACGATACTGTAGTTGTTGGTGCAGGCATTGTGGGAATAGCTACGGCTAGAGAACTTGCTCGCTGGGGGCAAACGGTTCTGCTGCTTGAAGAAAAAGCTGGTATCGGCGAAGAGACAAGTTCACGAAATAGTGAAGTCATCCATGCCGGCATTTACTATAAGCCTGGCACTTTAAAAGCTAAAGCTTGCCTTCAAGGCAGTAAATTACTTTATGATTTTGCTGAAAAACGTCACATACCTCATAAAAATTGTCGAAAACTTATTGTTGCTACAAATTCTCGTGAAGTCAGAACATTAGAAGCGCTGCTAGCCAATGGCGAAAAAAATGGTCTCGTGGGCTTAGAGATATTGTCGCAAAGAGAGGCGAGGGCGTGTGAAGAAAATTTAAGCTGTCACAGTGCCCTCTTGGTTCCTAGTTCAGGGATGATTGATACGCACCAGTTAATGTTGGCGTTGCTGGCTGACGCAGAAAACGATGGTGCAGTTCTGGCGACATCTGCTCCTGTATTGAGAACAGAGGTTATTGCTAATGGATTTGTGCTCGATATAGGTGGCGTTCATGAAGCGAGAGTCTCATGCGGGAGATTGTTTAATGCGGCCGGTATGGGCGCGCAGTCCTTAGCGCATAATATTGATGGATTTGATCGAAAAATTATTCCGCCGCTCTATGCCGTCAAAGGAAATTATTTTTCTCTCTGCGGTGCCGCTCCATTTTCACATCTTATCTATCCACCACCGGTTACAGGATCAAGTGGCCGGCACTATCGTTGCGATTTTGGCGGACAGGCCATTATTGGACCTGATACTGAGTGGCTAGGTATGATCAATTACAAGAACAAAGCACCAGAGTATTTTGTGTTCGCTAATACTGAAACGCCTGACAGATTAATACAAATAAACGATCAACAAGCATGGCAACAGAGAGCCCATTATAGAGTTGATCCTGGACGTAAAGAAGATTTTGTTAGATCAATATTAAGTTATTATCCGCAATTAAACCCCAATAAATTAGAGCCTGGCTATGCTGGCATTCGCCCCAAACTAGGAATAACTAGCCAAGATAATAGCGACTTTATCATCATGGACGAAACCATTCACGGTATTCCTGGGTTAGTGTGTTTTTTCGGAATTGAATCGCCAGGTCTTACCTCGTCTCTCTATTTGGCTCAAATAGCAGCAGCAAAGCTCGATCAAGTCGTACCCTATGATCCCCGCGAACGTATTTCACCACAAGAATATGGGTTTCTCCCTAAGCTTGCACTTTGATGGCCAATGCCGCACATGTGTTTATTCTTCGCCAATAATCTTCAGCCATTCAGCTTCGCTTAATTCTCTGACACCAAATTCTTTGGCTTTGGCAGCCTTACTTCCGGCGTCTTCGCCTATGACGACAAAATCAGTTTTTTTGGATACTGACCCTGCGACATTAGCGCCTAGACTTTCTGCTTTTGCCTTAGCTTCCGGGCGGCTCATGGCTGTGAGGGAACCTGTGAAAACAATTGTTTTGCCATTGAGTGGAGATTTATTACCAGCGGCTGGCGGCTCATAGTTTTGGATAGTTAGCTCATCATCTAGATCATCGAGGACCTGTAGATTGTGTTTCTCGGCAAAGAAATCGACAATATCACGTGCAACCAAAGGGCCGATTTGACCGATGCTGATTAGATCTTGCCAATTTTCTGATCCCTCTTTTAGGGCCGCTACCATGGCCGATCGCCAATGGCTGAACTTAAGGTAATGTCGCGCTAGTAATTTAGCGGTGGCCTCCCCGACCTGGAGAATGCCGAGAGCATAGATGAAACGATCGAGGGGGATTGTCCGTCTAGCTTCGATCGCATCGAGTAGTTTGGTGGCAGATTTTTCACCCCAACCTTCGCGTGTCTCAAGTGCTTTACGATGGCGATGAAGCCTAAAAATATCTCCTGGCGTTTTAATTAATTTGTCCTGCCATAATTCTTGAATGCGCTGATCGCCGAGGCCTTCTATATTAAAAGCAAGACGGCTAGTAAAATGACGCAAACGTTCTATGGCCTGGGCCGGACAAATCAAGCCGCCTGTACAGCGCCATGCAACCATGCCTTCTTCGCGAACGGCGAGCGATCCGCATTCTGGACAATGATTTGGCATTTTAAAGGGCCGCGCATTTTTAGGTCGTTGTTTGAGATCAACGCCGATAACTTGCGGAATGACATCGCCGGCGCGTTGAATGAGCACGACATCTCCGGCACGGATATCCTTGCGCTCGATCTCATCCTCATTGTGAAGTGTAGCGCGGCTGACGACAACGCCGCCGACCGTGACGGGCTCGAGTTCGGCAACCGGCGTCAATGTGCCTGTACGGCCCACCTGAATATTTATCTTATGTAATTTAGTTTCGGCTTGCTCGGCGGCAAATTTGTGAGCAATGGCCCAACGCGGCGCACGGCTGATAAATCCCAAACGTTCTTGCCAGTCGAGACGGTTCAGTTTGTAGACCACACCATCAATATCGAAGGGTAATTTGTGTCTTTCTGCCGCAAGCTTATGATAGTAGGCCAATAAATTTTCTGTATTTTCACACAACTTTGCCGGCTCATTGAGAGTAAATCCCCAGCGTTTGATTTGTTGACGAATATCGACTTGTGTTTTGCAGTTATCTTTACTGATTTCACCAAAAGCATAAGCAAAAAAGCCCAAAGGACGACTGGCGGTAATGGCCTGATCCAACTGTCGTACACTACCAGCCGCCGCGTTACGGGGGTTGGCAAAAGGAGGCTCGCCCGCCCGCTCACGCTGCGCGTTTAGTTTTATGAAATCATCGCGCGTAAGATAGATTTCACCACGAATTTCAACGATAGAGGGATAAGGTTTAACCAATTGATGGGGTATGCTTTTAATTGTTTTCGCATTGGCGGTAATATTTTCTCCGACCGTGCCATCGCCACGGGTGGCGGCTTGTACAAGTTTTCCATCTTCGTAGCGCAAGGAAGCAGAAAGTCCGTCAATTTTTGGCTCGGCCATAAACTCAAGCCCAACAGTCGGGGATAGTTGAAGAAAGCGTCGAATACGATCTGCGAAATCAGTGATGTCTTCGTCCGTGAAGCCGTTACTCAATGATAACATCGGTGCAGCATGGCGGACTTTGCTAAAGCCAGCCGCAGGTGCAGCGCCGACACGCTGTTCCGGATCGTTTTGGGGAGCAAGATGGGGAAATTGATCGCGCAGCATGAGATAGCGGCGGCGCAATTCATCATACTCAGCATCGGATATTTCCGGCGCGTCTTTTTGATGATAAAGCAAGTCATGATGGGCGATCGACTTAGCGAGCGCCGCCATTTCTGCCGCCGCTTCGATGGGGGTTGTCTCGCTTTTCGATTTGGCGCTTTTGCGGGTCATGACCCTGTGGCTCGTTTGCTCGCCCCTCGTTTAACTGGCTTCTTTAGATCAGATATTACCTGGTCCTCGAGCAGACTGAGGGCTGCCTGCCGCGCAGCATCTGTAACTTGGCTGCCGGCCAGCATACGTGCGATTTCCTCGCGACGCGCATTGACACTGAGCGTTTCGACATCCGTAATGGCCTGCTTGGCGTTGGTTTGCTTAAGGACACGTAGATGATGGCCACCACGCGCAGCAACTTGCGGGCTATGCGTGACGACAAGAATTTGCACGTGCTCGGCCAGTTTTGCCAATCTTTCACCAACGGCTGAGGCTGTCGCACCTCCAATGCCGGCATCGACTTCATCAAATACCAGCGTTGGCACCGGATCACTGGCGGCAAGCACAACCTTTAAGGCCAACATAAAACGTGCCAACTCACCGCCTGAGGCAATTTTTTGTAAACTGCTGGGCGGTGACCCTAAGTTTGTCGCGGCTTGAAACGCTACGCGGTCCATGCCTTCGGTTGACCATTGGTCTTCGGGCAGCAATGTGATGTCAACACTGAATTTTGCTTGTTCTAGTTTGAGCGGGGGCAATTCATGCATGACACGTTGGGCAAAATTTTTGGCTGCCTGTTGACGTTTGGAGCTTAATTCTTCGGCATGTTTCTTATAGGTAAGGCGAGCTTCTTGGGCGGCTTTTGCAAGAGTTGCGATCTGATCCCCCTGGTTTGTAAGCAGGGCTAGGCGCTGGGCAAGCTCTTGCCGTAAATCAGCTAGACCATCGACTTGAACACTGTGTTTGCGGGCGACGGCGCGCAGAGAAAACAACCTTTCCTCAATATGCTGTAAGGCATCTGGTTCGGCATCGACGCTGGCTTTGCTGCGTTCGAGTTGATTACTTGCTTCTGCCGTTTCATTGGCCGCGCGGTCAATGATCGTCAATAAGTCTTGCAGCCCTTTTGCCTTATCGGCAATGCGCGCAATAGCTTTTCCAGCAAGGGCTAGGGCGGAGGCGGCGCCACGCTCTCCATTCAATGACTGCTCGGCAGATTGCAGAGCTTCGAGGATTTTCTCTCGATGCTGTAAGTTTGTGCGGCGTTCGGCAAGCCTATCAGCTTCGCCGGTTTCGGGGGCAAGATCATCTAACTCGCTCACGGCGGCGTGCAAATAATCCTCTTCTGCCTTAGCGCGCTCGACTGAGGTACTTGCCTCGCAATAGGCGTCTTCAGTTTGTCGCCATGCATCAAACGTTGATAAAACTTTTTGCTTAAGGATAGTATTTCCGGCAAAAGCGTCCAAAAGACCGCGGTGCGTCGCTGCGTTAAGTAGGCCGTGTGTTTCAAATTGGCCGTGGATCTCGAGTAATCGTTCGCCAAACTGTTTGAGTAGACCGATACTGATGGGTTGATCGTTAACGAAGGCCCGGCTTTTACCGTCTTTGCCGATGAGGCGCCGCAGAATGATGGGATCTTCAAGTTTTAAGCCTTGCTCTTCGGCCAAGTCTGCAAGCCGAATATTTGATTTTAAGCTGAATTCTGCCGTTACCGATGCCTGCTCTGCGCCGTTACGAATGAGCCCTGCATCGCTACGGGCGCCAAGGGCAAGGCCCAGGGCATCAAGCACGATGGATTTTCCGGCGCCCGTTTCGCCGGTGAAGACATTGAGGCCAGGCTCGAAAGTAAGTGCCAGTTTTTCAATCAGCACCACATCCGAAATGACGAGGCGCGTTAGCAAAATAGTCTCCTTAAAAATTGGGCCAAATACGACTGATCCATGATCCTTCTTCTACTTCAGGCGTCAGGTTGTTTCTAACCAAGAGAGCATAGGCATCGGCATACCAGGGGCTGCCGGGAAAATTATAACTTAGGACAGCACCCGTGGCTTTAGCCTCACTGGGTATGCCAAGGGCAAGGTAGCACTCAACGAGCCGTTCGAGTGCTTCGGGTGCATGGCTCGTCGTTTGATATTTTTCGACGACGGTTCGGAACCGACCAACTGCGGCTGTATAGAGGTGCATTTTGAGATAATATCGACCAACTTCCATCTCGGCGCCGGCCAGATGATCGTTGACGAGGACGATCTTTAACGCGGCGTCTTTAGCATAAACCGTGTCCGGAAACCGCGTAATAACGTCCCCTAGTTGTTTGAGCGCATCGTGGGCGAAACCTTGGTCGCGCCGCACATCGGCAATTTGTTCATAGGAGCATAGGGCTTTTAGATAATAGGCATAGGCAATTTCGTTGTTGCCGGGATGTACTTCGATGAATTGATCCAATGTGCCGTTGGCGGCGGCATAATCGAGGTCCTGATATTGTGCGAAGGCTTCCATCAGTTCTGCGCGCGTGGCCCATTGTGAGTAGGGGTGTTGGCGTTCGACTTCCTCAAACATCTTAGCGGCTTCTTTGTAGGAATGTTTGTCCATTAGATTGAGGGCGCTGTTGTAAAGTTCCTCTACAGGCTTATCTGGCATGGCTTTGTCTTTGTCATCGTCACTGGCACAAGCGGCGAGTACGCAGACCACAAACAATATGGAAAACAAACGATGATAAAAGTTATGTTTCACGGGCTAATTCCAGAATCAGCTAAAAAGTTTATCGCCCCCGCTTATAGCACAGGCTTCGGCCGAGTTAATCTTTAAGGAAATAAGGCGGAGATCAGGATAAGTCGGCTAATCGCCAGGCTTCTGGATCTGCAAACAAGGCCCTTAGAAGCTGATTGTTAAGTGCATGCCCTGAGCAGTGACCATGGAAATGTCCACGAATGGGGGCACCGGCAAGCGCCATATCACCGACGGCGTCGAGGAGTTTATGGCGCACGAATTCGTTTTCATAGCGCAACCCTTCTTCATTAATTACGCTATTGTCCCTGATCACTATGGCGTTGGTCAATGAACCACCACGTGCAAATCCCATTTTACGCAACTGATCAACTTCTTCATAAAAACCAAAGGTCCGCGCGCGGCCAATTTCACTCTTAAATCCATCCGACGAAAGCGTGAACTCATAAGCTTGGCTTTGAATGGGTTTTTGATCGAATTCAATAGCAAAGCTGAAGCGGGATTCTTCATCGGGAATAAGCTTGGCGAATTTGTTGGCGCTTTTAACTTCTACTGATTTTAGAATTTCAATGTGGCGGCGCGGTTGGTTTTGTTCGGTGACGCCGGCCATTTCGACCAAGAATACGAAAGGATCTGAACTGCCGTCCATCACTGGTACTTCAGCGCCATTGATTTCGATAAGGGCATTGTCAATTTCGAAGGCACGTAAGGCGGCCATAAGGTGCTCAATCGTGGCGACGCGCGAACCAGCCTGGTTTCCTATAACTGTGCAGAGCTGTGTATCAACAACATGGTCCCAGCGTGCCGGGATAGCGCGCGCACCGTTCTTCAGATCAGTCCGGATAAACACGATGCCGGTGTCAGGATCGGCGGGGAGAAGGCGCAACATTACTTTTTCACCGGAATGCACGCCTATGCCTGAACACTCTGCTACGCCGCGGAGCGTGCGCTGCAGCATACGCCGCTCTGCACCTAAAGCCGAAAAGGCGGCTAAGCTGCTGTCTTCAATCGGCACATTTATCTGCAAGGCGTCAAAAAGCGTCACGATTTCTTCCTCTAGTGAAAGTAGTTTAAGTTGATGGCTTATGTAAAAAGAAGACCAAGTCGAATCAAGGACTTGAAAGATTAACTACGCGCATTTTTCTAGTCCCCCAAACGGCAAAGCCAAAATCAAGCTTAATTACCGTTTGTTACAAACTATAACTTATTGATTTTAAACAAAAATAAAGCGCGGAGCAAGCTCCGCGCTTTTAAGTTGCAGGGGTAATTTCTAGTGGTTCGTTTGTCGCCGGAGGAAGGCGGGGATATCGAGTAAGTCAGTCGATTCTGATGAAAGTGCAGGCCGATCTGCCGGATCAATGCCCAGGCGCGGCTGTTGATCCAAAGAAGCCTGGAGCATTTCGGCCTCGGGCGCATCTTGTTGGGCCGACGGCCTTACAAGGCCGAAACCGGTGATGCGGGTGAACAGCGATTCCGAACGGCGACTGCGCCGTTGGTCAGCGGAAGCTTGCTGCGCGGTCTGCGGGGTCAGTTGCGTGACGCGCAGATCATTGGGTGTGTAGGCGGGGGTATGGGCCGCTGGTGCTGCTTCTTGCTTTGGTGGTTGCTGCTGCTGTGGGGCCTGTGCTGCACGCGGGGCTGCATATCCAACAGGTGGTATATGTTGATGGGTCTGGGGCTGAATCTCAATTTCACGTGCTTGTGGGGCTTGCGGCTGTGCTTGGAATTGTTGTTGAGGGGCTGCCGTCTGAGCATAAACCTGCTGTGCTGGCGGTTGCTGCTGCTGTTGCTGTATTGCCGCCGCTTGTTGCGCCAAAGCTTGAGGCGTTACCGGTTGAGGCATTGTGAAATACTGAGACTGCGCGTTAACCGAAGGCGTCACGACCGGTTGCGCTTGCTGCTGTTGCGGCTGGTGTTGTTGAGGCTGCTGCATATAAGGTGCATGACCGGCTGCCTGTGAATGGGTTTTGCGCTGATTCTCAGAAGACACCACGCGTAAATTGACAGCCCCTGATGAACGTTGTGTCGAGTTCATAAGATTGATGTCGATACCTGTGGCGATGACGGAGACACGGATTTTACCTTCAAGATCTTCGCCAAGCGTCGATCCAACCTTTATCTGTGCATCGGGATCAACTTCATCACGAATCCTGTTGGCCGCTTGATCGACCTCAAACAAGGTCATGTCCAAACCGCCCGTAATATTAATCAGCACGCCACGTGCACCCTTCATCGAAATATCATCAAGCAAAGGATTAGAAATGGCGGCCTCAGCAGCGCGAATGGCGCGGTTATCGCCATCGGCTTCGCCTGTACCCATCATGGCTTTTCCCATTTCCTGCATAACAGTTTTGACGTCGGCAAAATCGAGATTCATAAAACCAGGCATAACCATAAGATCAGTGATCCCGCGCACACCGGAATGAAGAACTTCATCGGCCATGCGGAAAGCTTCGGCAAAGGTTGTGCGTTCGTTGGCGATGCGAAAAAGATTTTGGTTGGGGATGACAATTAAGGTATCGACATATTGTTGCAACTCGGCGATGCCTTGCTCGGCTTGCCGCATGCGGTTATTACCTTCGAAATGAAATGGTTTGGTGACAACACCAACGGTCAAAATACCAGCTTCGCGTGCAGCGCGTGCGATAACCGGTGCAGCCCCTGTACCTGTGCCACCGCCCATGCCTGCTGTAACGAACAACATATCTGAGCCCTCAAGACAGGCCAATATGTCAATCAACTGTTCTTCTGCCGCGGCACGCCCTATGTCGGGCTTTGATCCAGCGCCGAGGCCCCGGGACAGATTGATGCCGAGTTGGATTTTGCGAGGTGCTAGAGACTGAGTTAGTGCCTGAGAATCTGTGTTGGCGCCGATAAAATCGCAACCTTCGAGATTACAGCGGATCATGTTGTTGATGGCATTACCGCCTGCGCCGCCAATCCCCATAACGGTGATACGTGGGCGTAGATTATGCTCAGGCTCTGCCATCGACAAATTGATCATGTGGTGTCTCCTAATTTAAGCGCGTGGCGTGGATCGTGATGAAAAAACGATTTGCCATATGAATCCTTTCACTTGATTCGCGCAAGAGTCCGACGCACTAAGAATCATGAATTTCAGTCATTTAGGTTTCGCTGTCACCGAAAAGACGACAAAAAATTGCGGCAACATTTTTAAAAATTATCAAAGTCAGAGTCTTTGCAAGATGTTAGCGCGCGATCTACATGTTCTGTCTCAGCCATTGGCCAAAACGGCCAAAAATACTGTTGCCGCCAACAAAATCTCCCAAGCTACGTGCGGCGACAAGTTCGGGTTGTGTGGCGACAGCCAAAAGGCCGGCGGTCGTGGCGAAAGCAGGGCCCGAGGTAGCTTCGGCAAGCCCGGTAAACGATGATCCCGTTTTTCCACCAGAAAAATGCGGGCGCCCAACGCGTAAGGGACGACCAAGGCGAATTTGTTTTTCCAGCATGCGTTGGGCGAGTTCCCGCATACCTGGTAATTGGCTGGCGCCGCCAGTTAATACGACACGCCGTCCAGCCGTTTCTTGAAAACCGCTTTTATCCATTTTGCTGCGGATCATTTCGAAGATTTCCTCTAGCCGCGGTTGAATAATGCGGATCAGATGTGACTTCGGAATATGGTTGGCGTGTTCGGGGGCTTCCTCACCGACTTGCGGTACATCGATCATTTCGCGTTCATCCATGGGACTTAAAATAGCGCTGCCATAGAGCGTTTTAAGCCGCTCGGCGTGCGCGAGGGAGGTCGTAAGACCTCGCGCAATATCGTTAGTTACATGAGCACCTCCGGCGGCAATACCGTCGGCATAAACGACGTTGCCATCGAAAAATACGGCAAAACTGGTTGTGCCGGCGCCCATATCGATAATTGTGCAACCAAGATCCATTTCATCTTCGACCAGACAAGCAAGGCCACTGGCGTAAGGTGCGGCCACCAACTTTTCAACGTCCAGGTGACAGCGGGCAATGGCCGTAACAAGGGTACGAACCGGTCCAAAGGCGGCAGAGATTAAATGAAGTTGTACATTGAGTGTATTCCCGATCATACCGATTGGATCGCGAATGCCTTTTTGACCATCGAGGGTATAGTTCACGGGTAATGTGTGGATGAGCTCGAGCGAATTGCCATGTAGATCCTCAGGCACCATCGTTTGGCCTTGCATAATAACACGCTGTAAATCGTTCTCGCTCACTTCACGGCCGTTGAGCGGTAATTCGACATTGACGGTTTGAGACAAAAGTTGTCCTCCCGAAACGTTGACGATAACGCGCTCGATATTTTCGCCAGCCATCTGCTCGGCGGTGGCGACGGCTGAGCTAACGGCATGTTGAATGGCTTCCATATTGGCAATACTGCCATTGCGGACGCCCTCCGATAATTGATGTCCAATACCAATAACGCGTGGGTGGCCATCGGTATCGGTACGCGCAATGAAACAGGCAATTTTGCTTGACCCAACGTCGAGTGCGGCAACGACTTCGCCTTGGACAATGACCGGTTTACCGAACAACCACGGCATAAATCGGTTCATAGTTGTGGTTCTCCCGCTGAGTGGGATTTGCCGCCGCCCTGTTCTATGATAAGGCGGTCAGGTATGCGCAGATCGATTGTAACGACGTTGCGCTCCAAAATATTTTGCTCGCTGATGAGCTGGGAGAGATGTTTTAAGGCGCCATCGATGCCTTCTTCGGGAAGACGTGCTGTAATTTTGGGTTGCAACCATAAATCCCATCTCCTGTCACTAACACGCACGGCGGCCTTCATATTTCTTTGTATGTCGGGATAATTCTTAAGGGCATCGAGCAAATATTGCGTCTGTGCCGGTGCACCTACGCCAACGACCAACGGTAGGGCTGCGAACTGGGCGAGCTTGGCATCAGGCAAGGTCGTGCCTGTGCTGGCGATGACCACGGTTTGCCCATCATGTTGCCATCTTGCGATAGGAACGCGCTCCACCAAGCGAACATAGATGGTATCGGGTAAATGTCTTTCAACTACGGCATCTGCGACCCAAGGTAATTTTGCGATGCGATCATGGGCAGCAACCGGATCAAAACTCAAAATCGGGGCTCCGGCACCAATGCCAAGGGCTGAGAATAATTCGTCCTTGCTCGTTTGCAGACGGCCTTCCACGGTAATTTCTTTTACGGCAAACTGTGCTCTTTGCGTCAGGTGAAGGGCTGCGTCAGATGCACGTTCAACCTGTTTTTGCGGCCAGCCAATATGCCAAAGCCAAATACCCAATCCGATGATGATCAGCAGTGATCCCGTTAAGGCGCCGAGGCGGAATAAAATTCCAAAGCGCGTTTTTTGTTTGGGGCGCATCCGCACATGTACAGAGCTTTGCATGATGCTGCCGCGCAAGCTCCGTTCTCTTAGGCGGGACATGTTGGGTGCTCCAGCATCCAGGCGATGAGTTCACTGAAAGACATATGTAAGTACGCAGCTTGTTCTGGCACAAGAGAAAGTGGCGTAAGGCCGGGCTGTGTGTTCAACTCAAGAAAATAGAGGCCTTTTGTGCCTGGTAGGCTATCATCCCAGCGTATATCGATGCGCGCGGCACCCTGACAGTTAAGTGCTGTATAGGCGGTTTCGGCCATACGGAGACTGGCGTCATAAACATCGGCTGGCACGGGAGCTGGCAACAAATGATCCGTTTTGCCGTCCGTATATTTGGCTGTGTAATCGTAAAAGCCTTGATGGGGGCGCAACTCGGTTACGGCTAAGGCGCGGGCCTGTCCTTTATTGCCAAGCAAAGCCACGGTTAGTTCATGGCCGGGGATGTATTTTTCAATAAGAACGCATTCACCATATATCCAACTATCTTCTTCGACGATATCGAGATTATCGCCTTTTTGGATCACCTTGACGCCGACGCTTGACCCCTCATTCGTCGGTTTGATCACGAAGGGTGGGGGCAGGGGATAGCCATTTTTAACAATATCATCGCGTGTCACGACAGCCCCCTCGGCGCAACGCACGCCGTAGGTGCCGACGATGCGTTTAGTGAGTGGTTTGTCCATAGCCGCGGCTGAGGCCATGACGCCTGAATGGGTATAAGGGATACCAATGAATTCGAGTAAACCTTGAATGCAACCATCCTCGCCGCCGCGACCATGTAGGGCATTAAACACGACATCAGGTTTACCCCCGGCTTGCATCGTCAGTGCCTGCAATATGCCGATAGTATCGCGCTGCACATCAATTGCCGTTAGGCGATGCCCTAATTCTTCGATTGCCTTGCATACAGCAGCGCCGCTGACCAACGAAACCTCGCGCTCAGCTGACCAACCGCCCATGAGGACGGCAACATGCTTTTTAGCCGTCATGACAATCCCCGGCTTTGCTTGGTGACGCCGATGCGGCGAATTTCCCAGCGTAGATCAATACCAAATTTTTCTCGCACACGTTTGCGCACCTCTTCGCCCAGGCTCTCGATCTCCGCAGCTGTTGCGCGCCCTGTATTAATAAGAAAATTGCAATGCTTATCGGAAACCTTGGCTTTGCCAATCTTGAGACCTCGACATCCGGCGGCATCGATAAGTTGCCAAGCATGCCGTTGCTTGGGATCGTTGTCGGGATTGGCAAAGGTTGATCCACCGGTTTTTTCGCGAATGGGCTGAGTTTTGGCTCTGGAATTCTGGATCTCCAACATTTTCTTCTGAATTTCGTGAGGATCACCCTGTTCGCCTTGAAGAACGGCCGTTAGAAACACCCAGTCATCGGGTACGGCACAATGGCGGTAGGAAAAGCCAATTTTGTCGGCGTACAATTTATGTTTCACGCCGTGGCGATCGAAGGTATCTATTTCGACGACGACATCCTTAAGTTCACGTCCATAAGCACCGGCATTCATACGTAAGCCGCCACCCATCGTTCCTGGAATACCGCAAAGAAACTCTAAACCTGAAATACCGGAGGCTTGGGCAGCGCGGGCAACATTGAGATCAACGGCACCGGCTCCCACCGTCATCATTGCCCCCTCAATCTTGATCTGTGAGAACTGCGGACCAAGTCGAATAACGACGCCCGGTACGCCGCCATCGCGTACAAGGAGATTGGAAGCCAGACCAATAACGGTGATAGGAATATCGTCGGGACATTTCGCCAAAAAATGAGCCAAGTCATCTTGATCGACGGGACGAAAGAGAACTTCGGCAGGACCACCAACGCGAAACCAAGTCTGATCGGCCAAAGGGGCGTTCGGTATCAACTTACCGCGCATATGCGGTAGGCGCTCCAGCAGCCCCTCATCAGAGAAATCGTCGTCGCGTAATCCTTGTAAATCAACGGTGCGTTGCGGCAACATACTATCCTCGCGCCCGCTTTGCGCTTTGATTAAAAAGGGTTTCTAGTTCGGCGGGTAAAGCATGCGCCCAGGCCGTAATTGTGCCGGCACCAAGGCAGACGACATAATCGTTGGGCGCCGCCATTTCTGCAATCATTGCTGCAAGGAGTTTAGGATCGCTAAGCTCATAGACACCACGATGTCCGTGAGCACGTAACCCTTCAACCAAAGCGTCACGGCTCGCCCCATCAATCGGGGCTTCGCCTGCAGCATAGACATCGGAAACAATGACCGCATCGGCGTCGTTGAAGCATTTACAGAAATCGGCAAACAGACTGGAAAGGCGAGAGTACCTATGCGGCTGCATGACAGCGATAATCTTACCTTGACCACCTTTAGCCTGTAAGGCCGCTTTGAGGGTTGCTGCAATTTCTACGGGATGGTGCCCATAATCATCGACAATCGTAATGCCGTTAATCGTTCCGGTACGGGTAAAGCGCCTTTTGACGCCAGAAAATTTTGCAAAGGCGGCGCGTAGGACCTGTTCAGAAAATCCTAGCCTATGGCCAACCGCGATGGCTGCCAAAGAATTCTGCACATTATGTTGACCGATCACGGGAAGAAAAAAGCCCTTGATCGTTTGTGTCGTATCGGTTTTACGATCCGTGAAGCAGACATCGTAGCGTGTGCCGTCAGGACCTGCTTCACAATGGATGGCACGCACGTCGGCTTGAGGCGAAAAGCCATAAGTGATGATTTTGCGGTCTTCAATTCGCGCGATCATCTCTTGGACTTCGGGATGATCGACGCCGAGCACGGCAAAGCCATAGAACGGAATATTTTGCACAAACGTGTCATAGGCGCGCCGTACGGCAGCGAAATCCTTATAATGATCCATATGTTCTGGATCTATGTTGGTGACGATGGCAATCGTTGACGGTAGCTTGGTGAAGCTGCCGTCAGATTCGTCCGTTTCCACAACCATCCATTCACCGGCACCAAGGCGTGCGTTTGTGCCGTAGGCATTAATAATACCGCCATTGATCACCGTTGGATCAAGGCCAGCCGCATCGAACAACGAAGCAACTAAGGACGTTGTCGTTGTTTTGCCATGGGTTCCGGCGACGGCAACCGACCATTTGAGGCGCATAAGCTCGCCGAGCATTTCGGCGCGGCGTACGATCGGCAGCAAGGCTGATCGTGCGGCAAGGACCTCGGGATTATCGCGTTTGACGGCGGACGAAACGACGACAACGCTTGCCTCGCCGAGATTTTCTGCTTTGTGACCAATCATCACCTTGATGCCAAGAGTGCGCAGGCGTTTGACATTGGCATTGTCAGCCAGATCGCTGCCCTGCACGCTGTAACCGAGGTTATGCAGAATTTCGGCAATACCGCTCATGCCGATGCCACCAATACCCGTAAAGTGAATCATGCCAATCGATAGGGGGCTAAAATTTCGATTGGCGTTTGATTGAGACCAATTCATGCCGCGCGCTCCCGCATCGACGTTGTTCCAGAAAGTGTTTCTTCGCTGGCAAATACGTCGCTGCTACGGCGCATCTTAGGCGCGGAAAGTCCGATCACTTCGCATACACAGTCAGCGAGGCTGTCGGCGGCTGTCACGGTGCCCCAGGCCCGAGCGGCGGCGGCTGTTTTAGTTAGACTGCTCGGTAATGTAATAAGGGATTCTAGTCTCACGGCTAGGGCCTCTGGCGTAAAGGCTTGCTCCGGTATAAGCCAAGCGCCGCCAGCTTCGGCAATAGCTTCGGCATTGGCGATTTGTTCGCCGGCATGACCGTGGGGGAAGGGAACAAGGATGGCAGGACGGCCTACGGCCGTCAATTCGGCAATCGTTGATCCGCCCGATCGGCAGATAACAAGATTGGTATTGGCTAATCTTTCCGGTACGTCCCGGAAAAAGGTCGAAAGTTCTGCCTCGATACCGGCGCCGGCATAAGCCGCACGGGCATATTCAATATCTTCAGATCTAGCCTGTTGGGCAACGATAACCCGGCGACGAAGATGATCGGGCATGAGAGTTAAAGCTTGGGGCACAATCTGGCTGAAGATGCGAGCACCTTGACTGCCGCCCAAAACTAAGAGCCGTAATGGGCCGTCATCGCTAACGGCAACATAAGGTGTAGCCCGCAAAGCCGCAAAAGCTGGTCTTACGGGATTACCGGTTTGAATTAAGCGCACATTGTTGCCAGCTTTTAATCCGGCTACATGGGGAAAAGAAGTGGCCACCAGTTTGGCTTTACCCATCATCGCACGATTGGCGCGCCCTAATATGGCGTTTTGTTCATGCAATAATATGGGTATGCCGAGTTGGGTCGCAGCATACAAAGCTGGTACCGACGGGTAGCCACCAAAGCCGACGACAGCCGTGGCGCCAAGCTTTCGCAAGCGGCGGCGGGCTTGAAATACACCGATCCCCATTTCGATGAAACTACGCGCCTTGCCAACGATGCCTTTGCCAAGAGTGCTAGCGCGCACCCGGTAGGCGGGGACAGCTAGGTCATCACTAAATTTTCCGCCGCGCTGATCAGTCATCAAAACAACACGCAAACCGCGGCCCAGCAATTCACGGGCTAAGGCTTCGGCTGGAAATACATGTCCTCCAGTGCCGCCGGCGGCGAGGACTATAACTGGTGATGTCTCGGGCATATTACCTCTACTAAATCTCATTGAGGCCATAACGCTTACGCGTTAAGGCCAACAGCATTCCCATACCCAGCGCCAGTGACCATAAAGACGAGCCGCCATACGATATAAATGGCAGCGTCATGCCCTTGGCCGGCATTAAATGAAGGGTCGACGCCATATTAATAATGGCCTGTAGTCCAAATTCAATCAAAAGACCGCTCACCGCAAGCACAATAAAAAGATTATTTTCATGCTGCAAACGCCAAAAACCACGCAGCACAATAAAAGCGAAAAGGGCAACGATTATCAGGCACCAGATAAGGCCAAGTTCTTCACCTGCCACGGCAAAAACGAAGTCGGCATGGGCGTCTGGGATTGACATTTTGACCGTTCCTTCGCCAGGCCCGGTGCCAAAAAGTCCACCATTAGTGAAGGCATCAAGTGCCCGGTCGACCTGATAGGTATCGCCACCATGGGTCAAGAACTTGTCAACACGCGAGGTAAAATGAGGAAATGTATAATAAGCCAAAAATAGTCCCCCAATGCCTGCGCCCATGCAAAGGCCGACCAGGGCCAGCGGCAATCCGGCAAGAAAGAATTGTCCAAACCACATCGCTGAAACAAGAAAAGTCATTCCGATATCGGGTTGCATCAAAAGACAGATGACAATCATCATATAAAGGATAATGTTGACGCTAAGCGCGGGAAAACCGCGTCTCTCACATTGTCGCGAAAATAGCCAAGCCGCTGTTACGGCAAAAAGCGGTTTAACGAATTCTGAGGGCTGCACGGAAATGCCGGGAGCATGCAACCAACGTGTCGCACCCTTAATTTCGACACCCCAAAAGAGTGTAGCTACGAGAAGGAGCATGAAGATCGGCAGCAAACAGGCGGCCAACCAACGCACGGTACGGGGCTGTAAGAGCGAAATGCCAAAAATGATTAATACTGCCGGTACGAGCATAATAAGGTGTCGTTCGACAAAATAAAAATTATCGAGTTTGTCTTTTACCGCAACGGCAGGTGAGGCAGCTTGAATAAGAAGAATGCCAAAGCCGATGAGCACGACGAGAGCAGCTAACGTCCATCGATCAACCGTCCACCACCAACGGCCGAGGATCGATTTGTCGGATCGGGCTAAAACCGGCATTTGCCGTCTTCTGTGCCTGAGATTAAGTTTTTAACATTTTGCACAAACTGATCGCTGCGATCATATTCGTTTTGGAATAAACCGAATGAAGCGAAGGCTGGGCTAAGGATAATCTTGTCACCAGGGTGTGAGGCGTCGAGGGCTATTTGGATAGCCTCAGGCATCGTCGTTGCGACTTTTATGTGTGGGAGGGCCTCTAGAATGCGATCGCTGCCCGTGCCCTTAAGAAGTACGCTTCGGATGGCTGATTTCGAAAGACAAGCTAACAAACGGTCAAAAGGCAATCCCTTGTCAGCGCCTCCAAAAATAAGAACCGTTGATTGTGGAGGAAATGCATTAAGAGCGGCAAGTGTGGCTTCCTGCGTCGTCGCGTTCGAATCATTGTAGAAGTCGCGTTGTTTCCAAGCCCCAATAAATTGCAAACGCCCTTCGACGCTCTCAAAGTCATGAAGCGCTGTATCGATTGTCTTTTCTTCAATATCGCAAATTTGTCCAACTTTCTTGGCAAAAGCGGCATTGAGCAAATTATGCGCTCCAGGTGTTTTCATCATAAAGGAGGCCGCTAATGGCTTCACGAGGACCCAGTTGGATGGAAGCTTGCCGGGTTCTGGTTGGATCAAGTTTAAGACTTCTTCGGAAGTTATGAAAAAATCATCCTTTTTTTGATGCCGGTATATGGCGGTTTTATCGTTCAGATAGCGCGCCATGTCGCCGTCGTAATAATTCATATGATCGGGATAAAAAGTCGTAAAGACAGCAATATGTGGGCTAATATTCAAATCATCAAATCCTTGAAGCTGCCATGAATCTAATTCCAGAACGGCACAATCGAAAGAGGTAGCTTCCGTAAGCATGGCAAGTGTCGACACGCCACGAATATTACCGCCGATAAGGACCTTCTTACCCGCGCGGCACAGTATGGCGGCAATCATGCAGGTCGTCGTCGTCTTACCACGCGTCCCCGTAATACCTATCGTCTTGATGGGCGAGAAGCGAGCGAAAAGAGCCGTACTCATATAAACCGGAACGCCATGCTTATGTGCATGCTCAATATAGGGGTTGTCTAATCGAACGCCCGCGCCTTTGATAATGAAGTCTACGTTTGAAAAAAGTTTGTCGTCGTGACTACCGACAAAAAACTCGATATTTTTATAGTTTTGAAGCGCATCGATTGAACTACGAAGTTCATCCGCACTTTTTATGTCGGTGACAAAGACTTTCTTGCAGTGTTGCGCGAGAAAGGCTGCATCGCCCACGCCGCGCCCTAAAAGGCCGAGACCCATGAGAGTCACGGTTTTATTTTTAAAAAAGGATAGATATGATTCCATTAGCGTAATTTCAGTGTCGCCAAGCCAATGAGTCCAAGAATGCACGAAATGATCCAAAATCTGATAACCACGGTTGGTTCTGACCAGCCGAGCTTTTCAAAATGATGGTGTAGTGGCGCCATCTTGAAAACGCGCTTGCCGGTTAATTTAAATGAAGCCACTTGAATGATGACCGACACGGTTTCCACGACGAATAAACCGCCAATAATGGCCAATACCAGTTCATGTTTGATGATAACGGAAATCGTTCCGATGGCACTACCCAACGCCAGCGAACCTGTATCGCCCATGAAAACTTGGGCTGGCGGTGCATTATACCATAAGAAACCAAGACAAGCGCCGACCAAGGCGCCACAGAACACGGCTAATTCACCAGCGCCAGGAACATGGTGGATTTGTAAATAGTTGGCGAATACCAGATTGCCGACCAAATAGGAGATCATGCCAAAACACAGCGCAACAATTAACACGGGTACCGTAGCAAGTCCGTCGAGCCCGTCAGTTAAATTTACGGCATTACTGGCGCCAACTATGACAAACGTTGCAAAGGCGACGAAAAACCAACCCAGCTGTAAGGCAAAATCCTTAGCGAAGGGAAACACAAGTGCAGTCGCCTGGTCGCGTGGCGTTACGCATATTATGGCGACAATGGCGATCACGGCGATGACTACTTGGATCAAAAGGCGTATTTTTCCTGGCAAACCATGATGCGATCGACGCGTCAATTTTTGATAGTCATCAATAAACCCGATTAATCCGAAACCCAAAGTGACGAATAGAACAATCCATGTATAGGCGTTTGCTAAATCAACCCAAAGCAAAGTGCTGACGATCACGGCTATAAGGATCATGAGCCCGCCCATCGTTGGCGTACCTCTTTTCTTCAAATGTGTTTCAGGTCCGTCATTGCGAATGGGCTGTCCCTCGCTTTGTTGACGACGCAACCAGCTAATAATCCGCGGCCCAAAAACAAAACATATCAAAAGCGAGGTAAAGAGGGCGCCGCCAGTCCTAAACGTAATATAGCGAAACAGATTGAAAAGAATGAAATCGTGCGCAAAGGGCGATAGAATTTGATATAACAAGAGTGGTTACTCCTTAGTGTTGATTGGCTGTTTCCAAATCGATCTTCGCGCTTTCGGCTACGAGAGGTTCCGGATCTTGTGTTAAAGCAATGAGATTCTTTCTTGATGGCTGGTCATTAATATCGGCGAAAACTGCGGCAGCTTTACGGCGCAAGAACCGGTCGGAGCTTTTCATCCACTCAACGGCGCGGTCGAACCCCGCTGTAGGCGATTGATGAAGAAAGCGCATGATTTTATCCAGTTCCATTTGCCGGCAGCTTGGGTCGGTTGTCCGCGGTATGAGTATCTCGAGTTCCTTCATGCGCGTCTTATAGAGCTCGGGGTATGATGCATCATTATCGACCAGATGCCAGTCTTTCCATTGGTAAACCTTTCCCCACAGCGCCTGACAATGACCTGCGCCTTCGTATTCGGACCAAGCTTGTGGAAAAACCAGTTCCGAAATGCCGTCATTATCAAGGTCGCGTAGGGCATCGGAGATGTCTTCCACCATCCAGGCCTTAAACCTATTGATAATTGAAAAGCTGGATCCTTTTTTACCTATCACTACGATCTCATTACAGGCATGGCGACCGATCATGTCGAGAGAGGCAACCAAGTAAAAAGAGCCATCCTTATTAAAATTGACAAACTTATAACTGCAGACCTTTACATTCCAATCTGTGTCTTGAATCCTATTAATGAATTTTTCGACCTCCTGCTGTATCGGAGGGTACTTATTCAACGGTTTTTCCGCATTTATCGACCAATCAAGATCGACGATATCTCCATCGGCGAGCGCCGGCTTGGCTGCAAAGCCCATCAGCAGAATGATGATCACCGCACCGCGATACAGAGCTTGCATCGGGCTAACTCGCTAACTTGTGTTGAGGGATATGTTTTTGAAGTGCCTTTATGGCATCGACAATTATATTCATACGCATAGCGTTTGAACCTTTCACAGTAATGATATCACCATTTTGTATATCTATGGCGACATGAGGAGCCATCTCAGCGCTATCGCGCGTATAAAAGCCCTGCAACTCAGTTGGCAAGGCTTCATAGAGCTTGGCCATCATTTCACCGCAGCAATAAACGCGATCAATTTTTGCCGCGATTATATCTCGAGCAAGCTCGGCATGAAGCTGCGCCGAAGTTTCGCCGAGCTCACGCATATCGCCGAGCACCAAGAAGCGCCGTCCGTTGGCTTTTGGGGTAGCTTCCTGCAAGACGCGAATTGCCGCACGAATGGAAACTGGGCTTGCATTGTAACTTTCATCGCTGATCGTAATCGATCCCTCAGTCAGAGAAATGGCCTGGAAACCTCCCCGCCCTTCGGGTTGCCGATAACAAGCCAAGGCTGCGGCAGAGGCATCCAAATCGCCACTAGCTGTTACCGTGGCCAGAAGAGCGGCGAGGGAATTCAGAGCGAGGTGGATGCCGGGTGCCCCAAGGCGGTAATCTAGGACGCGACCAAGAATTTCGGCTTTTATTTCGCTGCCATTTTCGCCGTTTGAGTAAGTTAGGAGGCGCGCATCACTTTTGGCGTCACTGCCAAAACTCAAAATTCGCTTTAGGCCTTGCGTTCGTGCTGCGGCAACAAGTCTTGCGAAGTGCGAATTGTCGCGGTTTAAAATAGCGGTGCCGTCAGGGCTCATGCCAAGAAATATTTCTGCTTTGGCATCAGCGATCGCCTCTATCGACTTAAAAAACTCGAGATGCGCTGCCTCTACATTGGTAATCAGGGTGACATCAGGGTGGACCTGTCGCGATAAAGGACCGAGCTCTCCGGCATGGTTCATGCCGAGTTCGAACACACCATATTCGACATCGCTGGGTAAGCGAGCCAGCGACAAAGGAACGCCCCAGTGATTATTGAGACTACCTTCGTTTGCATAAGTGGCGCCAACAGCACTTAAAATTTGCCGCAGCATATCTTTGGTACTGGTTTTGCCAACCGACCCCGTGACGGCAATAATTTTGGCGCTTGATCGTTGGCGTCCAACGCGCCCCAAGTCTTCGAGTGCCACAAAAGTATCATCGACAAATATAAGCGGCGACTGTGTGGCGGCCTGTGAGGGTTGCCTTGAAACAATTGCAGCGGCGGCACCGGCGGCAAACGCGGCGGCTACATATTCGTGACCATCATGGACGGGGCCTTTAAGAGCAATAAACAGATCGCCAACGTGTATCGAGCGGCTATCGATTGAAACGCCATGCGCTTTCCAAGATTGCTCATGCAGACATTGCCCGCGCACCGCGCGTATAACTTCTTCCGCTTGCCAGGTTAATTGTGTCGTCATGCTACTGCCTCACTTAAAACATGTCGCGCCACTTCGGCGTCGTCAAAAGGTAATATTTCATCACCAATTATTTGACCGCTTTCGTGGCCCTTTCCAGCAATAATCAGTACATCGCCCTGGCGCAATCGCTCGATGCCGATTTTGATTGCGCTGGCACGATCGCTAATTTCACGCAAATCTGTGCCCGGCTTACATCCAGCGAGTACATCGCGCCTAATCGCGGCGGCATCTTCATGCCGTGGATTATCGTCTGTGACAATGACCCAGTCCGCTAGACGTTGGGCAATTTGGCCCATGAGTGGCCGTTTGCCTTTGTCGCGATTGCCACCACAGCCAAAAATCACCCCAAGTTTGGCTCCCTTATGGGCTTCAACATGGGGTCTGAGGGCGGCCAATACATTCTCAAGCGCGTCAGGTTTATGGGCATAATCAACAAAGATAGCTCCGCCGCTAGGTGTATATCCGGTCAACTCAAGCCGACCCGTTACGCCACTCACATGGTTCATGGCGGCGACCGCGGTGAGGGGGTCGTCGCCGCTGCCGACGACAATTCCCAGGGCGCAAAGACTATTCCAAGCCTGAAACTTGCCGATGATTGGTAATTGGATTTCATGGGCTTTGCCAAAGAGCTCAAATTTTACGATTTGTCCGCGCTCATGAGGCTGCAGACTATGCAATTTGATGTCCTTGCCGGCTTTTCCATAGGTAAGGGTTTTTATACTTCTGTCTTTGAGGTGGCGTGCCAGCGCCTCAAACTCGAGAATATCGGCATTGACGACAGCCACACCCGTTGGCGACAGTATTTCTGTAAAGAGGCGAAGTTTCGCGGCAAAATATTCATTCATATCGCTGTGAAAATCGAGATGATCGCGCGATAAATTGGTAAAGGCTCCTATTCCCACACGAACCTGATCCATCCGGTGTAGAGCGAGCCCATGGCTGGAAGCTTCCATGACCAGATGTGATATGCCTTTAGTGACGGCCTCTTCCAGTTGTTGGTGTAACCTTATCGTCTCGGGTGTGTTGAGGGCACTATATCTCGCTTCATCGGGCAGAATGAATCCAAGCGAGCCCATGCTAGCGCTTTTGTGCCCTAACTTCGTCCAAATCTCTCGCGTGAATTGAGTTGTTGATGTTTTACCGCTGGTTCCAGTAACGGCAGCGATTATTTTTGGCTGGTGAGGATAGAAGGTGGCTGCAATCGTTGCCAAAGCGATGCGTAAGTCTTGAGCTTTGAGTACGGCTATGTTGTTACTCAGGGGTGAAACATTGGTTCCCTCTGGTACTAGCAAGGCCGCGGCGCCTCGCTCAATCGCATCTTTGATGTAAGCGCGTCCATCATGCTGCGTGCCGGGTATGGCAACAAAAAGGAATCCGCGCTCAACCTTTCGCGAATCCGCTGTAAGTCCTAGAATCTCTTTATCTTCGCCCTGAAGCGTTAGGCCTTCACTGGACGCTATCAGATTCAACAGACGCATAATTTGATCCTTCATCAATCTGGATTCCATCCAGAACTTCGGTCCCTAACGGCTTTAATACTTGATGCTCTGCAATGGCTTCCATACTAGGCTCAAGCGGCGGAACATTAAGCATCGGCCCGATCTGGGAAACCACGCGGCTAACGGCAGGTGCCGCCACCCATCCTCCGGTTGCATACCCCTTAGTTTTAGCATTCCCTTTCGGATCGTCCACCATAGCAAAAACGAGATAGCGTGGTGCATTGAGGGGAAAAACCCCTACAAAGGAGGAAAGCCGTGCGTGGGGGTCATAATGGCCATGCGCGATTTTATCGGCTGTACCAGTTTTGCCGCCCATCATATAGCCTTCGACGTCGGCACCCTTTGCCGTGCCGCGGGTGACAACGAGCCGCATTAGTCCGCGCATCACAGCAGCCGTATGCGGCGAGATAATATGCTCAGTGTTAGTAGATTTATCTGCATGCAAGAATAAAGTCGGTCGCACAGTAACGCCATCATTCACAATAGTTGCAACCGCACTTGCCAATTGGACAGGGCTGACGGCCATGCCATGGCCGAATGAAACTGTCATGGTCGTCGCGTCATACCAATTTTTAGCCGCTGGTACCAAAGGTTGACCAACTTCGGGAAGTTCAATCGGCGCTTTTTCAGTCAAACCGAGGCGGCTAAGAAACGCCCTTTGCCGTGCGCCCCCGATCCGTTCTGCCATGTGGGCTGAGCCGATATTCGATGAATGGGTAAAAATTTCAGCGACGTTCAGCCAACGTTTTTCGGCCTCAAAATCACGAATAGTTTGTGAGCCGATTTCTATAGGGTGCACTGTATCAAATTGATCGGAGACGCGGACAACACCTGAATCTAGTACCATAGCTGTATTAAATATTTTAAAGGTAGATCCCATCTCATAAACACCCAAGGTATCGCGATTGAACATGGCTTCGTCATCGCCATCACCTGGATGTTGGGGATCAAAATCCGGCAAAGAGACCATCGCTAAGATTTCACCAGTACTGATGTCCATGACGAGGCCAGCAGCCCCGAGAGCATGAAATTCGTCTATCGTGGCAGATAATTCGTTATGGAGAATAGTTTGAAGCCGCAAATCGAGAGCAAGTGTCACCGGCTCTTGATTTTCTTCAAGCCGTGCATCGAGCTCTTTTTCCATACCGGCAAGGCCATTGTTGTCAATATCGGTGAAACCAATGACATGGGAGGTTATATTGCCTGCCGGGTAGATCCGTCGTTCATCTGGTCTGAATTCAAGTCCGGCTATGCCCAGGGCGTTCACGGCATAATATTGCTTGGGCGTGAGATGGCGTTTAATGATAGCGCAATGTTTGGCGCCATGCAGATCGTCATGTAATCTTTTTACATCGAGATCGGGCAGAACATTCAACAGTTTTTGTTCAGCTTCATCGGCATTGAGAATGTTGCGAGCGTCGGCGCAAAGCGAAATGGTAGGGAGTGAGGTTGCCAATACCGTGCCGTTTCGGTCTATTATGTCGGCACGACTAGCTACACTGTCATTGCCCGCTGGTCGTGCCAACAGCGCGTCTGAGTTATTATCATTCATGAGCGTTAGATCAGCCAAGCGCCCGGCAATAACCAGATAAGCCAGTGCAAATATTATGATTGCGGCAACGATACGCACACGGGCGACATCGAGGGCTTGTTCGGAGGGCGTGGCGAGGCGTCGCGATTTAGCTATAGGTGCAAAAAGGCCCGGCAAACTTGGTTGTTGTGTAGAATTTCGGCGCTTGTTTGTCACATCACTTGACCTCTGGATTTCAATTCAATTTAGGCCTTATCAGATGCCGTGACGCACAACAATAGTGCCAAGAACATCATGGATGAGCACCGTAACGCTCGATCAGGGCGCCAATTTGATCTGATGCCGGCTGAGCATTTTCTGTATGCTGAATATTGACGTGGGTATTGATATAGCTTGTATCTGCGTCAGCGATTTTGTTTTTAGTGGACAGCGTCAATTGTGTTGGCATAGCAAGCGAAGTCTTTACATTGGCAATGGGCGTGCCGGATACAGTCACTGAAGCCATCGCTTCTTCACGCGTGGGCAGGATTTCAGACAATGACTCAAATCTTGCAATTTGCTGGGGCGACGTCGGTCGCATAGTGACAAGATGTTTACGGGCTTCGGTTCCGATACGTGCTGGGTTGGCGAGATAAACCCACTCTGCCTTGAGTACATGCAAACTTTCTTGTTCGGCGTCAATCGAGCCATTGAGTTGATGAAGCTGTTGCTCGAGTTCGTGGACCCGATAGCTCGTATGGTACAGTCCAAGACTTGCGGCAATCGTAAGTCCAAACCAGAACAGGATCGAAGAGGCGCGGATCATGCTGCATACTCCCTGATGGCCGGTGCGTTGGTCCGTTCCGCCACGCGTAACTTAGCAGACCTCGCCCGTGGATTGTGATGAATGTCTTCAGCGGAAGGGATTTGCGGCTTACGCGTCAGGAGCCGGAAGCTTGGTGCAGGTCCACGATCATTGGCGGGAACGTGCCGTGAGGCGCCAGGGGTGAGGGCGCTACGGCGATGCAGAAATTCTTTCACGGTTCTGTCTTCGAGCGAATGAAAAGAAACGACAGCAAGCCGGCCTTGTGGCTTTAATAGCTTTTCAGCAGCTAGCAGTCCGCGGCTAAGCTCGCCGAGCTCGTCATTCACATAAATACGCAAAGCTTGAAAAGTTCGCGTTGCCGGATCGATGCCATCGCCGGATCGAGGCACGGCCCGCCTTATTATTTCCGCCAGTTGTTTGGTGAGTTTGATCGGCGTAAGGGCGCGAGCTTCAACAATGCGTTTCGCGACGCGTCGTGAATGACGTTCTTCACCAAACTTAAAAATGATATCGGCGAGTTCGCGTTCGCCTAGTTTATTGATGATGTCAGCAGCCGTAGCACCATTACGGCTCATCCGCATATCAAGCGGTCCATCATTCTGAAAAGAAAATCCGCGATCAGAAGAATCCAATTGTGGCGAAGAAACGCCGAGATCAAGGGCGATACCATCTACGCTGCTGACTTGTTCTTCAGCCAGCAGCTCGTCCATAACACCAAAATTTCCTTGCAGTAGTTTAAAGCGAGGTTTGAAGGTGTCGACGAGCTTCCTTCCGGCCACAATAGCTTCGGGGTCTCGATCGATGCCATAAACCTTAGTTTGTGCAGCCGAGAGCAGGGCTTCGCTGTAGCCGCCGCGGCCAAAAGTTCCATCGACATAAATTCCATTATCACGAGGGACAAGGGCGGCAAGGACTTCATTCAATAATACAGGCACATGGGCGAGAGGCGTCGTCATATCACAAGCCCCCGCTTTCAAGTTTGCTGGCAGCTTGCGCAATAATTTTGCTGAGTGAAATATCTTTGGCGCGCGCAGCAGATCGCGCAGCGGCATCATGTGCTGCCAGCTTCTTTGGGTCCCACAGCTGAAAGGTTTTGCGCCGGCCAACGAAGGCTACCTCATCACCAATACCGACCGTTGTAGCAAGGTTGTGCGGCAGGCTAATGCGGCCTTCGCTATCGAAAGGTACTTGGATGGAGCCACCAAAAATTGTGGTTTCGATTAATTCGTACATGTCAGGAGCGAGATCGAGTTTTTCGAGACTCTGGCTGAGGAGTTCGAGATGCGTGATCGAACAGCCATCAAGCGCCTCGTGCTGGAGCGAGCGGAAAACAACAATCCCCGTGGCATCTGGTCCCAGGGCCGCGCGGAACGAGGCCGGCACCGACACCCGTCCCTTTTTGTCAAGCCGATTGACAAAGCTGGACAGGAATACGGGCATGAATACCTCGTTGAATTAAAGAGTTAGGCAATTTTGTGGCAGAGCGCTAGCAACTGAAAACCCATGAGACGCGAACAAAATCCGTCAAGAACTGGGTTTTTATGGGATATCATGGGTATATATGGGCGGTCAAGGATAGATATAATAATTTTTTGTAAAAAATGTGGAATATCAATTAACTATTGTTGCGCCAACGAAATAATACTAGTCCTCTCCAAAGTAAAACAAAGCAAGAACAAAAACGACTATTGTTCTTTATTTGTTCTTGTTACTGAGACGCAAATTTTTGGCTCTAGTGCTGGCTTTTTGCACAATAATACTGTTCCTGACGATAACTTCAGATAAACGCAGTCACCGGACAAATTTTGAGCTAGCCTGAAGTGCCCGTAAGTCAAAATGGGGAGACAGATGAGAAGAAATATCCAGCAGGCCATTTTTTTGACAATTCTACTTGTGGAATTCACAGGCCTGTTTGCCCAAGAGGCCTTAGCTCAAGTGACGACGTCTCAAATCGACTTTGAAGCCACCAACCTCGTGACCGTTTTTCAAGGATTAAAAAATGTTCGCGATAATTATCTGCAAATCCAGATTTCGCCAAACAATTATTTGGTCGCCTTAGCCCAACAGACAAACTCAACACTGCCCAAGACGGTCATGCTCTTGCAATCAAGCATAAATGAATGTCTCGCTCACATGCAAAATTTGGAGTACGTACGTGCACAGGGCGGCCCCGCTGGACTATACGCCGATAGTGTTATCCAGAGGTTAGCTGCACAGTACCGACTTTCATGTCCGCGGAGTATCGCCGAACTTTTGAGCCGACCTTATTAAACATGCCGAAAAGTCTTCAAGTAAAAACGATTAATTTGGCCTTACAAGGCGGCGGATCACACGGCGCGTTTACCTGGGGCGTGCTTGATCGGCTGCTGGAAGAAAATAAACAGTTACAGATTGAAGGCATTAGCGGCACGAGTGCTGGCGCGATGAACGGCGCCGCTTTGTTACAAGGCTATTGTATGAATGGGGCTCAAGGCGCGCGCGATGCACTTGATAATTTTTGGACGAGCATCGGAGATATGAATTCTTTCGATTTGCCGCAACGCACGATGATCAATCAAATGCTAGGTAATTGGTGGCAGACTGATTTTAATCCGGCCGCCTTGATGCTGGATGCTATGCAACACATGTTCTCACCCTATCAGATGAACCCATTTAATTTTAATCCTTTGCGTACGCTTCTGAATAAGATGTTGGACATTAATGCAATTCGTAGCTGCGGGTCCGTTAAACTGTTTGTGTGTGCGACCAATGTTGAAACCGGGCGTGTGCGGGTTTTTGACCAGAAGGATATATCGATCGACGCCTTATTGGCCTCGGGCTGCTTGCCCTTTACTTTTCAAGCGGTCAAGATCGATGATGTGCCCTATTGGGACGGCGGTTATGTGGGTAATCCGTCACTCTTTCCCTTGATCTATGGCTGTGACAGCCCGGATATTGCCGTGGTACAAATCAATCCCCTTATACGCAAAGGCATACCTGAAACGCCGAGCGAGATTATCAACCGGGTTAATGAAATTAGCTTTAATGCGTCTCTGATAAGCGAAATGCGCGCCATTGCTTTTGTTCAACACCTCATTGATGAAGATCACTTAAAGAATGAAGAAGCGGCGAGGCTCAAACGTATGAACATTCACGAAATTAATGCCGAGGATAAACTCCGCGTCCTTGGTGCCGCCAGTAAAATGAATTGTAGTATGGATTTTCTGCTAAGTTTGAAAGAAATTGGTCGCGCAACAGCGGAGCAGTGGATGAAAGAGAATTGGGATGCTATAGGTGATCATTCCAGTATTGATATCCGCGAGACATATTTGTGATTAACTATCAAGCTGCGATGTTTGTTCCGTAGGCCCTCTATCCCATTTGATTGATGACGCGACCTCGCTTTACATTTTCGTATACTTCGGCCTTCATTCCTCCCTTCGGAGAGTTGTGGGCGATAGTTCTATTATTTTATATTTGGTGTTACCTCGTTCATCCTGGCAGCGTTATCCTCCGCGGTAATCTCCCAGATCCCGATGATTATATGTATCTGACGCAAGTGCTGGATTGGCTTAATGGTCAAAGCTGGTTCGATAATGTTCAGCACCGTCTTAATCCCCCTGCCGGCGTTCCTATTCACTTCTCGCGTCTTACGCAATTGCCGATGGCCATTTCAATCTGGGTATTGCACAGACTAGGTATGAGCGGCCTCGCTGCCGCAACGCTTACAGCGGTCATTGAACCCTTGGCCCTTTTCGCGGGATTACTACTCTCGCTTCGTTGGTTGGCTAAAAGTTTTATGCCAGCTAATTGGTCGGGAGTTACAGCCTATGTCACCTTATTTTGCACGGGTCTTACGTTTATGTTTCAACCAGGGCACGTTGACCACCATGGCCTTGTCGTCCTGCTTGTGGTGCTCGTGCTAGGTTTCATAGCGCAAGCCTTGCGGGAACCAGAAGACATTAGGTGGAGCGTTATAGCTGGAGTATTGCTTGCGTTCGGTTTGACTGTGGCCTTAGAAATTTTGCCCTGGCTCCTCATCATATCAATTTGGGTAGGATTAAGGGGAGTGATAAAGGGCGGTAAGACGGCCCGCTCGAGCCTCTATTTTGGTCAAGCGCTTTATATTGCGAGTACGACATTCCTGATTTTGACACGTCCATTTGCTACGCTTCTTGTACCCGACATTCTGACTTATTCTATCGTCTATGTAATCTTAACGGCTGGCATAGCTATATCTTTTGCCAGCGTTGCTTGTATGACTGAGGCGTCGATTAAGGGTAGGTTGATACTGGGCATCGGCATGGCAGCAGTTTTGGGCCTATTTTTCTTGCATTTTTTTCCCCAGATCATCTCAGGACCCTACGGTGCAATGGATCCAGCTCTGGCCAAAATAATGTTCAGTAGTATCGGCGAAGCCGAGCCTTTGAGCGCCCAATCGGTGTCATGGGCAGAGACATTATTACGGGTCATGGGAGGGCTAATTGCCTTGGCTGTTGCTGCTCGGTTTCTCAACCGTGCTACGGCAGATGCCCGCTGGTTGTGGGCGTTGATCGTTGTTTTGCTCGTCGTCGGGTTGCTGCTAACAATTTTTTATCAGTATCGGTTCATAGGTATGATGGAAGTGTTTAGCATCATACCACTGTCCGCCTTGCTTCAGCGCGGCTTTGCTTGGGTCGGTAGGCAATTACAGGGTCGAAAAAAAGTTTATGCCGAAATTGGATTGCTTCTTTTGGTTGGGCCTTTGCCGATGGTCTTGCTTCCGGCCGTGGTAGATGGGCGCTCCTTCAATGAAGGTGTCTTGCTATTTCCAGTTGAAGAGAGTGATCAAAGGTTTTGCGACATGCATGTCTTAGAACATGTCTTGAACGACCCCAAACTCTATGGTGATAAACCACATATCATTATGAATATGATGGGAAGTGGCCCTGAACTTTTATTTCGTACTCATCATGAAATCTTATCGGCACCATTTCATATGAACGTGGAAGGCAATATTGATTCGACAACATTTTTTTCCACGACTGATCCGACCGCAGCCGAAGCCATCCTGCGTCGCCACCATACAGACCTGATAGTGATGTGTCGTCTGCTTCCGAAAATATATCTAAGCCGAGGATCCGCGCCGCCGCGCGCAGCAACAGGTAAAATAGAAATACCGCCAACGGCCACTTTTGCTGAAAGGCTCATGCTTGGGGATATCCCCAAATGGCTGAAACGAGTGAGTATGCCCGGATTGACTAATTATGTTCTCTTCGAGGTCATGCCGCCGATGTCGTATCCTGCAGGAAAGATTTAAGAATTTTACGCTACTTCTTGCACGACATTTTGTCGATTGCCGATCTGCAATACGGCAAAGATTGCCAACGTAAGCATAATGGCAATGGCTGCGAAAATTGCACGATGCTGGTGATGATCGATTAAGATGCCAAAAAGTAGAGGTGACAAGGTAGATCCAGCATCAAGACCCGAATACACGAAACCGAATACACGACCGGTAGAGCCAGGTGGGGTAGCGCCTTTGACAAGAACATCGCGGGACGGCGAAGTAATGCCTTGGCATAGACCACTCGCAGCAATGGCAATAATTGCTGAAGAGAAAGATAACCAATTAGCTGCCACAGCGAGCATCGCCATCGCTGAAAGGGCCAATCCAGATGTTGCAATAAAAACATGGCGCGTTGTGTGATCGGCTATGACGCCGCCGAGCAATATCCCTATGGCTGAGCTAATCAAATAGGCGGAGAGCACAGACGTCGCCGCTGCAAGCGTTACATTATAAAAATCGATTAAAGCGGTTGGTGCAAAAGTTTGGACGCCAGTTGTAACGCCTGCTGTAAACAAGAAATAACAGAAGGAAAACAGAATTACCGGCATTACAATTAAACGGCGATAAGATATTTTTGCGTTAGCGTGATGGTAATGGAGATGGTGTTGATCGCTAATATAATGACGGCCATAACGAATAAATAGTAATGCTACTATCCAGCCGAAAATGCCTGCCGTTATTAGTGCAATATGCCAATTCGTGAGAAGGGCAATCCCGCCGACAAGAGTAGGCGCTGCGGCGTAGCCAATTGTGCCAGAAAAAGCGTGTACGCTATAGGCTCGGCCGAGCCTGGTTTTACTGATCTGATGTGATAGGGCTGAGAAATCGGCGGGATGAAAAACGCTGTTACCCGCGCCCAGCAATACCATGAGTGGATAAAACATCCAGAATTTGGTCACAAAAGCGCACAGCAACACACAGGTTGCCATCGTTACGATACCCAGAAGCAAGATTGGCCGCGAGCCAAAACGATCGACTATTATTCCCGCAAATGCCTGACAAACGCCAGAAACGAGAAACAAGATCGTAATCAGCGAACCCAGCTTCACATAGTTGACGTTAAAAGCACTGTGCAGCAGAGGAAATAATGGCGGCAGGCAAAGTTGAAAAAAATGACTGCTTAAATGGGCCGTTCCGATCAGCCCCATGATCATAGAATCGCGCTTTAAAAGGGAGCGGGAACTGGCAACATCGGTCATCAAAAGTCCTCAACAAACAAAATAATGATTTGTTAAAGCATGCCGATGGGTAAGGCTCAAACAAAAAAGCACGAACAAAACGAAAATCTTAGGCGTATAGAATTAAAATAATGTTTTGCCAGCTAATAGAGCTAGGGTAAGAAATACGAAAAATATGCAAAGACAGAGAAAGAAGAGAATGCGGGCCACTTCCGCTGCGCCGGCGGCAATACCCGTAAAACCAAATAAGCCCGCGACAACAGATATCACGAAAAAGAATAACGCCAGTCTAAGCATAAGCTGTTTCCAATCTGGTTTGAGCGTAACTAGGGCTGCAGAAGTTGCCAAGGAATTGTGGCCAAAAGATGCTTGCCACAGAGATCATGGCCTAATTGGGCTTTGGCCTTTGATCTAATTTTGATGGCCTTCGTTTAATAATTTATGGGTAAACAACGCTCCAGAAGAACAAGCCATGGGCCGGTGCCGTTGGCCCACCGCGACGACGGTCACAGGCGGCAAAGGCAGACTTAAATTCATCCAACGTCCACTGACCATTGCCAAGAAGAATGAGCGTACCGACCATGTTACGGACTTGGTGGTAAAGAAATGATCGTGCACATGTCGTAAAGACTATCATTTCGTTATCAGTGGAAATATCTAGTCTATCGAGTGTCTTATGTGGTGAGTTCGACTGACAATACTGGGCTCGAAAGGTTGAAAAGTCATGCTTACCGATAAGTAGCTTTGCAGCTTCTTGCATGGGTTGGAGGGAAAGCGGTTTCGGCACGTGCCACGCATAGTTGGCCATCAAGGCGAGAGGGGCGCGGCGATTGATAATCTGATAACGATACATACGCGTCACAGCGTTAAAACGGGCGTGAAAGTCCTCTGCTGCAATTTCAGCATGAACAACAACGACTTTATGTGGCCTAACATGGAAGTTCAGCGCATCACGTACCGTATCGGCGGTAGTTTCCTTGGCAAGATCAAAGTGAGCCACTTGTCCCTTGGCGTGAACGCCGGCATCCGTACGTCCGGCGACATGCAGAGTTACTGCTTCGCCTGAAAATTTTGCAATCGCCTCTTCAAGCGTCTGTTGGACAGAGATGCCTTGTGCCTGTCGTTGCCAACCACAAAAATCCGTACCATCATATTCAAGTGTAAGCTTCCAGCGCGTCATAATTTATGACCGACGGTCCAACGCAACCCGCGTAAAAATGATGCACCATCGGTTGGATTTTTTCCTGCCCGCTGGACGGTCACAAGCCGCAGGGCTTGGTGGCCGCAGGCGACGGTAAAATTTTCATCAAGGAGGGTGCCGGGCGCCCCATTTTTATGGGTGATAAGCTCGCTTACGAGAACTTTGATTGGCTCATTACCGAGAAGAAAAAAGCTTCCAGGCCAAGGCTGTAGAGCACGAACTTGCCTTTCAATCTCAGCAGCAGGCTTAGCCCAGGCAATTCCCCCATCATCACGAGACAGCTTAGCCGCATAGGTTATGCCTTGGATGGGCTGTGGTTGTGGTTTGAGGCGATTTTCCACCAAGTCTTCAAGTGCACGAACAATTAACTTCGCGCCAATGACAGAAAGTTGATCATGAAGTTGACCCGCTGATGTTGTTGGCGTGATAGGTGTGCTTTCGTGCAGCAGCATGTCGCCAGTATCAAGGCCAGCGTCCATCTGCATAATCGTTACACCTGTCTCTGTGTCACCTGCCAAAAGAGCCCGCTGAATAGGGGCTGCGCCTCGCCAACGTGGCAAAAGCGAGGCATGGATGTTGAGGCAACCGAAGCGTGGTGAGGCAAGAACCGGGGTTGGTAAAATCAGACCATAAGCAGCTACAACCGCAACATCGAGTTGATAATCACGGAATATCTTTTGTTCAGCATCGTCGCGCAAAGTCCTAGGCGTGCGGACATTCAAACCATTTTCTTCGGCAACGAGCTGAACAGGCGATTTTTGAACTTGTTGTCCGCGCCCTGATGGTTTTGGAGGTTGCGAATAGACGACAACAATTTCATGTCCCTTCGCCAGTACAGCGCGTAAGGCTGGGATGGCAAACTCAGGCGTGCCCATAAAGGCAAGGCGATATTTGTTCATTGTTTTAGAGAATGTGGTCGTCGTCGTCTTTTTCGCGCTGTGCTTTTTCGACTTTGCGGGCCATCATCTTGCGTTTCAGCGGTGAAAGATAGTCGATGAACAAAATTCCATTTAAATGATCGATTTCGTGTTGGATACATTGGCTGAGCAAATCTTCAGCCTCAAGTTCTCTCTCCTTCCCCGATTGGTCTAAATAATTCAGGCGGATGCGTTTAGGTCGTGTTATCTCAGCATATTGCTCCGGGATAGAAAGACAACCTTCGCGATAGGTAAAAGTTTCATTTTCGGATTTCCAAGTGATCTCAGGATTAGCCATCAAGAGGGCCTTGGTTCCGTTGCGCTCTTCTGAAATGTCGACAGTAATCACTCGCTCAAGTGCGCCTACCTGATTGGCGGCTAGCCCTATACCATGGCCGAGATACATAGATTCCAGCATGTCGTTCATAAACTTGCTCACACGCTTGTCGACCTTAGTGACCGGCGACGCCTTTTGACGCAAGACGGGGTCTGGGATGATACGAATGGGTATTCTTGTCATAGGCCACCATAATTTATCTGAAATTATTTTTCTCTTAAAATACGAATAAATTCAAGCGGCGTCTTCCTTGGCGGGGTTTTCGCTCTGCACCACTGTCACAAGGCGCGATTGTAGATCGATAGGCTCAATGGTCTCAGGTAAAACCCGGCCGTCTTTGGCGGCACCATACTCACGAAGGCGCAAGGCCTTAGTTAGGATATTTCGCTCAAAACTGCTAACAAAGTCATTATAGGCTTTAATGCTGCCGCCAAGTTTCCCGCCAAGATTGGTCATAAGCTCCGTCATCTTATACAAGGCGCCATAGAGTTCACCGCCGAGCTCGCCAATTTTGCGTACATTCTCATTTAAGGCTTCTTGTCGCCAGCCGTGCGCCACCGTGCGCAGTAGGGCGATCAAGGTCATAGGTGTTGCCAGCACGACCTTTTGTCCAGCGCTATAATCCATCAAATCGGCATCGCCATCGAGAGCGGCGCTTAAGAGATGTTCGCCCGGCAAAAATAAGACAACAAATTCTGCTGTACCTTCGATCTGACCCCAATAAGCTTTGTTGCCAAGTTTTTTAATGTGATCTTTGACTTGCCGCGCATGTTGCTTGAGGGCATTTTGTCTCGTCGCCTCATCGGAGCTTTGTACGGCATCCAAATAGGCAGCGAGAGGAACTTTGCTATCAACGATGATGCAGCGTTTGCCCGGCAGGCTTACGATTATATCGGGCCTAATGTCGCCTTCATCACCTATAATCGTTTGTTGTGTCGTAAAGTCGTGCGCATGAGATGACATGCCGGTCATTTCTAGAATGCGTTTTAATTGCATTTCACCCCAACGCCCGCGCGATGTTGGCGTGCGCAGCGCTTGCAGAAGTTGGCTAGTCTCATGACGTAACTGCAAATGCGTTTCACGCGAAGCAACCACCATTTCCGTAAGCTCGCGGTAGGCTCCTTCGCGTTTAATCTCAAGCGCTTGAATTTGTGCATCCATGCGTTGGAGGGATTCTTTTACAGGTTTAACCATTTCGTCGATGGCGGTAGTTCTTTTTTCAAGTGTCGCCGATGCGGCTTGTTCACTTTGTTTCAACCGGCTCTCGGCTAGATGTAAAAAAGTTTCATTATTCTGACGCAACGTGTCTGCCGCCAACGCTTTAAATTTATCAGCGAGTTGTTGCTCATTCGACAAGCGTCCTCGCGCGGCCAACCACACCGAACCAGCCCCGAGAAGGAGGCCAGCAAGAAAAGTAAAACCCAGTGTTAAAACGCTATACATAAGTGCACTTTACCACATTTTTGCTGCTTGTTAGAGGAAAAGCCAGTGTTAACTCCCTGATTTCACAGTAGAAATAAACAGTTAGAGTTAAAAAAGCGCTGCCATAATGTTTTTTCGGAATCTAATTTTTATCATGTCCCTTTTAACAACACGTTCTATTATTAGCACATGAGCGATGTGCCTGTCCAAAAACAACCTGGTTTTTTGGTCGTTCCAAAACAACAACTGGACGAGGCGCCTGACGCCTCTGGGCGACTAGCTGATCCATTTAAGGCTTTTCTTGTCACAAGAGGAATTGAAATTTCTCCATTGCCTGGTGGACCCATCAATAAAACGCAAGATAGTCATCCATCAGACAAAAGTGCCATTACTCCTCCAGTTCTGATGTCTGTAAGGCTCGCCGACATAGCCCCTACAGTACAACCGAAAGCCATAAATCGTGGTCCGACGACCGAGGAAAGAAAGTCCAAACCACTCACGCCAAATCAACAAGCCGCAGATATCCAACTAGCAGCCTTAACATCAGCCCTGAAGCCAATAGAGAAAGTTTTGGGTGTTGAAGAAGCTTTGGGCATGGTTCCTTCAATGACGGTAAGAAGACATTTATGGACTTTCAAAACAGATCCTTTGAAACGACCTCTTGTGCGAAGATCTATTTCAGCACCTTTAGCAAAATCCTTGCGTATTGAATTGGCGGCGACAGCATCCTTAACAAGTATATTATCTAAAGTGGTTAGCGAAGAATGTGGATCTTTTTATCCTCACCAAACTCATGCACATGATAATTTAGAAGAGTTAGCATACGAGGCGATTTCACATAAACTAGCAAAGCTAGAAAAATCGCAACTAGAGATTCACAGGGTAGCTCTGCATCCCCATCATCCGTGGCATGCGCTAGGCCACTCACCGATCGCCAGCCTTTTAGACAAGCCAGAGCCGAAAATTTAGATAAATAATCCAACAAAATCAGTGCCAACGAACTTATGGTTGCTCTGACATGTCACATTGTTGCCAAACTATGGCTAGACAATTCGCTCATGACCGACACAAACCCAGCTACCTTAGTCAGAGATTCAGATGCGCTTCTGGATGATGAAGTGCGGGATTACGTTGGTGTTCTTGTCGAACGTCGACCGTTTACGATTGAGTTTAAGGCCAAGGCAGATTCCGAACATATCATGGAAGGTTTCATGTCCAATTGGCCTACTGAAGATGATAGATGGCAAGGTCTTGCTTACGAAATATGTCAACGTTTCAACAAAGTTATTCGTCAACTTGCCGAGGTCTCGCAAGCCGAGGAAGTACAAATTATTGTGACAGCATCGCCAGTCCCGAAATCTCCACCACCTATACCTGAATTGCTTCCGGCTGTAGTCGCTACTATTCCCATCGAAGATGGCAAAATACATAGTCGTTTTATTAAGGCAGACTCGAAGCAACGTAACTTGATTACACCAACTGCCGGCATAACGGTTATGTGTTATCCGGTGCCAAAGCTTTACGATGACAGCGATGTACGTGAATTTGCTCTAGGAATTGATGGTGAGATCTTCAAGGATAATGGGATAGAATTGGCTAAGGAGCGCGCCATAGCAAAAGGCTCGAAATTTGCGCATGGTCTTGGGGACTTAACACCAGAGTATATCGCGGCCTCCTCCGGCGAAGACGTAAAAAAACGACACCACGGCACCTCCCCCTCTCATCTTGCTGAGGAGGCTCTCCTAGGTGGTGAGATTGCGAGAGAAGAAATCGGCAAAGTCGAAGAATTAGCCCCAGAGAATGCGCCCAGGGAACCTACTACATTTTTCTCGAGTAATACCCCAGCACAGGGCAGCCAAAGTTTTGTGAATAAGGAAGTTATCGGTACTGAACTAGCCAGCGGCGGCGAGCAAAACGTTACATATACCGAGACCCAACAAGCTAAACCTGAAAGCTCAATATCCGGATCCGATCGCAACGAAGGCAATAATCAGGCTAAGTTCGAAGAAGCTATGGGACTTGCGAGGAGTGCTAAGGAATATGCTGGTGCAGCGTTGGCCGCTCTACGGAGGGGCGATTATGCAGGCGCTGCTGCCTCTCTTGCGATGGCGAGATCAAGTGCTGCAGCGGCTATGGCTTTGGCTGCCTATATGGGAGATGAACTTGCAGGACACTTAAAGGAAGAGGTTGCGCATGCCATGGGGGAGGCGCTTTTGGTAGGACAAGAAATGCAGGCAGAAACTAGCTCTAAATTGGCAGAGAGCGATAAAATACGGCAAGCCATTTCCGAATTTAAAGAGTTGGTAGAAGGGGGCGAGAAAAGCATTAAAAATGAGGCCTCGGAGGCAAATCTTGCGCTGCAAGTAGCGGCCGCGGAAGAAATTCTAGAGCAGCAAGGCGATAGCAATGAAGCTCAAGCCGAAATTCAAAAGACGGCTATAGAAGTTACGCAGGCTGAAGAAGAACGTTTATCAAAAATAACAGAAGAAGAAAAAGAGCAACAAATTGAACCCCGCTCAGCCGATGTTGAGGACGGATACACAAATGCCATAGTGGCAGTAGAAGCAGAAAGTTCAGAAGAACAAGACGTCAAACAACCTATCAAGGAGCTTCAGGCAAGACATGCTCCCGAACCGATTGCGAAACATTTGCAGGCGAAGGTTAAAGATAAATATACAGAGGATGTTATCAAAGGAAGATCTGTGGTTCTTCTAGCAGATAGTAAAAATCGAGATAATAGTTTTGCCGCAATAGACAAAACTCGTGAGGATGATGAGAGAAGAGCGAGTGAGAAGGGGGCGAAGAAGACAGCCAAAAATGATTCTACGAGAGACGATTATGAGAAAGCATTGTATCCCGATAAGAAAGGCATAACGCAGGAGGCGGGGGGTCTGAAGAAATTTGCCGATGCTGCAGAAGAGGCGGCGTTAGGACTAGCCGGAGCCATCTCTTTTGAGGAAGCAGAAGCTCAAGAAGAAAAAAAGCCCACCGAGAAAAAAGGTGGTGGCAGCGGTGGGGGTGGCGGTCCAAGTGCGGGCGAAGAATTACGCTTAAGGGAGGCAGCCCAACGCATCAAACGTGAGCCAGCCATTAGCATCGAGCGGCATGCGCAAGCGGTTGCGGACCCAGGTCCCGCTAAAACACAAAAAATGGGCGTTTCAGCGCCTAAAAGAACAGCCGAACTTAATGCTAAACTTGTAGAAAAGCCGTCTTCAAGACGATCTCCTGATACGCAATCTGCGCGCAAAAGAGCCACAAAAAAAGCACCCGCACGTGATCGGTTGGCCAAAAAAAGAGCACTACCCAGTAGAATGTCGCGAATGAAGGCAGCGCCTGTACCCTTAAGAGCCCGGGCCTTTGCTAAGTTGCCGGGCACGGAACCTGAGCCGGAATAATTTTTTCAAGAACTTACCAATGAACCCGGCTATTGCCTTGAGCAGGGTCTGGCCTTACCATAGAGGCGTGCAGCTTTTTTCTAACATAATCTTTTATCCTGCTTTGCCGAACGCAACAGAGAGTTGAGATTTGCCCTTACTCGCTGAAATCGGCATTGTGTTGTTGCTCATTCTGCTGAATGGCTTTTTTGCCATGTCAGAACTGGCAATAGTTTCTGCGCGCCGCGTTAGGCTGAAGCAACTGGTTGATGAGCAACGCAAAGGGGCCTGGTTGGCTTTACAACTAGCCGAAGACCCATCCTCTTTTCTCTCAATTGTACAAATTGGCATGACCCTGAACAGCGTTCTTGCTGGCGCGTTCAGTGGCGCAACCTTAGCTACACAATTTGCCGAATATCTCAACACAGTTATCTGGATAGCGCCTCATGGTGAGGGGGTCGCTCTGGCGGTGACTGTGGCCGGCGTTACATATCTCAATCTTGTCTTCGGCGAGCTTTTGCCAAAACGTATTGGTTTGTCATATGCCGAAACAATCGCTGTGCGTGTTGCCCACGTCATGGGATTTTTCTCACGGCTGGCGGCCCCGATTGTTTGGACACTAAAGCAATCAACAGAAGTTTCCCTCAGACTTCTTGGCCTCGCCAACCCGACACATGTATGTGTGACCGAGGATGAAGTAAAAGGCTTGATCGCCGAGGGGGCTGAGACAGGTGTATTTCAACCAGCTGAGAAAGAGATGTTGGAAGGTGTTATGCGTTTGGCTGATCGCACAGTACGTACGATTATGACGCCGCGGCTCGATATGGTTTGGTTGGGTATAGAAGAGTCCGCATTAGAAAATAAAAACATTATCCGCTCCAGCGGCTACAGTCGATTTCCTGTGGCGCGCGGTGATTTAGAAGAAATTCTAGGCATAGTCCATGCCAAGGACCTGCTCAATGCCAGTTTTGAAGGACGACCGCTCGATCTTAAAACGCTCATACGGCCACCATTGATCGTGCCAGATACAACACCCGTGCTGCGATTGCTTGATCAATTTAAACAATCAGGACAACATATTGCGATTGTGGTTGATGAGTATGGCAGTGTCGAAGGCTTGGTATCGATTACAGATATTCTTGTCGCAATTACCGGTGAATTACCGGAGCGAGGACAGGATACGGGTGGTGTTCCTGTACAACGTGAAGATGGCAGTTGGCTAATCGACGGCATGACACCGATAGATGAAATTGAAACTTTGATAGGCTTAAAGAATATGCGCGGTGATGGCGATTTCCATACGCTGGCTGGCTTTGTCGTTGATAAACTAGGGCGGTTACCCTTGGCCGGTGATTACTTCCATTGGGATGAGGCGCGTTTTGAGGTCGTCGATATGGATGGCCGGCGTGTGGATAAAGTTATTGTCCATCCACCTGTGAAAGTTGAGCCACAGCTTGATTTTGGGAAGTAAGCGAAGTGTTGCCGCGAAATTTTTGCGGTAATGCGTTGACCATCGATGTATATAGCGCGGCCCAATAGGGAAGGGTTTGTACGGATAACATGCCGGCCCATAACACAGCGTTCTGGTTTTGAATATTGAAGCTGACCAGAACAGAAGAAGCGCTGACAACGAGTAAACAGAGTAATCCTATTTCTTCCCGCGCCATAAGAATGCCTTGAATTGCAGCGGGTCTGCCTTCGCATTTCGGCGTTCTGAAAAACGGCCGGTTTGAGGTAAACAAACCCTGCCAAACAGCGCGGCCAACAGCATGGGTAAGGGCTAGACCAGCTATGGCGGCTTCTATTCTGTCTCGTAGTCCACACTTAACACGCGCGTGGTAGAGCCAAAAACCGGCAGCGATTTTGAAAACAAAAACACTAAGCGTCGGAACAAGAAAGACAGCAGGGGGAAATTCTACTAACCTAAATAGTAACAAGCATGACCAAATAATCGCAGCACTCGCGAATACGATATGAGCCGCATCAGCGAACCATGGCAGCCATCCAGAAACAAAATGGTAGCGCTGACCTCGGGTCAAGGCCTTTCCGTCTGGTGATAGTGCCCGCCAATGGCGCTTTAGAATTTGCACGGCACCATAAGCCCAACGGAAACGTTGTGATTTGTATCCGCTAAAGCTATCAGGGACAAGGCCACGGCCAAATGAATGGTTCAAATATACAGCTTCGAAACCATTTTCGAAGAGGCGTAGACCAAGCTCAGCATCCTCGCAAATACACCACTCAGCCCAACCGCCAACATTTTGTAGTGCAGTCTTACGGATTAAAGTCATTGTACCGTGTTGAATAATGGCGTTGCGCTCATTCCGTTGTACCATGCCAATATGAAAAAACCCGGCATATTCCCAATAACACATGCGCTTAAAGTGATTATCATCTATATCGCGGTAATCTTGGGGGGCTTGGACAAAAGCAACTTCCTGTTTTTCAAAATATGGAATTGTTGCGCGTAGCCAATTTGGTGAAACGACATAGTCACTATCGATAACGCCTACGATGCTTGTGTCTGAGGCTGTTTGTGCCAAGGCAAAATTGAGAGCGCCAGCCTTATAGCCCGGCCATTCTGGCAAATGAAAGAAGCGAAATCGCGGTCCCAATGTCGTGCAATGTTCCTCAAGTGGTTTCCAAACAGCTTCATCTTTTGTGTTGTTATCGATAACTAAGACTTCGAGGTTGGGGTAATCCAATCGAGACAAAGCATTTAGCGTTTCGATAACCATGTGTGGAGGCTCGTTATAGCAAGGGACATGGATTGAAACTTTGGGTGCATCAGCCGATGGCATCCAGTCTTGAGGTTCAAACTGACGGCGTCTTTGACGTGTCCACATAACTTCTGTCAGCTCAAAACCATCAACCAACAAGAGGGCAAGTAAGATGATTTGTGCCGCAATAAGCGCAACCCAGGCAAAGGTATTGCCATTGATAATGTTCTCGCTTAGGGCCGCCATTGTTGCCCACACCAAAATTGAGGCTACAGTTTGAATAAGTCCGGCATAAAATAATTGTCCACGGAAGCGCAAATCTTGCCGCCGTCGGACAAACCATTGGATAGGATAAAGTGCTAACAGTGAGGCGACGATACAACCTTCTATCCAACGTGTGGATTCAACAACTATTCCACTCATCGGAAATTTTGGTTGCCGATCAACGTTCCATAATCCCCAGTGGGCACCAACGCTGCCTTCTATGTTTCTCTTCCAAGGTGTGTCAAATGCTTCAATGATTGAGTAATCAATTCGTTCTTCGTTTGCGACGTTAAGAAAATTACGAATAAACTTTGCTTGATTAATCTGGGATGGCTCGGCGCCTCTGACCCATTGCCCTTCGCTTGGCCAGCCTATTTCACCAATGAAGACATGTTTGCTCGGGAAAGCCGTACTTAATTGCCGCCATCTGTAAAGCACATAAGCTACGGCATTATCGACTGGTATTCCCTCCCAGTAAGGCAAGATATGAACGGTAATGAAATCAACGGAATCTGCCAGTTCCGGATATTTGAGCCATATATGCCAAGGCTCTGCAGTAGAAACAGGAATATTGACTTGGCGCTTAACGCGTTCAATGAAAGCAATCATCTCCTGAACCGTTATATCGCCGCGTAGCAGGGCCTCGTTGCCAACCAGTACGCGCTTGATATTTGGGTGAGCATGGATGACATCAATGAGATGCGTTACTTCCTGTGCGTTGGCTGCGTTATCTCTGGAGAGCCAGGCACCGACCATGATGTCGAGATTATAATGCTCGGCTATTGCTGGAATTCTGTCCAATCCATCGCTGACACCATAGGTACGAAGAATATTAATGTGCTGGGCAAGAAGCGCCATATCGTGATCGATATCCTGATCGGATAACCTATTGGCTTCATCGCCAGCTTGATAGCCGCTATAGGACAGTCCGTTGATGTTGCCGCCCCACGACATCTCACTTGCACCACGATTGACAATGGCCCACGCAGCAAAATTGCCTAACAGTACGAGTAGGATGACAAGCGCAAGATTTTTATAAGTCAACATGAGACATATATCGGAATACAGATGTTAGGCTACAGAATAAGAAAGCATCATTTGGAATAAAAGTATATTCAATGCCAGCAGCTAGATCTGACATCTAACAATCGTCTACCGTCAGCAAATTAAGAAGGCCCCATCTGGCGGGACTTTTCGCCTAGCGTATTCACCAAGGCTTCAAAGCCATCGTGATTGACGATGGAAGTGAATTCTGCACGGCGAGTAGCAAGTTCACTAATTGTTGCGTCTAAAAAGACATCAACAATGCGATACTTACCATTTTCATCCTGGCGCATGAGATAATTCAAGGCTACAGGACCACCTTCCCGTGGCGTTAGTTTGGTTTCGACAATCACGCCACCCCCGGCTGCGGGCTCTTCGCCGATGATGTCAAACTTCTCACCATCATATTTGCTAAACTGGCTGGCATAATTGGCCACACTGAAATCTGAGAAGGCTGATATTAATTGTTGTTGTTCATCCACTGTCGCTTTACTCCACACCAGCCCCACAGCCATCCGTGTCATGAGCGGTAGATTAAAGGAAGCCTTGATGACTGGCTCCATTTTTTTATATCTTCCCGCAAAACCGAGTGTGCTTCCTTGTTTCATCGTATCCACAAGTACCGTATAGAATTTCTCAACGACCGTTGAGGCTGGGCTTTGTACAGCAAGCATATCATCAGATTTGTGCGAAGCGGCCAAAGCAACAGGTATATGGGCGCATACGCCCATGACAATGACGAGGCTGGCAAGGATTTTTGCGTATCTCATTTTATTACTCGTATCTTCATTGGGTTCTACTTTAATGCCTTGATGGCGCCTAATTTCGGCAAAATTATGCCCGTGCCACGACCACAGCTGCTGCCGCCTCTTCTTGGCCTAGGGCTTCAAGTACCTTGGCAACGATATGTCGCGCGTTTAGGCCCGCCTGCTCATATTGCTTGCCTGGCGCATCTTGGTCCTGGAATTGATCTGGCAACACCATCGGGCGAACTTTAAGGCCACGATCCAACATACCCATGGATGCCAAATGATGAAGGACATGGCTGCCGAAGCCGCCAATTGAGCCTTCTTCTATTGTGATCAGCACTTCATGCTCTTCTGATAACTGTTCAATCAAGTCGAGGTCGAGCGGTTTGGCAAAACGTAAATCCGCAATTGTGGTGCTAAGGCCACGTGCATCCAGAACTTCAGCTGCTTTGCGACATTCATTTAAACGTGTGCCAAGATTGAGTAGGGCTACCTTAGTGCCCTCTTTGATAATGCGGCCTTTACCGATCGCGAGAACCTGGCCGCGTTCAGGCAATTGAAGTCCCAGGCCTTCGCCGCGCGGGTAACGAACAGCAGATGGCGCGTCATCGATAGCGGCAGCGGTTGCCACCATATGCATAAGTTCTACTTCATCGGCTGCCGCCATGATGACAAAGCCCGGCAAACAACCAAGATAGGCTAGATCAAATGAGCCGGCGTGGGTAGAGCCATCGGCACCAACGAGACCAGCGCGATCCATCATGAAACGTACCGGCAATTTTTGAATTGCAACGTCATGGACGACTTGGTCGTAAGCGCGTTGAAGAAAGGTCGAATAAATTACACAAAACGGCTTGAAACCCTCACAGGCCAGACCAGCCGCAAATGTAACTGCGTGCTGCTCAGCAATGCCTACGTCAAAGGTTCGTTCGGGAAATTTCTTGCCGAAGATGTCAAGGCCAGTTCCAGATGGCATTGCCGCCGTGATCGCTAGCACGCGGTTGTCGTGCTCTGCTTCTTTTATCAGTGCCTCGGCAAATACTTTTGTATATGTCGGTATTGAGGGTTTTGGTTTTTCTTGCGCTTTTTCTTCCGCTGTTTTTATAACGTTAAATTTTGGTGCAACAGCGTGCAATTTATCGGCAGATTCTTCTGCCGGTGCATAACCGTGGCCTTTTTGTGTAACGACGTGAATAAGAACTGGGCCGCCTTGTGGATCATCGCGGACATTTTCTAGGACGGGCACGAGATGATCGAGGTTGTGACCATCAATGGGGCCGACATAGTAAAAGCCAAGCTCCTCGAACAAAGTGCCACCGGTAACCATGCCCCGTGCATAATGCTCGGCCTTACGCGCAGCCTCTTTAATGCGGCGGGGAAATATGCTGGCAAACTCTTTCGCGATATGACGTAGACTTCTATATTCTTTCGACGACACAATGCGCGATAAATAAGCACTCATGGCACCAGTCGGAGGCGCTATCGACATATCGTTATCATTGAGAATAACAATGAGCCTTGAATTTGACGCCCCTGCATTATTAAGCGCCTCATAGGCCATGCCGGCGCTTACGGCGCCGTCACCGATGACAGCGACAACATTATTCTTTTTGCGTTTGAAATCTCTGCCAACGGCATAACCGAGTGCTGCCGAAATAGAAGTTGAACTATGCGCTGCACCAAACGGATCATATTCACTTTCACTGCGTTTGGTAAATCCGGACAAACCGCCGCCTTGACGCAGAGTGCGGATGCGGTCACGTCGTCCGGTGAGAATTTTGTGTGGATAGGCTTGATGGCCAACATCCCAAATCAGAATATCGTCAGGCGTATTGAAGACGTAATGTAAGGCCACGGTTAATTCAACAACACCAAGACCAGCACCGAGATGGCCGCCGGTGACAGAAACAGCGTCTATGGTTTCAGCGCGCAGTTCATCTGCTATTTGCGGTAGTTGATCTGTATTTAGTTTGCGCAGATCAGCTGGAATTTTTATGGCATCAAGAAGATGGTTGGAAAGTTTGCCAGGCACCTGAGGCTTAACATCGGTGGCTTCAATTTCACATTCCTGTAGAATGTTGGTTTCGCGCTGCGAAGCCAAATTGTCGCGGGACATACCAGTGGCTTTCGGTGGTGTGGTCAAGCGCTTCTCCCCCTGGAATGTGCATCGCCAAATCTCTCTGCCCTTGGAATGGTTTAAGGTCGAGATTTTGTGCGTAGTCGCTACTCATACCACTTCGTAGTGACGAGCCGGAATGATTAGCCTTTTCGAAGGCAAAATTGCAAGGTGTTCGTTACTTTCATGCCACAGAAATTTATTGGCTTTAATACACTAACCCATTGATATTAATTAATATATTGTTTTGCCGCAAGAAAATGCCGCAGCCAGTCGTCTTGTAAGCCCCAATTGCCTCGTAAGATATAGCTGGGGTGAAACGTTGCTATAACGGGTGCAGTAGGATGGAGGCGCCCTTTCAGCTCATGGCCGACTTTGGCTAGAAGTCCGTTTTCACCGGTTAATGCCCACATCGGCGTACGGCCAAGAGCAACTATAATTTTAGGTTTAAGATTAACAAGTGTTGCTCGCAAATGCTCGATTTCTTCTGCAAAATCGGCGCGACACCAAGCACTGCCAAATTGGCCAAATTTTTCTGCAACCTTAAGGTTTCCCTTATTGGCGGCACGGCGGGAAGTGAAAAAATGATCGATTTTGTTACCGGCTGGTTGATATCTGAATACGTTAGCTACGAGACACGAATGTCTATCAATTTCTGCCTTTTTCAGCATTTTATCTAAGAGCTGACCGCTGCGACCAACAAACGGATGTCCAAGCCTGACTTCATCTGCTCCTGGGGCTTCGCCAACAAGGGCAAGACCACTCCAGCTGTTTGAATTTGACGGAAGGTCATATTCGACCTTGGGTAGAACCGACATTATTTCAACTTGGCCCTCTAATTTGAAGCTATGTTGATGCATTACATTTCCTGTTGCAGCGCAAAAAGAGACTCACCTAACAAACCTATTCTATGAGATTAAATTCTCATCTATCTGATTTCAAACATTATATTTTTTCTTGTTAGACTCTTCCAAATTACATATTGTTGCAGTGCGGGATAAACATCTCCCTGGTGTCTCCCGTAACGCGATTGTAGCGTTTCCTCCCTAACCTTGGGGCCGCGGCTAATACCGCGGCCTTTTTTTTGTCGTGATGACCAGTCAGTTGAATTGTTCGTCACCGCCGCGTTGCTTCGCGAGTTTAGGAATGCTACATCGCGACCTCCAATCGCGCTAGTCGTGTGATATAATGTGGTAGCGTTATAGATTTGGGTGCGTAGCTCAGCGGGAGAGCACTACCTTGACATGGTAGGGGTCACAGGTTCAATCCCTGTCGTACCCACCAATCCTTTCAATGGATTAGTGGTGATTTGAGTAAACGTGAAATGGTTTTGTGTCAGTATCCGTGTCAGTTAAAAAGTTAATTCTTGTGGTGCTTCGTGTGTTTAAATTTCACGGTTTTACACGCCGTGTTATTATCCTGCTGGCGGCGTAATAAAGTGGCCAAGAGCCCATGCATTAAGATATTTGAGAAAATCCGTGTCTCTTAAAATAAGGCGCCCAAAGCCGAGAAATTCATTTAAAATGATAGCAATGTGTTGAAGGGGACGTTCCTTACATAAATTTTCAAGAATGATGCCGACACAAGCCATTCGAAGAGTTCTCGGCAAAGAGTTATCATTCCATATTTCCTTTATCGCGGTCAAAGCTACCGTGAGGTGAGAACGAATATCCGCTCTAGCACTGCCGAGTCTGCTGGTCATAATTTGAAAATTCTTAGGTACAGACAAGTCTGTAGGATTACCTAATGACCATCTCAATAGCTTTGGGTCAACTGATATAAAATCAAATCCAGATCGAATAAAATTTACTACCGCTTGGCCATATTTATCATACGGCAATTTATTCTTTTCTATTGCCTTCATAAGGATAGGCTGAAGCCATGTAGCTTCAATACCAAATCCTGTTTCCCCTAATCGACGCAGAATCATGTCTTCGGAAACAAAAAATGCGTCCACTACTTTGCGCCGCCAAGAGGTCATCCAGGAATTCACTACCACCTTTTTCCATAATCTGACTTAGTTGTGGTGATGGGTCGGACGTTCCCACGGCAGGCAAAACGGTGGCATTCTTCTTTATCCACTCTAAATCGCCTTTAAGTATCTCAAGTGCCTGCCTCTTGTCCTCCGGAGCTAGCTCTTGCCGGTATACTTGGCCATCTTTCCAGATAAGGGAGTTGTCCATTTCACCTAATCTGCTTTCGAGGTCATGAATATCTTGTTGGATTTGTGACACTGTTCCGGCGGTAATTCCAACAGAACCGAAGATCTCAACAAGTGCATCTTGGACTCCCAGTTGTAGGACCACATGAAGAGTAATGGCATCAATTACACATCCTTTTCCTGCGCTCTTTTCGATAGACGCCAGAGCAGCATTACGTTCTGGATGAAGTCCGTCACAAACTTTGATGGTCTTCCCTGCGGTGATCAACCACTGGAGGGTATAGATCGGGTCTATTCCTTGGAGCGCACCCGCCAAGGCTATTGTGAGATGACCTTCGCTATACACATCGGCAATTTTGTCTGATGCATCGGCCCGCGCACGAACCTTATCAAATATTGCTTTATGTCTATCTGGACCCGAACCTATGCGGACGCGCTGTAACGCATTTTCCTCTGGGAATAGATAAGGAAAATCCCGCATTAGTTCGTGAAGTGCGTGCAGTTCTTTCGGTTTGATTCCGCTTACGGTTCCTTTTGTTCCATCTGGCATTATCAATTCATCGCCAATGGATTTTTCCATAAGCTCTTTTGCTAGTCTGTGGTCTGGAGCCAGATATTTATTAGAGGGCCTTAATGTTGGGTCTGGCTCAATGACAAATGTTTGTGCATTATTGTCTTCATCCTTCAGCTCGACGGCCATATTCACGTCAACTTTGCCCGGAGAGATGTTCAGCTCATTCGTATGCCCAGGACGCATGAGAAGGCCAAAATAGAACAAGTTGACCTGAGAATTAGACTGCTCCTTAAGGAGAGTTCTATATCCCAAGTCGTAAGCTTCAAGCCAATCGCCAAACGCCTCCTTATATTGGGCAAATTTCATGAATTGCTCAGGCGAGCCGTCGAATTCTTTCGGTGACCTTGCAACCTCTTTTTTCAGCTCTTCTGTTTTTTCGTGCCGTAAAAGGATTTGTAGAAACTGAAGCTCTGACTCAAGGCTCCGCGGATTGAGGGCCATGTTTCGGCGCAATATTTCTTCGGCTTTCTGAGAGTCACCAACTCTAAGCGCGAGCGCTGCAGCTGCCTTCTCATAATATAGCATTTTTTTCAAATCATCTGGCAAAGAAGCCAATAAATCTCCAGCCGTAACTCGTCGGTCTGCGTTGATGGCAGATGCTATTAAGGTTCGTAGCGCAGGTGCGTCATATTTAGTCGCAACATAGCCATTAAGGACGTCCACTACATCGCTTATTCGTTGACTGCCACCCAAAGCATTTGCGACCATAAAGCGAGTCGGAAAATCAGTAGTCGGCTTTAATTTAGATAGTGCCTCATCAAGATAATTTTCAGCATCTGCATCCCCATTTTCATTTTTGACATGATAAATTGCTAGCGATGATTGCGGGTGGTCAGGCATTAGCTTTGCCAGTCGTTGTGCTTCCACCAACGCCTCGGTATAGTTTTTCTCTACAAGAAAACAGTCTATAGTGCTCAAGGCGGCAGCAATTACGTCCGTTTTGTCAGAGTATGTTTCTCGGTTGTTTAATATCTCTCGTGCCTCCATTGGGGCAGTTTTGGCCCGCATATCGGCTCGAAAAATTCTGTTTTTAGGCGAATCGGATAAAGTATCCGCGAGCTTAATTGCCTCGTCTCTTTGACCTGCATCTATGTATAGAAGCAGCCGAAATCTTTTTGTCTCTTCGGCTTTAAAATCAGGCGCGAAAGCATCATCAAGAAGTTTGGCGGCTTCTTTCTTACGCCCCACCACGGCATAAGCTAGCGCAGCATTATGGGCGGCTGGTTCGTCAGCGGGCGTTTCTAAGGTTGACGTTTGTTTCCAATGCTTTTCGAAAATTTCGGCCGCCGACAGTATTTCCGTCTGAGTTGGCAATTCGTCACTTGCCGCCCCCAATGCTGAAGGGTCACGACCTATAACGCGCTCAAGCGCTGCTTCGGCATTAAGGAGTTGAAGTTTAAGATTGTCGGGATGCTCCTTAATGGCTTCTGCTGTTTTTGCAACCCATTCCCTATTAACATCCTCTCGCAGAGCCACTATTCTATAAACAATAAGGTCCGGATTGGATTGCTGGTTTGGTGTTAGATGCGCCCATAAGTCATTGACTGATTCACTACTGTCTCGTGCCTGAAGTCGTTGCAAGGCTACATTAGGATCATCTGGGAATTGCTGGACAGCAGTTTTTGCAAATTCCCAAGCTTCTTTATTTTGCTTCTTTATTAACAACCCAGCAATTTTGTTTGCGGCGGCAGCAGGGTCATTTTTATCGAACTCATATGCTTCAATAAACATATCTGCTGAGAGTTCATAATCCCGCAACCGATGATGTGCTGCGGCTATGTTTGCAAGAATACGGAATTTGATTCGGGGCGTTGCCTCGTTCCATGCTTCCTTTTTTAATTTTTCTAGCAAGCCTATAGCGGTTCTCGACTTACCCGCGTTGATTAAATCTCTGTAGCCGTCTATTTGACCATTTATATGTTTATTAAGAGCGTCAGAAGGTTGCTTGGTTTCAGCAACTAGCATTGAACATACCATGGACTGAATGGCACTTAACTGCCGAGTATGTTCTTCGTTAGTTGTGCTCTGTTTCTTATCCTGTTCAGCAAGAAGCTCTTTTATCTGCTCCGCGTCTTGCGATACCTTCTGCGTGCCGGCAAGGATTTGATCCGAGAACATGGTTGCGTCGGGATGAAACTCTCTTAGAGCCTCCGGGAAACGGTTAATATCAAGCTGTAATTGCCCCCACCCTAAGACAGTGATCTTAAGATCTCGTCCCTTTGTCTTAAGTTCAAGCTCTAGCAGTCGCGCGGCCTCCTGAATCTTTTGGTCGTCGGGAGCCGTAGTAATTAAAACAAATTCATCTAAAGCTGGTTTAAACTTCTCGCTCTTTTTTACTTCTGCGCGCAATTCTTTGTCAGATACGGCGCCGCCATAATTTCCGTCTTTTCCTTTGCATTGGATGCCCACCAGAACGCCGCTTCCATTACGACGCCCATAGATATCTACGCCATGCTGCTCTTGCCCACTCCTGCCGTTCATTTGGGTATTTGGGTCGCTCAAGAGGAGCCGATAAAGCGTGTGCGACTTACGCTCAAACGCCTGCCAATCTTTAGGAGGTGACAACGATACTGAGCTGTATTCGGCCATTGCGCGGTTAATCCCAACTTTATGAATAGTTTTACATTATTGGAGGTATGACCCGCAGATTCAACGTTGATCGTAGTGTCTTATTAAAATATTAGCCCATCCCCCAATAAACTTATTAAAATTTATTATTGAGTACTAGCCCAATGTATTCTGTTTTATACCTTTTACTGTCCTTGAAATGCTTGCTGGACGTCTTTCAAGCGCCCCCTTCGCTTCCACCAAAAAGCTTGGATTATGATGCGCATAAATCCTTTCTGTCGTCCTCGTGCTCGTATGCCCCAAATA
>Ga0206811_1021_pt1 | contig 53034 bp, 48 predicted proteins | sample Alteio_BWOrgCont_53_FD_152886 | JGI IMG/M metagenome (GOLD analysis project Ga0206811, IMG submission 152886) | Enriched cells from forest soil in Barre Woods Harvard Forest LTER site, Petersham, Massachusetts, United States -... | ecosystem: Environmental > Terrestrial > Soil > Temperate forest >... | reverse complement strand
TCCACTTCAGCCGTGCTGCTCGCTACGGAATTAGTCAGCCACGGCGGAACGGTGACGATAATTGACGCGGACCCTAATCGTCCGCTCAAACGTTGGTCAAATCTTCCGGGTAAACCCGAAAAACTGGAAGTCATTGAGGTGGCGTCGGAAGACTCCATCATTGACACAATCGAAACTGCGGCTCGCAAGACCGCGTTCGTGGTTGTGGATCTCGAAGGAACAGCATCGATGATGGCCGGATTCGCGATGAGCCGCGCCGACTTGGTGATCATTCCTTCGCAAGGTTCCAATCTCGATGCGACGGAAGGGGTCAAAGCCATCAAACTGATCCAAAATCAGGAGCAAGCTTTTCAGAAGAAAATACCCTTCGCCATATTGTTCACCCGCACGAGCCCGGCTATACGGACCAGAGGCATGCAAATGATCGAAGCGGAATTCTCTCAGAGAGGAGCCCCCATGTTCGGCGTACAGGTTCATGAGCGCGAGGCTTATAAGTCCCTCTTCGCTTACGGCGGCACACTTTCCGATCTCGACCCAGCACAGGTGGCGAATCTTGCGGCAGCGCAGAAGAATGCGACGCAGTTTGCCGGCGAGGTCATTGAAATCCTGAAAGCCAGTTCGCCGAATACTGCGAAGCAGCAGGAAGAGATGGCGTGATGGTCAAGCCACGTGTGAGCATTTTTAGCGACGAGGAAGTAGTGGAGCTCGATATTGCCGGGTTTGCTCCTAAGCCCGCGGTCGATGATCGGGCACCGCCAGCAGAGAAGGTGAGGGCGGTCTCGCAGGCGGCGAACTTTAAGAGCCGAGAACCAGTCGCGGCGAAGGCCGAAACACCTGCAAAACGCCCAATCCGCCGGTACCGTACAGGCCGCAATGTGCAATTCAACATCAAGGCGCTTCAAGAAACCGTAAACGCCTTCTATGCCATAACGGAAGATCAGGACTGGGTGCTCGGTTACACGCTTGAGAGGGCCGTCGAGGCGCTGAAACGCGAACTCAAGCTTTCCACATGAGCAGGGGACGTTTTTACAATCCCCAGTTTGACCTCTTCCTCCCGACCATTGTCGATCTCAAATTCCGCGACCAGAAAGACACGATGGAGCGGCCGTTCTTCTCGCTTTCCAAGTCAAAGCGCATGAAGCCGATTGAATACATCAATGAGAACGACGGCATCTTCGTGACCGTTCAGCCGCACCAGGACTATGGCATGGCGACGATCTGGGATGCGGACATTCTCATCTGGGCGGCATCGGTGCTCTGTGACATGAAGAATCGCGGAACGAACGATATACCGCGCGAGCTCAAGTTCCAGCCACATGATTTGCTCAAAGCCATCGGCCGCTCAACCGGCGGCCGGGACTATGCTCAGCTTCGCGATTCTCTAGAGCGTCTCAAGACGACGGTGATCACTACCAACATGCGTGTGAAACGCGGCCAAAAAACAACGATGTTCAGTTGGATAGACCAGTGGGACGATCTCATCGATGCGCAAACGAAGGAAAGTAAAGGCGTGACGCTGACCGTTTCCGACTGGTTCTACCGCGGAGTGACGGAGGATGGCGGCGTGCTATCTATCGATCCTGCGTATTTTTCCATCACCGGCGGTCGCGAACGTTGGCTGTACAGCGTCGCTCGCAAACACGCCGGCGGAAACGGAGCGAACGGCTTTGGAATTACGATGCCGGTGCTTTTTGATAAATCGGGGGCGGAAGGAACCTATCGTCGTTTCAAGTTTGAGATCCTGCGCATCATCCAGCGCAACGATCTTCCAGGCTTCTCACTTGCTGTTCCTTCGGAATCCGACGGCGAGCCACTTGTTCACATGGTTAGGCGTGAACATGTGGGGGAGGGGGGCCATCAGGAGTGGAAGCCAAACCTGAAGCAACCGCCTCGAGCACGTCCGACCCAACCGACTACTGAGCAGTCAATAGGCGATCTGCCTTTACTTCGTCCAATTATCAGGACGCTTTCCGAGCGGACGATTGTCAGTATCCGCAATGAATGTCCGGGTTGGGATATTTATGCGCTGCAGAACGATTTTGACGAATGGCTGGACGCCGATCCCAGCAGATTACCCAAGGATTATGAGGCCGCATTTCAGGGGTGGGTAAGGAAGCATCATGCCCGGAACCGCGCCCAGCTTGCATGAGGCCGTTCCTGATAACCCGATGAACGGATCTTCTATCGGATCAGTCTCTCGACGAATCAGAAGCTTAGTAAATTTTCATCGGGGTATCGGGAACAGACGCTGAATCAATTTGGTACATCTCTTAACTTGTGGATAAGTTACAGGTTTCTTGGGAATCGGGAACAATTATTCGGGGTATTGGGAACAATCAATTCGGGTGATCAGGAACAAATGATCGGGGTATCTGGAACGCCACATTCTCGCATACTATTGATTTCAGCGGCGAAAATAGCCTGCTCTCAACCTATAACTCTATTAACTAAGATCATTAACATTTCTAACTACCGACCGTTCCCAATAACCCGACGCGTTGATGGATCTGGAACTTCAAGCCCTTCGAGGGCTTGAAGTTCCCAAGGAAGGGAAACCCTTCCTTGACTAGCCCATGAAGCACGGCGGGGGGCAGGTGTTTAGGATTTCTGTTTCGAGCCGCCCGTCAGGTCGCATTTCGGATCTCGGGTCAAGCATTTGCGATCGCGTCTATTAGTTGATTCGAGTCATGCGTCGATTGCATGTTTGATTTTGCCAAGCTATCGTCTGCGCGCATAAGTCAGCGCGGGGGAGGGTGGTGCAGGACCTGCAGGAAGCCATACGGATGATCGATACGTTCGCGAGCGTGGGCGCGACGCATTTCGACCTGACCCATACGAGTGTCGACGGTGAGAGGCGCGGCTTCCGTCCGACCCAATCCACCAGCCAGATCAAGAATTCCCTTCCTAAGCTGTTCCCCGGCGCCGCGGAGCGGCACAACAACATCATCGTGCGTCCCTTAAGCGACAAAGTAACGTTCGTGCAGCTCGACGATCTCGATGCGGACGCATTGAAGCGGGTAGGGGAGGCGGCGTTCCTGACGCTCACTACCAGCCCCGGCAATCACCAGGCCTGGATAGCCGTGTCGGATATCAAAGACAGGGAGGAAGCGAAGGACTTCAGCCGCCGGCTCCGCAAAGGCACCGGTGCCGACAAATCCGCGTCAGGTGCGACGCGTGTCGCCGGCACCGTTAACTACAAACGCAAATACGAACCGGCGTTTCCGACAGTGCGGATAGAGGAAGCCCATCCCGGCCGCGTCGTCACCAAAGCGCAGCTGGAGGGCAGGGGGCTCGTCACTGCACCCGAGCCCAACGTTGTTGCAGCCGCGGAGCCGTCAAAGACGCGCCAGACCGGCCCGAGCCAGTACCGCCACCGCACCAACAAGGCATGGCCGAGCTATGCCATCGCGCTCGCCGGCGCGCCGCCCAATCGCGCCGGGACCGGTCCCGACCGGAGCATGGCGGACTTCACCTGGTGCATGACGGCGATCGATTGGGGATGGAACATCGAGGAGACAGCCAGGAAGCTGCCGGAAGTCAGCGAACGGGCACGCCAGCGCGTGGAGCAGCTCAGGGATGGGGGGTATCCGCTCATTACCGCGCAAAACGCCGCGGCCGAAGTCGAAAGGAACGATCAACAACAGCGAGGCAGGGCGTAACGCGGATAGCCGATTTCGCCCATTTTGTCTGTTTCTGTTGCTGAATCAGTTGCTTGCAAACTGAAGACCAGGCCCTAATCCGGTATAATCCGGTAATCTTCCCGGTAGACAATCCGGTATAATCCGGCATAGTTACCGGTATGCTCAACACCGACACCATCCACGTCACGCAGGAATTACTGGCGCTCCTCTCGGAAATAGACGAGTTCAAAGGCGCCTGGCGCGCCCTCGGCACGATTGCGCCGGAGCGGCTTAATGCGCTTCGCCATGTGGCGACCATCGAAAGCATCGGGTCATCCACCCGCATCGAGGGTAGCAAACTGACCGACCGGGAGGTGGAGCGCCTGCTCGGCAACCTCGAAATCAAGCGGTTCGGCACGCGCGACGAGCAGGAAGTCGCCGGCTACGCCGATGTGATGGAGACCGTCTTTAGGAACTGGGCGGAGATTCCGGTCACCGAGAACCTCATCAAGCAGCTTCACCGCGATCTGCTTGCCTACAGCGACAAGGACGAGCGGCACCGCGGCGGATACAAAACCCTCCGCAATGATGTGGGCGCCTTCGATGCCGATGGCAAGATGATCGGCATCGTGTTCGAGACGGCAACGCCGTTCGATACACCTCAGCGCATGACGGAGCTCGTTGCGTGGCTGAATGAAGCGCGCGAGCTGCGCCGCCTGCATCCGCTGCTGATCATCGCCGTATTCATCGTCGTATTCCTCGCAATCCATCCCTTTCAGGATGGGAACGGACGCCTCAGCCGTGTCCTGACCACCCTCCTGCTGCTGCAGGCCGGCTATGCCTATGTGCCGTACTCGTCACTCGAGAGCGTCATCGAGAACAGCAAGGAAGGCTATTACCTGGCCCTGCGCCAGACGCAAACCACCGTCCGGACCGATGCGCCGAACTGGCAGCCATGGCTGCTTTTCTTCATGCGCGCATTGCAGCAGCAAAAGCGCCGTCTGGCCGTAAAGGTCGAGCGCGAAAAGAATGCGCTGGCAGTGCTGCCGGAGCTCGCCGTCAAAATCCTCGACTATGTGCGGGATCAGGGACGCGTCACGACGCGCGACATCGTGCGCGAGCATGGCGCAAGCCCGAACACGCTGAAAGCCACCTTCGCGTCACTGGTCGAGAAGGGCCTGTTAGTCCGTCATGGCGCCGGGCGGTCCATCTGGTACGGATTGCCATGATTGAATGAGAGGAAGACAAACTCAATGCAGCGTCGTAAAACGAACCTAGCGTGCTTCCGCCATGGCCAAGGCACGCAAGCCTGAAGTAGGCCGGTAAAACGTATGAACAAGAAAGACCTCAGCGAGCGCGACATCTGTTCCAAATTCATCGGCCCCGCCATCAAGCGCGCGGGCTGGGATGGGATGCTGCAGATTCGCGAGGAGGTCGCCTTCACCAAAGGCCGCATCATCGTGCGCGGCAAGCTTGTCACTCGTGGCAAGGCGAAGCGCGCCGATTACATCCTGTATTACAAGCCGAATATTCCGATTGCCATCGTCGAGGCAAAGGACAACAACCACAGCATCGGCGACGGCATACAGCAGGCGCTGGACTATGCGACCACCCTCAATATCCCGTTTGTGTTTTCGTCGAACGGCGACGGGTTTGTCTTTCATGACCGCACCGGGGCTTCTGCCGAAAAGGAAGCGACCCTCTCGCTCGACGCCTTCCCTTCACCTAAGGATCTTTGGGAAAAATACTGCGCCTGGAAAGGGCTCACTCCCCAGCAGGAGGAGATCGTCCTGCAGGATTACTTTGACGATGGCAGCGGCAAAGCGCCACGTTATTACCAGACGAATGCCATCAATGCGACGGTGGTGGCGATTGCGAAGGGCCAGAACCGCATCCTGCTCGTCATGGCGACCGGCACCGGCAAAACCTACACCGCGTTCCAGATCATCTGGCGCTTGTGGAAGGCCGGGCGCAAGAAACGTATCCTGTTTCTCGCCGATCGCAACGTCCTCATCGATCAGACCATGGTTAATGATTTCCGGCCATTCGGCGCGGCTATGGCGAAGCTCAGCACGGGTGCAAAGACCATCGAGCGCCAGGATGGCTCCGATGTCGAGCTGCCGCTCGCTTTAGACAAGAAGCGCCGCATCGACACGGCCTATGAAATATATCTGGGTCTCTACCAGGCCATCACCGGCCCCGAGGAACGCCAGAAACTGTTCCGGGAATTCTCGCCGGGTTTCTTTGATTTGATCGTGATCGATGAGTGTCATCGCGGCAGCGCGGCGGACGATGCGGCATGGCGGGAAATCCTCACCTACTTCTCGAGCGCGACCCAGATCGGGCTCACGGCCACGCCCAAGGAGACCGAATACGTCTCCAACATCCATTATTTCGGGGCTCCGGTTTACACCTATTCGCTTCGGCAGGGCATTGCCGACGGCTTCCTTGCCCCGTACAAAGTGGTCAAGGTGCATATCGACGTGGACGTTCAGGGCTACCGGCCGGAGCGGGGAGACGTGGACCGTGACGGCAACGAAATCGAAGACCGCATCTACAACACCAAGGATTTTGACCGCACGCTCGTTATAGACGACCGCACCAAGCTCGTAGCGAAGAAAGTGTCGGACTTCCTGAAGGAGAGCCACGACCGCTTCCAGAAAACGATCGTCTTCTGCGTCGACGAAGAGCACGCCGCGCGCATGCGGCAGGCTTTAATCAATGAGAACAAAGACTTGTGCAATGAAAATCACCGCTATGTCATGCGGATTACGGGCAGCGATAATGAAGGGCAGGCGCAGCTCGGAAACTTCATCGACCCAGAAGCAAAATACCCGGTTCTGGTGACGACTTCCCGCCTGCTCTCGACGGGCGTAGATGCCCAGACCTGCCGCCTCATCGTGCTCGACCGTTCGGTGGGCTCTATGACGGAATTCAAGCAGATCGTCGGCCGTGGCACCCGCGTCCATGAGGATACGAAGAAGTTTTATTTCACGCTCATTGATTTTCGCGGTGCGACCAATCATTTCGCCGATCCGGAATTCGACGGCGAGCCGGTACAGATTTATGAACCGGGTGAGGATGACCCTATCGTCCCGCCCGACGATGTGGCGCCAGTGGATGAGAACGGCGACCCGATCCCGCCTCAGCCCGCAGACGACGAAGTGATCGTGGATCAGCCACCAGACATCAATATCAGGGTCGATGAAGAACCGCCACGCAAAATCTACGTCGATGGGGTAGGGGCCACCATTATCGCAGAGCGCGTGGAATATCTGGACGAGCAGGGGCGGCTCGTCACAGAAACTCTGCGCGACTTCACCAAGAATGCGCTGAAGAAGCGGTTTGCCAGCCTTGATGGCTTTCTCAAGCGCTGGAAATCGGCCGAGCGCAAGCAGGCCATCATTGAGGAATTGGAGAACGAAGGCCTTTCCCTTGAACCGCTCGCCGACGAAGTGGGCAAAGACCTCGATCCGTTCGACCTCATCTGCCATGTCGCATTCGATCAGCCGGCGCTGACGCGCCGCGAACGCGCGGAAAACGTCCGCAAGCGTGATGTCTTCACGAGATACGGCCCGCAGGCCCGCGCCGTGCTTGAGGCGTTGCTGCAAAAATATCAAGACCAAGGCGTTATTGACCTTGGAGACCCGCGCATTCTGCAGATTCCGCCGCTCGATGCAATGGGAACACCGATGCAGCTCATCAAGGAATTCGGTACGCGGGCGGATTTTATGTTCGCCGTGCAGGAACTCCAGTCCGCGCTTTACCAGAGGGAAGCCTAAACAATGTCCGTTCGCAATACTGTCAAATCGATCCAAGACATCATGCGCCAGGATTCCGGCGTGGATGGTGACGCCCAACGCATCTCGCAACTGTGCTGGATGTTTTTCTTGAAGATCATCGACGATCAGGACCAGCAGATCGAACTCATGCAGGAGGGCTATCAGTCGCCAATTCCGGCGAAACTCCGCTGGCGCTCATGGGCGGCCGATCCCGAAGGCATCACGGGCGAAGAACTGCTGGCATTTATTAATACCCAGCTCTTCCCGCAGCTTAAAGAACTCGCGACCGCCGGCAAGCAGGCAGACCGCCGTCGTGTCGTGCGCGACGTATTCGAGGACGCCTACAACTACATGAAGTCCGGCCAGCTCATGCGGCAGGTCATCAACAAGATCAATGAAGTGGACTTCAACAACCTTGCCGAACGTCAGCATTTTGGCGATATTTACGAGCAGATACTCACCGACCTGCAGAGCGCCGGTAACGCGGGCGAATACTACACGCCCCGCGCCGTGACGGCCTTCATGGTGGACCGCATCGATCCTCGACCCGGCGAGATTCTCATGGACCCCGCTTGCGGTACAGGCGGGTTCCTGACCTGTGCCATACGCCACATGCGGGATCGTTATGTGAAGAAAGTGGACGACGAACAGCGTATGCAAGAAGCATTACGCGCAGTTGAGAAGAAGCAGTTGCCACACATGCTCTGCGTGACCAACATGCTCCTGCACGGCATCGAGAATCCCAGCTTCGTGCGCCATGACAACACACTGGCGCGGCCCTATATCAGCTATACGCAATCAGACCGCGTAGACATTGTCCTCACCAATCCACCCTTCGGCGGCCGTGAGGAAGACGGCATCGAAAGCAACTTCCCCAAACATTTTCAGACGCGTGAAACGGCTGACCTCTTTCTTGCTTTGATTATCAGGATTTTGAAAACTAATGGCCGTGCGGCCGTGGTGTTGCCCGATGGCTCGCTCTTCGGCGAAGGCGTGAAGACCCGGCTCAAAGAGCAATTGATGGAAGAGTGCAACCTGCACACTATCGTCCGCCTGCCCAACAGCGTCTTCAAGCCTTACGCCAGCGTAGGGACCAACCTCTTGTTCTTTGAAAAGGGCGTACCAACAAAGAACATCTGGTTCTACGAACACCGAGTCCCTGATGCTCAAAAAGCCTATTCCATGACGCGGCCCATCCGTATTGAGCATTTGAAACCATGTGTTGACTGGTGGGGCGGTGCGAAGCGCAAGGGGAGGGTGGAAACGGAAGTCGCATGGAAAGTCACAGCCGATGAGGTGAAAGCGCGTGGCTATAACCTCGACATCAAGAACCCACACACCGTTGAAGATGACCACGGAGACCCTGAAGAACTGCTAGTCAAGCTCGACGAGGCAGAGAGCCGCGCGGCCTCCCTGCGTGACCAACTAAAGACGATCTTGGCAGAGGCGCTCCTGCGATGAACCCAGAATTGCTAGTTGCTCACTTCAACCGCATTAGTGACGCTCCCGACGCCATATCGCACCTTCGCCGCTTTGTTCTCGACCTTGCCGTTCGAGGCAAGCTTGTTGAACAGGACTCGAAAGACGAGCACGCGTCCCTGTTGCTCAGGACCATCCAGGCAACGAAAGCGAGACTGGTGAAGAATGGAAATATTCGGAAGCAGGCCGCACAAAGAGATATTAACGCAAGAAGTTGTCCGTTTCCGCTACCACCAGGTTGGATTTGGACAAGCCTTGGAGATGTTATCCACCTACTCTCCGGCCAGCACTTGCAACCAGGTGAATACTCGGGACATAAGGACGGGGGCCTGCCATACATAACAGGCCCAGCCGACTTCAGCAAGAACGGCCTAGTCATAACACGTCAGGCTCTTGTAAAGAAGGCAATCGCGAAGAAAGGCCAGATATTGTTAACCGTGAAAGGGGCTGGCGTGGGTAAGACCGCCATTTGCGATCTGCCCGAAGTGGCCATCAGCCGACAGTTGATGGCGATGACCGCTATCGGGTGGAGTCAGCGGTTTTTGCTGCTCACGACTCACCAGCTTGCTACCGCCTTAATTGAGAGCGCGCGGAGTTTGATCCCCGGCATCTCACGCGAGGATGTTGACCAGTTCATGTTTTCTCTTCCCCCTTTGGCGGAACAAGATCGTATCGTTGCCAAGGTGGATGAACTGATGGCCTTGTGTGATGGTTTAGAAGCTGCACAACGCGAGCGTGATAATCGCCGGGATCGTTTGTCTGCAGCATCCCTCCATCGTCTAAATAATGCCGTAAACGCTGAAGCCTTGCGCAGTCATGCCAGTTTTTACCTTCAGCATCTCCCGCGCCTCACCGCGCGCACTTTGTCCAGCCAGCAGCTCCGCGAAACAATCCGTTCTCTCGCTGTCCGGGGGCTATTGCTGCATCAAGACTCTGTCGATGAACCGTCATCTGAGCTTCTCAAGCGTATTGAAAATGAGAAGGCAACGCTCATAAAGCAAGGCTTGCTGCGAAAGGAAAAGCCCTTATCTCCAATCGACGAAGATAGAGTACCGTTTGTTATTCCGAAGGGCTGGAGGTGGGCGAAGATAGGTGTTTGCTCGTTACTCACTGAATATGGCACCTCCGTGAGATCGGACGCTAGCGCAGACGGCGTTCCCGTTCTCGCGATGGGCGATATTCAAGACGGGCGCGTGATCCTGCATGAACGAAAAAAAGTTCCCTCTGAAATCGACGATCTGCCCCAATTGTTTCTGAAGCGATTTGACCTTCTCTATAACCGGACAAATAGTGCCGAACTTGTGGGCAAAACGGGTATCTTTCTCGGAGACGACGATATGTATACCTTCGCCTCATATCTCATACGAATCCGCTTCTTGAATAATCTGATCAGTCCTCTTTATGTAAATCTGGCGATGAACGCACCATACTTCCGCGTGACTCAGATTGTGCCGGAGTTGCAGCAACAGTGCGGGCAGGCCAATGTGAATGGGACGAAGTTGCGGAATATGTTGATTCCGTTGCCCCCCTTACGCGAGCAGCATCGTATCGTGGCGAAAGTCGATGAGCTTATGGCAATCTGTAACAGTCTGGAGTCACAGATCGAGGATGTCCAGGCTAAGGCCAGTTCACTGCTCGAATCTGTTCTTTTCAATTCGCTGAATCATACCGAGTCTGTAGGCCGGGGACAGCTGGCCATCCATGCGTAGGAGATTTCCGATTCCAGCAAGAATGACAATTTCTAGGGGCGCTTGGCACAGCGCATGTTGAACGACGCAATCCATGCCTCGTGGAATTCGGGAATCAACCGCGCTGTATCTTCTACGAGTGAATCGGTTATTGCCTCGGGATTCCCATGCATAAACGCGTTTCGCTGCTGCTGGACATTCGTCAAATGCTTCCAGATTGTGCCGAAGCCAAGCTGCTCAAGGTCGTCCCCGTAAGTTGCGCCAAATAGTATCTTGTGCAAGCGGTCAAGCCTTGCGCCGATAAAGCTGTAGCGCCGCAGAATATCTGGCCCGACCGTTCCTGGCAGTCCCTTCGTCGCCGTTTCGTAAAACCATCCCATCAATGACTCAAAGTATGTCCAAAAGATCAAAACCAGGAGAACGCGCGAGGACGGGGTGTTGCCCTTTGGGAGAGCCGACCATTTGCCCTCTGTCGGGATCGGCCGGAGCCACTCACGCTCCATGAGTTGCAACATCACATACGACGACCAATCAAGCGCTCCCATGAAGGTCGGAGGAACGATGATCAACTGGCCGTCAATCAAGTGTCCGGCAGGCGCGAGGTTTCGAAAGTCACAGCAACATACAGGGCATGGTGAGTTCAAATCCATCAGGGCGAGGCATGTCCCGCACCTAATCCGATCCCGCCACTTGCCCCACCACCATTCCCAGTCGTCAGGTCCAGTTGCCGGTGTCATGCGTCCTCACGATCCTCATTGAAATTCCCGTGACACCACTCAATGGCACCGTGGCGAACAAAAAAGTGGCTGCGGCATCCTTTCTGTCGCCATACCGAAGGCATCAGGCTTACATAACCATCTTTGTGCTCTTGGGCACTCCAGCGGGGGCGGACCTGTTTCAGAAGATTTAGCTGAATAACTTCTTTGCATCCGCAAGGGCAGATCATCGCTGCCGCCCACAAATACTCACCCTCTCCGCATAGATAGACCGTGAATGGCTTCAGGGCGTCGGGCATTTCATCCACGCGGACAGAGCGATACCGCTTTTTCTTCTTTCGCGGGAGTTTCTCGCGCAGCTTCTGTGCGCTTGCAACGGCTGCTTTGCGCGTCTTGTCCCAAAGCCTCGAAAACCACATCACTCGTCGTCCTCGGTCTCGCTTAGGTCAGGCATAGAGAGGAGGGGGCGAACATCTGCTTTTCCGATATGGGGGAAAAACACCCCGGAGGCAAATTCTTCGAGCTCACAATAGCCCATCCCTTGGACAAAGCTGGTGCGGACGACCGAAAAGTCCTCGTTACCGTCAAGACGATACGGGTGCAGGCGAGCCAGAAACTCATTTACTGCCGTACTCGCCATCTGCATGTTGATGCTGATAACGGCGGGCCTGTCTTCGTTGACACCGTGGATGTAGCCAGCCTTGAGCTGCTCGCGGTATGCCTTCGGGTCGGTCCTGCGCAGGCCCGCAGCCCGCAGCTGCTCCGTGGAATACACACCGCGATCCTGCAGTGTTGAGCCGTCAGGCCGAATGTAGTGCACGGCGCCACACGCTTCATCAATGCCACCATTGCCGTCAGCTTCGAGTTTCACGCCTATATCGAAGTAGGGGAGGACATAGAATGCGGCGAGTCGATTGAGCAAATGTCGGCCCTCGACGCCATCCATGCAGCCGAAGACCACATCGCATTCCGCCACGGCCTTTACGGCTCTGGGCGTTGCCAAATCCTCAGGGATAATCTCCACCTCTGTACCGAAGCCCATTCGCGCGATTCCACGGGCCATTACTTCCACTTTCAGTCTGTGCAGGTAAGCATCCTCACGGCTCGCGTTAAGAATCCGGTTAAGGTTCTTCTCCTCCACACGGTCCGGATCGACCAACACCAGCCGCCCGATGCCGAGTCGCGCAAGTTGTTCGACGACAGGGCTACCTGTTCCCGAACATCCGATGACCGCAGCGGACATCTCTCTAAGTCGTCTGATAGTACCTGCGCCGAAAAGCTGCGCGTGTCTCTGCACGAAAGACGGTGGCCGCACTACGCCCCCAGGAACCCAGAAATGCAAGTCATCTCCCGGCACCATGATGGAGTCCAGGTCTTGGAAGCCCCCATCCGGAAGAATGGCACGTCCGAACATCTTTCCATCGGGCAACATCACCGCGCTAGCGTGCGGGAAGGCGCTGTCTGTCCAACCAAACACGGAGTTAAAGATATCTTTGTCGGATACGTCATCGGTCTCCGAAAACTGGGCATAGCCGCCAGGATGGCTATGAATCTTTAATATCCCCAGATCGCGCCGCGAGGCCTCCTCCAGCAGCGGAATGAGACGCTGCGTAGACCACGTTACCCGGTCGGTCGTTCGCACCTTGCACTCGTTGTAGGGAATGGGAACCACGGATTTAACGGTCAGGACATGATGTGTGCCGCTTCTGCGCCGACCGCAAAGCGCCACAGCGACTGCTTCAAGATTGTCGCCGGGCAGCAGGTGAGCGCGAAGCGCGCTATGATCTCTCTGCGTCAGCCTGAGCTTGATCTGCATATACGCGGCCTCCGCCATTACGCCAGTTCCCGTTCCAGCCAGTTAGTTACCTGTAGCAGATGGGTGCAGATGCTATCAAGGCCTGGACGCCATGGATTTTGCGCTGTCCTATGCCGCGACCATTGCTGATATTGCTTTCCCTCCAGCGGATGAGGGGTTAGTTGACGAATGCCCTTGCCGCTTGTTAGCGCAAGCCCTGGGAAGAAATAAACCATGTCGATCTGAGCGTCCGGGTATGAAGGCGGAATACGCAGCGCCGCATCCGCCTGCCGATGGTTGTATCCGTCAGGTATAGGATAGGACCGGACGACCAGCCACTTGGTATTGCCCTCAACGATGGCTTCCCATTCGAGCCCCAGCGCAGCCAGGCACTCCTCATCCTCCTCTGACAACTGGAATTGCTTGCGCATCCGTTACTATCCCTCCGTCGGGTCTTTCGCGAGCGTTTGGAACCGCTCAACTTCGCAGCGGTGAAACTCCACCACCTGTTCGGGTTTGACCGGCTCCACGCGACCGCCATGAAATTTCTGGGAGAGCAGGTATTTGTCAGGGGTCTTGCCGACCAGGCCAAGGATTTCTATCCCCTTCATCTCATGCACCGTCACGACAAACTTTTCCTTGTCGATGCGGATGCGGTAACGCTTTGCCTTACGGGGCGGCTTCTTTGCCTTGACCCACTCCTCAAGATCGATGAGTTCCTCAAGAATCTCCTCCTCAAGGGCTACGATCTTCTCCAGTTCGGCTACTTCCTTTTTCTGTTCTTCGCTCATCTTGTTCTCCATTCAAATTGGTTGGTTATTACAGCTGGTTATGTGCGGACCGGAATCTCGACTACCGGCTTCAGCGGTTCCAGGATCGTTGGATAGCGCTGAAGAACCTTGTTGTATAAATCGCGGGTCTTTTTCGACGTGACCGTGATTACCAGCGCATAGGGAATCTTGTCGGCCGACGTTGCATTGCGCCCGCCGATTCGTGCGCTGTAGTGCACGTCGAACACCGGATTGCGAAGACCGGTGGCGCGCATGTTGCGCGCCTTGTGTAACGTAGTTTCCCAGCGGTGGGCGTCCGCGCGAAGATCGACTTCCTCGACGAAAATGTCTTTCGCCTGGAAGAAGGAATCAGAATCAGCGTGCTGCTGGTTCGGGGTCTTACGTTTCTTGTCGTGAGGGCGAAAGCGCACTTCCAAGCCGCTACGCGTGTAGTTGAGCGGATCTTGCGGGTCAGTCAGCGTGGCAAAACAAAATGTCGCTGCAATCTCCACCATGCCCGTGAGCTGATCGGCGGGGATCGGGATTTGCATGCGCACCCAGCCTGCAGGCCTCAATTCGCCCTGATAGACAATGTGTGCGGAATGCTCGTCCGTAAGAGCAATGGCATCCACCTCGGCGGGAATCCGGCCCCAGCCGACTTCGGCGCGGTCGTGGCCACCGTCATCGCAGGTGTGCAGGAGCAATGCTTTGATTGCCAAGGGCGTCAGCGCACTTCCAAAATGCGCGCGCAAGCCCAGAGCGGTGCGCAAGGCCGTAGGGGCAGCAAAGCTGGTCCCGGTTATCGGCATCGCCGACCCCGGCTTTTCAGCGTTCAGCACCCAATAGGGCTCCTTGCTGGAGCCGCCGAATGCAAGCCCGTCCGGCTTGACGATGCCCGGACTTCTGCCCGGCCCTATCGAGCTGTAGCTTGCCCGCTTCCAACCGGAGCCGACGCGATCACAGCCCCCCACGGATAGTGCGTTCACGCAATCCGAGGGCGTCTGAATCCGCGCATTACCGGATGGCCAGTCCTCTTCGCCGGTATTTCCTACCGCGATGGTGGGGAGGGTCAGGCCGTCAGCAAAGAGTTGATCGAGTACGGCGGTCCAGGCATGTACATCATCGTCGTCAATGGCCAGGTCCGGACCCAGGCTGATGTTAATGAAATCGTAGTGCGGCCTTGACTCCAGAACGTCCTGAATGCGTTCCAGCACCGTGTACAGCTCACCCTGATCATCTTTCAACGTCTCGGCATCGAGCACTCTGTAGTGATCGATGTTTGCATACGGGCGCTCTGCGGTGACACCGTCTTGCAGGGGGCCGAAGAGCAATGCGGAAGTGACGGCCGTGCCGTGGTTCTGGAATGCCGGAACGGGATCGCCAAGATTTTTTGTTTTCTTCCGGGCGACCCAGGGGTCGAGCTTCGCGTCGGCTTTCACGCCACCGTCAAAGACCGCGACACGAATATCGGGATCGACTGCGGACTCTTTCGGGAGGCGGCACGCAAACGAAGAGAATCCCGATGTCGCGCGGGCTAGGGGGCGAAATTGCCGCAGGCGAGGCATTTCGCGGGCGACCCGCAGGAACGAATATTTAACCACTTCCTGTGCCACCTCACGCGGCACTCGCAATGGCAGAAAGCAGAGACCTTCGGCAAAAAAACGCCGCTGGTCCAAATTCGGCTCAACATTCAGCGACCTGAGATAGGCCTCAAAGCCGTCCAGAATGAATGCATCCTGCCGAACGGGCTGGGCATGAAGGACCACCTCGAGCAATGGCTCCTCATCGTCAGACCTGAATGGCTTGAGCTTTTCTTCAGCCGACTGCACGCGGAAGTCTTCAATTTTGATGAGGTCGCCCGCTGCGGGCGCAGATGACCTCATCTTGTCTACTCCGGAGACGAAATCCCTGAAATGCGCCCTCGTGCCGGCGACGAAGAGTTCGGATGTCACCGCCGATTCTACGGGCTTCTTTCTTGTCGATTTCTCCGGCGACAAGGCCCGCGAACGACTGCCGATGGTTTCGAGACGGTAGGTACGCAGCAGTTCCGCCGGATAATACGATTTGGCAACGTAAGTAGGGTGCAGGGTCACAAGGGCAACAGCCTGATCTCCAGGGCAGACTTCGGCGGGAAGTTCCGCCAGCTCGTCGAATGCCGCATGGATTCTCGGCGTAAGGCGCTTATGGGCTTCGGAAAACGTATAGGGGTGTTTTTTTGGCGCGCCACCGAGCGGCGCCGCCATATCCGAAGCCAAACGCTCTCCATATCCGATCAGGTAATTGCTGCGTTTTGCCATATGCTCTTACTCCTCATTCACCAGTTCGGTGCTTCCTTCCTTAGTCTTTTTGCGAATTGTGTCCCGACTAACACCGGTCAGATCATGCACCTGACGTTGGGAAACTCCTGCCTCTGTCAGCCACAGTGCAATCTGACCCCGATCCTTCCGTGGCATCGGCTCGACCCGTGCTTGTACAAGGCGGCTTAAGGCGGTTTCCAACGGCTCATCCTGAATGACGGCGCCGCGTCTGGCCAGCATCACCTCGCGCTCAATGTCGCTGAACGAGAGACCGCGCAACGCCACAGTGAGAACGTCCCGCCATGCGGCGGAGGACTGGTTTTTCCCTAGAAAAGTCTCGACGGCGCGGCGCACAGCCTCATCGCCTGGCATCGGGAAATTGACCCGCATCTCAAACCGCCGCCAGACGGCGGGGTCCAAGAGATCGGAGTGGTTTGTAGCTGCAATTAGCAAGCCCGTGGGAGGCCAGTCATCAATCTCTTGCAGCAATACTGTCACCAGCCGTTTCAGCTCACCTATATCGGTCACATCGTCCCGGCGCTTAGCGATCGCGTCGAGTTCGTCCAGCAACAACACCCCATCCACGCTCTTCGCATAATCGAGGACGTGTCGTACATTAGCCCCTGTGCGGCCGAGGAAGCTACTCATTACCGCTGAAAGGTCAAGGGTGAGCAGCGGGCGGTGCAGCTCACGGGCAACCCACCGAGCTGCGAGAGTCTTGCCTACACCGGGCGGCCCCGTGAAGATGATCGAACGAGTAGGGGATAGGCCCTGTTTGATGAGTTCACTGTCACGCCGGCGTTCAGAGATCAGCTGCTCCAATGCCCGCTTGACTCCTTCATCCCAGATCGGTTCCACATCCAGCGTCGGAGTCGTTTCTACCCGAAGAAGCTGCAGCCGCGACTCCAGATCAACCGGCACCGGCGCTTCCGCTTGTCGGCGCAGCGGCGACTGGCGTGTCGGAGACTCCTGAAGCAGCTTATTTAACTCGGATGCGATGCCAGGAAATGCTCCCTGATAACGCTTTGCTAGGCGGCGGATATACAGCTGCACATCCTGCGGCCGTCCAGTCAGCGCCAACCGCGCTATCTGGACTAATTCGTCCGGCTTGATCGTTTTTTCTGCCACGTTTTCCTCTGGAGCTATGTTTAACAACATTTTGACCATAGCACGGAGGTGGACTAATTTGCAATATTTAATGTTAATTAGTCCACTATGAGGTCCAAAGGGGCGCCTCGCCTCACGGGCTGGGTGGGCTAAAATCGCCCTACGGGCATGCCAATCTCATAGAATCCGTGATTGTTATTGAGAGAGAGGATGTTCAGTAGCCCTGCGCTAGTGCACGCGGAGAGAATTAGAAATCGGCTTCTTCTTCCTGTATTGGCAGCTGGCTCTCCCGCCACTCCTCGAAGCTGATGGGCGGATAGAGGACGTGTGAACACGGAACTCTCATTGTGGCGAATTCCTCCTCAGTTCCGAGATGCCTGAGAAAGCGCAAAGCCTCCCGCGGGGTATTCTCATCCAGTGGGGTGATGTCCACCAGGGCACCGTCGTCATCGATCACAGAATTCGCCATGAGATTGTACTGAAGGGCCTCATTGGGTCCCCAAAAGAGCCAGCCACGCACCACCTTGATCTCACGGTGATGCGCTACCCAATAGTCCACGTTATTGTGGCAATCGTTCTTCTTCGGCGACCAATTGCCGCGGCTGACCGCCCTGAAAGGCACCTTCTCAGCGTTACTTTCACGTTCTAGAAGCTCGCTGAAGTAGGAGTCATAATTCATGTGCGTCCTGTTCGTGTGGTCTCTCCGAGGGACTACGGCGTGATAATGCAGACTATTTCAAGACCATTGCCGGATAGCTTCGCCAGATCACGTTCGATGCCGCGCGGATTTTTTATCAATGCGCCCGGATCGTACACCAGGCAAATCAGCGTCTTGCATTCGGCATGTTGCCGGTACTTCGCCGCGTCGATGATGAGCTGTTCTGAGACTTCCTTTGCCGTCAGCCCCTTGCGCGTCATCTTCGCTTCGACGACGATGTCATGGCCTTTCAGAAGGAAATCCATACGCGAGGAACCGCCGCCATAGGATGGCGTCCATTCTTCCGGCCGGATGTCATCGAAATAGAGCCGCAGCAGGGCATGTAGCAAGTCCTGCACATCATATTCATCCGTGATCTCAAGGGTTGCCCGGTTTTCCCTCCGGTGTAGGAGCTGGCGGGCGACGACATGGAAACGATCGCAAATCGCAAGAACAGCTTTCACCGGCTGCTGCTCGGCGCCATCGCTCAGGCCCATCGGTCCCGCGTTCAGTTCGATTTGACGCAATAGTCTCGTGGCCGCTATGAAGAAACTCTGGATGGCCGTACATTCGGAGTTTTTCTCGAAGACGACGCCAGCGTAATACAGATGCGCGGAAAGCTTGACGCCTTGATATACGGCCTCTGAATCCCGGCTCATATAGGTCTTCGGCATATTCGCATCCATATACTCGTTGACCGTGATGCCCCACTTGAATTTCTCCAACTCGCTCAACAGCTTCTTTTCCTGTTCCAGCCCTGGGTACGTGTGCAGGCCCGAAATTTCGGTCACTATCTCGGAGTGCAGCGCCTTTGTCTCGGATAGCGCTGTTTCGGCCCCCTTTTCGATGTCGGTCATTGAGACCGTGGCGGCTTTCTCAATGTGCGCCTTCACTTCATCCGACGAGCGCTTCTGCCATCCTGCGGGTATGCCATGTATACCGCCCCACTCCGGACTGAATTCGGCGCCGAGGGGCGGGTGCTCAAAATTCCGGTAGTACAGTTCGGAGTGATAACCCATCGACGAACCGCTCCACGATTGCGCGACTGTTTCCGCCGCTTTGGTGACCGCGGCGCACTTTTGCTGCAGACCAGTCAAATCAGGCGTCAGGGTCTCCTGAAGCTTCTGGACTTTGGCGAGCAGAGAAACAGCGATTTCCTTGAGACTTGCCATTGCTAACCTTTGACTGCGATCCTCAATATCCGACGATATTCGCTATCGGTGCTTCAGCGCCAGCAGAACCACCCATGCGGCCCGATAGATGTCTCAGCCAAGCGACCATGGCGTTGCCTTAACACATCACCCAAGCAAAATCCCGTTAATGATCGCCAATTCCCATTGGCGTGATCCTCAGTACGTGATAATCCGGTTTATCACGTAGTGCATATAAGCATGGCCGGGGCATGAAAGTGTTAAGAGACGTTAGGGATTTGAGAGGCACAAGCGACGACATGGACACGCGACCACCATCTGCTGAAATTACGAACGGCCTAACCACCACCGCCGACAAGATCCGCGCGCTCGCCCAGGCTAACTATGATCGCACCGAAATCAGCAAGATTCTCGGCATCCGTTACCAGCATGTCCGTCATGTGATGCTGCGATCCGGACTGACCGGCGGGCTTCGCCGCGAAGCCGAAGCCGAGCGCGAGCCCATCGAGGTGGATGGGGCGCCGGCGCCACGCGAAGACGCCGCCTCGACGGTGCTTACCGAAGCTGGCTTTGAACTCATCGGTGAATGGACGCAGGACCCCGAAAGCTTGCTCCGGCTTGACGCCAAGGCGCCATCATCGCCGGGAGTGTACGCGTTCGTCGTGGACGATATCGTCGTCTATGTAGGCCTGACCCTGAGCGGCCTCAAAACCCGTTTCGACCAGTACCGCCGCGGCCACAAGGGACAGAGGACCAGCTCGCGCATTAACGGCAGGATTGCCGAGACGCTGCGCGCGGGAAAGAAAGTCAAAGTCCTCGTTGCCACCCCCGAGCCCTCCGAATGGCAGGAGCTGCCGGTCAACACGGCTGCAGGACTGGAAGTAGGTCTCATCGAAATGATCCGCCCGTCCTGGAACATCAGGGGCGCAGGATGACAGAACATTCCAACGATCGACCGCCCCCCGCCGTGCTTCCCGCTTCAGCGTCGCAAAACGCGCTTCCCTCTCCGCTCGCCCGCCTTGCCGACATCCCTGAAGAAGAAATTTGGCTCGCCAAGCAGAAAAGTAAACGCACGCGGCGGGCCTATAAGCTCGACGTGCAGCACTTCATGCGCACGCTGCACATCACGACCTATGAGGAACTGCGCAAGGTGGACCACCGCGCGGTGATCGCGTGGGAACGCATCATGCGTGAGATTGACGAGGCGGAGCCATCCACCATCCGGCGCCGCCTCGCGGCACTCTCCAGCCTGTTCAAGCATCTTGTCCGTCACGGCCACGCCGAGAAGAATCCCGTCGCCGAGGTGGAGCGCCCCGCCATCAACCGGCGCGAGGGTTCGACACTTGCCTTCTCCAAGGCCGACGCTGCGAAGCTGCTCATCACTCCCGCGGAAGACACGATCGAAGGCCTCCGCGATCGCGCGATACTTTCGGTGGGCCTGCAGGTCGGCCTGCGACGGGCGGAAATCGCCGCGCTCAGCGTGGAAGACCTTCACCAGAACCGGGGCTTCGACAGCCTGCGCATCGTGCGCAAAGGCGGCCGGCGCGACGCGCTCGCTATCCATCCGAATGTTGCGCAGCGTATCCGCGCCTACCTCGCTGCTGCCGGCCACGCCGACGATCTCGACGGGCCGATGTTCCGCCCGCTAAGTCATAATCGCAAGGGCCAGGAGGGCCGCCGGTATATGGACCCTGACGCCATTGACCGGGTGCTCAGGAAACATGCGAAGACCATCGGGCTGGGGCGGGGGTTTTCGGCGCATTCCATGCGCGCCACCTTCATCACCACGGCGCTGGAGAACGGCGCGACGCTCGACGACGTGCAGCGCGCTGCCGGGCACGCCGAGCCCGGCACCACGAAGCTCTACGACCGCCGCGGCTATAATCCGGAGAAGTCTGCGAGCTTCTTTGCCACATATTGAGTCACGAAACCCGATGCGTCTGTCTCAGCTCACCACCGCACTCTCTATCGTAACGACAAGCGGCTCGTTTGACCTCCGCTTTGCAGGTCGGGTGCCCGTAATGAAGGGCGGCGCATTTCATGCTTTCTAAGGTGTGCATCTTTTGCGGAAACCCACCATCGGGTAAGAACAAGGAGCACGTAATTCCTCAGTGGTTGATTCGTGCCACAGGGAAGCCCACCAGAAAGGTCTACCTTGGCCGGGACTGGAGCAGTTCAGACTTGAGGCAGCGCGTTTACAGCCTAAGCGCGTTTACATTTCCAGCTTGTGAAGTGTGCAACTCTGATTTTTCCGCACTTGAAGCCTCTACAAAGGAGATCGTCGAACGTCTCCTTGCATCCCAACCCGTATCGGCAAACGATTTCGATATCCTTCTGGATTGGTTCGACAAAGTGAGGGTTGGCCTATGGATAGGCTTGCTATACCTCAATAAGAACTATCGCGACATAGACCCACAGTTTTATATCAAATCGCGCATCGCTACACGGGACCGGCTCCTGATGATCTACCAGGATCAAGGCGAGCTGGATGGGATTTCGATATTCGGGGTGGAGTCTCCGATTTTTCAAGTCATGCCTAGCTGCTTCGGGCTGACGATAAACAACCTGCACTTCTTCAACGCTTCAGCACAGGACCTCCTAGCCTCTTTTCTTGGCTTCCCGCATCTCACAAATCGAAAGCTCTCGAAGGACAGAGAAGGCTTTAGCGCTGACGTGGTACCCGGCAGCAAGACGGTATTGGCTAACCTCTTACCCTATTCCGTTCCTGCTGGTGGCACCGCGATTTTTCAAGGCATCATTCCCCCGGAGCTGAAAGGTTCCGTCGAATTCAGCGACCCATTCTTCATCGACAACTGCCGGGATTACCCAAACGGCCGAGGAAAGATTTTTGTGCAGCAGATGGGTCCCGCTGAACTCTACCCCGAGGCCCCCTCACCTCTATGGTTACCGCCCGAAAAGTTTTCCAAGTTGGAGTGTATGACTGACCAAATCTTTTTGACGGATGTTTACCTCACCAGGCTTTACGGCAACCGCCCGGACATGGGCGACCTGACTCAAGAGCAGAGAGATTTTGTTGAAACGAATACGAGCGGCATTTTGAAATTGCACAAGGTAATGATCGAGCATGTCACACACCAGATCCAAAACTCAGATTCCGTTGAGCGATTTTCTCCTGAATAATCTTCAGTGACTGAGCCCGGCGAGTCGCAGCTAATTTGCCACCCATAACCTCTTTTATGGGTGGTAATCGGTCCAACCGCAAATGGTTTACGTTCGTTAACAATTGCCTCGTTCGTCCTCGCCAACTATAAGCTGAGATACGTGAATGAAAGGGAGCGCGATGCCGAATTCCCGTGATCCAAAAAAATACAAACCTCTTCAGGACTACCTGGCAGCGCTTCCGTTGAGCACAAACGATAAAAAATTATCGTTTGATGAAGTCGCATATATCGTCGGTGAAGCGTTGCCGGCTTCTGCTACTGAACATCGCGAATGGTGGGCCAACCAGGAGGGCGGTTCACGAGCGCCGCACTGGCGCGCGGCAGGATTCAAAGTCGATTACGTCGATCTGCAGCGGCAGATTGTTCGGTTTAAACGCATCGTAGCTGTAAAGGAGCAGCCTCGTGAGCTGTCGTTACTGGAAACGGTAACGGAGGTGAACGAACGTGCGAAAGGCCGTCCGTTCGGCGGTCTCCCCGAATGGCGAAAACGGCATAAACCTATCAGGAGTCTGCCCGCAAAGCCGTTTTATTCCACCTTGAAGAAAGAAGACCGGCAGTATGTGTTTCATGTCGGCGGGCAGAGTGAGCTTCAATTCAATCTCGGCTTTGAAGATATTGGCGACGACACGATCTTTCGGCATGGAGTTGCCTTCTCTCTCCAGACGACCCGGGATCTCCAGACCATCGACCCTCTTGTGCCAAAAATCAGGCGCTTCAACGAGTATCTGAGCCTTTACCCGGAGGCCTTCGCAGGATTCGAAATGTGGCATTGGTCCGCCGGCGAGCGAAGCAATAACTACCCCGTTGCGGCCATCCCCGATTCCCGAGTGAACGCGGGTGTCTTCATCTTCATCGGCAGGCTTCAGCCGGCAAATGCGATACACGTCGGCATGATCCTCGATGATTTTGACTTTCTCGTGCCGGTGTATGAATTCGTCGAAGGGCCCGCTGACTTTCCGGCGCAGGCTCCGGAGAGCGACCGTAAGGGATTTGTCTGGTCTCCCGGCAACAAGGCGCGCGTGCTTGCGACAACTTTCGAGCGTCCGGCCCAAACGGTCGAAAAAACACTCAGGCACAACCAACTCCAAGCCGCGCTTTTCGAGCACCTGAAGTCACTATACGGAAATGGAGTGAGCGGCGAGCAAATCACCGCTGATGGAACCTACGTCGACGTGGCCGTTCGTCAGAGCGACGAATACAGCTACTACGAAATCAAGACCGGTTTATCGGCACAATCCTGTATTCGTGAAGCCTTGGGGCAGCTGCTGGAATATTCGCATTGGCCTGGAGCGCAGCCAGCCGCTCGGCTTTTCATCATCGGCGAACCGGCACTCGATGACAACGCCAGGAACTATCTCGAGACATTGCAAAAGCGATACTCGCTTCCGCTGGAATACAGACAATTGGACATGGGCTCGGGTCGTCTCGTGTAAAACATCAACCAGACAGCAGACCAAAGCATCATTTTTTCAGAAGCCAACAAACATTGAGAGAGAGAATCCGCTACAAAGGCAATTCGTACTGACCGGAATCCCCCCGCTTTTCGGCGGGCTTCGGGGTTCTCGGAGCCGACAGCCGTAACGCGTTGAGTTCCTTCCGGCGGCGAATCATTGCGTCCGCGAACGCGGGAAATTTCCGGATATCATCCGAAAAAACGACGAGGGAACCGTAACCGTTATTTTCCAGTCCGATATCCGCTTCTGTGGCAATCGCCAGCAACAGATTCGCGGTGGCAGGCCTGGCATAAAACGCCACCAGCGGATAGACCTCATGGTGTCTGCCCCCGAAGACCCCGCCATTGCAACTGGCAAACGGCACGCATCTGGCGGCGGAAAGCGCTACGACGGTCGATGCCACTCCGATGTCAAGCCCATATAACTCGATCTCGGACTCGTCATACTCCTCCTCGATAGCCGACAATTCATCCTCCGGATTCTCGGCGTTCTCGATGCGAGCGATAAGCCGCGCCTCGTCGGCGAGCGCCTTTTTCGCATCGGTCCAGGAAAGGCGGCGTAAGTCCATGTATGCCCGGTTACAGCCCAGGCCGCTATCGTCGGCCGCATCACCGGGCTCCGGCCAACCCAGATCGGAAACCCGCGCCTGCTGCGAAATCTCCACATCGAATTTGGGGTAGGTGAACAAATTGCTGATCCTCTTGTTCGGGCAGTGAGATTCGCGTCTCCTCACACTTTAGCGCCGCCACAGGCGGAGTACCAGCATTTCAGAAGGGGGTTCAAAGCGGCAACAGGTTCCTAACGCGCTAATGTATTTTATCGAGTTAGGAGTCAAGGACAGGTAACAGACATTTGTCTAATCGGAAAGACAGTGGCAAGGACTCCACAAAGATCGTAGTATTCGCTGAGGCTGAAAATGGGGCAACTCGAATACGGAGATTATTATAAGTTCATCGCGTCCGCTGGAATTGCGCTCATTGCTGGCGCAGTTATAGTGCCGTGGATGTTTCTCCGTGAACCGTTTGATCTCGCCATCGAAGCGTCCAAAATCGCCTTACTTACTCCAGATGCTCAGAACATCATTCACACTCGGCAACACCTGATCGCGTCCATTATTAATTTTCTCCCGCTGGCATCAGGCCTCATGGCCGCCGCTGGAGTTACCCTAACGGGGCTTGGACTCATGCCCTGGCGCGCCCGTCAATCGGTGCGCGATAAGAGTGAAGATCTTCAGAACGCGAAGCTGGACAAAGAACTCAAAACCATGTCTCCCGAACAGATCGAGACAAAAGCCCGGAACGATCTGGAAGACGCAGATGAGCACGAACCGATGCTGGCGGCAATTCAATCGCCTTCGACGGTAAGCTCTGTTCTTGCGGTCGAACAGGCTCTCCTTGGACGGATCAGTGATTGCCTCGGTCCATCCATGAAGCTGATGAGTAACCAGCGCCTGGGGAACATCGAGTTTGACGCGATCATCAGAACGAAGAGCGCCCGGCGGATAATTGTGGAGATCAAGTACATCCGCAAAGGCTTCAATCGAGGCTGGCTGTCAGAAACCGTCAGCAATCTTGCTTCCCGCATGGCTCTTTACATGAAAACGTTCGACCAAAACACCAGCGGACTATTGCTTATTGTTATTGCCACGTCGAATTCTCCGTTGTCGCGGAAAGTGTCAGAGATTTCGGAAGAGCTTCGTATTTCAGATCCATCGCGGTTACGCAATATTCGTATCCGGACTATTTATGAAGCTGACATCGCTACCGTTCCCTGCTCTGAAATCAGGAATATTGTGCTTGACGATGCGACGGAGTAAACCCGCGCTTTTCAAAAAGAGCGCTGTAGGGTTTGCGAAGTCCCGTGGCGCACGTCCAGTGCGGCACGACCGTAGCGGGAATATTGCCGCTCGATTTCTGTAACGGCAATCAAGATGATTGCCCCTTTTCCAGCGACGGCCATACCCAGGCTACCCGAATGCCTAGTTGATAGCACCATTCGGGATCTTAAAGGTCGAGGGCCATGTCACCGTGACTTTGCGCGACGTTGACTTGCGGCCTGCTGTGTACCTGGCCTTGCAGTGCGCGATTCCGTCCCTGATAATCTCGGGCTTTCCCTGGATGACGACTGTCTGATCCCTGCCCTCGGCATCCTTCTGCGTCGATACGCCCGTGAGCTGAAGATTTTCCATCCTGAAGTCGTCAATTTTGAAATTCCACGCGAGCTTAGTGCCGCCGTCAATCATTCCGACCCAGCCATCACCCTGCTTTTCCACGATGATGCAGTTGTCCGGCTCACTGCAAACGTTAAACCGGTCAGGATATGTGCGCTGATCCCGCTGCGCTGACGCTACTACCGACGCCAGCAACAGCAGAAGAACAAATCCTTTTTCCATGAGTGGTCTCGTTTCTTCTCGTTACTCCTGATCGATCTGATGAAGCCTCTGTTTCAAAGCGTCATTATCGATGACGCTCTGAGTGTCGCATCGGCCAGGAACCTTGACGCCTCCTGCAGTGACATATTCCTGAGTGCAGTGTGTCCCGCTCTTCATCGGCGGATTCAGAAGAGTCTCCCAGCGCGCTTTTTCCCGCATCTGGTCCGAATCGTCAGTACCCAGCGTTCTCACGACATTCATTCCCTCTTCATGGGTCATGATCCACGAATCGAGAATTGCCGCCTGATGCGAGTCTTTTGCCGTGCCAATCCCATCGCTGTAGCACTCGTGCAGGAACCAGATGGCCCAAGGGTCTCGGGTGGGCAGCAGCTCCTTGTAAATGCTGAAAGCTTTCGCCTCGTCTTTCTGGCCAAACCATCCTGTCTGTAGCCCCACTGCACGTATGACCCGCGCACGTGTACTACCTTTACGCATGGCAACCCCAAGCCAGCAATGCCCTGTAAGCATATCGCCGGCGCGATAATTGAATCTCGCGATTTCAAGGGCCGTATCTGCATCTGCATCGTGGTCGACTTCGACGGGGCAATGGAACTTTGATTCCTGTATCGTCAGACCGTATTCAGGCTGCAGGATTGCCCTCACATTATCCGGAAACTCTGCAAACTTTTCGGAGGCTCCCGGCGGCAGCATGATGTTCGGATGTTTCGTCGACGGGCGCGCTGGGCTGTAAACAGAGATATCGCCAACTTCCGCCTGGTTCGCGACCTGCGCCGCAGGTTTTCCCGGTGACGCATTGCCACCCGTGGCGATCGTCTTCGTCCACGTAATGGTAAACGGCAGTGTTCCGGACTGTGACACGCCGATGCGCCAGTCGAAAGTACCTCCGATGATGCTCGTGCCATTCGGAGCAATCTTGCCCGTCATCGTTCCATCGATCGGAAAGACGCCGTCGGCGGCCTTGGCGGACCTGATTTTCAGCTCGACATGATCCGGCTGCCAGGTAACGAGCCAATAGCGATTTGATACGACGCCGTTTTGATGTCCTTCATAGTGGTCGCCAACCCATTCCGCATCTTCGCAATCTTTGGTGATGCAAACGTGCATCTTCTGCGGTGCGCCAGCACCGGGCTGTTGGGCAAATGAGGAAGCTAAATTCAGGCATGAAGTCAGAAGCAGGAGCAGGATGAAGCTGCTCCACCGAGGCAGTTTCATGACTCACCTCCGATGTGAGTAAATCGAGTTGTTTCCAGTGGCCGGATGCGGCCGCAGATAAAGGCTGATCGATCTTTGATCGAACGGGGCGATTCTGACAAGATCGCGAAGGCCGTTTTCACGTATTTATTTTCGAGTTACAAGCTCTTACGCCCTGCGCGCCATATTCGCCTTGCTCGGCTCATTGACTTAGCCAAACGCCACTTTATAGTTGCGGGAACAGCACGCAGGCTAACTCCGTGTTGCCGCGAACTTCAAGCCAGATGCCTCACGGTGTCTGGCTTTTTTCGTGGCACATTCCTGATGTCTGCGGTTGTTTTGCCCCGAGCGTCGTATCTCACCCCCCGCCGTGTTTCCTGCTTTCCTGAAAGCACTGCTTCGCCAGTCTCCTTTTCTCCGCCGTGACACACCCTGCTCTCTCGCTCTTTACCGGCAACGTGAGCGTGCGGCGCTCGCGCGTCAATGACGCATTTTCCCCTCTCGCTGCGCTCGCTTCCTCGCGGAAAACAAAATGCTATGACCCGCGTCGCTGATGCCGCCCGCTTCTGGCGTGCCGTAAGCGAGGCCGCAGGGGCGGTCTCCGATAACCAAAGGAGACGAACAATGGCGATTCAGAACTTCACCACAGCAAACGGCTACAGGGATAAGATCCTCCAGGGCGACTGCCTCAACATCCTTCCCACACTTCCGGCAGGAGCCGTCGATTTCATCCTGACCGATCCGCCGTACATCACGCGCTATCAGTCGCGCGACGGGCGCAGCGTCCCCAATGACGACAATCACCGCTGGCTGAAACCGGCCTTCGCGGAGATGCACCGCGTGCTGGCGAACGACGCCTTCTGCGTCAGCTTCTATGGCTGGCCGCAGGCGGACAAGTTCCTGCAGGCTTACCGTGCGGCGGGCTTCCGCGTCGTGGGACACTTCGCCTTTCCGAAGCGTTACACATCGCGCTCTCGCTTCGTGCGCTATCAGCATGAATGCGCGCATCTGCTGGCGAAGGGCAACCCACCCTGCCCGCGTGACACTATCGGCGATGTCATCGACTGGACCTACAGCGGCAACAAGCTGCATCCGACGCAAAAGCCCCTCTCCGTGCTCCTGCCGCTGGTTGAAACCTTCTGCCCGCAGCAAGGAACGCTCCTCGATCCCTTCAGCGGCTCCGGATCATCGCTGCTGGCGGCGAAGACCCTGGGCCGCTCTTATATCGGCATCGAGCTGGATGCGAAATACCACGCCATTGCGGAGCGCAGGCTGGAGGGTTAACTCCAGGAGCGAAGAGTGGGCCGCGTAAGCGGCCCACTCTTCTTAGTGCCCACTTTCACTTACGCATCCGACGTGTCCCCACTACCTGTTTGATTTGTCTTTGCAAAAGTCATCGGCGCAAAGCGCACTCATTTGCTTTCTGCAAAAACGAGTGACTTTTTCTACTAACGGATGTAGATCTTCTCTTCGCAGCGGAAAGCATTTTCAAAACAAAACGGGGAGTTGGTATGTCTCAACATAAGCAGGGCCAATGGCCCGGCAACCCTTCTTCACCCGTTATCTCCCCGCGTGTCCCACATTGGAAAAGTTTCGCGTTCCTGCTGGTGGCGGGCGCGGCGTGTTTTGCGGTAGCGGGACCGGCGCAGTCGCAGCTGGCGAGCAGGCAGGTCAGGCCGCCGCAGGTGACGGCGCACAGCTCCGCTCCCGCCGCGGCGAAGCTTCCGCCCGCGCCGGTGCAGGTGGCGATGCCCGAGCCCGCGCCGACACGCTACGTGCCCGGCATGGAAGAGGCGCTGATTGCGACGGGGCCGGTGACGGACCAGGAGAACAAGGATCTCGATGCGGCGCTGAAAGCGTTCCACGACGCGCCGCTCAAGGCCGGGGAAAACAGCGATTACGACGATTATTCGGGGCCGCTGCTCAGCTTCATCGCGGCGCATCCGTCGTCGCCGTGGAACATGTCGCTCTACCTCAATATCGGGCTCGGCTACAAGCATGCGGGCTATTACAGCCGCACGTTCACCTATATGGACAAGGCATGGCAGGCCGGGCGGGGCGCGACGAATACGCAGGCGCACCTGCTTGCGGACCGCGCCGTCGGCGAGCTCGCGCTGATGCACGCCCGGGTCGGCCACGGCCCTGAGCTGCGTACGTTGTTCAAGGATGTCGGCGACCGTCCCATCGGCGGTCCGGGCATGGGACTGATGACGGCTGCGAGAGAGGGGCTCGGGACCTTCAAGTACGCGGAGGGCTTCGCCTACCTGTGCGGGCCGAAGGCGCTCGGCAACCTGCTGACGGTGCTGAAGGGGAGCAAAAAGCAGCTCAAGGTGACGCAGGACGCGCGCTCGGGTCCGCACGGCTTCTCGCTGCCGGAGCTGGCGAAGCTCGCCGACAAGACCGGCCTCAAGTACAAGCTGATCAGGCGCGAGCCGGGCCAGCCGATCCCGGTGCCGTCGGTCATCAACTGGAACGTCCATCACTATGCGGCGATCACCGGGATGCGCGGCGGCAGATATGTGGTGAAGGACCCGACCTTCGCCAACGGCGGCGTCGAGACCTACCTGTCGGCGAAGGCGATCGACAATGAGGGCAGCAGCTATTACCTCGTGCCCGACTCCGTCATCGCCAAAAACCCGAAGAGCGGCTGGCGCACCGTCAAGGCCTCCGCGCAGGAAGCCGGCGCGGTCTACGGCATGGGGGCTGCCGCCAATTGCAACGATGAACAAAACTCGCCCCCCGACCCGTCATGCCCCACGTGCGCGGGCAATCAGTCCTCAGCAGCGACGAATCAGTCGAACAGCACCAAGGTGCCGGCAATGACCAGCAGCCAGGGGGGGATGTCCCTTGCGTCTTCCATCGCGATGACCGTGGGTCTGCGCATCGAGGATACGCCGGTAGGATACATGCCGCAGGTGGGCGTGCCGTCGCGCGCGGGTATTTTCTATAATCAGCGCGAGTCGCTGCAGCCCGCCACCATGTCGTTTTCGAACCTGAGCCCGAAATGGAGCCACGGGTGGATGGGGTATATGTGGGACAATCCCGTCGGCCCCCCGGGAGAGGACACGCGCTTCGCGGCGGGCGGCGGCGGCTGGGTGGAAAGCGCCTACTACAACGGCGGCTCGTTCGGCTACAACCAGCCTGAGCCCGCGGATTATTCGTATATCGCGCGCTACCCGGAGAGCGGCGCGGCGGTCAAGTACGTGCACCAGTTCCGCGACGGCTACCAGGAGGTCTACAGCCTGTTCAACGGCGCGACGACCTATCCGCGCCTGATCTTCCTGACGCAGGTGATCGACCCGCAGGGCAACACGACGACGATCAACTATGACGGCACGTACCGGATCACGTCGATCGTGGACGCGATGGGGCGGAGCACGACGTTCACCTACGGCCTTCCCAGCTATCCGCTGCTGATTACCAAGATCACCGATCCGTTCGGGCGCTCGGCGACGATGACCTATGACGCGAGCCAGCGGCTCTCCACGATCACGGACCCGGCGGGCATCACCTCGACCTTCACCTATTCCCCAACCGAGACGACGTTCGTCAATACGCTGACGACGCCCTACGGCACCTCGACGTTCAACGACACGGTGAACCCGAACGATCCCACGGAGATGAACCAGCGCTCTTTGGTCAAGACGGACCCGATGGGCTACTCGGACTATCTCTACTTCTACCAGAGCACGGCGGTGGTGCCGGATATCGGGCCCGCGGGCCAGGTGCCGACGGGGATGAGCACGCAGAACAGCCTGCTGGAATGGCGCAACACCTTCTACTGGGACAAGCATGCGTTCACGGGCAACGTGACCCTCAACGGCAGCGGCGTGCCGACGGCACAGGACTTCACCAAAGCCTATCTGACGCACTGGGTGCATTACGGCGACCAGGAGATATCCTTCGACAGTCCCGAGAGCATGAAGCCGCCTCTCGAGAACCGCGTCTGGTTCAATCACGCGAACCAGTCGTCGCCGGTGACCAACGGCACGATGAACTACGTGACCGCGCAGGGCCGCGTGCTCGACGACGGCACGAGCCAGGTGGGCAGCAAGGACGGCTATGACGGTGACGGCAAGAAGACGCTCACGGTGGATGAACTGGGCCGCACGACGAAATATGTGTGGAACACGAATGAGATCGACCTTGCGTCGGTGCAGCAGCTGACGACGTCGCCCTCGACTTATACAACGATCTCGAGCTTCGGCGGCTATAACGCGCAGCACCGTCCCGCAACCTACACTGACGCAGCGGGGAAGGTTTGGAGCTTCACCTGGACGACGCTCGGACAGATCAAGACAGTAAAGGACCCGCTGCTCAATGTAACGACGTATAACTACGATACGTCGAACCGGCTGAGCACCATCGTGAACGCAAACAGCCAGACGGTGCTGACGCTGACCTACGACAGTGCCGACCACATCCTTACACGGACGGACTCACAGGGCTACGTCCTCACTTACGCCTACGACAACCTCGACCGTGTGACGAGCATCACCTATCCGGACGCGACGACGGACCTCTACGACTATACGTTCCAGTCCGGACCGTTCGTCGGCACATCGAGCCAGGAACTGAGGAAGCACACCGACCGCTTAGGGAGAGTGACGACCTATAACTACGACGCCGACCAGCGACTTACCTCGGTGGTCGAGCCGACCTCCGGTAGCGCCACGCGCACGACGCAGTACCAGCGTTATGAGAACGGCATTCTGGAAGATATCATCGACGCCAACGGCAACGACACGCACTGGGCCATCGATATCCAGTCGCGGCCCATCTCCAAGACCTACCAGTACGGCACGGCCAGCGCGACGACGGAGACCTATTCCTATGAAGCCACGACCAGCCGCCTGCACTCAATCACCGACGCGTTGGGACAGGTAAAGACGTTCAGCTATAACAAGGACAACACGATTGCGGGGATTACCTACACCAGCAGCGTCAACCCGACACCAAACGTCACCTTTGCGTATGATGCACACTTCCCGCGTATTACTTCAATGACCGACGATACCGGCACGACAACCTACGGATACACCGCCGTAGGCACCGCCGGAGCGCTGAAACTGGCAAGCGTCACGAGTCCCTATACTAATGGCACGATAGGACTGACCTACGACAACGCTGGCAGGCTCGTTGGCCGCAATATTCCGGGTGGCAACGAGACTTTCGGCTATGACACAATCAGCCGTCTAAATTCTCACGGCACGCCGATGGGAAGCTTTACGCTCGGCTATCTGGGCCAGACGGACCAACTCGCGAGCCAAAGTGTCACCAATGGCGTGGTCACGGTTTCTACCGGCTGGGGATATGACACCAACACCAATGACCGTCGTCTGATCAGTATCACCAATAGCGGGATCACAAGAAGCTACACTCTTGGTTACGGCTCTGGACCAGTGAATGTCTACGATGTCATGAGTATTACCGACACCGCTACTGTGGGGCATCCGTGGGCGACGCAGTCACGCGCTTACACCTACGATCTCATCGACCGGCTGCTCACCGCGTCCTCGACGACGCCCGGCAACGACACCTACGCCTACGACAAGCTCGATAATGCGACGACCTTTAACGTTCCAGGCACCTCGACGAGCCCCACCTACAACGGCTTCAACCAGATCGGCACCTGGGGTGCGAAGACCTATGCTTACGACGCCAACGGCAATCTCACCTCAGGCGATGGCACTAAGACCTATAAATACGACGCGGAGAACAGGCTGATTGAGATTGATTACGTGGGGACAAGTAACAAATCTGTCTTCTCTTACAACGGAAAGGGACAGAGGACAAGCGACGCCGAAACCATCTCTGGAACGACAACAACAACCTACTATCTTTGGTGCGGCAATACCATCTGCCAGACGCGTGACAACTCTCAAACTGTTGTTCGACGTGACTTGCCCGAAGGAGAGTACAACGTAAGCACATCCCAGAAACTCATCTATATGCAGGACCAACTCAGAAGCGTAAGAGACGTTATCGACGGCACATCAGGAGCTACCGTTGCCTCTTATGACTTCTCGCCTTACGGAGGGTTGACGAGAAGCAATGTGACAAATGGAACGGACTACGAATATGCGCGACTATTCGCACATCCGCAAAGCACACTCAATCTTGCCACCTTTAGAGCACTAGATGGAGCTACAGGTAAATGGACCAGTAGAGATTCAATCAGAGAAAATGGTGGAATAAATTTGTATTCTTATGCAGATGTGACTCCAACATCGTTATCCGATCCTTTCGGCCTGTATACGGCGCTAAAAGTGACGCTTCCGGACGGTTCATCATATTTGCCAATGACAACTGTCAAGAATAAATACCAGGCACTAGCTTTTGGACTTCCTATTGGGACATGCCTCGCAATAGCAGTGCCAGGCGAAGTCAATCCGCAGGGCGACGTTAATCGCTGGAGAGCAGTTGGCAATTATTTTTGGGGAATTAACGTAAACGAACTTTTTGCAGACTACTGGGGAAATCCAAGGCAAAACTATAAAGTACTCGACGGTGCTATGTATGACGCATATGGAAACTTTGAATATGGTGCCACAGGCGCAGCCGCTGGTTTTTCGCTTGGCTACTTGCAGGTCGCCGCAGATGTTGCAAAGCTAACGACACAAAATAATCCAATTAATATCAACGATATTGCGAATGGATTTAGCGCGATTGCGAGCGGAGGTACATTCAGCACTACACAATACACACCACCGGCTGATAGCTGCCAAAGTGGTTGCGGACAATGAAAAGCCCATTAACAAACTACTTGAAGTGGCCGCTGATTATCTTTCTGGTATTTATATTTACGGTCACCATTGCGTTCACCATTCGATTCGACCCATTAAACCTCAGTAGTCCAACGGATGAATACCTCATAACCTTATTGAACAGCGAGAGAGAGCAATTTGAAAGTCTTCGACATCAATACGTGTTGTCGTCAAATCAGTCGGGGACGACAAGGGGGCATGGTCTTGAGTTGCAAAACATTCACCCTGCAATTCCCTCTTTGCTAACAGTCGGCGGCGATGAAAATGGGCTAATACGTTTTGTGTTTGCCGAAGGTAATATTTTGGCTGTTGGCGCGGGTTGGGCCAAAGGCCTTGAATATGTACCTGCAGACAATGTCGAAGGCGCTATTCCCAAAGAGAGCTTAAATCAGGCTTATCGTTTACCTCCGGGACTATATACGCGTCGAATTGATTCGCATTGGTTCATTTTTTACCAAAAGGATGAATAGCAGCTCGTCGATCGTGATCTCCTCTCTTAAAAACTGATCCTGTCTGCGTGAGATGTTGTTGTGTGCCCCGTGATTCCTGCATTTTGTCTCCGTTGACCACCATTATCCTTTTCTCCATTGATAGACGCCCCTATCTGACCACATTCTCCATCTACCGCGGTACGGACGAAGCTGAATTGCTCGCTGCCGAGGATTTGTTTGTCTTCGAAGGCAAGTATTACGGCGACATGTCCATCTTCATCGCACGACCTTCAAATCTCAGACTGAAAGTACCATCACCTTGACAATTGCTCACGCGAATTTCCTTGCGATCAATACATCCTTGGGTAGAGTAACGCTAAGAACCACTACAGCGAGAGTTCTGGCACCATGCCGCAAGGCGCACGCTATCACCTTTCCAATACCCATGGCGCGGCGCGGCAAGCATTCCATCGCCCGCAGACGTTGCTGGGCTCCGCCGGGCACTGGATCAGGGAAGCGGGCCTTCTTCTGCCGCTCATCATCGGCGAGTGGGTGCCCGACCCAGACCAGAAGTTCCGCTACATGAAGTTTGCGTCGCTCGCGGCAGCGCTCATATCACAGGGCATGTGGACGGCACGGATTCATGCGGAGCGAAAAGCCTCCCATGCGGATGGACACGCCCGCCACGCTCCGGCCTGAGACGGTCACTTCGCGGTCGCTTTGAGTCTCTTGCCGGTCTTCGGCCTGCCGCGCGCGGCGCCGAAGCTGACCGGCATGCTGATCGATTCCGCCAGCTGCCTGATCTTTGTCATCGTCTCCTGTTTATGGCGCTCGGCGCGCGCCGCTTTCTCTTCCAAGCCGGCATTGACGAATTTGTCGAGTTCGTCATCCGACAAGCCTTTTATTGCTTCAGTTGTGACGGGCATATTCCTCCTTCAGGTGTTGGGCGATTTCCGCCAGGCTCTCCTCGTTTTCCAGCAGGCTGTCGAAACTCGGCGACACGATGACGCGCGAGACGATGGGCTCCTTCTTGTCGGGATGGCGGTTGTCGGCGTTATGGCTTCGCACGAGCGCGATTTCGTTGCTGTCCTGCGCCTGAATGCGTTTGAGCTTGCCTTCCTCGAGCGCATCAAGGCCTCGCTGCAGGTGCTCGCCCTCGATGCAGATCGCGCCGGTGCTGAAGACCAGCACCAGCCGCTCTGCCCGCGCGGTGCGATCGAGCCACTTGTGCCGCACATAGAGCGACATCGCGAAGCCTTCGGCTTCGCGGCCGTCGGCTGAGCGCACGGAGATGCAGAAGGTCTGGGCGGACCCTTCGCGTTCCATCACGAACGCCTGCCGCCATTCCGGCTGCGCCTCCGCATCCTGCGCCGGTCCTCCGACCACTCTTTGTACAAACGATGTCGCTGTCGTGTCACGCATAGTCCACCCCCGGATTCTTACGCCATGCCGACGCCAGCGCGCGCGCCGAGGTGCGCAGCGCTTCGGCGCGGCCGCGGAGATATTTGGTGATGCGGTTGCGCTCCATCAGATCGCGCACCGAGAAACGCGGCCGGCGCGTCACTTTTTCAACGCCGATATCGTTCTTCATCAGCTCCAGCGCCGAGAGCCGTTCGCTTCCGCGCTTCACGGCCTCCATCGCGCTTCTTTTGTCGGCGACGACGGCGAGCCCGAGATCGCGTCCGCGCGAGAGTGACACGTACCATTGCGTGCGATTTGTCGCCTTGTGCGCATGTTCATCGACGGCTATGAACACGCGATCCACGGTCTTGCCCTGGCTGCGCTGCGACGTGTCCGTATAGCCAAGTGTGAAATGCCCGTAATCCTTCGGCAGAATCTTCCCGCCCGGCAGCCTTATATCGCCGTCCTTTGTGAAGCCCTCGACCGGAACGACATCGCCGTTATTGACGCGCGTTCCCGCCTCCTGACCTTTAACTTTTAGTTCGCCATTCCTGGTGATGCGCAGCTGATCGCCCTTCGCCACACCGTGCTTGCCGGACGCGTACACCTGAAAGCGCTCGACGAAGCCCGCGGGCAATGACGCGGTGGTGCCGTCTGCGCGCGCGAGCACGACATTATCGCCCGCCTGAAACACGAGCGCTGTTTCGGCCTGCGCGAATCCTCCCACCGTCTCGCGCGCGCCTTTGGTTTGCCTGCGCACGCCCGGCACGGCCTTATGAAACTCCACGATCATTCCCGGCGCGTAGTTGCGACTGTCGCGCTTCTGCGCATCCGTCCAGTGGGTCGCGATCCGTGACGGGAAGATCCGCTCCTCGCCGGTGATTTTGCCGCGGGTCTTCAGCTCACTGCGCAGGCGCTGCGTGATCGCTTCGCCCTCGCGGTTTGTCGTGCCGACAATGAGCCCGGTCGCGCCCTCGTCTTTCGCCTTCAGAAACTGCCCGACGAGGTAATCCTGCCGATCGCCGGCGTCTTTCACCTCCACAATCCAGCCTTTTTTATCGAGGAGTTTCATCCCCTTCTCGCCTTTCGTCGCATCACCCGATCCGATGAGGTCCACAGCTTCGCGGTACTTGCTGTCGCGCTGGCGGCGGTTCTCCGTCAGCTGCGCGTACTGAATGCCGCCTTCCTTCTCCAGCAGGCGGAAGGCGTCGCCGGCATCGACGGAGGCGTGCTGGCGGTAATCCCCCAGGAAAATGACGCGATTATTATTCTTTTCCGCGAGATCCATCAGCTGCGTCATATCGTTCGTGGACATCATGCCGGATTCGTCCACGAGCAGCGTCTGATCCTTGTAATCGCGCTGGAGTTTTTCACTGGCGAAGAAGGCGGCAAGCGTCGTCGCGTTCTTGTATCCCGCTTTCGCCAGCTCACCGCGCGAGGCGGAGGAGGAAGGCGCCAGTGCAAGCGCGCGGCTGAAGGTCTCCTCGCCCCTCGCGCGGCGCTCCTGCAGAACCGAATCAATGCCCTTGAGCGAATAGGATTTTCCGGTGCCGGCGGGGCCGCGGATACCGATATACCGGTCGCGGCTTTCCGTGACGGCGCGCGCAACCTGGTTCTGCTCGGCCGAAAGTTCGGCCAGATCCTGATAGCGCTCGGTGAATGGCTCGAATTGTCCCCTGCCCTCGCGCGCCCGCGCCGTCATCCTGCATTGGTCTTTCAATGTTGACGCCCGGACATATTGCGCGCCCTGCCTGCCGTCTTTTCTGAGAATGTCACCACGCTCAAGCGCGCCTGTAATCTCGCGGTTCACCTCATCCGGCGTGACATAGCCGATACCGTAATGCACGGCGGTCTTGCGCAGCTTGCGCTCGGTGACGACATCCTCGCGCTGGAACAGATGCCCCACCGCGAAATCCACCGACTCGCGCGCGGAAATTTCCCGAGTGGGCGCGATCTTCCTGTCACGTACTTTCGCGAGCGCCGCCGCCTCGTCTGGTGTCAGCCGGCCGCGCCAGTCGGTCATCAGTTTTTCGGGCGGCAGGTCCTTCGATTTGCTCTCGCGGATCGCCGCGCCGATCTTGTGCTTGCCTTCGGCATCGCTGACACCCAGCTCTTCCGCCTTGCTCTCAATCTGGTTGCGGCGCTGCGAGAATTTATCGATCACCGACTGCGGCACGCCGGCGATTTGTACTCCCCTCTTTCCCATCGTTGGGACATAACCGAGCGCGCGGAGTTTCTTCGCGAAGCGCGCATCGAAATCCAGCTCCAGATCGGGCGCGCCCGATTTAAGGTTGCCGAGTTGCGCAGCTTTCCATTTGTTCTCGGTATCGTCATGCGTCGCGTTGATGAGGTAATAGTGCGTATGCAGGTGCATATCGCTTTTGCCGTCCACCGGCCTGCCGCGTAAATGACGAAACGCGGCGGCGACCATGTTGCCGGTTGTGCGGTCATGGTCCTTGCCGTCCTTGCGCACCCGCGTCGCCATGTCCGCTTCCGCCTTCTGCGTCATCATCTCGTCGCCGGCGTCCCAGAACGCCTGGCGGATGTCCGAGCAACTTTCGAGCGCATCCATTACCGACGCGCTCTTCCACGCCGACAGGGTGGCGTCATAGCCGGGCCTGCGGTTGGTCTTATCACGCGGCGTCAGGCGGTTGCCGGAATTGGGATCGCGGTTCTTCACCAGAGCGACGAAATCCTCGTCTTTCACCGCGCCTTTAAGCCCGATGCGTTCGCTGCCTTTGCCGAGCCATTTCGCGGGAATCTCCTGACCCTTCAGGTAGTAGTCGTCACGCAGCAGTCCCTCCCGGAAATAATGGATGGCGGCATCAGCGTTCCGGCTCGGCGTGACTCGCATCATGGGTGTTAATCTTCCTTTTCTGTGCAACCACTAATGGCGTGCATAACCGATCAGACATACAACTGGAAGTAATATCTTCAGGAATCAATCCAAGGAGCATACGTCTCCCCTAACGTCCCGTTAGGCACGCCGCCGCCACGGCGGCAGCGCGGGTCAATGCGCAAATCCCGGTGATCATTTCGGGCCTGTCCATGTTTGGGAAGGCCGTCGTTGGAATGGCTCCAAATCGCCTTGCGCCGGTTATGCGATGGAACGGCTTTGTCTCTCACCGCTCGATCCCGCGGCCGCGTTCGAGTGACCGCTGCTGCGTCTGGGTTTGTCCTTTATGGCTGTCGGTCGGGCTCAGTGCTTTCTGCGATTGTCCGGGGGCGCCCTGCGTGTGCATCATGGCTTCGCGGTTGCCGCCATGCGAGGCTGAGGAGTCGCCGGCAGCGGTGTGGTGATGCACGGTCGCGCGATCCATCAGCGTGCGTGCCGATGAACCTGCTTCCATCGCCTGTTGTTTTATTTCGGGGGAGAGTCTATCGACGTTCGGGGTTTCTGATTGCTGGGTTTGCATGACGCTTCACCTCAGCACAATCGTCGTCCGGAAAACGGATTCAGCCTATCGCGCCGGGTGAGATCGCGTGAGATTTCAATCGCCCGTCATTCAATACTTTCTGCATCCGATGAGCCTCGGAATACTCGACTCATATTCGATATTGGCGGGGGCTATGCGCACAGAGAGAAGCATTTCGAAATTGGCAGGTGGTTCTGCCGGGTCGAGCCCTGTCTCAGTCATGAGGTCTCTCAGGCGATCATCATCGGTGACGGTAGCCACGGCCTCGCGTATGGCCAGAGTTGAATCGCTGGAGATCATCGTCGTCGCTCCCTTGCCCCCGGGAAGAGGCATGCGGGTCACGACGACAAGCCTGTCCCGCAGCTGTGCGGACGTTCCTGATTGCCCAACGACGGTGACCGCTCCGTCGCTCAGGATCGTGAAGCCGGACAATCGTTGTTTTTCATCGTCGCTGGCATTCCTGATTTCGACAAAGTTTACGGGCGCTTCTCTTTGCCGGTAGCAGAATTTCCTGCCCTCCTCGCTTTCCAGGCAGTATTCGATGAAACGATTCGTGCGCTCACTGCCGAGGAGAATAGGGCAGCCGCCGTGAAGGCTCGGAAAACGATCACTGACAACCCGTGCGACCGTTAACTGCGCGCGTTTGCGGAACCAGAAGGAAAGCCACTCCATGGCTTCCATTTCGCCAATCCCGATATAGGCCCGCGTCGGCCGCAGCTGCGACCTGGCCGAATCCCCATACCAGCGGTTTATCTCCGCGCTGTGTTTTGACTCCAGCTCCGCATGCGCCGGAATGCTATCCACCGTTCGCGGATTCGTATCGAGGAAACGCAGGAACGCCGAGTTCTTCAGGTCGAAATAAAAGACCGGTTCGACGTATACCAGTTTGACGTTGTCCGACTTTGTGTGAACGCGCCAGAATCCCTCCGTTTCAGATGCCCCTTTCTTCTGCCGGACGACCAGCCGGTAGCCCGCTCCGTCATCCGTTTCCGGTTCGTCCGCGTCCGGTATCCCAAGATAGTCCTGAGACTGGCTGGCCACTGTGGCATCATCAAGCGCTTTGCGGAGGCGAGAAACGAGTTCCCGCACCCGCTGACCGTCCGTTTCCGCCTCCGTCTCGCCAAGCACCTCTTCCCAGATATCGTCTGCCGAAATCGTCTCTCCGGCATGACTGTCCAGATATTGCAGGAGCTTGCGCAGGTAAGCGGCACTCTTCAGGCCCGGCGATTTCAGGGCCGTTTGTACGAGCGTTTTTCGGTCAGCTGCCATTCACCGATCCTTTCAGATCTCACGCATTCTTACGCGCCCCGATCCAATGCAATTTTCTTCTTTTTCTTTCTGTACCAAAGTGTCCTCACCGGACCTTCCGGACTTGAGGAGCGATATGAGATTAGTATCCGTCACCAATGTCGTTTTGGCGTTCACTCTGTTAGCCGGAGCGCAGGCACAGCAGCCTCAGGCAGCTTCTTCCACCAGCGGCTCACCTTGCCCAAAAGCAGCCCCATCCCAGCCGCATAAGCAGGGATGGCTTGAGCAAAAGGCGCGAGCGCTTGCCTGCTCGAAGAATGCCAACCTGTGCAACCTTCCGTCATCTGCCGATGACGCGATGGGTACGCAGACCGCTAAGCCCTGCGCACAAACTCCGGCGCCGAAAACCCCGATAGCTCCATCGGCTCCTGTGCCCCAGTTCCCAGCTCCGAACGCCAAGCCGGCGCTCGTCTGTCCGCCGAAGACGGTGCTCATCGCCAATACCCGTTATTGCCTGACTGCGGACAACACCACCGTCGATGCGATTCAGCTTCAGCCGAACCAGCCGATTCCGGCAGCGCAACAGCACTGAAAGCTATAGGGCGGATTAAGAAAATCCGCCCATCTCCAAGGAGGAACCATGGCGAAAGATCCCATTCTCGACCGCGAAATATTGAGGCTTTCCGACAGCGACAGCCTGCGTTTCAGGGACATTATCGAGGGCGGCTGCTTCGTCAGCGGCGGCCTCGGAAGCGGCAAAAGCTCGACCGTGGCAAAGGACCTGGCCAAGTCATTTCTTTACTCGGGAATGGGCGGCCTGGTGCTTACCGTGAAATCGGACGAGACGGCCCACTGGCTGGAATATGCACGTGAAGCCGGCAGGCTGGATGACGTTAAGGTTTTTAACGCGCAAAGCGGCCTGTCCTTCGACTTCCTCGCCTATCTCTGGCAAGCGGGCGGCAGGGCCTCGGCGCAGATCGAAACGATCGTCGAGATATTCACGACGCTGATGTCGGTCGGGAAGGTCTACCAGCCTTCGAGCGGCGAGCAGTATTTCGAGAAAGCTGTCGAGGAGCTGATGCGGGCGACGCTCGTGGTCCTTGCCAATGCCGGCGAGCCCGTTTCCATCACTTCGATTCATGCGTTCATTACCTCCCTGCCGTCCAGCAGGGAGCAGGTCAAAAGCCCTGAATGGGAGCTTGAAACCTATTCCGGGAAAGTCATTGAGAACCTGAGGAAAAACCGTTCTCAGTTTTCCCAATCGCAGTGGGGCGATCTCGATATCGCGCTTTCCCACCTTCTGGAGAAATGGCCCGAGCTGGATAAAAGGACATCCTCGAACGTTGAATCGACCTGGAGTGGGCTCGCTTCGAAGTTCACCTACGATCCCTTCCGCTCGATGTTCTGCTCCGGTCGCTTCGACTTCACCCCCGAGCAGGTTACGCATAACCGGCTGATCCTGATCGTCGATATCCCTGTCCTCGAATACAGCCGGGAAACGGCGCGCGTCTGCCAAATCCTGATGAAAGTGAACATGCAGCGGGCCATGCTGCGGCATGCCTATAAGCCCGGATGCTGCCATGGCGCCTTCATTTTTCAGGATGAATTCGCCTTCCTCTTAAGCCGTCTCGACCCGCATTTCCACATGGTATGCCGCGGATCGGCAATCGCCCCGATCTGCATTACCCAAAACATCCTCTCCCTCGCGGCGGAGGAGTTTGGTGAGCAGACGCCGGGCGCAAAGACATTGGGATTCCTCGGCCTTTTCGGGGTGAAGTTTTTCCTCGCCAACAACGAAACGATCACCAATGAATATGCCGCCGACCAGATCGGCAAAGCCTATCGCGATGTCAGCGGCTGGAACGCCGGCAAAGGTGAGAACCACAGTCATTTCGGCGTGAGCGCCAACCAGCAGCTTACACACCTGATAGAGCCTATCGAATTCACCCGGCTTACAAAACCGGATGGCGAGAACCCGCTCGCTGAAGCCATTTGTTATATCTCCGGTCGCAGCTTCAACGCGACCAAAACCCAACAGCGGCCGCAGGGCCTGCCATTCATGCGCGTGCATTTCTCACGCGAATAGGAGGAGCCATGTTTGGAGCTTCGGAAGAGATGCGTGTCGAGCATCTCCAGAACAACGCAATGGAATTCGTCCACACGCTGTGCAGCATCATTGCGCAGCCCGTCGAAATCATTCTGAGGCCGTGGTACGGCACGCGCTATTTTGAGGTGCCGGTCACGTTCTTCAGCGCGGCCATGATGCTGATACTTCCCGGCATCATCATGCTGTTCACCAATTTCATGCACATGATTCCGCTCCTTAATATTCCCGCCACACCGGGGATGTTCGGCCTCGGCGATTATGCAAGAGTCTATTTCCTGATCATGGCGTTCCACGGCTTTCGCCTATGGCGGCGAATGCTCTATATGGAGCGCGAGCTTCATTCGGAATTCGAGGGCCCGGCGCTGCCGTTCTTCCAGATATTGCCTAAAGGAAAGTCCTTCTGGTTCGTCAGGGTCATTCTCGAGCCCAGCCTGATTCTCATCGCTGGCATCGTCCTGCAGGATCTCTTCATTGCCCAGCCCGACCTTGCCTTATACCTCAAGCTCGCTGCACTGGCGCTCATGCTTAAGCAATTCATCGCCTGGTTCAGAGCGTGGGAATACATCAGAAGACTCCTCGACATGCGGATCGCCGGTCCGACAATCGCAAAGTTTGTCGATAACCAGGCGACTGAAGACGAACTCGCACCTCTTCACCTTGCTTCTTTCCCGAAGAATCTCCCACCAGAAATCCGTCAGGCGGCGGCCGTGCAGATCGCCCGTTCCTATTCGCCTGAAAACCAAAACTTCTAAACCCGTAACGGAGGTTTCGCCATGAAGCAGCTCACTGAAAAGCAGAAGAAAACAGCATGGGCGGTTGTCAGCCTGCTTGTCTTAATCCATTTCGCGCCGAGGCTCTGGAATGTTGTCCACCCTGCAAGCAGCCATGCTGCGATCGGCAAGCCCTCACCCGCGCATATTGCGCCGCCCGCCATACCTCCTGCTCCGCCTTCACTCGAGACTGTTGCCGCTGCGAAATATGGCGGCATCTGGCAAGGAAGCGCGCTTATGCCCGATCAGGCGCGGTGCGGTATCCGCCTTGAGATCCGACTCAGCGATGACCTGCCCAAGAGACTGAAAGGCTTTGAGACGAAGAAATGCTTGCCCACGTCGCCCTTCGAGGGCGGCAAGCTCAGGGGAGGCTCAATAGCCGATGTCATACGGGAGACAAGCCCGGTCTCCTCCGTAATGACGGGAACCCCTCAGGAGGATGGCCTTAACTTTACCGTCGACCAGACCATCGGGACACCCGCAGACGGCTGCCCGCTCTCAGGCTTCTCCATCACAGACTTCGGCCAGGGGCAGGTGATGGCGCAGTGGCAGGAAGGCACCTGCCCGGCCGGAAAGATGCTGCTCAGGAAAGCGCGCGGGTAATGCGATGACCCTGATCCCAGATTCGCCGGATCGGACTATGATCGCGATCAAGGCGAATTCCTTCGTGCCGTCGAAGGGAGATTACGACTCGATGGCACGAAGGAGGTTTCAGGCCCCCAGGCCCCGCAAAGAGGGGCGCTGGTGGGTTCTCTATTACTGGGAAGATGTTTTCAAGGGCAAGGAAAGGAGCAGACGCAAGAAGCGCCAGAAGCTTGCACCCATCGACACGCCGGAGCGGGAAGTCAAAAAGATTGCCGCTGAATTCCTCAGGCCGATGAACCAGGGGCTTCAATCCATCGGCGCCGCGACCGGCTTCGAGGACTATGTCGATGCCGCCTACATACCCGTGGTGCTGCCGCAGCTGGCGAAGAGCACACAGCTTCGCAGCTTAAGCGTCATCAAGATTCACCTCAAGCCCCAGTTCGGGGGGATGAGTTTTCGGGAGATTACCTCGTTGACGGTGGACCGTTATTTTACGAGCCTCGGCGCGTCGGGACTGCAACAGGAGTCCATCGACAAGATCCGTGATGTGCTCTCCGGCATCATGAATTCCGCCATCCGTCACCAGCTGATCCTGAAGAACCCCGTCGAAGGCGTCCGCCTCCCCCACCCCAGGCGCGGCAAGAGGATCAAGCCCTGGATTACACCGGAGCAATTCTCGACCCTGCTTGCGATGATGCAGGAGCCTTATGCCACCATCGTGTTTGTCGCCATGTATACGGGGCTGCGGCCCAGTGAACTTGCGGGACTGCGCTGGCGCAATGTGCATGAGGACGCCATCACCATTGACGAGCGTTACTGTCAGGGTGAATGGGGTTCGCCAAAGAGCGAGGCCAGCAATGCGACGATTCCGGTGAACCCTGCCGTCATCGCGCGCATCGAGGCCCTCAAATCGATGGTGGTTGCCGTAAAGGCAGGCAACGGCACGCGGCGTTACTCGGTCGTGAAATCGTCCGAGCCGGAGGATCTGGTGTTTCAGTCCGTCTCTACCGGCGCGCCGATCAGGAAAGACAATATCCTGACGCGGCACATCAAACCGGCGGCACGGGCGCTCGGCATCGGTTTCGTCAACTGGCAGGTGCTGCGCAGAAGTTTTGCGACGCATCTCAAGCGCACGGGAGCCGACGTGAAAGATGCGCAAGGCCTGATGCGGCATTCCCGCGCATCGACCACCCTTGATGTCTATCAGCAGTTCATTCCCGAATCACAGCGGCGAGTGGCGGACGGGCTCATTCCCAAAGTCCATTCCAAAACTCATTCCACTTCATTCCAATAAAACAGCCGCTTTGAGGGCAGCAACGATGACCAAGGCAAATCGAATCAATGACATGGCACTCGGGGATTTACGCCCTGAAAAGGCCGGCGTCGGCGGTTCGATCCCGTCTCTGGCCACCATTTATAATCAATAACTTACACGCGTTGAATCATAAGCCTCCCGTTCGGGGGCTTTCACGGGTTTTGGGCTAAACACCATTTTTTGAATAACATGGTGTTTTTCGGGAATGGTCGCGTATTGGTCGGGCGCTGCCATTCTGATAAGGGGCGATTTCCCAACTCTTTTGGAATGTGTAAAATGCGAATGACGCAGAATGGGTGACGCCAGCCTTTTTTCAAAGGTCGCTCTCCTCGCTGGGTGCAAGTCGATCCTCGCGGCGGCAATGCCATCATGCCTCCTGGCAAAGGCGCGACGATCTGGCGGAAGCCCGTTTGGTTCTCATCTAGTGGTTGACGCTCACGCCTTATACGTTGCGGTGCTGATCGACATGGCGGTGGTCAGGCGAAGTCGACGGGTGGTGCGAACCGGCCGCCACCGAATGATCCGCTCGCGCGATCGGTCTCCAAAAAGAACACCATTATGTCGTTTCGGTCGATGCCTACTGCGCCGAGCTTCTCGATCAGGGCGACAACAAGACCTTTTTTCCGATTGATGTCAGTCCCTGAAGATACCAGTACCTCAATCATCAACATCTGGTCGGTGCGCGGCTTGGGCAGTGCGGGATAGTACAGATCAACCCTGAAGTCGCTTGGTCCCAACGAAAGGAAACGTTGGAAAAGGTCGTCCTCTGGATATCCAGCAGCAATGCTTGCAGCATGGATAGCTCTGGAAAGGCGGTCTTTCTCTATGGTTGACCCGTTGGACTTCATCGTTACGGTAAACAAGGGCATTGAACCTCCTAATTGATGGATATTTCTGCATCCCGGCATTTCATGAGCGCCCATCTCGGTTGTTGAATTATTTATGAGCACTTAGCAGATCCATTGCCGCAGATCTCGAGCCGGCCCTAATACTCTTTAGGTCTTCTAAAGGTAAAGATCTGTTCTTCGTTAGGCTCAGCGTGAATACTGTCCTCTCCGGATTCGATTCCTCGAGGCAGATGCTGCCACCGTGCTCTTCAGCGACTCGACGAGCCAGGGTGAGCCCCAGGCCTGTTCCGCAGATCCACACCAACGCCCCTAGCAAAGATGAGAATATTGCCGCGGTCTGAGATCCTTGGTTTCCTAAGATGTGCTCTCACTGTTCCCCCTTGTGATCCCATTTTCTTGTTGCTCGCAGCAAGCTGCCTCGAAGCTAGTCAGCGGTGGTGAAGATAGCCGGCGAAAGGCGTCTTCGTGCGGCTCAAATCCAGCGGAAGACTTGTCGATGCGCCCAGCAATTCTGCTCAACTGGGAGGCCAGTCAAATTGCAGGAGAAAGGAACTCGGTCCCAAGAGTCGACTTGAGGACAGCGGAGTTAGCCGCCGGTCACGAGCTGAGTTATCACCTCACGAAGCGTCGTCACTCCATCCACATGCTCTGTTCCGGGTACGCCAAAGTGAATCCAACCGGAATTGAATCCATCGACCATCTCCGCCCGAGGCGCCGTCCGCCCCTTCGGCATTCCCTGTGAGACCCAGAGCGTCTCCCATTCCGCTCTGGGAACGACGATCGCTTCGACGGGGCGCTCAACAGCCTCCGCGAAGGCATCTGCTATGTCGAGTGGACTGTAATCCTCCGGGCCCGCAACTTCGATATGACGGATTCCGGTCCAGCTCTGGGTAAGCGTCTCTGCACCCACTTTGCCGATGTCTGCGGTTGCAACCAGAGGAAACTTCCGGTCAAGCGGATGGAGTTGAAACATGATCTGGCCTTCATTCCGCGCGCTCGCTACGTCACCGGCTGAGTTCTCAAAGAACCAGCCCGCGCGCAGAAATGTATGAGAGAACGGAAGATCGCTCAACGTCTCTTCGAGGAGATGTGAGCTTGTGATCAAGCCCAATCCACTGGCCTGTTCCGCTCCGATGGATGACAGATAAACTGCCTTCGACGGCAGAGCTCTTGAGAGTGCCTCATGCAGGACCTTCAACGTCGCCTTGGTTTCAGCGAAGCCCTGTGCCGGCGCGAAGTTTGGAGGAATCATTACGAACACGCCAGCGACATCGGTGAACGCGGCCGTAAGCGCATCCAGATCGTCGTAGTCGGCTTTGAAGAGCTCCACACCTTGCTTCTGCCACTCTGCCGCTTTCTCAGGATTCCTGACGATTCCTCGAACCTTCTCGCCCTTTGCAAGAAGCGTGCGTGCAACGGCGCCGCCTACCTTCCCTGTGATTCCCATGACTGCGTACATATTGATGCCTCCTGGTTTCTTCCGTGGTTGTGGGTGACATCGGCCAACCGAAGCAGCGTCGTCACCAAAAGATTCGTATCGAGCTTACTACTCGGGTAGAGCGATACCGCTGAGGCGCTCGCAGATCGCGAGGAGCCGATCTTGCCTTGCAACGTCGTGGGTAGCTGGAAGCGTGCCCTTCTTCCTTAGGTGATAGAAGTATTCTCCAGTTACGAGCGCCTCAGGTTGATCGCTTGCAGCAAGCCAAACCTGGGTGCGATGTGCCTCGTCCAGATCGTCCGTTGCCTCTCGGCCACCCATCTTCGTCGGGACCCAGCCCGGCTCGACTGCATTCGAGAGAATTCCTGGCCAGCGTCGTGCGATGCCAAAGGCAAGAAGCACGTCATGTAGCTTCGTGTCGGAGTAGGCTTGTTCTCCGTTCCATGCGCGAGCCTTCCATCTCAGGTCCTCAAGGGTCGGATCGCCGTTCTGGTGAAGCATAGAGCTGAGATAGACGAGTCGCTTCGGCTTCGTGATCAGGGCTGTCAGGATGTAGGGAGCCATGGTATTGATCGCGAAGACATGCGAGAGACCATCTTCCGTCTCGATGCGCTTCGGCTCCTTGTAGCCGACAGCAGCATTGTGGATGACAGCGTCGAATACACCGAGCGCATTGACCTGCTCTGCGACCTTTCGAGTCTGGGCAATTGTGCTGAGGTCGCCGATAACGACTGCCTCCGCCTCCGGGACGTTCCTCTTTGTTTCGTCGGCGCGGGCTTGGCTTCGGGCGTGCAGGACGACCCTGTGACCCTGCTCAATCAGCAGCTCCGCTGCCATCCTGCCGAGGCCATCAGCAGATCCGGTGATGAATATGTATGCCATAGTCTTGCTCCTTCCTATCTGGAAATGATTTGTTGCGAGTGTCAGTGCTTCTCCGACCGGTCCTTCAAGGTAGTCAGCCAAAGCTGATGCCCCTCGTGCATGGCGTTCGGTTGCTGCTCACGGAACTGAATGGCGCCAGGTCCCTTTACCACCTCTTCTGTAACTATGTGGCATCCCTGAGGGGTTTTGGTAAGAAGGAACGTGTGATAAGCATGGACGTCCTCACCATCTCCGAACCATCCGAGGCGGCTACTTGGCTCAAGCTCCCACACGCGGCTTTCGATGTGGAATCCGAAGGTCTCCCACGAGATGCGTGCGTTCTTCCGCAGCCGATGATCCGGAGTGTTCAGAACCTTGACGTCCTTCGAGTTCGAGTACCAGGAGGGCCAGGCCTCTGCATCGACAAGATTGGAGAAAGCGATCTCGCATCCGGCTTGGATGTCGATCTCATTGTGCGCAAAGAGGTCCGCCTGCTCGGGCTCGAAGCCCTTGGGCCAATGAATCTGGTTGTTACGCAATGCGCCGTCCCCATTGAACGTTAGTCCCTGATGCGCCGACATCTGCGCATGACCGTTCATGCCGAATATTGCTGCAGCGAGCAGCACCGCCCATGTTCTACGAATCGCCATGCTCCTTACCTCTCCCTCTCAGTGCTTCCAACTATCTGACTCACGGGAATTGATTCGGAACTAATCTTCTCGGCATTTCACTTATAACCGGTTAGCATAAGTGCATGAGTTTCGATGACCGTCTTCTGAACGGCGTGACCGCACTTGCGGCCGTGGTGAGATCGGGCGGCTTTGCGGCTGCCGCGAGATCCTTGAACGTCTCCCAACCGGGCATCAGCCGTGCAGTAGCTCGGCTCGAGGCCCAGGTTGGAATCCGTCTCATCGAGCGGACAACACGCTCTGTCTCCCTCACCGACGAAGGAAGGCGGTTTTACGAGACCATTAGCCCGATTGTGTCGGCGCTCGAAGACGCAACCTCCGCTCTGGCCGAAGGTAAAGTGACAGTCCGGGGGGAGACTCCGCGTCAACATGGATCCTTACTTCTCGCAGCTCATTCTCGGACCGCAACTCAGTGGGTTTCTCAAAGCATATCCGGAGCTTAAGGTGGACCTGATCACGCGCGAGGGCCTCGGAGATCTGATCTCGGATGGATACGATCTGGGAATTCGCTTCGGCGAGCCGCGCCCATCCACTCTTGTCGCCCGAAGATTGCTGGACACGAGAGTTCTCACCGTAGCCTCGCCCGGCTACTTGAAGAAACACGGCCACCCGACCGACCCGCAGCAACTGGTTGCGGAACGACATCTGATGATCGATTTTCGAGACCCGGAGACGGGCCGTCCCTTCGAGTGGGCATTCCGTAAAGGTCGAAAGGAGTTCAAGGTTGAGACGCAAGGCCAGCTCATGCTGAGTGACGTCGCAACAATGCACGCTGTGTGCCTGGCAGGATATGGGATCGCTCAAGTTCTCGAACTTGGTGTGGACGCCCATCTTTCGAGTGGACGATTGATGGCCCTCTTTCCAGATTGGGAGGAGGAACGTTTCCCCTTGTACGCCTACTATCCCTCGCGCCAATACCTCGCACCGAAGACGCGCGCATTTCTTGAGTTCCTATCTACGACGGTCCAGGCCTCGCACTCGCGCAAAACAATTCCAGGCTGATTCCGAAACCGGGCCGAGGCTCCTGATACGGTCATTGCTTCTCCAGTTCCAATCTTTTCGGCCGCCTTTGGAGCGCGCAGGCGGAGGGCGCTTTGAACAAGTAGTCGCCCGCGTTGCCGACGCTTCTTCTAGTTGTGTTGGTGATCGATCAAATTCTGTGTCAGTTATGAAGCGCATGTCACAAGGAGATATGCCCGCGCATGAATTGCAAAAATGCGAATGTAACGGAATGGGCGACGCCAGCGCTTTTCAATGTCGCTCTGCTTGTTGGTCGGTGGTGTTCTGATACTAACGCCGCTCAAGAAGATCTCAGCACAGATCCGACGCGTCATCGACATCTATGTTGCGACGAAGAGCGAAGCCCTTCAGGGCGTTGGAAGCGATATAACAAGCTCCTCTCGCAGACAAAGACCGACAAAAATACTTTGCTCAACGTGCATGGAGCCATCGTCAGCATGAATCATTCATTCGCTGAGTTTGGTGTCGGCCTCATCATCTCGGTGCTGCTGATCTACCGGATCCTTATGGCTCAGTTCACCTCATTTATCGATCCCTTCATCATCTTAATGGCGATTCCGCCGGGACTTGCCGGTGTCGTCCTCATGCTCTTTCTCACCGGAAGCACCCTCAACATCATGTCTATGATGGGCGTAATCATGATGACTGGCATCGTGGTCTTGAACAGTATCCTGATCGTCGAGTTTGCAGGCATATTGAGCGAGCAGGGACTTCCACTGGTCGAAGCCGTCGTTCGCTCATGTCGTGTGCGACTTCGCCCGATCCTGATGACATCGCTAGCTACACTCCTGGGCATGATTCCGATGGCTCTCGGCCTTGAGGCAGGAAGCGAGCAGTATGTGCCCCTGGCACGCGCTATCATTGGCGGACTTGCCGTCTCAGTAGCTGCCACCGTCTTCCTTGTTCCGGCAGTCTATTTGCTGATCCATGGAAGACGAGAAAAAAACGCTGCCGTTGAGGAGGCGCAGAAATGTCTCGTATAGAAACTGAATCGCTCAAAATTGCCTTTTTCCTACTGGCCGTAGCGGCAGGGGCAGGCAATGGACTATTCGGGCAAGTCGCCTCTCTTCCTGAAGCGCCCAATGCCCAGTTGATCGCACAGAACAATAGGACACCAGCGATGTTCGCGGCAGGAATTCCGACAGTCCCATCTGCAAACACGACCAAGGTGGAGTCCAAAAAGTTGACACTGAAGGATGCAGAGCAAACGGCGATCAAGAACAACCCGCGGGTTAGCGTGGGGCGATTGCTCGCTCTCTCCCACAGCACCAGGTCGTTCGCGAATCAAGGGCAGCTGAACTCCCAACTGTGGTTGGCAGCATTACCGCGGAGGACGCTGAGGAAGCGAGCCGTATTTCGGCTGGCAGCCTTACGGCGTCACGACTCTTTGAACATGCCGGCGCGGGGCTAATGCGAGCCAGTTAGTCACTGATTTCGGTAGAACGAAAAACCTTGTTCTTTCTGCGAAGCTGCAAGAACAAGCGCAGAATGCCAACGCACTAGCGACGACCGAAGATGTCGTGCTCGCAACCGATCAAGCTTTTTATAACGCACTGCAGGCTCAAGCCCTGCTCAAAGTAGCGCAGCAAAACGTAGACACTCGCCAGGCGACGGACAGGCAGGTGACTGTGCTGGCAGAAAATAAACTCAAGTCGACTCTCGATCAGAGTTTTGCCGATGTCAATCTGTCACAGGCGAAGCTGCTACTGCTCGATGCGCAAAACAACGCCGTTTCGACCATGGTCGCCCTTGATGAGGTGCTCGGTCTCGATAAGCAGACAACCTTCGAACTTATGCCAGATTCGGCTGCTCTGCAGTCTCCTCCAACAGATGCGGAGCAGCTTCTGCAACTAGCTCTCGAACAGCGTCCCGACCTCCAGACGCTCGACTATAACCATCAGGCCGCCGTGAAGTTCACTCGCGCTCAGCAACAGCAGTTATTGCCAACAATCACCGCCCTCGGAACCGCCGGTACCGTGCCTATCCGCCCTGACCAGTACTACGTGACGAACTGGTGGGGAGCTGCAGGAGTCAACATAAACGTCCCAATCTTCAATGGCTTCCTTTATTCTGCACAGGCCAAAGAAGCAAGCATTCGGGCGGAGGCTGCATCTGAGCAGACACGCGGTCTTCGAAACCGCATTGTCCGGGATGTACGCACCTCCTTGCTGACGGCTCAGACTACGTATCAAAGAGTTGCAGTTACTGAAGAACTGCTCAAACAGGCGAACCTTGCGTTAGATCTTGCACAAGCTCGTTATCGGATCGGATTGAGTTCGATCGTTGAACTAAGTCAGGCGCAGTATCAGCAGACGGATGCGGCGATCGGAAACACGAACGCACAGTATCATACCGTCTCGCATTATCGACGCTGAACTATGAAATCGGAACAGCGCCTTGATTCAGTGAAGACTGTTAGTCAGCTATGAATGACAAATCAGCGAGCACGGTCTATTTTGAGGAGGTGATGGTCACGCTTTTATAGAGCCGTGGTTTGTGAGAAAGAGATTTTTAGTTCGATCGCAGGACTGGCAGCGTGAACTTGCTGGGTTATAACGCACCATTTAGTTCGGGGTCACTGCCTCTGTGTGGAACCACATAACTATCGTGGGGTTTTCTCTGCTAACGTGGGGTCGTATTTATCTAAGGACGTTGTGAGAAGTTTTCACCTACTGCGACCGTCTTTCAAAGGAATCTCGACTGTAACTGTAGTGCCCCGACTCTGAGCTGATCGCACCTTGAATTCCCCGCCAAGCAGGCTTGCCCGCTCCGCCATGCCAGTCAGGCCGAAGCCGCTGTTGGGCGATTGAGAGACGC
>Ga0206811_1014_pt2 | contig 53450 bp, 45 predicted proteins | sample Alteio_BWOrgCont_53_FD_152886 | JGI IMG/M metagenome (GOLD analysis project Ga0206811, IMG submission 152886) | Enriched cells from forest soil in Barre Woods Harvard Forest LTER site, Petersham, Massachusetts, United States -... | ecosystem: Environmental > Terrestrial > Soil > Temperate forest >... | reverse complement strand
ATGGCCCACAGCAACATTGGCCGAGCCTGTCGAGCTGGCATAGAGCGCCTTGTAACCAACGGCTGTGTTCTGCGTTCCTGTCGTGCTGCTATAGAGAGCCTGATTGCCCAAGGCCGTCGCATTGCCGCTTGAGTTAGTATAAAGCGCCTCATAACCAATGGCCGTACCCGTGCCACTAATATTATCATACATAGCCTGGTAGCCCACAGCTGTTGCGTTCGCGCCGGTTTGATCAGATTGCAGAGCTCCCGCACCAACAGCGACATCGTTAGCGGCCCCAGTTGTCGTACTGATGAGAGCGCTCGGACCAAGAGCAAGATTGGTTGTGCTTATTGGCTCTGAGATTCCATTCGCACCACTGATATCAATCGCGCCATAGACATCCAAGGCAGCCGCTGGTGACGCTGTTCCAATGCCGACAGAGCCGCGGAACAAGCCGTTGCCATTGGCCCCAAAGGACACAGCGGCATTAGTATCCGGGGTGGAGCTGTTGGCGTTATTGGCGGGGTTGGATGAAAAAATGCTAAGCCAGCCGCCGGTCTTGACCGCCATCGTATAACTGGCGATGCCGATATCATATGTGGTGCCATAAAGTCCCAATATCCATCCGCCATTCGTTCCTGTCGCAGGCGGAGTGCTGGTGACGGCAGCATTGTTAAAAATAGTCATTACTTGGCTGCCAGCGTAAGTGTTCCCGCCGAGGCGAATATTACCGCTGGTGTCGACATAAAGCGGCGCCTGAGTTAGTCCCGATTGATATAAATAGAAGTCATTCGTTCCATTGCCAGCATAATCCGTCCCGAATTCCCATGCTCCAATTCCATTCTTAGCTAAACTTACGCTGGCTTGGCGGTTTGACGTGTTATTGATTGAGAAGGTGCCATATTGTGCGGAAGAATCCACATCAAACACAGTTTCTCCCCCGGAAACAGCCGAACCGACGATCTGAAGTTTATAAGCAGGTGCTGCCGTCCCGATCCCGACAGAACCAGTTGTGGTGATGGTCAACGCCGTAGAACCGCTCGTGCTAAATGCCAGTGCGTTCGTTGACGGTGAATACATGCCGTTCACTGGTAGGGCTGCTGTAGTGGTAAGGCCGATTGCGCCTGTCACGTCAAGTCTATCCGGAGGAGCCGTTAGCCCAATTCCAACGTTACCCGTTCCATCCAGCGTCATAACTTGAAGTGAGCCCACCGATGTTATGGCATCGACGCCATAGTGCCAGACATAAAAATCAATTGCATTTCCACTTAAGGCACTCCCCATGTGGCGAGACTTAATTGCGTGAGCGTAGTTAAATCCATGACCACCAGCCCACGAAAGAACAATCTGGTTGTTTCCAGAAGTATTATTATTGTTTCCATTTTCTAAATTTAAAGCATTGAAGGCCGTAGTGCCGCCCACAGATGGGCTCACAACATCAAGCTCTGTCACTGGCACCGCCGTTCCGATCCCGACAGAGCCTGTGGTGGTGATCGTCATCTGGGTGCTGCCGTTGGTAGCGAAGCTTAAGGCCCCAGCGCCACCGTTGATATTGATGCCAGCCGATGTTCCCGCAACACCAATGGTGGGTGCAGCACTATTGCCACCGGTGATGGTAAGGTATGTGTTGGCACCAGCTGTACTCAGGAAGCGCACAGCTTCAACGCCTTCGGTCGCTATAGATAGGGTGCCTGTCGTTGCTTGAAAGAGGCCCGTCGATAGATCGGTCGCAACAGCAAGACCAGGGGCTGAGACAGATCCCTTATTAAAGGTGTTGGCTAATTCAGAGGCGCCACCAAAATCAACCCAGGCCGTTCCGTCATAACCTTCAAATGTATTTAATGACGTGTTGTAACGCAACATGCCAGCGACGGGCGATGAGGGCTCCGTTGGTCCTTGCGGCAAGATGATGCTATCTGTGCGCGTCGTCATATCTAATGACGCTTGCGAGTTGATCGAAGATGAGCCAATGGCAACTCTGAGACCGGCTAGATCACCAAAGATTAAGTTACCGATATCAAGTTCATTGCTCGTTGCACTTGTTGTCGTATCAAGCGCACTTGATGTACCAATCAGGATGTTGTTGGAGCCGGTCGCTAAAGTTGTACTGGCAACACCCTGACCAATGATCACGTTCGAGGAACCAGTAGTGACGGCAAGTCCAGCTTTTTGACCCAATGCCGTATTTGATGCCGCTGTTGTTGCAATATTTTCAAGGACACTGTCACCCAAGGCCGTATTGTCGTTACCATAAGGATTGTTCCCCGCACCAGCCCCCATCATGGCGGCATTGCCAACGGCGGTATTGCTGCTTCCCAAGTTTCGCTGCATGGCTTGGTTACCAATGACCGTGTTGGAAACGCCCGTCGTCGAAGCAGTAAGGGCGTCATAACCCATCACCGTATTAGCGCTACCGTTTGAAGAATTCAGGGCTGCTTGATAGCCGAAAGCGGTGTTGGCGAGACCATTCTCCGAAGACAAGGCAGAATAACCAACAGCTGTGTTGTAAGTTCCGGTTGTAGTGGCGAAAAGAGCGTCATTACCGATGGCCGTATTATATGCGCTGCTTGTTGATTGTGAAGGAAGGGCGGCGCTGCCGACAGCAATACTTGTGACGTCAGCGCCCGAATGCGGCAGCGCAAGAACAATATTCCCACCAATGCGATATTGTGTTGATGTATTGATATCGCCTGCCACGGACAGCGGGTATGAAGGCGTGGATGTTCCGACCCCGACATAGCCCGTCGTAGAAATATAAAGGTCTTGACGAGTAAAGCCAGAGTCTGCCGAGAATATGATCGCCCCAGAGCGGCTGTTGAAAATAAACTGTCCAGGCAACGAGCTATTCAGTATGCGACCTGCGGTGGCGGCAATCCCTGTAAGTGCAGTGCCGCCTGAAGAGCTTTCATAATTTATACCGGCTTGGGCATTGCCGCTTGATCCTGTTGTAAATATCGTGATCCCTTGGGCACCGGTACCCGTGATATAAAGATTGGATGATGTTACAGAATCCCCTGAAGCAATTGTCAGAGGGGTGTTTGGTGTTGCTGTACCAATACCGGTATTGCCGTTTTTCAGAACAGTAAAAGCATTGGCTAAAACGTTCGTCGCACTTCCAATACCGATTTCAAACAGAGGATCGGTTGAAACCCAACTCGTTGCCGTGCCGCCGCCGACATTGTTTTGCCCAATCACAGTATCTTCGTAGGCAGCAGCGTTTGTAGTGAGCCCCATTGATGTACTGTACTCACCTGAGGCCGTTGTGCTGTAGCCAAGGGCTGTGCTGTTGGCGCCCGTAGCCTGCGACCACATTCCGATTGCCGTGCTGTCATTACCTGAAGCAACCGTATTTTCGCCCATCGCTAAAGCAGCGGTGCCCGAGGCGATTTCGTGAAAGCCAATAGCAGTACTGAAGCTGTTTGACGCGGTCGAAGTAGAACCAAGTGCAATACTGTTGCTACCTGAAGCAACCGTGCTTTGACCCAACGCTACGCTGTACTGACCGGAAGCTGTATCGGTTCCCATGGCTATTGTTGGTGAGGTGCCAGTTGTGGCCAACGTTAAGGCTGTTGTCCCGCCAATTTGTAAATTCATGGCGCCCGCGCCTGCCGTGGTAAGCGTCAGACCCTCAGGACCACTGGAAACGCCAGCAACACCTATTATTGGTGCATTACCAAGTGTCGCTGGTGTAATGGTTACATAGTCCGCACCGCTTGCAACGGTATTGAACTGAATGGCTTGAACGCCTTCTGCAGCCACACTCAATGTGCCGGTTGTCGACTGGAATAATCCGGTTGATAAATCGGTTGCCACTGCAAGACCGGGTGCCGTGACAGTGCCGGCATTAAATGTATTCGCTAAAGATCCGCTAGATCCCGCAAATGAATTCCAGCTCGTGCCGTTATAACCTTCAAACGCATTGCTTGTGGTATTAAAGCGGATCATGCCTTCCGCCGGTGTCGTTGGGCGGTTGCCACTTGTGCCTAACGGCAGTACCATGCTGCTATTGGTAGCTGATGTATTGGCGCTTAGATCAAGGATACTATCTGTTGTAACACTTGTGCCACCGATGCTTACCGGACTAGCAAGCTCAAGGATACCTGCCACGCCACTACCACCACCCGATGCACCTGCCGTTACGACAACATTGCCGCCGTTTTTGCCGGATCCAACACCTGCAGCACCGGTAATATTTACAGCACCACCAGCACCACTTGTTGGTGTGCCGCCAATAAGTGTTATAGCGCCGCCATTACCACTTGAGCTGCCGCCGGCACCGCCTGTGATTGTAATCGCACCACCCGCCGATGTTGCTCCACCGGTACCGGCTGCGATACTGATAGTGCCAGCAGCACCCGAGCCGGTTGAGGCGCCGCCATCAAGGATCAAATTGCCGCCAGCTTGGTTACTGCCAACACCAGCTGCACCTTCGATGGTTACAGCGCCGCCAGCGCCTAATGCTAGAGACGTGCCACCTTCGACGGTTACAGCGCCGCCATTACCGGTGCCGGCAAATGATGCATTGCCTTCGCCACCAGAAATTGTTACCGCTCCGCCTAAACCACCCCATGCACTCCCGCTACCACCAGCAATATATATAATGCCGCCAGGGCCAGCCACACCAGCGCTACTAGTGCCACCAACAACTGCGATCTCACCGCCACCGCTTGCACCACCTACACCGCCATTAATTCCTACACTTCCTCCTATAACAAAACCTTGGCCACCACTTAAAGTTACTGAACCTCCCGTTGTAGTGCTTTCTCCAGCATTTATAGTAACATTACCTGAAACGCCCGAGGAGATGTTCTGACCGGCGACCATTGTGATATTTCCTGCTGTTCCGGAACCCGTCGAATTGCCCGAATTCAGTATTAGCGCACCACCATTTTGGTTTGTGCCGACACCTGACGAAGCTTGAACAGTCACAGCACCACCGGCACCGCTTGTTGGCGTGCCACCGGTAATTGATATGGCGCCACCGGCGCCGCTTGAGCTACCCCCGGCACCGCCCGCGATAGTTGTGGCGCCACCTGCCGATGTCGCTCCACCAGCGCCGGCTGCAATGCTTATCGTACCTGCGGCGCCCGAGCCAGTTGATGCGCCACCATCTAATGTCAAATTACCGCCGGCTTGATTACTACCGACGCCAGCGGCACCTTCGACGGTTACAGCACCGCCAGCACCTAAGTTTTGAGACTGTCCACCTTCGACGGTTACAGCGCCGCCATTTCCAGTGCCTCCCAGAACCGCCCAACCTTCGCCACCTTCTATAGTAACGGCGCCGCCGGCGCCGCCAAAGGCACTTCCCATACCTCCATTGATAGCTACGGCACCGCCCGCTGTGGCGCTGCTCGCATTGCTTGTGCCACCGAATATAGAGACGACGCCACCACTACCTTGGCTCGTACCAGTGCCAGCGTATATTCCAATATTTCCAGCTGCAGTATTTGCTGAATTACCCGCATATAAATTTATGGATCCTCCGCCAGCGAAAAGCGATTGGCCGCCATTGAGCGTTACATTACCTCCGGCTGAGTAGGTGCTAGGTCCAGCCGTGATATTAACGGCTCCGGCTGTGCCCGTGGAAGTCTGACCGGCAAGCATTGTAATATTTCCAGCCGCACCAGTACCTGTTGCATTGCCGGCGTTAAGTGTTAAGGCACCACCATTTTGGTTTGTGCCAACACCGGCCGAGCCTTGAACAGTCACAGCACCACCGGCACCTGCCGTGGGCGCACCGCCTTGCAATGTAACAGCACCACCATTGCCGCTTGTGGCACCGCCGGCTGCACCCGTGATGGTCGTGGCACCTCCGTTATTTGTGCCGCTTGCAGATCCAGCATTGATAGTGAGACCCGTTGCTGTGCCCGCCACATTAATTGTAGGTGCCGCACTGTTACCGCCAACGACAGTTACATAGGTATTATCGCCGCTGCTGTTCAAAAAGCGTATCGCCTCACCGCCTTCGGCAGCTATAGAAAGTGTTCCCGTTGTGGCTTGGAACAATCCTGTCGAGAGATCTGTTGCGACAGCAAGGCCGGGGGCAGAAACCGTGCCATGATCAAATGTGCTGGCTAGAGTTCCAACGGTGCCACCAAAATCCACCCAACCCGTTCCGTCATAGCCTTCAAATGTATTAAGGTTTGTATTGTAACGGATCATACCAACGGCTGGGTTTGTTGGCTCGGTCGGTCCTTGTGGCAAGATCAAGCTATCTGTGCGGCTCGTCATATCGAGCGATGCTTGTGAATTAATCGAAGGTGATCCGATGCTCAACCTTAATCCTGATAAATCACCAAATAACAAGCCACCAATATTGAGCCAATTATTTGTCGTACTCAGTGGTGTATCAATAGTACTGCTTGTTCCTATCAAGATATTATTTGAGCCCGTTTGTAGTGTTGTGCTCGCAACGCCTTGACCCAAGATTAAGTTCGAGGCTCCAGATGTAACTGTATAACCTGCGCTCTCTCCAAGGGCCGTGTTATTCGATCCAGTAGAAACGCTGGTCGTGCCATACAAGGCGTTAAATCCGATGGCGGTATTAGAGCTACCGGTGGCAAACTCTCCACTGAATGTACCAACGCCTGTATTGAAGTTGCCGCTGACAAGGCCAACAAAGGATCCCCGTCCTACACCTATATTGTTGGTGCCTGTTGTCACATTTTGCAATGCATGAAAACCCAAGGCGGTATTATCAGAGCCTGTAGTAAGAAACCTAAGTGTCCGTGCACCCACCGCCACGTTAGATAAATTGTCGGTCGATGTGGAGCTTAAGGCCTCCCATCCTATGGCCACATCCTGAGCGCCACCTTTTGCTTGATACCCAATAATCGTAGCGCATGTTGTGGTGCTCAAGGCAGTATCGGTTGTGTTATCGACACCAATCAAAATATTGCCCGATCCCGTGGCAAGCGTCGTGCTACCCACGGAATTTCCTATGATTGTGTTGTTGGTGCCATTCGTTATGGCGTAGCCCGCCGCATAGCCAAGCGCCGTATTATATGTGCCGGATGTTACGCCACCCAAGGCAGTACCGCCTACACCCACATCATTTATAGCGCCACTCACTGCGCTGCCAAGCGCGCCAGGACCTACAGCTAGATTGGTCGCGTTGATGACAGGCTCTGCGAGAACTGTAGTACCATTGATTTGTACCGCTCCAGATGCCGACACAATATTCAGATTACCGGTTATGAGATTAAGATTGCCCGTCCCTTTGGGCGTAAGGGCTATGCTGATATTGCTGTCGATACTGCTCGCGGCACCCAGTGTGATAACGCCAGGGCTCCCTGACGCCCCCGGTTGAATGGTTAGGTAATCAACTGCGTTCGTCGTGGTCAAGAATCGCACCGCTTCGACACCTTCAGCCGATACGCTCAGCGTTCCTGTTGTCGCTTGGAATAAACCCGTTTTGTTGTCGGTTACAACGGAAAGCCCTGGTGCCGTCACCGTACCGGCTGGAAAAGTATTTGCCGTAATGCCGCTACCGCTTGATGAGGCAGCAAGCGTTGACCACTCAGTGCCGTCGAAACCCTCAAAGACAGCCGTATCGGTATTGAACCGAAACATGCCGGCAACGCCTATTGGGCGCGCCGCTACTGAGCCTTGCGGCAGTAAAATACTGCTGTTGTTCGTTGTGTTGTTGCTACCAAGATCAAGGGCCGTACCGCCGTGAATGGTCGTTGAGCCAATACCAACATGGTCTCCTGCGAGATCGGCAAAAATAAGATTGCCGATATTCATCCAATTACTCGAGCTGCCAGTGGTTGTATCAACAAGGCTAGACGTGCCGATCAGAATATTATTTGATCCTGACTGCAGCACTGTACTGCCAACAGAAGGACCCAAGACGAGATTGTTCGAACCGACCGTTAAAGCAGCGCCGGCACCAGCGCCGAATGAAGCGTTGGTGGTGCCTGTCTGTAGACTATAGAGGCTGTTTAATCCGACGGCTGTATTAGTGTTGCCGCCGTTATTGGTAAAGAGAGCGCCAGTACCAATGGCCGTGTTGCCTGAGTCTGTCGTACTCGCCGAAAGCGCTTGCATGCCAATCGCGGTATTAGAGCCGCCAGAGACATTGGCCGATAGCGCTTGAAAACCCAGAGCCGTATTTCTGTTACCGCTTACTTCTGAACCAAGCGCGGAATAGCCTATGCCCGTATTATAGGGACCGTTTGTCAAAGCTTTCAATGCTAGGTAACCCACGGCCGTTGAGCCGCCAGTCGTCGCTGAAGAAAGCGCTTGATAGCCAACGCCAACATTCCCAAGTCCTGTTGTTGTTTGAGCCGCTAAAGCACCATTACCAACCGCAATACTCGTCGCATCCGTGTTAGATGCGGGATAAGCGAGCACATTTGTTCCACCAAACTGCACAGCCCCAGCTAAGATATTGAGATTGCCGTTACTCACATTGACATTGCCTAAGCCTTTCGGTGTCAAGGCAAGCGTGATGTTGCTATCGGTACCGCTTCCGGCTCCTAGCGTAACGACACCAGGGCTTCCGGATACACCCGGCGTTACAGTTAGAAAATCAACTCCACCGGTTGCCGTTAAAAACTCTACCGCAGCTATGCCTTGAACAGCGATGCCGAATGCATTTCCGCCAGCTGGACGATAAATGCCAGTCGCAGTTTCATTGGTGAAGAAAAGTCCAGGCGCTACAACAGTACCGTCGGGTATAGAAATTGAGCCTGTTATATTACCGGTGACATTGCCGGTTAAATTGCCCGTGACGTTACCCGTGACGTTACCCGTTAGATTGCCGACAAACCCGCCGGTAGCAGCAACAGAATCGGCGAATGTTGCATTACCGGTTGCACGCGTGATGGTCAGCGCAGGCCCAATTAAAGTTCCGCTGTCGTCGTAACGATTGATGGTAAAATCGGATCCTGAATTGCTGCCGGTTTCAGAATTCGAATTGGTGGTGATTGTCCAACGTTCACTCGTAGCCCCTGTCGTGAATTGTATTTCACGGCTAGTGCCAGCGGCCCCTTCGATGCGAATATTGCCAACCAGATCGAGGCGTTGATTAGGCGTTGTCGTACCAAGGCCAAGATAGCCTAGGTTATTGAGGACAGCTACCGTATTGCCACTGGTTGTAAATGTCAGCACGCCACCGCCATTTGGGCTTGCTGTTACGCTGTCGCCACTGCCGTCATTGATGGAATTAGCCGATGTCACATCATTGGCAGCGCAAATACGGCCATCGGCGCAAACTGTGCCCCAGTTGTAAGTACCGGCATAGCCACCCGTCGTGCCGATCTGATTTAATTGTGAACTCGTCACAGAATAAAGAACGAGATCGGATCCGGGAATTAAATTGGATGTCAGCAATGATAAACTCAGCGGACCGCCAGAGCTGGATGTTACGCCAAGATTATAAATGGCATCAGCTGCATCGCTGGCACCGGTGCCGCCAAGACTTACGGGAACGACAGTGCTCACACCCGATGCGGTGCCAGTGACGTTGCCTGTAACGTTACCCGTTAAGGGACCAACAAAAGCCGCCGCCGTAACTGTACCGGCTGTAAAAGTAGCATTGCCGGCAGGACTCGACAGATTGCCCGTTAAGGCGAGCGTACTCGCGAGCGTCGTGGCACCTGTGACATTGAGTGTGCTGTTTAAAGTCGAGGCCCCCGACACATTCATGTTGCCGGAAAGTGTCGTATCGCCCGTCACGGCGAGCCCTCCGCCAAGCGTTGTGGCTCCCGTCACAGCAAGCCCGTTATTGAGCGTCGAGGCCCCGCTCACAGCAAGGGCGCCGCTTAACGTCGAGGCTCCCGACACATTCAAGGCACCGGACAGCGTCGAGTCGCCTGTCACACCTAGCGTGCTGCTTAGCGTTGTTGCCCCAGTTACAGCCAGCGTGCTGTTCATTGTGGCCGCTCCCGACACACTGAGCGTGTCCGAGAACGATCCTGTCGTACCGCTAATCGAACCACCGATAACACTGCCGTTCAGTGTGCCGAAAAAACCTGGCGATGTGATGGTACCTGTGAATGCAGCGTCGCCGGTGGCGCGCGTCAATGTTAGCGGTGTACCAAGCAAGGTTCCGGTATCGTTGTAATTTTGTAGAATGAGATCGGAGCCGACATTGCTACCACCTTCGGGGGACGTACTAGCGGCAAGCACCCAACGGAGAGTTGGCGTACCGCTGCCATTTACCGTGTCATATTGCAAAGCACGGCTTGTGCCTGCGGCACCTTCTAGCGTGACGACACCACTTGAGCCGCTACTTCCGACAGCTAGATTGTTTTGGATAATTGCTGTGCCCGCCGATGGATTGAGCGTCGAGTTGCCGGTGACAGTAAGAGCGATGGCATTCAACGTACCGGTATCAGAAACAAGAAGTTGAGTTCCTGTTTGGCCGTAGTGAACATCGTTAGTATCCGCTTGCCAAATAGCAGCGCGTTGAATGGCAGAACCCACGGCAAGTTCTAAAATCTGGTCATCACCGACAGCTGCCGTATTACCGCAATAGGTTTGCAGTATGCCATCAGGCCCAGCAGAAATGACCATAAACGCCGGTGCCGATGGATTGCTGCGAGCATTTTCCCAACGACAATAAATATAAAAATGACCGTAAGGATCAAGCTGCTTGAGGCCTGAGCCCGGCGCAAAAACACCAACTTCAGTTGGTCCTCCCGTCGATCCAGCTAGCGCATAATTGGTCGGCAGATGAACGGCATCGGATGGTGCAACGCTTGCAAACGGCATCGCCTTGGTGGGCGTTGCGGCACAGTTTCCTGATGCACTTCCAGCTTGCGGCGGACAGAAGAGCGTAGCGTCGGCACTCAGAACAGCTGTTGCAGCGAGTGTCGTCGTCGATCCATTGATATCATTTTGCGTTGTGATGTTCTGCGTCAGTTGAACGTTGCTACGCAGGATCTGGCTGTAGCCACTAAATAACACGCCAGCGCCGACACCGATCAAAGCGAGCATGTAGAGTATGGGCGCAAGTGCGAAGCCAGCGCGCCAATGCAAGAAGCGCACTTTGCTTTTCAGGTTGGTGCGACGAATTTTCGACGCCTGACCCTCGCTCATTCTTACTCCCTGACCCGAACTTCCTTTCGGCAGGTCTGCGGCCTCGCCTTAGTTACAAGGAGAGCGCAAATCCGACTGCGTGCAGCCCAAGACAAGTCGAGATACCGGCGCAATTCGGCGACGACACGCAACTCCCTGAAACGGCAGGTTAAATGTGCGTTCTAATCGTTAAGATTTGGTTCAAGCCAAGACAGGCGTATGACCTTCGATTTTGGCTTTGCCCCAAGCTACAGCAAAAACCCAAAATCATGGTTAGAGGCAGTTAACCCATGCCCCGTGCGAGCAATAGAAATACGCCAGACTTTACTAAAATGCTCAATGAATGACATAATTTCGGTGTCGAAATGGACGGCCTCAAAAGCCGGTTAGATGGCTCACATGAGTCTAGCTAATGAATCGTGCCAGCTGTGCCAACGATAACCCAATTGTCATCTTCCTGACGAATAGCGCGTACTTCGCCAATGCCGGGGGCCTTATCGCCAACCCTTACAGCCACCAGATCGGGTGTCTCGGCCGTTGCTGAAATCCAGGCTGTATCAGGAGTTGCGGCACGTAAAACCCAATGTTTGTTGTCAGAAACATTGTTTTGTTTTTTGACCTTTGTGGCAGTTATGGGGTGCGCCTTATTTATCGCAGGCGGTGCGCGTCTATGGGCGCTTGTGGTCCTCACGGCAACTGGTTTTTCTGCCGCACTTTTTGCTTGAATGGCATTGAGCTGATTTTCAATTTTATCTAACCGACTATCCAGTGAGAGCTGGCCACTGCTGCTGTTGTTCGCTGGTAGCTGCGTTGCCTTGGCTTGCACTTCAGTCAGTTCTTGAACCATTCGATCAAGCGATTGCCGCAAACTGTCCAACTGTGAATTGAGCGCATTGAGCCGCCCCTCTAAATCGCTTGCAGCGGATGGCGGCTGGACAACAGCCGCCGGGGAAGGGGGACGAATGAGCGGAACGGATGCAATCGGTTGTGAGGAAGTTGCTGTGGATTGAGGCGCTCCTGCCGCTGGCGCCTGCGTCACAGGTAAGGATGCGGCGGATGTTGTGGATGGTGGTGCGGGTTGCGTTGGTAGCTGCTCGGCATTCGCAGATGCTTGCTGATCGCCTTGTTGTAACGGTAATTTTGCACCCTGCATCAAGGTATCTTGAAACGAACTCTCATTGTCTGCCGCTTGGGTTGTTGTGGTGTACAAAGATAAATAGAGGACCATAATGACAGATACAACGAGCAAAGACCGCGCTCGCACGGGCGAACTAGAGGATTGGTTTAGCCGTTTATAAAGTTTTGGTTTCGGGGCCATGTCAATCTATCTGTTTTGGGATTTGGGGTGTCTGTATCTAGAAGTATTTTACATCGTAATCGATTGCATCCTATTTGTTAAGTCCTAGACGGAGAAGCGATCATAAGCAATCAAAAGAGCATATGTAGAACTTACCGCAGAAATGCTCTCATGGTGTACGGGGCCTATCAATATAGTTTTGACGCACTAGAAATGATTGAAAATAGTAGTTAAACGTCTAGAGACAAACGCTTTCTGTTAAAGAAGCCAGCTTTATTGAGTGCCATTATTCGTCTGCACGCAGTCGCTTAATGGAACGGTGATGATGGTTTTCGTATCACCCTCAACTTCAAATGAGTAATACAATGTCACCAAAACATGCGCCGTAAAGTATTTATAAAAGAGGGGGCACGCTAATTTGGTCAGCTGCGCTTGCTTGACATTAGCGTCCCACTCTTGGCTGGATTTGAACTCGGCATCGGCCGCGTACTTATACATCAAGCTGCCCGGGCCAAAACTCACATCCGTCAATGATAAATGCGGATCAAGCTTAAGCGGGAACTGATCTCGCATCTGTTTTATCGTGGTTATGAGCCCTGCCGTCTGGTAATTGTGGAGGCTCTGCCGCGAAGTCGTGAATACTACCATCGTCATCCAACCCAAGAGCGCTACCTCAGCAAGAGCAAGAAAGAAAAGCGCACCGCCTGCATTTTGTAATCGTGTCGCTTGATGATCGCGCACAACAAAGAGGATGAACATTATAAGAGAAATAAACCACGCGGCACCAACCATGCCATAGTTTAAGTGGTCATGCGGCGCAGGCTGAAAGGGATCGCCCGTAAACCTCAGATAGCCAAGCAACCCACCAACAAGAAGAAGTAATGCAAGATTAAATAGGATAAAGTATTTCACATAATTTTGGTTCTGGTCCAACTCGGAGGCCTCGGACGTCATACATTTATCCCTTCCAGTATCGAAAAACTCTCGTGGCTAAAACGAGGCAACGTCTGCTTCGCTCTTACAGCAACAAGTAACTTCTAGTCGTTTTTAATCTTAGCCGATATGTTATCCCCTGCTTAAAGTTAAACAACCAGCTAAGTGGGCTTCATACATAAACATATGCATCGTAATGTCTAGAGAGCCTTTTGTTAAGCCATGATCTAGCTAAGCATTTAATAAAAAACGGCTTTAGGATTGGTTGGATTTTAGCTATCTTATCTTCGCAAGGCTCTTCTCTCTCGTTCGCTTTAACCTTTGTTCAGTAAAATTCAAATATAATGCAACGCATGCGCTTTAAATATTTATCTCCTTATTCGGCTTCGCGACGTGGCTTTACGTTGACCGAAATGGCCATCGTGGTAGGCATCATCGGCCTTGTGCTTGGTGGGATTTGGGCAGCATCTGCCGCCGCCTACAGTGTGCTACGCGTCAATAGAGCTCATGAGGAAATAGATACGATCATCAATAACATGCGCCAGCTCTATGCCAGCAGCCCCACCATTCCCCCGGGTGATTTAACGGGCAGTGCCATGACCGCCGGCGTCTTTCCGGCTGACATGGTAACACCCGATGGTCTCATCGCAAACCCTTGGGGTGCGGGTCCTGAAGGCGTGGGTGGCATAAGTGTTGGTGCAGGTGGCGGTTGGGGAGGATGCCTGATGGGACTGCCTAACGGATTTCCTCCCAACATGTTTCAGATTGTGCTCTGGAAAATGGCCAATATCGATGAAATTCAGTTTTTGTCGGCCTATATCGGCGGCGCCAACGGCGATGTGGTCTGCCTCTATGCCGACTGCACAAACCTTCAAAACATGCAGCCCGTCAATATCAAAACGACAGACATAACGCCTTGCACCAACGCAAATAACGATGGCGATCCGTTTTCCAATGTTGTTCTTACAGTTCAAAAATAGATTTTGTGTGAGCTAAGATTGAGCCCTGCGGCAGAACAGGTTTTTTAGATACCCAAGCAGTGTCTTAGGCTGCTACCGTCAGCACATCGCCCAGTTTTCCCAGCAAATAATCGAGATCCTCAGGGCCAAAGTCCTCAAATTGTGTAAGTACGCGTTCAATAACGCGTGCCCGATAACGTTCAAGATCGCGGGCGCCGCCATCAAGCTCGGTTTCATGAACGACATCAATGGCGACCCGAACGGCGGGTAAAAGACGCGGTGGCAATGATGCTTTTTCATAAAGCGATTGAAGCCCCTTACGGCCAGCATCATGAATGAGGATACGGGCATTGATCAACGGTACATTGGCCATGATCGCGAGGGCGGCTTCGAAAAAGACCACATCTCCCATGCATAAAGAGCGCAACACCAAGGAGGGTGTCAGCCGCTTGTTACGGTACATCTGTGCGACAAGCTTCTCAACGTCTTCTTCGTTAGAGTTGCTGGTGATGTTGATAATCGATCGTTCACGACCTTGGAGAATGATGTCAGCCGCCACGTTAGGCGGCATTTCATGATGGCTAACAAGATAGTCCTTCAGTCTCTCGGAAACGATCGTGACGAGGCGCTCGGTTACCGTCACAGGAAGGTTTTCGCGCTTGATCATGCTTTCTTTGACCAGGTCACTATCAGAAAAACGATCAACAACTTTGTTCATACTTTGATCGCTGATATGTGCCGTGGCATTAGTCATGAGGGTTGCAACGGCTTTTTCACTGGCTGTCGTAATCAGCGCATCGGATACAATTTCAGAAACGTTGGGTCGGCTCGCAATAGCTTCTTGCTTTACCGAGGAGCCGCGACGCACAATCTCAACCAAATCTTCATCGCTTAACACTTGCGAGCTAGTTAGGATGGGCAGCGCCACCGCCTCAACGTCGTTGGCTAAGCGTATCGCAACATCGCGTGGCAGACGGCTGGCGCGCCGCAGACTTTGTGACAGCGCTTTACGCACAACAACCTCAACATCCTTTGCCATGACGCGAATAATGTCTTCGGCCATCTGTAATTCGCTTTCGGTCAAACGCGGGCTATCAATTTCCTGAGCGAGTTTACCGGCGACTTCGGCGCGCACGTGCGGCGAGGGTTCGGCTAAAAGGCGAGCAACGTCGGATTGACTTAAGATAGATGCCATATCGGTGAACCTGTTTTGTTGATTTCCGAAGTTCAGAGGCTCATGGTAGCCGCACGTGCGGTGTACATAAAGACAGCTATCAGTGCCTTCGTTTATAACATGATTGACTATCGCTTGAAAGCTTTGCAGTTTTATTAAGATAGGCAAAATCGAACGAAATGATTAAACTAATTTTAAGCTTAACGGAGTCTTGACTATGTCACTCTCGTCACTCAAACCCGCTGTAAAACCAACGGAAAAAACTATGATAAATCTTAAAGACCACATTCGTGGCATTCCAGACTTTCCGAAGCCCGGCATATTCTTCTATGATATTGGCACGCTGCTTGCGCATGGCGAGGCTTGGCATGAAGCGATCACAAGATTGGCAAACATTGTCCGTGAGGATAAGCCAGATGTATTAATCGGCATCGAGTCACGCGGTTTTTTAGTTGCAGCACCTCTAGCGACAGCGCTCGGTGTTGGTTTTGTGATGGCACGAAAAAAGGGGAAATTGCCCGGCAAAACCGTTCCTTACACTTACACACTGGAATACGGCACTGATACGATTGAAATTCAAGAAGGTATGTTGACTAAAGGTCAGCGATGCGTCGTGTGTGATGATTTGTTGGCGACGGGCGGCACGAGCGCCGCCGCCGTTTCCTTAGCAAGGCAGATGGGGGTTACCGTCACGCGTGCTGCCTTTATTATTGAACTAGCTTTTCTCAACGGCCGCAGCAAACTTGATGTGCCCGTGACGAGTTTGTTGAGCTACGATACTTAAAAACTTCAATTCAAAATTGGCTGATTGTTTACGCCTTGTTTTTTGGGCTTAGCCCGGCGTGATGATAAGGCAGTTCTGCCGGTGACGGACAAGATAATTACAAGCCGAATGTGCGGTCTGTAAATCAAGGCCTACGAGACGTGCACGATAGATTGTGCCGCCACCAGCCGATATTTTTTCTACCGTTTGATCGGCTTGACTAAGCCACTGCGGCAGTGTTTGCACCAAGTTCTCGAGCACTTGCCGCCCGATATCTGGATCGCTATAGGCGCCAATTTGTATGCCCCAGGTACCGGTCGCTGATACAGGTATCACGTCATCTTTGCTCGGGAATATAGCCGCGCTCTTGGCGGGTAGCGCAACATATTCCGATTGCTCGTCCGCATTACCACCATCGCCTTGCGGAAAATTATAATTTGCCGTGTTGCTTACCATACGCCTAGAAAGTCTTTCATCCCGTGCTTGCTCAAAGGCTTGATCAAGGAGTAGCGCCATTTGATTGTCACGGGCCGTTGTCGAATGACCTCCGAACACGACGCCGACCAAGCGTACGGGACCGCGGACGGCGGAAGCGACTAAATTAAAACCCGAGGCTCGTATGTAACCGGTTTTTATACCATCCATGCCGTCGTAACGATCCATCAAATGATTGTGGTTGTGGTGATAGATGCCAGCATAGGTAAACGAGTCGTGACTAAAATATGGGTAGAACTGCGCATAATGATAAATCAAAGCATGACCCAAGATGGCCATGTCGCGCGCCGTTGTCACTTGATCGGGTCCCGGCAAGCCCGAGGCATTGTGGTAATGCGTGTTCTTCATTCCAAGCGCATGCGCTTCTTGGGTCATCATTTGGGCAAAACGACTTTCGCTCCCACCCAAAGCTTCGGCCAAAACAACGGCGGCATCATTGGCTGACTCCGTCACCACACCAAGGATAGCATCTTCGACGCGAATGCTCTCACCGGGACGAAGTCCGAGTTTGGATGGCGCTTGTTCGGCGGCATTGTCTGTTACAGGTAAGATCTGGTTTAGCTCCAGCTTGCCGCTCTCAAGCGCCTGAAACGTTAGATAGAGCGTCATCATCTTGGTCAGCGAAGCCGGATGACGTAAATTATCCGCGTTTGTCGCATGAAGGATGCGTCCGCTTTCGGCATCGATGACGATATCAGCATAGCCCGCGCTGTTATCGACTAAGGAGCGCGCATGGTGGTTGGTTCTATGTTTATAGTGATAGATTTTAGCTGAAACGGTGTGAGGCGAAAAAACGGCCGCCAGGCCTATGAAAACTATGAGAATTTTTATAGCTCTGGCCGGAACAAGTCTTATCGGCATGCGCATCTGTTTCCCGGAATTGGCCTGAATTTTGATACCTTTAGCCTGCCAATGGTTAAAAGCAAGTTATTGTTGACAGAAGGGGCCTCTGGGATTAAATTTGTGCAGTGCAGCATTTATCAAGGGGGGTGAAATTACACTCATGCGCAGTAAAAAAAATCCCCAAAAACCAGAGGCACCCGCTGACCACAGAAGGAGACCAGCTATGACCGATGCCGCCGAGCAAATGGAGAAAGTTACGCAAGGCCTGATCCAAGCCTGCAACGAGATGAACGCGTTGACGCGCGAATCGGTAAACGCCGTCATTCAATCGACAACCGCCGTCACCAAAGGCTGCGAAGAACTAACCCGCAATCTTGGCGATCTCGTCCAACAGTCGGTGGCGCAGACACTCAACACCAGCAAAGCCCTCATGAGCGCCAAAACATTACGCGAGATGGTAGATATGCAAACCGAGTTCATGAAGGAATGCTACGAAAGCTGGATGAGCGGTACTGGCAAGATTTCGGCAATTTCTTCGCGCGTAACGCAGGAAGCTATTGAGCCTGTCGCCAACCATGTTAATGCGACAATGAGTAAAGTTACTCAACAAGCCCAACAACATGCGCAAGGACGCGCAGCGTAATAACTTAAGCGATTGACATAAGCTCTTAAAACCCCCGGAAACCCCCGGGGTTTTTTGTGTGAAAAATCGCTTACGCATAATCTTAAAAGACACTCAACAATTTTTCTGTTTCAGCTTTCAGTCTTGAGCAAGCACACCTAGTTATAGGTAGCGTTTCTTTGCGTCTTTCACAGCCTGCTTAACGAGCTCTGGCGCCGTGCCGCCAAAGCTTTTGCGGCTTTTGACAGCCTGGTCAACGCGTAGAACTGAGAACACTTCTTTGGTGATGCGCTGATCGATCTGTTGCATCTCTTTCAAGCTAAGTTTGTCCAAAGTAGATTTCTTTTGTTCGGCATAACGCACGATTTTGCCGGTTATGTGATGGGCTTGACGAAAAGGAACGTTGGCCACACGAACCAGCCAATCCGCTAGATCAGTCGCCGTGATAAACCCACTCTCAAGGGCTTTATCGAGGGCGGCCTTATTGACCTTCATGTCGTTTACGATGCCTGTTGTTGCTGCGATCGCAAGCTGCAGAGTTGCACCTGCATCGAACACGGGCTCCTTATCTTCCTGCATATCTTTGGCGTAGGCGAGCGCCAACCCTTTCATCACAACCAGCAAAGTTGTGAATGCCCCTAACAAGCGACCAGCTTTGGCGCGCACGAGCTCGGCCGCATCGGGATTGCGCTTTTGCGGCATAATCGATGAGCCTGATGTAAAGGCCTCGGACAGCTTGACGAAAGAAAATGCCGGATTGGCCCAGATGGTGACCTCTTCGGCAAAGCGTGAAAGATGCATGCCGCAGATGCTGGCAGCGGCTAAAAATTCTAGGGCAAAATCGCGCGCGGAAACGGCGTCAATCGAATTTGCCATTGGACGATCAAACAGGAGGGCCTTCGCTGTCATGTGGCGATTAATCGGAAACGAGGTACCGGCAAGAGCGGCAGCCCCTAGCGGCGATTCGTTGACTCTTTTACGGCAATCTTCAAATCTGGCACGATCACGCCCCAGCATTTCAACATAAGCCATAAGATGATGGCCGAATGTTATAGGTTGCGCCGGCTGCAGATGCGTAAATCCAGGCATAAGTGTTGCCGAATGTTTCTCAGCTTGATAAAGGAGTGCCTTCTGCAAACCCTTCAGCGTCACATCAAGCGCATCGATGGCATCGCGAACCCATAGACGAAAATCGCACGCAACCTGATCATTGCGCGAACGCGCCGTATGCATACGCCCTGCAGGATCGCCAATTAATTCAGCGAGGCGTTGTTCAACATTCATATGAATGTCTTCAAGTACTGCTGAGAATTTAAACTTTCCGCTAACGATTTCCTTCAAAATTTTATCAAGTCCCAAAGCAATGGCCTTTGCATCACTTTTGCTTATGATGCCCGTTGCCGCCAGCATCGCGGCATGGGCCTTCGATGCCCCGATGTCTTGGGCATAAAGCTGCCTATCAACATCAATTGAGGCGTTGATCTTGGCCATGATCTCAGCCGGACCCTTAGCATAGTGCCCGCCCCAAAGCGGGTTAAGAGTTTTGGATGGCGTAGTTCTCTTATTTTTTTTCATAACAACAAGTTACAGGAATATTTATTTGACGCCAATCAAAAGCCGCTTAACGGTTACATAACAGTCGCTAGCAGCATTTTATAGGGTTGCCAGGGCGACTGGCCTCTCTTTACGGGGCCCGCCTCACATAATGACTTTGCCCTTTTTCATCGTGCTTGGTGCCCCTCTCAACGCTACAATCCCAGGCAATTCACGGCCTTCAAGCCATTCTAAGAAAGCGCCGCCTGCGGTTGATAGATAGCTCATGCCATGCGTCACGCCCGCATTGGTAAGCGCAGCTACAGTATCGCCGCCCCCGGCTACCGAGAGGATTTTTCCGCGCTTCGTAAGATCGGCAACCAAAATCGCGACCTCGTTGGTGGCGTGATCAAAGGGCGGCACTTCAAAAGCACCCAGAGGGCCATTCCACACAACCGTTTTGCAGAGCATGAGATTTTCCTTAATCTCTTTGATCGAGGCAGGCCCCAAATCAAGGATCATCTGATCGGGGGGGATTGCCGTCGTTGAAACGGTTTGAACAGAAACGCCAGCTTTGAGGGCCGACGCCACAACGACATCGCGCGGCAATAGAATATGACAGCCGCGTTGTTCGGCCCTTTGCATGATAGTGCGGGCTGTCTCAAACATTTCGGGCTCGCAGATGGATTTACCAATCGCCGTGCCCTTGGCTGCCAAAAAAGTATTCGCCATGCCGCCGCCAAGCACAAGGATGTCGACCTTGCCAAAAAGATTTTGCAACAAATCAAGCTTGGTCGAAATCTTTGAACCGCCAACCAAGGCGGCGACGGGACGCTCCGGTTTTTCGAGTGCCTGCTGCAACGCCTGAAGCTCGGCTTGCATCAACCTTCCCGCAGCCGAAGGTAGCAAATGAGCGAGGCCTTCTGTTGATGCGTGGGCGCGGTGGGCACAAGAGAATGCATCGTTGACATAAATATCGCCTAAAGCAGCAAGCTCTTTGGCAAACTGAGGATCGTTCGTTTCCTCACCAGCATGAAAACGGGTGTTCTCAAGAACAAGGATCTTTCCTTTCTTCAATTTAGCGATAGCTTCTCGAGCGATGGGGCCAATGCAATCCTCGGCGAACGCAACGGGCTGGTTTACAATTTCACTTAAGGCTGCCGCAACTGGACGCAAAGACAGTTTAGCCTCTGGCTTATTTTTAGGCCGGCCGTAATGAGACAGTATGACGATTTTGGCGCCATTTTGGCTAAGCTCCTTAAGGGTTGGCAAGAGGCGCTCAAGACGAGAAACATCGCTAACGCGTCCCTGATCGAGCGGAACATTAAGGTCAGCCCTAAGCAGCACGGTTTTGCCGGCAACACGAAGGTCATCGAGGGTAGCGAATTCTGTCACTGACTGGCCCTTAGAAGCTGGAGGCATTTGAGTAGGGGGCTGAAAACATATCGGTACCAAAGGACAGGAACAAGTAGCACGCGCAGGTCTTTTAAAGATTATTATATAAGGATTATGCCCCACCTTGAGCCAAGGTAGCTCTGATTAAGGCTTACCGATTTGACACAGTGCGGCGGAACCCCTATAAACCCGCGACTTTTTAGTAATTGAGGGCCACCCATGAAACGCACTTATCAACCCAGCAAACTCGTGCGCAAACGTCGCCATGGCTTTCGTTCCCGTATGGCAACCAAAGGCGGCCGTAGGGTTATAGCCCGTCGCCGCTCTCAGGGACGTAAAAAGCTGTCGGCTTAATCGCTGCGCGCCATTTGTGCTGCTTGGCTCTATTAAAGCTGGCCCTTAAAACTGGTTGGTGACTTAAACCTTAGATCCTAACCTCAGTCCCTTGAATGCCCATAATTGAAGCTCTTCGCCAACGCTCTCAGTTTCTAGCTACCGCCGCAAGCGGCAAAAAGTGGGTGGCGCCAGGACTAATCCTACAGATTGCGAAACGGCAAATACATGATCCGATTTCACCGCTGCGTTACGGATTAACTGCCAGCAGCAAAGTTGGAAATGCTGTTGTCCGCAATAGAGCCAGGCGGCGATTGCGGGCGCTGGCCCAAGAAATTCTTCCCCTGCATGCGTTGCTGGGTCATGATTATGTTCTCATTGCTAGGCAAACGACAATAAAGCGCAGCTACATGGCTCTGCAGCAGGATCTCATCACGGCTTTAAAAAAGCTCAAGGCTTGGCGGGACTAACCATGAATGACACGTCATTGACTTTAAATTTTCGTAGACCCCTGGCCTATATCGTCAAAGCTGCAACCCTATTTTCTGCGTCCGTAGCAGGCCTTTTATTGCGTGCGATTATCTGGCTTTATCGTCACACATTCTCATATTTTCTAGGCACACAATGCCGTTATCTGCCCACCTGTTCGCAATATGCCTCTGAGGCTATTTGCCTCCATGGGCCGCTGAAAGGCTCGGGTCTTGCCCTGAAGCGAATTTGTCGCTGTCACCCTTGGGGTAGGGATGGGTTTGATCCTGTGCCGCCGCGTGCTAAGTAAACGCTCCCGTCACAAGAAAGTTAGCCCTCACATTAACTATGGATAATAACAACCTCATCGCTGCCGTTATTCTTTCGGTCATCATTTTGGTCGGTTTTCAGTATCTTTACGTGAAACCGCAGCAAGAAGCTTATCGTCAACAAGTGCTGACCGAGAAACTGGCCCAAACAGACGTTAAGCCAAACGCCCTCAATGATCAGACTGCGCCCAAATCCAGCCGGGCCGAGATTATCAATCAGGGCGAGCGCGTCAAAATCATAACGCCGGAATTGCATGGCTCGATCAATCTCAAAGGAGCCAGGATCGATGATTTGACCTTGGCGCAATATCATGAAACGACCGATCCAAGCTCGGCAGAAATAGTCCTGCTATCTCCCGCCGGATCGGCGCCGCCACAACAAGCCTACTACGCAGAATTTGGCTGGCTTGGTGACAAGAATATGGCTGTGCCCACATCGGACACCGTGTGGAAGGCCGAAGGAAAGGAACTTACGCCCGAACATCCGCTCAAGCTCGTTTGGGATAATAAACAGGGGCTAACATTTGAACGCACATTTGCCATCGACGATCATTTCATGTTCACCGTTACCGACCATGTGCAGAACCACAGTGCTTCTCCAGCTCTGCTGTACCCCTACGGTCTAGTGACCCGGCAAGGTAAACCTCCGACGCGTGATATTTATATATTGCACGAAGGCCCTTTGGGCGTACTCGATGGAACGCTCAAGGACCCCAAATATAAAGATTTGATGACGGACACTAAAATCACAACGCCGAGCACTGGTGGTTGGCTTGGCATTACTGATAAATACTGGCTTGTTGCCGTCATTCCACCACAGGATGAAAAAGTCAGCGCTGAGTTTGTTTATGACCGCGGCTCCGATCCCGATCCATTACAGGGACAGTTTCAATCCGATTTTCGTTCCACCGCTTTCACGATTGCCCCAGAAGCAACGGCTGAGCACGTCGCGCACCTTTTTGCAGGTGCAAAGCTTGTGCGCATACTCGATCGTTATCAAACTCAGTTTGGTATACCTCTGTTCGATCATGCAATTGACTTTGGTTGGTTCTACTTTCTAACCAAACCATTTTTGTACCTACTCGATTTTCTCAGTCATCTGTTCGGCAGTTTTGGCCTGGCCATTCTTGCCTTCACTGTCTTGCTCAAAGTTATAACTCTGCCGCTTTCGCTGAAATCTTATCGCTCCATGGCTAAAATGAAGGCTCTACAGCCAGAGATGCAGCGTCTTCAGGAGCGCTTTAAGGACGACAAGTTGCGCCAGAGTGCTGAGGTCATGGACCTTTATAAGCGGGAAAAAGTTAGTCCTTTGTCCGGTTGCTTGCCCAATCTTATACAAATTCCAATTTTCTTCGCGCTTTATAAAGTACTATATGTCGGCATCGAGATGCGGCAAACGCCCTTCTATGGCTGGATAAAAGACTTGTCAGCTCCAGACCCAACATCCGTTTTCACCCTATGCGGTCTCATTCATTGGATGCCGCCAAATTTTCTACAAATCGGCATTTGGCCACTGATGATGGGCCTGAGTATGTTCATGCAACAACGGCTTTCGCCACAGCCGCCCGATAAAACCCAGGCACGCATGTTCATGTTTTTGCCCATTATCTTTACTTATATGCTGCGCGCCATGCCTTCCGGACTAGTCATTTATTGGACGTGGAGCAACTTACTTTCAATCGCGCAGCAATGGTTCATTATGTGGCATGCGCCAAAAAAAACCCCCTGAGGCTGGACGGACTTACGCAGGGGCCTCTTGGATAATGGCCAGCCCATGACTGAGCTTTTCAGCAAAGATCAATTGGAGGATGGCAAGAGGCTGTTCACGCAAACTTGCGAGCTTGCGGCCGTCGCCGCGGATCCAAAACAATTTCCACTAACAAGACTGGCTGAAGTTGCCCTGGTGGGACGTTCTAACGTCGGTAAATCAACGCTGATTAATGCACTTGTTGGGCGTAAGCGCTTGGCACGCGCCTCGAAAACCCCGGGCCGCACACAACAGATAATATTCTTTAATCTCGCCAATCGCCTTATGCTCGCCGATCTACCCGGTTACGGTCATGCCGAAGCGCCGCGGGCTGATAAAAATAAATGGAACGAACTTGTCCAACATTACCTACAAACCAGGCCTCTTTTGCGCTGTGTTTGTTTGCTCATCGACAGCCGCCATGGCTTGCTCGCGAATGATCTTACCATGATGCAATTTCTTGATCGGGCTGCGGTTAGTTATCAGGTTGTGTTAACAAAATCGGACCAGCTAAAACCTGTCGAACGCGAGCCAAGACAACGCCAAGTCACCGCCATGCTGAATAAACATCCGGCAGCTAGGGCTGAGGCGCTCATGTGCAGTGCAGAAAAGGGGACCGGTCTTGACGGTTTAAGAGCGCTCTTGGCCGAGTTCACAAAGAACCGTTAAAGCTGGGAGCCGTTAAAATTCGCGCGCCTGGCAAACATCATCCGACAGGCGTTTGATGGTGTCGGCGTAATGTAGGCCTTGCCTTATATTGGCAATGCTCATGACATCTTGATTGCGAATGAGGCCGATAATTGAGGGTTCACAAGTTATCTGAACCTGTCCGAAAGTGGTAACACTCATCGTTGAGACTTTGTCGGTTAGGGCCATCTCATCAAGCCATTCACGCAACATGTCAATAAAATCAGCCGCCATCTTACGGCGAATCTCCGTCTCGCGGCGGCGCGTAACGTTTTCACCATAACCTTGTTGCAGTTCAATAAAATAGCGGTACTGCATTTCCTGCATGACGCTCACCGTTCCTGGTCCGGGGGTCTCTTTTTCTGCACTACGCACGTTCGCCTTAGGCGGTCTCTCTTTTGTCGGCGTTCTCGACTGAATTACCTTTTACAATTAAGATTAGGGCCGGAACCTTTAAAAATCGTTTAAAATACAGGCGATTTCAGCAGCAAAAATGGCAGGAATAAGGCGGATTGAAAATGCTTTCACGGCAAAAACGTGGTAAACTCGCAACTTCTCAAAGTCTTGCAAACGCTGCGTTAAATTATCTTGGCCGCTTTGCCGCATCAGAAGACAGTCTTCGCCGTATATTAAAAAACAAAATTCGACGCGCGGCATTCAGTCATCCTGATTTTGCCGATGATGCTCGTATGCAAAAAGACCTGCAGAATGCAATCGAATGTATTATCGACAAGCATAAAAAATCGGGCGTTCTAAACGATGCTGCTTTTGCTGTCATGAAAGTTAGCAGCGCAAGGCGGCGTGGACTTTCTAAACGTGCTATTCAACAGCGGCTAAACAAAAAAGGTGTCGATGCCGATTTTATCGCAGAGGCTCTCAAACAGAACGATGATGGTGCCGATCCAAACGAGGTGGAACTAAAAGCTGCGTTCCATTTTGCCAAAAGGCGCAAGCTTGGACCTTTTCGGCGCAAAGGTGATGAAACCAAGCGTGACGTCTTTGCTCTAAAGCGCAAGGAAATTGCTACAATGGCTCGCGCCGGTTTCACTTTAACTATCGTCAAAAAGGTCTTGGGCGCAGATGTCTTAGATGAGGACATGTCCGAACTCTGATGCTTTGACAACGGTTGAGTACTTGGTCTAACACTAACACATACCCGGGGTGCCCCTGGGCGCGCGATGCGCCTAGGGACTGAGATTATACCCGTTGAACCTGATCCGGATCATGCCGGCGAAGGGAGGAACGATGAGCGGCCTCACGTCAGCTTTGGCATTTGGAAATGCCGCTACGTCTGGTTTTACCAGACCCAGATCGACCGCAAGCAATCCTGTTAATAAAACCTTGTTTCAGTCACCGGCGCCGGCTGGGCGACAGATCACGGCAGGTTTTTCTTATCTCCAACGTATCGGCAAATCGGCCTCAGTTGATGTCTGGTTCCCGGATATCCTACGTCGCGAGCTTGATCAATTGCTCTCGGCGGGCGGCGCGCTTGGGCCAGAAGTTTTCCCCGCTGAATGGGCCGCCGTCAGACAGTTCGAGCTGCTTCAGGACGCGGGTAATTACAAGATCTACGACCTTGATCCTACACATCTATGGCGCTCGATGCGCGATTTATCGCAACACATGCGAGCCGGCGGCTATCGCGTAACTGTTGTGACTGTTGGCGGCTATACAGAAGAAGATGCGCATGATGAGTTAGAAATTCTGGATCGGCGGCTCCAGGACCGCATCTCGCGGCTCATCAACATGCTTTATCTCGAAGAGCAAAGCCAAGCAGCGAATAGCGCTATGGATCAAGCGCTAGAGGAAGAAAAGTGGGATTACCAAAGTATGCTGCCGCACGTTGGCATTACCCTTGGATCACGCGATCTTTTCCGACGCGAAGAAAAGCTGACACCAGGGCAAGGATCTCGCATCAAGAATGAGCGTCATATCATCCCTTCGCTGTCGCAAACGGTCGCTGTCAATCAAGCTCCGTTGTGGACGGCTGATTGTGGCGTGATCGATGCAATGAGCGGGGAAGGCTTTGTTCATGTTGCCGCCAATCCAGGTATTGGCGAATATAGCGTCGAGAAGGGCCTTTATAGCTTTGCCGCGTGCGATGGTGGCCGCAAAGTAGCCATATGCTATGATTACAGCGCTGCAACTTCTGGCAAAGTTTCACCGGGCGCCCGCAAGCATAAATTAGCGCAACATTTTTTCGATATCGTCAGTCTACTCCCGCAAAAACACATCCTGCACGATGTTGCCGTGGGTTTGCAGTTGCCAGAACAGACAGCGGAAGGGGAGTGGATCTATATCGCGCGGGAGGGCGAGAAGCTGCATGACTTTAACTTGCTGATGGCAGATCTATTTACGCCCTTCGATAAATATTCTCTGCATGATTTGCAGGGACGCGAAGGCTCAAAGCGCGAGATTAAATCGACTGTCCAGCATTTGCGTGGCTATGGCGATCGTTTAACGCCGGACGCGGATGGCTTCTTGCGCGATTTGTCGCGATCTTTGCATCAACAGATTGCCTTCGGTTGCGGTTGAATGTAACTTTGGATGTAGGCTTTTTTGTAAACTAACCTGTACCACCACTAAACGGCGACGGGCCGTTCATGCCCATCTTGGGTGCTGCGGTGCCTACTCTTGTACCTGTTGTATGCTTCGCAGTTGCCGGTGCCTTCGCTGGTGCTGCGTCTGCCCTTTTTTCTGCCGCCACGGCAGGGGTTGGCTTTGTGTTACCTGCGACGTGATCAAGCTTCATGCTTGGATAATTTGGAGCGCTCGCTGTCATCATTGTTCCCATCGCACCACCCAACGGCACACCAACGCCAGCGATACCCTGAATGAACTTTTGTGCATTCGCTGGCATATCTCTGGTGGTCGGATCTTCTTGGGTCATAGCGTCTTTTCCTTGAACGCAAATAGATGAATATCAAGAGTGAAGGCTACACGCTGACTAATACCAAATACTTAAAATCTATGTTTAATTTTTGTTAAGCAACAAACAACCTCAAAGAGCTTGGCGAAAGGGCGTTAAATTTCCTCAGTCCATGGGCTCAATTTGCCGTATTCTTACCGTTTTGGCTTTGTTTCACCTGTAAGCCAGCGAAACCAGCCATTGAGGTATTTGGCCCAACGTTCATCCACCTCGGCCAAAAGCGCCGCTAAAATTACACTTGGTACAAAGAGAGTAACAGCGGCGAAGGCGGCCGCCATATCATAGCCCTTGGTCGCGTGATAGTGGACGAAAACCCATGATGCCAGAGAGCACAAGATGAGTATGTGCACGGCATAAAATGGGAAAGATAATCTTCCCAACCAATGGGAGATTTTACCTTGCATGGATTGCTTCAACTTTTCACATCCGATAATGCTTGCCATAATCAAGCATGAGCCAAAAGTAGCAAAATAAGTGCGGAACATATCACCGTTATAATCGCCGATAAATTTCATGAAGCTGTAGAAACCGATCGGTTCGCGAAAACCAATGATGAGAAGGCCCAGAACAATCAGAATAAAGGCTGTTATCAGTTTCATGCCCTTTAGGTTGTTGGCGTAGTAAGCCAACAGGACGCCGGGAATAAAGGGCACAAACCAAAAATTAAAGTAATGCGCAACAATGGCCGCTGTGAGCGCTGCGATGACAACGGCTATGACGCGCCCATGGACGCCGGCAATGATGCCAGCAAGGCCAAAAGCAATGAAACTGCCAATCAACTCGACGTGAATGGTCCACAGCAGCGGGTTGAACGAACTATCGCCGGTAAAAAAAGTAATATAGCTGCCTTGTAAAAAAGCAGCGCCAAATGTCGGGCTAAAGGAAGGACTTATGCCATTGGCGAAATTAGCGAGCCATGGCGAACCGGTAATATCTCCGGCTGGCTTGTAAGAATACAAACCAAAGTGAAACAAGGCCCAGGACGCCATAATACTGATAAAGGGGATGGGAAGGAGACGAAAGTAACGTTTAAGGGCACCGGATGACAAAATGCGACCTTCATTGGTTTCAAAATATTTTTTCGTCAAGACATAACCAGACAGTACAAAAAAGATGCTGACGACCGAAGGGCCGTGGATGAGAAAATAAAATGGTGAGCCTAGAAAACCATAGGAGGGCTCAAATACCGTCTTCCAATAGAACGCCATCATAAAGTGCCAAGCCATAACGATGAGAGCGGCTATGCCGCGTAGGGCTTCAAGTGATAAATCGCGTGGTTGAGATTTCGCAGCCTTGCTGTTGCCTTGGGGAGGCGTCATGTTGATCTCCGCTTAAGTTGAAAATATTTTGGCGGGAGGCGTTCTGTTATTCTTCGTTTTAGCCACGTACTGATGCTATTGACGGATTCTATCCAGTAAACATCGGCAACGGCAAGCAAAGATGCGACGGCAAGGCTGGCCACGAGCAAGACAAGACCGGCGCCCAGGGCTGCAACATTATAGGGGTGGTTAGCGTGCAACCGCACGAAAACCCACGAGGCCAACGAAAATAGCACCAAAAGATGCACGACAAAGAGCGGATAAGAGATGCGTCCAAGATACGCCGCCAAGGGGCCCTGCATAGATTGCTTGAGAGGTTTGCAGCCGATAAAGCTTGCCATAATCAAACAAGCCCCTATGAGCGAGATATAAAGGCGAACAAAGTCAGGGTTCATGTCGCCAAGCGGCGATAAAAACGCGTAAAAACCGATGGGAGCACGATAACCTAAGCAAGTAATTCCAACAGCCAAGAAGAGAAGCGCCGCCGGCAGCTTTATGTTTTTAATTTGCGGGGCGAAACGCGCCATGACCACACCAGGCACAAATGGCACAAAAAACGGATCATAGAAGTGCAGCGCCACAGCCGTAAAAAGTGAAACAAGAAATATATAACTCGTTTTTTTATTCATGACAGCGATGAGCCCGGCGAGCGCAAAAGCAATATAGCTCCCGAGAAGTTCAACACGAACCGTCCACAGCAATGGATTGAAGCCAAAACTTTCGCGAACAAAAAAGACCGAGAACATGCTTTGTTTGAAAGCCGCCGTAAAGCTTGGATCAAAAGCTGGCTTTAGAGATAACCCATAAAGTTGGAGCCATGGTGAACCGGCAAAAACCCCGGCCACTCGATAGGCAGTCACACCATTATGCAGCAAAGCCCAAGATCCCATGATGCTGATAAAAACCATCAGCCACAGCCGTGGCCAGCGTTTTATAGCCCCCATAATGAGAAGCCACGGGTCGCCACTTTCAAAAAACTTCTTCGTCAGGACATAACCCGAAAGCACCAAAAAGACGCTGACGGCCGCCGTGCCGTGAACAAAGCCATAAAACGGTGTGCCTAAGAGCCCATAAGCTGGATTAAAGACAATGCCCTGATAGAAGCCGAGCATAAAATGCCAAAACACAACTGACAAAGCCGCCATCCCGCGTAGGGCCTCAAGCGATAATTCGCGTTGTTTGTTTGAAACAGAGGGCATTGAGAAGGGCTGGCGCAAGCAGAAGGTGACATGAGAGCTTGAAGGAAAGTGGCACCAAATACAACCGTCACTTGCTCCTAGGGACCACGCCCAAGATCAGCGTTTCGTACGCCGCCCGCTTGGCACGGTGTTCGTATCAATGGAGGTCAGCGTAATGCCAGCTTCAGCCAATTTAATCAGACCTACCTCGATGCTTTGTTTCCACTTTGATTTCAGTTTGGCATAACGACGCATGGCCCCAACCGGCACAAAGACCTGCTTAATGTGCAACTCGGCTAACAGCCCAGCACAAACGGCGCAAGGCTCAAGTGTGACATAAAGCCGCGCCTCATTCAGAGGCACGCCCAAGCGTGCCGCACGTGCGACAGCCATTTGTTCAGCACAGTTTACCCAAAGTGATTTTGATCCATTTTTATAACGCTCAGGTCGTCGGCGATCCAAGCCATGGGCAAAGCGGTTGGCGGCGGCGGCAATTTCATGGCCATCTTTGTCGACCAACACGGCGCCTACTTTAACGGTCGGGTGCGTACTGCCGCCCTGATTAAAAGGCAGTAAGGCAACCTTTTCGGCACGTGCTAACCATCCGCGATGCTCAGCTAGTGCATCACTGTGTCGGGGGTATTGTTTGTGGGGAGGCTTGTTCTTTGGCATTGTAGGGCCCATGGCTCAGGGCAGTCTATCATTACGCGTTTCTGTTTACGAATTGGTTAAGCTGGACATAAAAAGCGGCGAAGGCTACTACTCATCGCCCAAGTATTCCTGAGGTTTTTGATGTTCCTTCGTCCGATCCACTTTATTCCTCACGACACAAAAATTGATTTTGTCGCCAAGCGCTGGTGGGCATTTAGCATGACGATCCTATTGGTGATTATTACCATCGGTGCTTTGGCTGTGAAGGGTCTCAATTTTGGCATCGACTTTAAAGGCGGCATTTTAATCGAAACCAAAGCGCCGCAGTCCATCGACATCTCTGCTTTACGTACTCAACTTGAAACGCTCAGTCTTGGCGAAGTTGCCTTACAGGAGTTCGGCGCGCCCAATGACGTTCTCATTCGCATTCAGCGCCAAGCAGGCGACGAAACAGCACAGATGAAGGCTATTCAAGATGTCAGAGACAAGCTTAGTACTACCTACGAGTATCGCCGCGTTGAAGTTGTTGGACCGACGGTCGGTGCTGAACTTTTGCGCGCCGGAATATTAGCGACCGTATTTGCTATTCTGGCCATAGCCCTTTATGTCGGCCTGCGTTTTGAGTGGCAGTTCGGCTTGGCTGCATTAATAGCGACTTTGCACGATGTATTTGTAACGGTGGGGCTTTATGCCGTTTTGCAACTCGATTTTAATCTAACGGCTATTGCGGCTCTCTTGACGCTGGCCGGATATTCGATCAATGACACAGTCGTTGTCTTCGATCGCATCCGTGAAACTCTACGCCGACAGAAGGCAACAGACTTACGTGTCATCATCAATGACGCCGTCAATCAAACCTTGTCCCGAACAATGATGACGGCAAGTACAACCTTGTTGGCTTTGTTGCCTTTGGTCTTTTTAGGTGGCCAGACTTTGATCAATTTCTCGTTGGCCCTCACGTGGGGTATTTTGGTCGGGACCTATTCGTCAATCTATGTCGCAGCCGCGCTGCTCATTTATATGCCACCCTTACGGCGTATTGAAATCACGCGCGTGCCGGCCAAGGTTGAGGGCTAAACTTTTAATCTTATCCACCAAATACCGGCGATGAGGCCAAGAAACAGAAACGGCGCAAAGTGAACGCGGGTAATCTTATGGGCAAAAAGACGGCAAAGCCCTATCCAAAGTAAGGCCAGCCAAGCGCCAACAAACCAAGCAAACGCCGCAGGGCCTATGCCAAAACAAGTAGCCGCCACCATCGTCCATTTGGCATCGCCCATGCCCAGCGCGTCGTGACGTCGCCACATATACCATGCTTTGTTGATCGCCCAGAGCAGCAACGCAAGACCAAGACCGAGCAATAAGTGCATAACAGCAAAAATCACGGAAACATAATATCCCTGAGCGGCGATGAGTAGGATCATGCCGAACGCGATGATGGAATCGGGAATGTGTCCACTGCGCGCATCTTCGAGAGCTAGAACGCCGAGCAGAAGCAGTACCAACGCCGGTATCCAAAAAATATCAGGCGGCACACCAAGCGCAGACAGCTGTATAAATGGTGTCAGTTGATGTAAGAATTGAAACAATGAATGGGCTAAAGCGACTGGCAAAGGCTATCTGCTGTTCCTGAAGGAAGTGTAATCCAAATCACAAAGCGCTGCGTCGCACCGGCTGGATTATAGATGTATTCCTGGCTGGAGAACTTCGTCGCCGCACTCGTAAGGCCGGCGGTGATGCCAGAATTGGCGCCATTTAACGGTTGCGTCCAGATGCAACGTCCACCGCCAGCTGCGGCATCGTTGACGTAGTACCAATCCTGAAACCCATGTGTAGGCGGGGGCAGTTGCGTTGCACGAGCTCCTGACCAAAGATTACCGTTGAGCCCGGCGGCAACGTCTCCCTCGCATGTCAGCGTAGACACATCGTCACCTGTGCTCAAATTGACATTGGCTGGATAGCCATCACCATTGGTGCCGCTGGATAGGTATATTATGTTGCATTCATTGATTTTGGTGCGGATCAAATTACCCTGGCTAACAATATCGGCTTTGACGCGATCAGCCACACTGGCTGTGCCATAGTCGCCTATACCGGAGGCCATAATGACAGCCAGTAGGCCCAAAATCGCCACGACAAACAAAATGGGCCCGATGGCGATACCAGCGTCAGATGGTAATCTTTTGGTCGCATATTTTAGCGTTATTTCAGACAATGCGGATTCCCCTGGCCTTGTTCAATATCGCCTGCCAGCTTACGCAATTGGACAAAACAGGCAAGTTTGGTTATCAAAAAACTAGAAGGAAACTGTTTAGAACTGTTTAAGGAGCACTTATGAAGTTAACGCGCCGCGTACGCGAAATTTTGGATGGTTATGAAGGCGAAACCCCGGGCACCAAAGCTAGTTTAGCGCGCATGCTTATGGCCGGCAGGCTGGGCGGCTCAGGTCGCCTCGTGATATTACCGGTTGACCAAGGTTTTGAACATGGCCCGGCGCGTAGCTTCGCCGTCAATCCACCCGCCTATGATCCCCATTACCACTACCAGCTGGCGATCGAAGCCGGCTTGAATGCTTATGCGGCCCCCCTCGGCTGGCTGGCGGCAGGATCTGACACATTTGCTGGTGCTATCCCAACGATCCTCAAGATGAACAGCGCAAACAGTCTTTCGCGCCAAAAAGAAGCTGCCGACCAGGCGGTTACTGCGAGCGTCGATGACGCCAAGCGTCTTGGCTGTGCCGCTATAGGTTTTACGATCTATCCGGCATCGGACGTTATGTATGACCAATTCGAGGAAATCCGCGACCTCGCACGCGAAGCAAAGGCGAAGGGTTTGGCCGTCGTGATTTGGTCCTATCCGCGTGGCGGAGAGTTGTCGAAGGAAGGCGAACTAGCCGTTGACATTGTGGCTTATGCCGCCCACATAGCGGCTTTACTTGGGGCTAACATTATCAAAGTAAAACTGCCATCAGCACACCTTGAAAACAAAGATGCTAAAAAAGTATATGAAGACAAAAAAATACCGATCGCCACTTTAGCTGATCGCGTCAAGCATATCGTCCAATGCTGTTTTAATGGTAAACGCCTTGTCGTGTTCTCGGGCGGGGCCGCCAAAGGTGAGGACAGTGTGTTCGACGATGCGCGCGCCATCCATGCTGGTGGCGGCAGCGGCTCGATCATAGGCCGCAACTGTTTTCAACGGCCGCACGACGATGCGCTCAAACTGCTGGATGAGGTTATAAAGATCTATCAGGGCAAAAATAATGCCTAGCCAAAACTCCACGACTGACCCAATTAATCGTTCATACTATCTGCCTTGGTTCGGTGCAGTGCGTAAATTGAGCATGCCAGGCTCGTTCACAGGGCTTTCGCCGGATTGCTGAGGGGTCTACAATTCGATTCCACGTCTTTACTCTCTTCCCTTTCTTGAGGCACTCATGCTGATCCAGACCTGTCTCATCTATGCCGGTTTGCTCGGTATGTTGCTTGTGATTTTATCATTCAACGTTATGTACAATTGGGTGCGCGTTACTGGCGGTGGACAAGAAACAGACCGAGATATGCGGCGCGCTGAGCGCATCCTTTCCAGCTTCGTCGAATATGTTCCCTTATCGCTAATTCTTTTGGTTCTCATTGAACTTAATGGCGCACCAACTCTTGTGATACATGTTCTTGGCACAATGTTGGTGTCCGCGCGCGTCATGCATGCCTATGGCAGCAACCAGATCTTCGGCGCCGGTATATTGCGTTTTCTCGGCTCGCAACTAACATTCTTGATGCTGATGATCGAGTCTTTGGCTTGCGTTTATTATTTCGGCTTAGGGCGTGTTTAGACGCGGCCGCGTTTATATGTAGGAAATGGGTTTATCATTTCTAAGGCGGCGCGGCTTAAAACAGAATTGAACTCGACCATAAAAAAAGACAGCTGCCGATAAAAATCACGACGGCGCCGTAAACAAAAAACCAACGTGTGAGTTTGACATGAAATAGCCTAGTTGCTTCGGCTTCTGGACCAACAGCGGCGAATAGCTGGTCGCTCACGCTTGGACGCTTTCCACCATAAGCCCACATCACGAGGCCGCCGATCAGCATTAAGGCTAGGCTCACAATGACGCCCCAAGCGGCAAGATTATAAACACCAATGCCCATGATCGTGATCAACAGAATTCCCCTGGATGCTTTGCCACAAAATACTCAATGAGTTCGCATCGAGCGTCAATCTTGAAATTGCGGCTCCAACCCTTGTCACCGCGCATAAAACCCAAGCAGACCGCGCGTCTATTCTTTTGCTTTCGACATTTGGATGACCGGCTGGGCATTATCCTCCGACAGCAACACGGTCATCATATTCGTGATGAGAGCCGCGCGCTCCGGCGGTGTTAACGTCGCAATGCCTTCTTTCTCCAGCCTATCGAGCGTTATTTTAACCATGCTTACAGCCCCTTCAACAAGCAACTCGCGTGCTTGAATGACGGCCCCGGCTTGCTGGCGGCGCAACATCGCTCCCGCAATTTCCGGTGCGTAGGCAAGGTGCATAATCTTAACGCCGAGAATATCCAACCCGGCGATGCGGACATGGTCCTGCACCGTTGACTTTAGCAAATCGGAGAGTACTTGTGCATTACCACGCAGCGGTGTTTCATTTGGATCCGACGTATCGTAGGCATGACTTGATGCAACATCGCGAACACCCATTTCGCTTTGGATCTGAACATAGTCTTCATAACCCTCGACATCAAACACCGCCCGTGCCGGACTTTGCACGCGCCAGGTTATGACTGCGGCAATCTCAATTGGATTACCGAGTTTGTCGTTCACCTTCAAAACTGGCGTGTTGAAATTTTCGAAACGCAGCGACACCTTGCGCCGATCGAACAAGGGATTAGTCCAGAAGAAGCCGCTACGCGTAATTGTATAGGCATAAGTGCCGAATAAAGTGCATACAACGGCCGTGTTGGGGTCGAGCACAATAAGTCCTTTGGCCCCAATGATGATGGCTGCCACACACAGCACAAGACCAAACGAACCGAAGCCGCCGCGACCAAGACTAATCAGGAATAGACTTAAGAATACCAATCCCAGCATGACAACCAGAAACGCGACACCGCTTATTGGATTGTCGTTAACGCGTTCCGTTGTGTTGGTATTTGCTGCAGGCTGCACACGGGTTGCCGGCGCTGATGGGGGTGGGCTTGGTTGTATCATCTCATTCTCCTTTCAAACGGTGCGTTACTGATGGCCATCCTGGGCTAAATTTTAACATCCGGTTGCCAACAGCTCTCTCTGTATGACAGACATTCTTAGCAGCCACCATCTTTGCGGCAAGCCCCAAACGGGCCCTCCTTATGGCGCGGTCTTTCCCCCAGAAAGACGATGATATAGGGCGACTGGTTTGGCTCATGTCTTCCTACTTGAAGGTTGGTTTCCAATAAGCTAGCGTTGAATTCATGCTTAATCATTTGCACATCTTGTCCATGCGTTTTGTCGTCGCTCGACGCGCCAGCTAGGCGCATTTATCGAATATCCTCACCAAATTAGCCCGCTTGTCCACATCCCTCGAAAATGGGAGTGTGCCGCAAATAGCAGCCCGATTATTCGAGCTTCATTAAATAATTACCGGAGACAAAAATCATGCATGTAACCGATCTAAAGGGCCAAACGATTGCCTTCGCCGCCTCCGGCGGTCTTGATAGCTGCACGACAACTCACTGGTTAACACAACATGGTGTTAAGGTCGTCTGTTTTACGGCCGATCTGGCGCAGCCCGATGAAACAGATTTTGGTGCCATTGAAAAACGCATGCGCGCTTGCGGTGCTGTTGACTTTGTCAGCGTTGATTTAAAGAAGCAAATTGCGGATGCCGGTATCGGCGGGATTCAAGCACAGGCTTGCTATGAGGGACGTTATTGGAACACGACTGGTCTTGGGCGCCAAGTGACAACCAGCGGGTTACTGCCCGAGGTTGTTAAGCGTGGCATTAAAGTTTTTGCCCATGGCTGCACCGGACGCGGCAATGACCAAGTGCGATTTCAACTCATATCCAACATGCTGCACCCTGAAGTAGACGTTTATGCGCCTTGGCGTGATCAGAACTTCCTCAACAGATTTGGCGGGCGTCTCCCCATGATCGAATATTGCGAACAGCATAATTTACCGATTAAAGCCTCGCGAGAAAAACCCTACTCTACTGACGCCAACCTACTCGGTCTCACACATGAAGCTGGTAAACTAGAGTCTTTGCAAACACCGGCACGATTTATAACGCCCGAGATGGGACAATGGCCCGAACAGGCGCCCGATAAAAGCGAGACTATTACCGTTAAGTTTGTGAACGGCATGCCGGTCGCCATCAACGACAAGAAAACCGGTAATTTCGAGGCCATCGACATAACAAATAAAATTGCTGGTAACCATGGAATAGGCATAGGCACGCATCTTGTAGAAAATCGTTTTGTCGGTGTGAAATCGCGCGGCGTCTACGAAGCTCCTGGCATGGAACTGCTGGGTACCTGTTACAGCTTATTACTGCAACTCATCCTTGATCGTCGTAGCCGTGAATTGTTCGATACTCTGTCAGCCACTGTTGCCAAACAAGTCTATCAGGGCTACTGGAATGATGTAGCTTCGCGCATGCTGCAAAAAGCCATCGCCGAAACGGCGGCGCTCGTGACGGGCTCTATAACTGTCGCTCTTTACAAAGGCGGTATTAGTTATGTCAGCTCAGCTGATGTGCGACATTCATTGTTCTCCAACGATAGCTCGATGGAAAACGAAGGCTCATTCGATCATAAGGATTCGGAAGGTTTCGTGCGGGTATTGGCTGTGCACGCGCGGTCAATTGCGCAAGCCGGTCAAGTAAGTGGCACGCCTCGCCATATGAAACCACAAGCACCACGCGAACCCGGTTGGGTCGATCCTGATCACGAAGGGCTCGATTAGCCGCGGCATTATCATCTTACGGTGAGATTTCTTTCAATCGACCGCCAAGGCGAAAGGGAGAGATGCTTTTGCCCAGACCCGTTGTATCATCGGTTACAACCAAAGCGCCGCATATCGTTGCTTCGCCTTCTGCTGGTGTCATGCGCTCACCAGGTATTTTGCGCGTAAAGCGCCATATCGAAAGTTCCTTCTTCATCCCAATCACGCTGTCATAATCGCCGCACATGCCGGCGTCCGTCATGTAAGCTGTGCCCTTAGGCAAAATCTGGTCATCCGCTGTCGGCACGTGTGTATGTGTGCCGATGACAGCCGAGACACGGCCATCGAAATTGTGAGCAAACGCCTGCTTTTCCGAAGAGGCTTCACCATGAAAATCGACAAAGATGGCCTGAAGAGAGGGGCCCAGCCGGTGTTGCGATAATAATTTTTCTGTAGCCGCAAAGGGATCATCCATCATGGGCTCCATAAAAAGGCGCGCCATGGGATTTAGGATCAGGATCTTTCGCCCATCATTGAGTGTGTGCAAATAAAATCCTCGGCCGGGGGTACTTTCTGGATAATTAAGCGGTCGCAATAAGCGCGGATCATTTCCGATCGAGCCAACAAGTTCTTTCTGATCCCAGACATGGTTTCCAGTTGTGAGAACATCGGCACCAAGAACGTAAAAATCCTCTGCAATCTTAGCCGTTACGCCAAAACCACCAGCCGCATTTTCGACATTGATAATGGTGACGTCCGGTTTCAAGCTGGCTTTAAGTCCCGGATAATGTTTGGCTAACCCGTCACGCCCGCTGCGCCCCATAATGTCGCCAAAGAAGATAATTCGCACGCCGTTGCCTTTCCCCCGATTTTCAAGCTATTTATACTAACAGAATGACAAGCGCTTCACCTAATTTCGACGATTTAGATACAAGAACCGGCCGCTTGCAGCTACCGGTGCCGATGGGCGTGGATAAAGTGCTCTTGCACTCCTGCTGCGCGCCTTGTTCGGGTGAGGTTATGGAAGCTATGCAAGCCAGTGGCCTAAGACTGACCATTTATTTCTATAATCCCAACATCCACCCACGCGAAGAGTATCTTTTGCGTAAGGCCGAGAATATTCGCTTTGCCGAGCACCTTGGTATCCCGTTTATTGACGCCGATTATGACACGGATAACTGGTTTATGCGTGTCAAAGGACTTGAGTGGGAGCCTGAACGAGGCACCCGCTGCACCCAGTGTTTTGATATGCGCTTTGAGCGCACGGCGCTCTATGGTTATGAGAACGGGTTTAGTCTCTTCACCTCGTGTCTTGGTATCTCGCGTTGGAAAAATATGGCGCAGATCAACGATTGCGGTCATCGCGCCGCCGCACGTTATGAGGGTATGCATTATTGGGATTACAACTGGCGCAAACAAGGCGGTACAGACCGCATGATTACCATTTCAAAGCGTGAAGAGTTTTATCAGCAAGAATATTGTGGATGTATTTACTCTCTTCGTGACACCAACAAGCACCGCCGGGATACAGGCAGAGAAAATATAAAAATAGGCGAGCAGTTCTACGGCGTAAAAAATCGATAGACTAAATAATGTATTCAACCTTTGGCGGCGGAGCCTCACCTCTTACGGGGCGAAGCATAATGACACTCCTTTTATCCGAACTTTTAAGTATGCTCCAGAAACCAGAGTTTTGGTAAAAAGGCATCTCGTCTTTGCTTGTTTCAAGCGTAATGAAGGCCTCCGAGATGCCCATTATCAGCATGGATCTTCGTACGGCTTGAATTCCCATAGATAGTAACAGGCTGCCGGTTCCCCTTCTTCGAAATTTTTCATCTACAGCGACGCCTGCAAAAGAGAAAGGTGGAATTCCGTTGTAGTTTTCTGGCGCATAGCAAGCAAGCGTACCAACCACCTTGCTGCCGTTGCCCAGATTCTCTAACTTTCCCTGGGAGGCAACAAACATTTCCACACCGGCGTTGGGATCGTTTGCTGCCGAAAGTAATCTTGACGCTGTATGTGCAGCGCCTGCTGTAAAGCTTTTCATTAGAAAATCATGTGCCTCTTGCCGCGCAAGCGGCAATGGCGGTAATAGGCCAAACGTAATGTCGGGCAAAATATGCAGCGTCATTTAAAAAATCCATAAAATATAATCATCGCCAAGGCTGAGATTATATTTCTGAATGATCCAGAATGATAGGCGCAGAAATAGTTTTGCAGCTTATTGTGCCTCAAAAATGGCGCTTTTCAGGTCATTTTCGCCAACATTCTCGATGAGAAGCGAAGCAAGCTTGATCTTGTTGGAGTACTCTAAAAAATTAGCCGTTTAGCTTTTTTATAATTCCATCCAACTGATCAAGATCCTGATAATAAAAAGTGATCGAGCCTGCTTTGCCATCTGTTTGAATTTTCACTTTGAGGCCGATTAATTTCTGTAAGCCCTTTTCAAGAGCCAGGATATCGGCATCTGACTGCGCTGTACTTTTGGATGGTTTCGCATTTTTGTTGTCAGCCGCCGAAGACTGGCTTTTCGCCAAGGCTTCGGCCTGACGCACACTAAGACCTTTGCTGATTATTTCAGCCGCCAACTGCAGGGGGTTCTTGGCCACAATAAGCGTACGCGCATGCCCCGCTGAAAGCTCGCCGCGTTCAATCATCTGTTTTACTTCTTTGGGCAAACTTAAAAGACGAATTAAATTCGATATGTGGCTACGACTTTTGCCGACGGTTTTAGCTAAGTCTTCATGGGTATGCTGAAATTCTTCCAGCAGCCTTTTATAGCCTTCGGCTTCTTCGAGGGGCGACAGATCCTGCCTCTGTACGTTTTCGATGAGGCCGATTTCCAGAGCTTCGCGATCTGAAATATCGCGCACCACAACCGGTACTTCGTGAAGACCGGCCAGCTGTGCCGCGCGCCAACGGCGCTCACCAGCAACGATTTCATAAGCGTCCTTGGCGCCTGGTAAGGCGCGAACCAAAAGCGGCTGCAGAATACCGCGCTCACGGATCGATTCAGCAAGTCCCTTAATCGTATCTTCGTCAAAATGGCGTCGTGGTTGAAAGGCACCGGGCTGCAAAAATTCAATCGCAATTTTAGTCGCAGCTTTGTCACCACGCGCCGTTGTCGCGATCGGCTTTGGTTGGTACGAAGCATCAGCATCGCCAAATAACGCAGACAATCCTCGGCCGAGCGGTGATGGTTTGGTGGCTTGGTTCATAAATTCAATCCTCAGTTATAGGTTCACTCTATAATTATTCATGCCGCCACTTGTGTCGCGCGGCGGTTTTCACGTTTTAAAACTTCACTCGCCAAGTGCATGTAAGCGCGTGAGCCCGGACATTTGAGGTCATAAAGCAATACCGGTTTACCGTGCGAAGGCGCCTCCGAGACGCGCACATTACGCGGTATGGCTGTCTCGTACACGCGATCACCAAAAAACTCGCGTACATCACGCGCGACAGCATCGGAGAGACTGTTGCGTTTATCGTACATGGTTAGCACAACGCCTTGAATCTCGAGCGCTGGATTGAATCGCTCACGAACGGCCTCGATTGTCTGCAGTAAATTCGACATACCCTCGAGCGCATAAAACTCAACCTGAAGTGGCACGAGTAAAGCGTCAGCTGCAACTAAAGCATTCAGTGTAATCAGGTTGAGAGACGGCGGACAGTCGACCAACATAAAATCATAATCGTTTGCGCTGCGCTCCAGAGCATCGCGCATACGAAATTCTCTTCGCTCGGCATTCACTAATTGGATCTCCGCGCCCGCAAGATCAGCCGATGACGTTATGATCGACAAATTCGGGATCAAAGTTTCGCGTGCAACATCTTCGACCAAGAGACCATCAAACATCAACTCATAACATCCAGCGCCGCGTGCGCCGCGAGGAATGCCGAAACCAGTTGAAGCGTTACCTTGTGGATCTGCATCTACAACAAGCACGCGCTTGCCGGTTGCCGCCATGGCTGTTGCTAAGTTGACGGTCGTGGTTGTTTTGCCGACACCGCCTTTTTGATTGACGACAGCAATGACACGACAGTGGGCCTGGTTTTGGCTCGGATTTTTTTCTCTGTCTGGCGCTATTTGCGTCATAGTTTTTGACTTCCGCCTTTATTTTTCAGATCGGTTATTTTTAGTACGATGCCGTAAGGATCGCTAAGGCTAGCTATCTTTTCGCAAGCGAATCTCCAATATTGTGTAGCTTCTGTCAATTCGTCCTCAACCTGTTGGCCTTTAAGGAAAAGACCTAAAGTATGCCTTTTCATGAACGGCATTACTAAATTTAGTAGCTCAGGCAGTGGCTTCAGAGCGCGTGCCGTGACCACATCTGCTTTGAGGTTTATAACTGATTCGACCCTCATCTGATGTATTATTACGTTCAATTTAAGCTCTTCAGATACGGAACGTAAGAAGCCAACCTTCTTGCCAGTACTCTCAATCAAATGGACCTCTGGTGTGCCAAGTAGGCTCAAAACAAGGCCTGGAAATCCTGCCCCACTACCCAAATCTACCAAAACTCTTACGTCTTTCGGGATCAATTTAATCAGCTGTGCGCTATCAAGGAAATGTCGCCTCCATGTGTGCTCTAATGTGCTCTTGGCAACCAGATTAAATTTCTGATTCCACTCAAACAGCATCTCGGCATAACGATCGAATTTATTGATCGCTTCACGTGAAACGCCAAGAGTTTGCAGGAATTCTTCGCGTTCAGCGTTTTTTTCAGGCACTGATTTTTTCCTGAACTTCAGGCTTGCGTTTTACATAGCGCAAAAGAGCAATTATAGCTGCCGGCGTCATGCCTGGAATTCGCGCTGCAGCACCTAAGGTCTCAGGTTTCGTTTGGCTAAGTTTCTGTCTTATCTCTGTCGATAAACTGCCTATTGCAGTCACATCCAAATCAAGTGGCAAAAGAAGGTCCTCATCCTTTCGGAAGGCTCTAATATCCGCTTCTTGGCGTTCAGTGTAACCTGAGTACTTTCCTTCAATTTCGAGTTGCTCGATAATGGCAGGAGCAAAGCAACTGAGCTCTGGCCAAATCGCGCTTAGCCTATCAACATTGATGTCAGGGTAAGACAAAAGCTCTAAAGCCGAACGCCTCGTGCCGTCTTGGTTGATTTTTAGACCCCACTGAGCCAACTGGTTGGGCGTCGCCTGCAAACGATGAGCAAGCTCTCTTGCCTCATTTAAGGCTGTCATTTTGGCCCTGAATGCCGTTTCACGCGTAGAGCCAACGCAACCAATCGCTAGTCCCAAATCCGTCAATCTCTGATCAGCATTGTCGGCACGAAGCGTAAGGCGATACTCAGCGCGCGAGGTAAACATGCGATAGGGCTCGCTTGTCCCGCGCGTCACAAGATCATCGATCATAACGCCGATGTAAGCCTTTGAGCGATCAAGGGAAAACGGCGCTTCACGTGAAACGGCTAGCGCTGCATTCAAGCCTGCCATTAACCCCTGAGCCGCAGCCTCTTCGTAGCCCGTGGTTCCGTTGATCTGGCCAGCAAAAAAAAGCCTTGAAATTCTTTTTGTTTCAAGAGTTTGCTTTAGTTCTCTCGGGTCACAATAGTCATATTCTATGGCATAACCGGGGCGGATCATTTCTGCCAATTCCAGGCCAATTATGCTGTGGACCAATTCAAGTTGTACATCACGCGGGAGGGACGTAGAAATGCCATTTGGATAAATGGTTGTGTCATCCAGACCTTCCGGCTCAAGGAATATCTGGTGGCGGTCCTTACCGGCAAAACGCACGACCTTATCCTCGATAGAAGGACAGTAGCGTGGCCCAATACCTTCGATTTGGCCAGAATAGATGGGCGCACGATGTAGATTTTTTCTAATGATTTCATGGGTTTTAGCTGTTGTGTGCGTTATGCCGCACTTAACCTGTGGCGTTGTTATATCGGCCGTAAGCGATGAAAAAGGCACAGGCGGGATATCCCCTGCTTGCATCTCAAGCTGTGACCAGTTGATTGTCCTACCGTCAAGACGAGGTGGTGTGCCTGTTTTAAGCCTGCCTAGTAGAAACCCAAACCTTTTCAATGTCTTAGAAAGAGAAGTTGATGGTTTTTCGTTCACGCGCCCGGCGGGTATTTTCTCCCCACCGATATGGATAAGACCATTCAAAAAAGTACCTGTCGTAATGATAACAGCACCCGCTCGAATTTCCCTACCCTCGGCCGTAATAATGCCTGCCGCCCTATTATCCTGATCAAGGATGAGATCCTCAACCGATAGAGCGCAAATGGTCAAATTTGGCTGCTCGAAGAGCGTTTTTTGCATGGCCTCGCGATAAAGTTTGCGATCAGCCTGGGCCCTTGGACCGCGTACGGCTGGGCCTTTGCTACGATTTAGAACACGAAACTGTATGCCCGCTTTGTCGGCAACACGACCCATAATGCCATCCAGAGCATCAATTTCCCTCACCAAATGGCCTTTTCCAAGGCCGCCTATGGCTGGATTGCAGGACATTTCGCCTATTGTCTCGATTTTATGCGTAGCCAGAAGGGTATTTGCCCCCAGGCGCGCAGAGGCAGCGGCAGCCTCGCAACCAGCGTGCCCAGCCCCTACGACGATCACGTCATAATTTAACGGCTCATTCTTCATGGCTAGAAACATAATAAAATCAAACCACTAAAGCAAAATCTTTCGTCTTTTAGTGGCCATATTTCTGTCTTAACGATATCGTTAATAATTTGTATTAACCTTTGTAACTGTAGGGATAGACGTTTTGAGTGTAGGGGTGAGCCCAGGAAATATAGGGGTTTAGAGCAAAAATTCATGGAATAGGGATGGTCTCGAAGGGATGAGGCCATGGAGCCGATGGGTAGAGAGATACATATCGAGGAACTCCGCCAGCACCTTAGCCAGGCTAAAGACCGCTTGTCACACGAAAAAAGTGAAATACTCAACCTTCATCCGCTACCTGACACATTCAACCGCGAAGAATATGCTTTCGCCTATGTGCGTGCCGAACGGCTTGGCATGCGCGCCATCAATCGACGGCTGGCCGAGATCGACTGGCTGCCAATGCAGCTCGACGCAAAGTCCGAAGTTATGTCAGAAAATCGCTCGTCAATGAAACGCTGGCTGACCTCTGCTTTCACACGCAAACCGGATTCCGACGAATTTGGCAACGACTTTATGCACTCTCTGGCACGTTGCGGTTTAGCCCTTGGCTGGGAGCACCCTGGTTTCATCAAATTATCGGCGCGCATTGCCAATCTGTTTCGCGACTTATCTTGTCTCATTGGAACGATTTATTATTGCACTTGGCTTGCCGAGAATAATGTCGAGAGTATCCGTCTCAGCAGTCCCGAAGACATCAACAAAACCGCCGAAGAAATATCGGTCATGATGCAGTCGCCCGAAGTCTATAAGTTTATGCGCGCAACAGAACAGGATGATACAAAAGCATCAAAGCGCAAAAAAAGCGGCGGTGAAAAAGAAACGCATGTAAAGAAACGTCCTGTTTTACGTGTGATTGAGAACAAAGAGTATTTCGACAGTTTTTCGCCAGAGCCAGCACCGGTCATGTGACGCCCCTCTACCTTCGACAATAAAACAAAATGAAACGGAGTGATTGGCGCATCGCCGCTAGGTGTTGTTTAGCCGGGTGTGGGCTTTGGATTTAACTCATAGCTTAAGCTTATCGCCATGGGCTCACCCGGTTTTATGGGAAGCTGCCTTCGCTTGGCCAAATTTATTATTAGGCCCTAGCAGGGGTATTTATTTTCCAATACAAAAATCCCTAAAAATTATATCGAGTAAATCCTCAACATCTATATGGCCCGTGATGTGGCCAAGCGCCCGTGAAGCTAAGCGTATGTCCTCTACGCAAAGTTCCGGCGCTGCGGCCACCAGCGCGCGATTAAGATGGCCTACGCATTCCTCAAGTGCCGCGCGATGACGCAAACGCGTTAGCGGTGGTTGCCCTGTATTGGCAAAGCGTAAGTCGATTTCCTGAACGAGCCGATCAAGGAGAGCCTCAATGCCTTCCCCGGTTTTGGTGGCTATAAAAAGATCAGCACCTAGTCGCACCGAATTTCCATTACTCTCGGATATCAAGTCTGCCTTGTTCACGATAACCAAGGCATTATCATCCATGAGTTTGCGCGTTGCTTCATCAAGCTTTGGCCAATGCTCGCCATCAAATACCAGTAGTTTAAAATCGGCGTGGCCGGCGCGCGCCAACGCACGCCGCACCCCTTCACTTTCAATTTTATCGACGCTCTCGCGTAAACCTGCTGTATCGACAAGCGTAATCGGGTAGCCGCCCAAATCGAGGTGCACTTCAATGACATCACGCGTCGTGCCCGCAACCTCGGATACGATCGCCGCCTCCCGCTTCGCCAACGTATTTAGCAGGCTCGACTTGCCCACATTGGGGGGGCCAAGAATGGTGATCGTAAACCCTTCACGCAATCGTTCGCCCCGATGGCGATCATCGAGATAATGCTTGATTTCCAGACTAAGTCCACGCACATCGGCAAGGCGATCACGCGCTATGTCTTTGGGTAGTTCTTCGTCACTGAAATCAATTTCAGCCTCAAGATGGGCAAGCGCTTTAGTCAAGTGTGCCCGCCAGGTTTCATAAAGTTTTCCTAAGTCTCCCTCGAGCTGCCGCATGGCCTGACGGCGCTGAGCCTCACATTCAGCGTTAACCAAGTCGGCTACGGCCTCGGCTTCAGTAAGGTCCATTTTGCCGTTTTCGAAAGCACGGCGTGTGAAAGCGCCTGGTTCGGCGAGTTGAAAGTTAAGTTGGTACAAAGATTCTGTAAGCGCGTTGATAACTGCGCGGCCGCCATGAACATGAAACTCCACAACGTCCTCACCAGTATAGCTTTGCGGTGCTGGGAAAAAAATCACCAGCGCGCAATCAATGAGCACGGATGTCTGCACATGATGGATTTTGCGCAAAACCGCCTCGCGCGGCTTGGGTAAAATCTTTGGCCGACAGAGTTTGCCGATGGCCTGGGTTGCCGCTGGGCCCGATAAGCGCAAAACCGCGATACCAGAACGGCCCGGGGCAGAAGCAAGCGCAAAAATAGTGGATTGGGGCATGTTCATAGAAGTTTGCGGCTTAATAATGTGTTTATCATTTTTTTCGCAGCAAGCGATCAGCCGTGATTCCGAAGGTCGGGTTCAAGCCTTGCGTGATGGTAGCCTAAGTCGCTCAACGCGATCACCCTTAACAAGATGGGTAGCGATAATTTCATCGACATCGCTTTCATTCTTAGGTGCGTACCACACGCCCTCTGGATAGACCACAAAACAAGGCCCAAGTTCGCAGCGGTCCAAGCATCCGGCATTGTTGATACGAACATCTGGCAAGCCAAGCTCTTTGCAGCGTGATTTCATATAGTCTCGCAGCCGCTCGGCGCCTTTCTCGGCACAACAGCCACGTTTGTGGCCCGGTGGGCGCTGATTAGTGCAGCAAAATACATGCGCGCGGTAATAAAGCTCGATATCGGATTTCATTTAACTTTACGATCGCCCATCGTTGTCATACTGGCAGCGGCACCTGACATCACCTGTTGCATTTGCGACCAGAACATCTTTTGCATTTGCTCGGCACCCTGCATGCTGGCGGGAAGCCAGTTTTTGATCAATGCCTCGGGATCCATCGCCTGCATATTTGAGCGCAAGCGCTGCTCAAAGTCTTTCATGAGTGCTTCTTGCATGGGCTGTACGTCAGGCAAGCCCAGAAAAGCTCGCGCTTCCTCCGGCGAACATTCGACATTAAAGGTAACTTTCATGGCCGTGCTCCTGCCTGGTTGGTCTTAATTTAGTTTATCGCTTTCTCCATCAATCACAAAGCGATTTGGCAAAGTGGCTAAAGATGCCTTGTGAGGACAATCCCGCCCTTGTAACCTCGTGCCTCATGGCCACTACATTTTCCAGAATTGTTGTATCTAAGAATACGGTCACGGCCGTCATTGCGGCTTTGGTGGCGCTGCAGTTTTTTTTCGTGGCCGCCTACGTTCTCAACGAACATACAATCTATTTCTGGGACCATAATATGTACCTGGCACTCGCAAGTGCCGGGTCTGATGCTTTTGCGAACGGATTTGGTAACGGCTGGGACCGCTTCTATGCCAGCCTCGGCGGCGATTACAATTTGATCTTTGCCATACCATCCTTTGTAAGCTTTTCTTTGTTCAGCCCATCGCGTTTAGTTTTTATACTGACTAATTTTACTGTTTATTTTTTAGTTTATGAAATCGCCATAGCCTCCGTTTTGCATCGCGCCTTAAAGATTAAGTGGAGCCTCAGTCTCATCATAGCGCTGGCAGCTTGTTCTCTTGTTCCGCCCCTCTGGGTACCGCTGTTTGAAGGTTACCCAGATGTAGGGGCTGCCGCCTGCGTTGTCTTTGCGCTCGGGTTGTTTTTTCCACTTGATCGACAACTTAAATTCCGTCGAGCGCTCGGCATAGGCCTACTGCTTGGTTTGGCTGTATTGCTGCGTCGTCATTACGTTTATTCGGCGATCGCCCTCTTAATTGTAGCGGCAAGCACTTACTCACTTAGCCTTTGGAGGGGATCGTCAAAAAAAGATCGCCTGGGAGCGCTCGGCAGAGTTGTTTTGTTATTCGTCTTAAGCGGAACAGCTATGACGGCTGTCATAGCTCTTGTGGCTCCAAGGTTTTTATGGCGGGCAATGACGACAAACTATAATGCGCTGTATTTATCCTATAAAAAGCCGCCATTGGAGTTTTTACAGTTTTCCATAAGCGCCTTTGGGATAGGTCTGTTGGCGGTTGCCGTAAGCGGACTATACTGGATGAAAAGAAAAGATGGTGCCGGCCATAGGTTAGCCCAATTCATTTCGGCCTGGACTGCGCTTTGGCTGGTTATCTGGTGCGCTGGTCCGGATCAAATGGGACATCACTATGTGCAACAAATGCTGCCGGTCATTGTTATCGTCGGCATCTGCGGCTGGATGGTCTATCTTGATAGACTGCGACAAAAACGGGCTTTGCTTTGGTGTGCCGCGCTGGGCTTAGGTTTAATCGCAAATAGCGCCTGGGCCTTGTGGTTTTCCCCTGAACTATTATGGGCCAACAATAACGGCCCGATACAACTTTATTCATCACCACGTCCGCCGCCACGTCGTACGGACTATGATGAATTAGTGCGGATGGCTACATATCTACAAAATGCTACAAGCGCAGATGACCGTTTGTTTGTAATCGGCTCTTCGTTCGTATTCAACGCCGACATTCTGCACAGCCTTTATAATAATATTCTCGGTGCCCCCGGCATGGCAGCACGTTTTGTCGTAACGCCCGAGATCGACCACGAGCAAGCGGCGCCGCTTGATAGTTTTTCTACTGCCAATGTCTATATTGTAGCCGAGCCCGCGCAATACCACCTCGACCCCGCCGGTCAGAAGGTTGTCACAGCCGCCGTAAACCAATTTCCACCGCCTCTTGAACGCTCAGGTTTGTTTCATGAAGATGATGAGAAATTCGAGTTGATGCAAAATGTCATGGTACATGTTTGGCGACGCGATGACTGGCGGCCCGCTATGTTGCATGATACGTTACAACAAATTCGCCGCGACGGCCCCGAAGATGTTGTGCATCAGCAGGATTGGGTTGCTCTTACGCAACCTTGGAGCGTACAGATCTCCACAACCGGTCAGAACTCTACATCGGCCCTTGGTCTCTTCAGCCATGCGCGGCCACAACTAAGCCTGTTCTTCGACTACCCGCTTGAGGGTGGTGAATATCGACTTACGTTTGTTGCGGCCACGGATGGCCGTTGTACCAACCCGCTTTTTCATATCGATGCCATGAACGGTCGCGGTAAAGCCGTATCATCAAGAGACCTTGTCCCTGAAGAGGGTTCCGGTCGTGTTTCACAGAACGTCTCGCTACCTGCGACAAGCGAAGACAAATATTTCCTGCAGCTTGACCTACACGTAGACGCTGCAGCAATATGTAACGCTTTAATTCAGGAATTACGTGTAACGCGCCTCTAAACAGTTTTGTTTGCCAAGCTGGCAAGATGCGCCTATTTTTTACGCTACCCAGCTCGTCTTTCGTGAGGTGCCTTATGCCCGACGTTAAAATCAAGTCATTGCATCAAGAAGAGTTCGGCGCCTACCTAGCCATACCCAAAAACAATCGCGGCCCCGGGATTGTTGTTATTCAAGAAATTTTCGGCGTTAATGCTGCCATGCGTACGATCTGTGATGATCTCGCTGCCAAAGGCTACATGGCAATTTGTCCTGATCTTTTCTGGCGGCAACAACCCGACATTCAGCTGACTGACAAAACACCGGCTGAGTGGGACCGTGCGTTCGAACTCTACAAGGGTTTTGATGTTGAGGCTGGCGTACGCGACTTGCTGGCGACTTTAGCTTATGCACGTAAAATGCCCGGCTGCTCCGGTAAGGTTGGTTGTGTCGGTTATTGTCTTGGCGGAAAGCTAGCCTATCTTATCGCCGCACGCAGCGATATTGATTGCTCGGTTAGTTATTATGGCGTTGGGCTTGATGAGATGCTTGATGAGGTGCACGATATCCGCATGCCGTTATTGTTGCATATCGCCGAGCTTGATAAGTTTGTTGGCCCACCTGTTAGACAGAAGATACTTAATGCCGTAGCCAAAAATCCTGTAATTACCGCCTATGTCTATAACGGCGTCGATCATGCCTTCGCCCGACCCCAAGGACAGAAGTACGATAAACAAGCTGCTGACTTGGCCAATCAGCGCACAGACGCATTCCTAGCTAAAAATTTGCAAAGCTAAATTTCAATGCCCAGCATATTCACCTTGCTCAACGGGTGGCGCCGTCATACTTAATACGAAAAATGACACAGATCTTCGATATTCCCCGAATTTATAGCCCTACCGCTTGGGCGGCTGCAAAAGTTCCTGCCCGCAAGATGACCACCGCACATTTTGCGATAGGTGTCGCCATAAGCGCCCTACGCGCGCCGGGTGTTACCTGTAGATATGACGAGCGTGCCCACGGTAACATAGTCAACCAGATCCTAGGCGTCTTTGGGTTAGATCGACGCTCTGATCAAGCTGACAGATATCATTGGCAGCTGTCCATCATGGCCGAAGGCGATACCGGGGCGGGCGCGAGAGAAATGGTGGGTATTGATTTGAAGGCCCTAGAATTGGCCCGTGATGCCTTACTCAAGAATAATACATCGCGCTGGAAAATGCGAGCATCCCTGGCAGGGTTCGTCGTTATCAAAGCCGTTGATGTCGCCAAAATAACGCTAACTCATGTTGTTGATTACCTTACCTGGTATATGTTGGGCAGCGTTGAAAACCTCGCTAAGCGACAAAGCCTTACCTCACGCGCCATCAATTCATGCTTTGGTTGGGGTTATAAACAAATATCGAAACAAATATTTTCTCGTTTACATCGCACGGCAAATCAACCTGTTGCGGATGCTCTCATGGCGGTTGCCAGAGAGAGTGATTTTGGCGAAGGGTACTTTGAGGCAGAAAGGCCTAAATTTGCACGCTCTGGCCCAACACAAGCACGCGATATCTTGGTCTCTGAACCAGGCGAAGAGCGCACCAGGCACACTGAACTCACACCCTTACAATTGATGACCGCCCTCGAACGCCGCCTTGAGATGGTGCCGGTTAGCAACTCTTCAACTGTGGCCAACTTTGTCTTGGAAGCACGCCCATTAAATCCCTGCACGCGTACGGATATGAGTGCGCATCATGCTACCAAAGCAAGGTGCATGGCCTCTTCTGTTGGGCCACCGGTGCGCCATGTCTACCCAGAGGGATTTGACGCTTTTGAGGGATTGGTGGTTCGCTTGCATGCATCTCTCATGCCTATGCCCTAAACTCTTTAAGTAAAAATGGGGCATGAAATTATTTTAACCATAACTGAGCCTTTGGGGACGATCTTGTTTTGTCCTATGACATCCGCATGGCCCTTTTCAGAACAGCTCTTGCAACCAGCGCTCTTCCCGCGCCGCCATCTTATCGTCGACGGCTCAGTGAAGAGGAGTGGATTAACACGTCTCAGCCCTGGGGCAATATAAAGTCCAGAGTTCTCGCTTGGGTGATGGCCGCAGGAGCTTTTAAGCGGATCCCTCTTTCGTGCCAGCAGCAAGAACTGCCCCAGGAAGAAGTCATCGCCCCCATCGTGGAAAGCTTTGGCATATCTTATGGCGCACTCGCCGGGAAAGTTCGCTGGACCCTCACCATCGAGAGTGGACGCGCTGATGAAGAGTATGACTTCGGTTCCAACGTCCATGATCAGGACTTGCTTAGTCAACAATACTACGAGAGCTTGTTAAGAGATCCCGATGTTAATAAAAAACTGCGCCGTACCAGTTTCAGATTACGCGCTTGTAAGGTTGGATTTGGCGCTGGTTTAGGTTTCTCCATAGTACTTCCTCCAATCTGCATGGCAACTATGTATAGTCTCCAGCCTTCGTCGATCTTGGCGAATGCGGCGACCTCTGCGACTGTTGCCGCTTTGTGTATTGGCGCTGGTCTCTTCTCAGACCAGCGTCTGCGGAGATGGACTGCCGAACGTGATATGTCCAAGCTCTGGGAATTAGGTCGCAAACCCCTGGTCAAGAGCTGGCTAAGTATGACTAACAGCCATCCATTTAAACCTATCGGCCTTTCTGTTGGCGGCCCAGAACCCCTTGAGATGGAAGGTAGGGACATAATTGAAGCCACAGCGCCCTACGCTGAAAAGACCATTAAAATCTGTTTGGATAATAATGTCGGATTTACACTTACGGCCAAGCCAGGACATCCAAGCCACGCCAACAGTTGTGCCCGCTTGCGTGTAGAGCCTGCTTTAGATAATGGCTAGAAGTCTGCTTGAAGTATCTTCATTGATACGTTTATGATTAGTCGCAGGTTTAATCTATCGATAGCCGAGCGACAAAGTCGATGCCTCACGCAATTCGCATTCATGCCCATGGCGGACCAGAGGTTCTGAGATGGGAAGATCTGCCGCTTGGCGAACCAGGCCCCAATGAGGTTCGCATCAAACAAGAAGCCGTGGGGCTTAATTTCATCGACATTTATCACCGCACCGGTCTCTACAAAGTTGAACTGCCGACAGCACTTGGACTTGAGGGGGCCGGCATTATTGATGCGGTTGGCACAGACGTAACGGATTTTAAAATCGGCGACCGCATAGCCTACGCCTCTGGACCGATAGGATCTTATGCCGAAATAAGGCTGATGCCGGCTGACAAAATCGTTGCCCTGCCCGCACATTGTTCGACAAAAATAGCCGCTGCCATTTTGCTCCAAGGAATGACAGCGCATTATCTCATCCACGATACATTTCGTGTGCGCCCCGGCCATTTCATATTGCTCCATGCTGCGGCTGGTGGTGTTGGTCAAATCTTGACGCAGTGGGCAAAAAGCAAAGACGCTATCGTGATTGGTTCTGTTGGTAGCGACGACAAGGCTAAAGTCGCGAAACAACACGGCGCGGACTACACGATCGTCTATACAAAGGAAAACTTTACCGATCGTGTCAAAGAGATTACTGGCGGTAAGGGTGTCGATGTCGTCTATGATTCCGTCGGAAAAAGCACCTTTATGGGCAGTCTCGATTGCCTCAAACTGCGCGGTACGATGGTAAGTTTTGGCCAAGCCTCAGGGCCTATTCCGCCTTTTGACATTAGCATTTTAGCACAAAAAGGCAGTCTCTATCTCACCCGACCTTCACTCCTACATTACACGGCAACCAAAGAAGAATTGCGCGCGCGTGCCAAAGATCTCTTTAGTGCACTCGAAAGTGGCATAATTAACCCCAGTATCGGACAAACATTTCCTCTCAAAAATGCAGCTCTCGCCCATCAAGCCCTCGAGGCACGACAAACTACGGGCTCCGTTGTTTTG
>Ga0206811_1022_pt1 | contig 55473 bp, 39 predicted proteins | sample Alteio_BWOrgCont_53_FD_152886 | JGI IMG/M metagenome (GOLD analysis project Ga0206811, IMG submission 152886) | Enriched cells from forest soil in Barre Woods Harvard Forest LTER site, Petersham, Massachusetts, United States -... | ecosystem: Environmental > Terrestrial > Soil > Temperate forest >... | reverse complement strand
ACGCAGGCACATTACGTGTGCCTGCGTTTTCGCATTCCCTCCATTGCAAAGTACTATTCACGCGATCGTTACTCTTTCGTGAGTCGCAGAAAAATAATATTGCGATTCTCTTCCGTCACCAGTGTCAGGTCGCGGATTTGCGATTCCTCGATTTCCATCGTGAGGTCGACCATGTCCTGACGCGTTCGATAAATCAGGTTCCAGTCCATATAGGCTTCCATGAATCCGATGTCGCGAATTTCCGGCATGAAGTTGGCGACGACAAGTTGTCCGCCCGGGTTGAGCATCTCGAATAACGTGGTCACCAGGCGGCGGCCGCTGTTGACGTTCAGATAATCGAACAGGCCCGTGGAATAGACCAGGTCGAATTTGCCAACCTGCAGGCGATTTGTGATCAAGTGACTGAATGGTGCCGGAACCGTCTCGACGCCATAACGGCCGTAGGCCCGATCGACTTCTTTCAGGCTGACGGGATCGGCATCCAGTGCGACAAATCGTCCGATTCGCCGGCGTCGCACCGCGCTCGCCAGATTGGCTTCACGCAGATGTCCGGCAGCAATCGCGAGGATATGACGGCCCGGTCGTTCGCTTGTCGTATTGTCGATCAAATCGGCGATAAAACCACGGCGAGCGCGAACACCTTCGGCAGCGGGGGCCTCGGTCGTATAACGGTAGATGTCCAGTCCGAGGGGCGTCGCCGCAGGTTCCGGCCAGCATTCTTCGGGGCCATAAATCAGATCGAGCAGTTCTGCATCGCCGGCGTAGCCTCGCGGCTTGGCAAAGGCGCGACCGGTGAATGGATCTTCGTGAATCGTTGCCATCAATCCGTGGGCGCGGCACATCTTGACGCACAACTGCCATTCTTCCGGCGTGCAGGCCGATTTTTTCTGATCGAGTCCGCCAAACAATCCATCGAGCGCCTGGCCCACCTGGACGCGATCGCGGCTGGAATTGAGAAGCAGGTCATGAGTCCGATCGAGCATGCCGAGCAATTCGGCCTCTCGTTCAGTCCAGGTCTGATGAGAACTCAAGATGGATTCGGCAAGTGCTCGTCGGCGCAGAGGCTTGAGAACGGTGTTTGAAGACATGAATTGCCGGAGGGGGTGACCTCCGCTCCTGAAGGGGGGGGACTTTTGATCTTCCGTCGACTGATGATTTGTGCCGTTCGCTGTCCGACCGCGGAAATCGATCACTGTCGACAACCAGGGAGAATATGCAGGATGGCCGGCCCGTTGGCATGATGGAATGCGCGCGCCACCCCTGCGTTTTTCTCAACTCGCGCTCACCCCGTAAACTGGAGAATGCGATCCGAATAATCGAGAACGACGCTTGCCAACGGCCTTTGGGATTGGGCGAAGTGAGGGTGGCGCGATCACCGTGACATTGTCGCTGAACGCGGCATTACAGATCGTTAAACCGAAACGCAGTGAAACGGCCTTACGACTGGAAAAGGCGTTACGCGTTGCAGCGGGATCGTTCCCCGGTCCTGGAATGGGACTGGCGGGTGTTCATACACAAAGCCGTATTGAATTGCGGATACTATGCTTGCTTCATTTGGTCGATTCCCCTGGACTTTCTTCCACGTACCGACTGGAATGCGAGGCATTCACGCGAGGTCGGATAAGAAAACCGCTTACCCCTCGACGAGCATCAAATGCGGTCACTGGCCGACGACACTCCTGGATATGACGAAGTACGGGGTACCGCGCTTGAGGCACGTGTCCGGGCAGGTTTTGGTCATCGGTTCATCGAAGTTCGCGCATTGCCCAGCAAGTCGAGGTTCGAGACGGTGCTGGCGGTTGAATGGCAAACTGGCAAGAGCACAGTGATCAAATCGGTTTCGCTGGAGATGCTGAATGCCGGGGCCCGACTGCGCCTGGAACATGAACAGTCGGCATTCCAGAACGTCGCTGCCGATTGGCTCGAACCATTGCGGGAAATCGACCGGGATCGTGAATCCTGGTATTGCATCCGGGGTTTTGTTCCGGGACGGACACTGGAGGCCCGGTTGCGCGACGGCGCGCTGAGTGTTGCCGAGACGCTCGCTGTCGGTCGTTGTCTCTTGACCGCGCTTCAAAACCTGCACGGGCACCGCACCCTGCACGGTAACATCAAGCCCGCAAACCTGATCGTCAATATCGGAAAGATCGTCGATCGGGCGACCCTGGTGGACGGTGGACTATGGGACGGGGGACAGTTCGATCAGGCCGCGACCGGACAAACACTCGAAGCGACACTGTATTTGTCGCCCGAGCAGGCCGGACTGATTGATTGCGATCTGGGCCAGCCTTCCGATCTTTACGCGGTGGGACTGATTCTTTTCGAATGTCTTGCCGGACGGCCTCCGTTCCAGGAGGACAGCGCCGGATTGATACTGCTGCAGCACATCACCGCGAAAGTTCCCCGGTTGCGCGGTCTGAATCCGGACTTGCCTCGCGCAATCGATGATCTGATTCAGCATCTGTTGCGAAAAGATCCGCGAGATCGCTACCAGTCGGCTCAAGCCGCGCTCGCCGATCTCGAACTGATTGCCGCCGCGCTGGACTCGGGAGACCGCGACCCGTCTCTGGTGATTGGTTTATCTGACCGACGCCGGACGCTGACCGCACCGGCCTTCGTTTCCCGTCGCCGCGAACTGGATGAGTTGCGTACGCATCTTGAGCGTGCACGAGCCGGACAAGCGGCGCTGGTATTGCTCGATGGAAAATCGGGACAGGGCAAAACACGGCTGCTGGCAGAACTCGCCCAACGCGGTGTTGAGGACGGGTTCCGCGTATTTCGCGGTCAGGCACAGAATCAAGTCGGGCAAAAGCCGCTTCAACTTCTCGGAGGAATTGTTCAGGAACTTCTCGCGGCATCGAGAGGCGAACCCGAGTTTATCGAAGCCATCCGCAAACGGCTGGGACATCAGTGGGATGCCGTCGCGGGCGCGTTGCCGGAGCTGGATTCCCTGCTCGGTCGTGTCGCGTCGCCGCAGCTCGTTCCAGAGGCGTTCGGCGAAGCCCGAAGCATCGAAGCCCTGACCAGTTTCCTGGATATACTCGGTTCGGAAGAATCACCTGCACTGATCATTCTCGACGATTGCCAGTGGGCAGACGAAATGATGGTTCGGCTGATCGCTCGCTGGAATGCGCGATTGCAGACAGATGTCGAATCCAGAAACCACATCCTGCTGGTCGTGGGCATACGTTCCGACGACATCGCGCCCGATGATCGGCTGTACAAGCTTCAGCCAGCGGCACATATCAAGCTTTCCGCATTTGATTCCCGGGAGATTCGTCAACTTGTTGAGTCCATGGCGGGCCCGCTTCCGCCGGAAGCTCTCGAAGTTGTGCTGCGACTCTCGGATGGCAGTCCGTTCATGGCGTCGGCCATGCTTTATGGACTCATTGAATCCGGAGCTTTGGTTGCGGAAGACGATGGCTGGCGCGTCGAACCGCTCGCCATTTCGGACCTCCAGTCTTCGAATTCGGCGGCATTGTTTCTTTTGCGACGCATCGAGTTGCTGCATCGCAACACAATTGAACTGCTGTCCATCGGAGCCCTGCTGGGAAAGGAATTTGAGCTCGGCATCGCCAGCGCTCTGACCACCCAGACTCCGTCGGAAGTCATCGTCGCGCTGGAAGAGTCGCGTCAACGTAATCTCGTCTGGCTGCGACCGTCAGGGTCACACGCGGTCTTTGTACACGATCGAATCCGCGAAGCGCTGCTGGCCCGTTTGTCCGCGGAACATCGTCGTGAACTGCATTCCCGGGCGGCGGCGCACCTGCAGATCCACGCACCGGATCGTGTGTTCGAACTGGCCTACCATTTCGATGCCGCAGAGACTCCGGTTTTTGCATTGGAATACGCACTCGCAGCGGCTGAGCAGGCGCGTGCGCAACATTCGCTGCAGGTGGCCGAACAACAATACCGGATTGCCAACCGCGGGGCCCAGGCGGCTGACAATTCGGTGAAGTACCGAATTGCGATCGGCCTGGGTGAGGTTCTGATGTTGCGTGGGCAATACGCCGACGCGGCACCGCTTTTTGAGCAGGCGGCCACTCTTGCGGAAGGATCATTGGCGCGCGCCCAGGCGACATGCAAACTTGGCGAGCTGGCATTCAAGCGAGGGGAAATGGAGTCCGCCACGCACGCATTTGAACAGGCATTGCGTCAACTCGGGCGATGGGTTCCGCGCAGTTCGTTCGTGCTGCTGCTGTTCTTTCTCTGGGAGGGATTGATTCAGGCACTGCACACGCTGTTGCCGCGTCTGTTTGTCGCACGCTCGCGGAACCTCCCTTCGGAACCGGAACTTCTCGGGTTCCGGATCTTCAGTCGCCTGGCGCACGGCTACTGGTTCACGCGGAGCAAGACTCATGTTTTATGGACGCATTTACGAGGGATGAACCTGGCCGAATACTACGCACCAACGCTCGAACTGGCCCAGTCGTATTCGGAACATGCTCCCGCCATGAGCCTGGTACCGTGGTACGGCCGTGGCGAGTCCTACGCCCGAAAGTCTCTGTCGATTCGGACAGAACTCGGAGATGTCTGGGGGCAGGGGCAATCGCTGCATTATCTCGGCGTCGTGCTCTACAGCGGTTCGCGATTTCGCGAATGCGTGGAACGATGCCGTGAAGCCGTTCGCTTGCTTGAGCGTACCGGCGACTTCTGGGAAGTGCATATCGCCCGCTACCAGATCGCGGCCGCGCAGTACCGCCTCGGAGATTTGCAAAGTGCTGTCGAGCAGGCCCGGCGAATTCACGAATCGGGTCTGGAACTCGGCGATCATCAGGCCTCGGGAATCAGTCTCGATGTCTGGGCCCGCGCCACACCCGGCGCGGTTCCGCTCGAAGCACTGCAGGCGGAACTGGACCGCCAGCGGCCCGACGCCCAGGGAACCGCACAAGTCTTGCTTGCCGAAGGTGTGCGTTTGATGGGAGCGGACGATCATGCGAGTGCGGCCGCGGCTTTTGAGCGAGCCCTGGCCACGGCGAGACAAGCCGGGGTCATGAATGCTTACGTCGCCCCGAACCTGTCCTGGCTGGCCAGTTCGCTTCGATCCGGGGCGCAACACGATTTGAGTCATACTCCATGGAATCGTCGCCGGTTGTTGCGTCGAGCGATGGGCGTTGCGTGCCGCGCCGTCTGGCTGGGTCTGCGTTTCCGCAACGACCTGCCCCATGCCCTGCGCGAGGCCGCACTCGTTCTCGCCCTGAGCGGACGAATCTGGCCGGTCCGCAGGCTGCTCGACTATAGTCTGTCTGTCGCGAACCGGCAGGAAGCAGCCTATGAGTTTGCCCAGACGCTGAATGTCCGCGGCCGGCTGGGAAAAGAGCTGGGATGGACGGAGGCCGTTAGCGAGATCGAACGTGCCGCGGCGCTACTTCGCAATTTCAGGCTCGCGGCAGAGAGCGCCAACCCCGCTGGCGACAACGCGCAACCAGCCACATTTTCGCTGGTCGACCGGTTTGACGTCGTCCTGCACGCCGGTCGCAAGATCGCTTCGGCGCTGTCGCCCGACGCAGTGTTTTCAGAGGTCTGCGCGGCAGCCCGGCGGATGTTGCGCGGCGAACACTGCGAAGTCGTCTCGATTCCACCGGGAAGTTCGTTACCGCCAGAAAGAGCGGCCGAGACGGTCGACCAGTCTTTCAGTCCGATCCTGATCAATCGGGCGATTGAAGTCGGGCGCGCAGTGACTCAAATGGAAGACGCCGCTCCTCGCCGAGGATCGAACAACAGCGCAGCGGGGGCGAGTTCTTCGCTGTGCGCGCCGATTTTCGTGCGCGGAATCGCTGTCGCCTGTCTTTGTGTCACTCACGCAAACGTTCGCGGCTTGTTCGGTGCCGACGAAGAAAGGCTGGCGGATTTCATCACGGCCATCGCCGGAGCGGCACTGGAAAACGCGGATGGATTCTTTCAGCTTCAACAACTCAACAGCACACTCGAACAACGGGTCGCCGAACGAACCGCGGCCGCCGAGAATCGAGCTCAGGAACTGATCGTTTCCAATATCGAACTCGAACGCATCGCCATCGAGCTTCGAAGCACCGAAGAACAGCTTCGTGAGGCCAAAGTGGCGGCGGAAAACGCGAGTCTCGCGAAGAGTCAGTTCCTGGCGACGATGAGTCACGAGATCCGGACGCCCATGAACGGCATCATCGGCATGACCAATCTCGCCCTGATGTCGCGCCTGACGTCGCAGCAAAGCAGTTACCTGACCGTCGTGAAGCAGTCGGCCGACTCGCTGCTCCGCCTGCTCAACGACATCCTCGATTTCTCCAAGATCGAAGCGGGACGTCTGGAACTGGAGACGATTCCGTTCAATCTTCACGAGACCGTAGGGGACGCCGTCCGCATCCTGTCTGTTCGAAGTTCGCAAATCGGCCTGGAACTCTATTATCAGATTGCTCCCGACGTGCCTCTGATCGTCAGCGGTGACGCGGGACGACTGCGGCAGATCATTGTGAACCTGATTGGAAACGCAATCAAATTTACTTCTGAAGGCGAAGTCTTTATCGACGTTCGCACCGAAGCGCGGGACGATTCCGCAATCGTGATTCATTTTGCCATCCGCGACACGGGAATCGGGATCTCTCCCGAACAGCAAAAACGGATTTTCGAATCGTTCAGCCAGGCTGACAATTCCATCACACGCCGCTTTGGCGGGACCGGTCTTGGTTTGTCCATCTCGTCCGAACTCGTGCAACTGATGGACGGGTCCATCCGGGTTGAGAGCGAAATGGGACAGGGAAGCACATTCCACTTCACTGCCCGGTTTGAGCTTCCCGCCGATCAGGCTCCATCGACTTCGGGACTCCCGGTGCTTCCGTCAATTCCCGTCCTCGTGGTGGACGATCATTCAGGAAGCCGCCAGGTTCTGAACGACACACTTGAGCAATTGGGACTCAGGCCGCAGGCCGTGCCGAACGCCGAATCGGCTTATCTGATGATGCGCTACGCAGCGGCTTCAAAGGTCCCGTTCCAGTTGGCCGTGATTGATGCCACGATGCCAGGACAGGATGGATGGTCACTGGCGGAACAAATCCGCCGCGATCCCGAATTTGGCGATTGCCCGATAATCCTGCTGGTTCCCGCCGGTCACATCAAGGCGGACAACCGGGCCGAGGAATTGCTTTCCAGAACGTGGTATTTCACCAAGCCAGCCAAGATATCGGAACTGACGGACGCTATCCGCGAGGCTCTGTGTCTGCGATCCAATACCGAACGGGAACCGCTTGAAGACGCGATGTGCACACCGCAACCGATGCGGATCCTGCTGGTCGATGACGCTCCGGTCAACCGCGAGGTTGCGACGGGGCTGCTGGAAATGTTCGGCCACGACGTCGAGGTTGCAACGAACGGGCGCGAAGCGGTTACGATGCTCGAACATCACCATTTCGACGTCGTCCTGATGGACCTCGAAATGCCGGAGATGGACGGGCTGAGTGCAACAAGAGCGATTCGCAACCGGGAACGGATGGAGGCGATTCGAACTCCGATTATTGCCATGACGGCGCATGCGACGGCCGAAGTTCGCGACCAGTGTACCAGAGCCGGCATGGATGGGTATCTGACAAAGCCCATTCAACCGAAAGAACTGTTTCAAGCTCTTGAAGAAGTTCAAAGAAGTCAGAAGCCGGGTGCTGTTGCCGAAGATTGTTCGCCAGGCGTGTTGTGCCTGCGATGATTCCAGCACTCGATTCACCTGCAAACGGGGTCTGACCTCGTTTACAGGCAAAACCCGTTACACGGCCCGGCGCGCTTCGGGTTTTGTTGTCGCAGGCTTTGCAGCACGCGCTTGATCGGCCAGTCCCTCGGCGGAAATCAAATCCACCAGTTGTTGAGCCTTTCCGTCCATTTCGATGACCAGCGAATCGACTCGACCCGTGAAATACATGTACATGATCAGGGCGGGAATCGCGATCGCCAGCCCCGCCGCGGTCGTCAGCAGCGAGAGACCGATACCGCTCGCCAAAGCTTCCGACTTTCCCATCGCTGCTTTCTGGGCAATTCTGTTGAACGAGTCGATCATGCCGACCACCGTACCCAGCAGACCCAGCAGCGGTGCGACCGTTGCCGCACCGTTCAGAATGCGGATGTGCTTTCGAAGTTGACTGACCTGTCGTTCGCCGCCATCAATGATCGCCTGCTCGATTTCGACACTCGACTTGCCCCATTTTCGCAGCCCGTTCGCAAAGACCAGGGCAATGGGACTGCCGTTGTCCTCACACAGTTTGACCGCGACTTTGGGATCGAGATTTCCCTCTTCCATGTGCTCGAAAAAACGCTTCACGAAATGGCGCGGAATAACCCGGCCATATCTCAGCACCACCAGCCGCTCGATCGTGAACCAGACAACGACGATCGACGTCAGTGCGAGCGGAAATCGAAAGGCCCCCAGGGCGACCCAGACCTCGTATGGTTCGCTGGGAATTTTCCCCTCTTTGGGAGTCAGATCAACGACGGACGGTCTCAAGGGAACGCTGGACCCTGGATTCGAGTCTTGTGCGGCCGCACGAGTCCAGATCGCGCTTGTGGCGACGACCAGCATCAATACCAGCGAACCCAACGAGAATCCTCTCGACCAACCGCTCTGGCCGGTTCGGCGATCCTTAGTCCTGCGATTCATCGTTCCATCTCTTTTTGACCTGGAAGGGTGGTAAAAAACGCCCGCATCGGCCCTGCGAACCAGCATTCTACTCAATCAGGCCAAAAACCAAATGCCGAATGCCGGATGCACAATGCAATTCGCCGAAACGGCAAGCTCAAAAGCGAATAAATATGGTCATCGCACCGAAAGCAGTTACTCGCGATGCCTCAATGCCTCTGATAGAGTGGCGGATCAAAAAGCGGGATTTCCACGTTCGGGACGACACCACGATTTGCATCAAGGGAAGGCGTGAGGCATGACGAAGCGGAAAGTTGGCGTGTGGCTGATCGGAGCCTGGGGCGGTGTGGCGACCACGGTCGTTGTTGGCCTGGCGGCACTCCGCAAGGGACTGACTGACACCACGGGCCTTGTGACTGCGCTGCCTCCATTCGCCAGACTGGACATGATTCAATGGGATGAACTGGTCGTTGGCGGACACGAGATTCGCGACACCGGCTATTCCGCCGAAGCTCGGGTACTCGTCGAAAAGTCGCATGTCTTCAATGAAAAGACGCTCGCGGGAATTTCGCCCCAACTGGAAAAATTCGACGGCAATATCCGGCCAGGCACTCTGGTCAACGTCGGCACCACAATCGAATCTCTGGCCGGTCCGGCGGCTTTGAAACTGAAAGGCGAAACCGCTGCTCAAGCCGTGGCACGGCTGGCAAAGGACATCCAGGATTTCAAAACGAAAGAAAAACTCGACCGCGTGATTGTCGTGAATGTCTCGTCGACCGAACCGCCTCCTCCCGAAGAAGTCCTGGCGTGGAATTGGGCGGACGTTCAGAAATCACTTGCGGGGAAATCCCCTTCACTGCTTCCTGCCAGCACGCTCTACGCCATCGCCGCCATGCAGAGCGGCTGCCATTTCGTCAATTTTACTCCGTCGATCGGATCGGATTTGCCGGGTCTCGACGAATACGCGCGTCATCAACAGGTGTTACACGTCGGTCGCGACGGCAAAACGGGCGAAACGCTGATGAAGGCCGTTCTCGCCCCCATGTTTGCCGCTCGTAATTTGAAGGTCATGAGCTGGGTTGGCCACAACATCTTCGGCAATCTGGACGGCAAGGTGCTGGAGGATCCGGTCAATAAAGCGAACAAAGTCAAATCGAAGGATCATCTGCTGACCGAAATCCTGGGATATAAGCCGCAGACACTGGTTTCGATCGAATACATCGAATCGATGGGTGACTGGAAAACGGCCTGGGACCATATTCATTTCCAGGGATTTCTGGGCACGCCAATGGTGCTGCAATTCACCTGGCAAGGGTGCGACTCGTTGCTGGCAGCTCCGCTCGTGATTGATCTGATCCGACTGACGGAACGGGAAGCTCGTCGCGGTTCCTGTGGCGTGATGCCGCATCTCGCATCGTTCTTCAAGAGTCCCATGGGAACGAATGAACCCGCCTTCGCATATCAGTTTCAGCAATTGACCCAATGGGTTGATCGGGTTTCGAATGAAAATGACGAGGAATGAAGCCGACAAAACGAAATTCTTGTTTCGACACATGCCGGAGGATTGAACCCGGAATCAGATCGTGATACCGACTTCATTCCCGTCTGCGAACGGAACACGCTAAAAGTCGAGATCGACGATGCGGCCCATAATCAGTCGCACGGTCCGGTAATGTGGCTCCGTCCCTTCACCCCACGAAGCCTTGATTTCGTAAATGTGCGGAACCCCTGGCAGCAAGGGATCGGATTCCAGTCGCCAGACTTTACCGGTCCATTTGGTTTTCAATCCGACGGCCGTCACATCCACGTCCTCGGGAACGTGGACTTCGACGACGCCAAGTCGGGGATGCTTCGCATCTTCCAGCAAACGGGACCGGCGTTTGTAGGTTTGCCCCAGCGTCCCTGGCGGCGGAGCATAACCGAATCGATCGGCCACTACGTCCGGCGATCCAGGGTCACCGGACTCGGGATTAAGCGGCATCGCGATGGCATTGGGTGGCAATTGCTGCGCGGGCTGCGGAGCAGGTGACGTTGACGGAGACCGCGGAGGTGGATTTGTGCGGAGTTGGAACTGATCCTGCTCGCCGTAATGAAACCCCAGAGGTGCACGGTTCGCGGGAGCCAGATTGGGCTTTGTGCCGAGTGGCATCGGCACGGTTGTTACCGGCGGAGCGCCGGACGATTGCGATGGCAGATCGGGATCCTGGCCATTCGGTGTCGGGACAAGTGGAGTGGGTGACCAGTTTGGTGCAGGAGGTGGTGTGATCGGCACTGGTGTGGAATTCAGATCCAGTGGCGATTGGGCCAGGTTGGCGACCTTTCTTTTGGCCGGCCCGGCCGCACTGGCGGGCGACGGTTCGTTGAGGCTGATGGCCAACGACAATCCAGAGATGAGAATGAACCGGGAATCAAGGAGTTTCATCGTGCTGACCTCTGCCGGGTGAATTCGAATCGCGTAATACGCACGCCTCGTCCGGCCGAATCCATTTTTCAATGGAAATGGCAGGACCGGAGAATGCAACGGACGAGGCGTGCGAGTGACGTTGAGTTGACGCAACCGACGAATTCCAGCGAGGTTCCTGAAATTCAGGAATCCTCGAACTCGTCAGCTTTCGTTCGCGGAGACACCAAACTCTACCATCAGACGGCGGGTCGGGCGGAGGCCCCTGAAAGCTAACGGGATTTTGTGAACTCGACCTGGAGGGTCGAACCATCAATGACGCTCACGAAGTCTTTTCACGCGCCACAGCGATGGGTTTCGAATAGGGAAGTCGCTCGCGCGTTGTTACCGTCTTGTCCCCTCGCCCTGGCCTTGCAGGCAGACCGCCAGGGCATCAAGCGAGTGGGGCCCGCTGTGCGGACCGAATGCGGAAGACGGCAAGTATTTTTGAATGGTCCGCACAGCGGACCCTACGCTGACACTGCCCCTGCAGGCGGCCAGACCGCCAGGCATCGGGCGACACCCCGCGCGAATGCCTCTTCCGTCAAATGGCAGTTTGCTCTAGAACTTGCCGACACCCTCAGGAGAGCTTGCAGGTATGTCGGGGCCTCATTTTGATTACCAGATTCGTGAAAGCGCTCGTGCGAAGTACATGAGTCTTCGAGTCACTGTCGAACGAGGTCTCGAAGTCGTCGTTCCGCGCGGGTTCAATCGGACGCTGATCCCGACGTTTCTGCGCGAAAAGCATGCCTGGGTTCAATCGGCACTCGCCAAAGTCGAACAAGCTCGCGATCGTCGCACTGCGGAACCTGTGGAGGCATTACCGATCGAAATCGCTCTTCCATCGGTGGGGCGGAAATGGATCGTCGAATACGAGGCCAAGCGTTCTCGCAGGATTTCATTAACCGATGATGGCCGGGGACGATTGCGGATCTGTGGTCCTGTCGAAAATGTGGCCGCGTGCCATGCGGTGCTGGGGCGTTGGGCGCATCGTCAGGCGTTCACGGTGTTGATTCCGTGGCTCCGCCAATTGAGTGACGAAACCGGTATCGCTTTTGTTCAAACGGCGATTCGCTGTCAAAAGAGCCGCTGGGGAAGCTGTTCCAGCAGCGGGACAATCAGTTTGAATCAAAAACTGTTGTTTGTAGACCCGGATCTCGTGCGGTATGTCCTGATTCATGAACTTTGTCACATGCGCGAGATGAATCATTCGCGTCACTTCTGGAAACTTGTCGGCCAGTTTTATCCCGACTATCGCCTTGCCCGCCACCGGTTAAAAGAGGCCTGGTTTCAGATGCCTCGCTGGACCGGTTGAGCCGCACGCAACGTCCAGGCGAACGGGGCGGCGTAAGCCCCCTGATTCTTGTCGGAGTGTCTTCGCAGGGTGCCGTTGGCGGCTGCCTGACCGATGGCGTGCGAATGTGCTCAAAAAGGGTGGCGCTCCGTCTTCGGAAGCCCGGAATTTCCGGTGACAGACGAACGGGGGCTTCCGAAGACGGAACGCCACCCCGATCACATTCTCGCTTGGTCATTTAACGCAACAGTGTTGCTTCGGCGACCAATCCCGGTCCGAATCCAATCGCCACGCAGGGGCCGGATGCCTTGTCGCGTCGCAAGCGATCGAGAACGAAAAGCACCGTCGGCGACGACATGTTGCCATGGGTTTGCATGATTTCCCGTGAGATGCTTAATGCATCCGGCGAGATTGACATCGCTTCGGCAAACGCATTCAGGATCCGTGGACCACCCGGATGAACGGCCCAGGTGACGATCTGTTCCGGCGTAAGTCCGAAATTCGCCAGCCAGTTCGTCATCCAGCCACGCAGATGTTCCGCGAGAATTCCTGGAACCCGAGACGAAAGAGTCATGCGAAATCCATGGTCCCCAACGCGCCAGGTCATCGCATCGTCCGAATCCGGCAGCATGATCGAACCACTGGCAACGATGCGATCAAGCGTTCGGGTACGTGCCCCGTTGGTCGCTCCATTCGAACCATGGGAAGCCGTCGTGTCCGCTTGCACGATGCACGCGCCGGATCCGTCCGCAAACAGCGAGTTGGCGACAATTTGTTCGGGATCCCAGCCGTACTGATAGTGCAACGTACACAATTCAACGCAACAGATCAGTACCACGGCGCGCGGATCGGCCGCGACGAACGCGTGGGCGACTCGCAGCGCGTTCAAGGCCGCATGGCATCCCATAAATCCAATCTGAGTCCGCGCGACATCGGGGCGCAACGGAAGTTGATTGATCAAAGTAAAATCGAAACCCGGTGCCACGAAGCCGCTGCAAGTCACCGTGATCAGGTGAGTCACCGCACTCGACGAGATTCCGCTGCGTTCCAGCGCTTGCCTGGAAGCTTCCATCGCCAGCGGTCCGGCTTCTTCCGCGAATAACTGCAAACGGGCTTCCGTCGTCGGGCCATTCGGAAATTCCGGTGTGCAGGGAGGAAAGAACTCTTGCCGGTCGGTCAGCGGACCCTCGGCCCGGTCAAGGACCACGCTGCCACGAGTGTTCACTCCCGACATGCGATAGAGAATACTGAGCATATGCGCCTGCTCGGGCGTCGCCGAACAGAACTTTGCGGCGACCTCGCCCGCCTCTTGCTGCCGACACTGATGTGCGGGCACCGCGGTGCCAATTCCCGAAATTACGACCTGCATTCGTGGGCCAACCTTCCGTGTGTGGGAGCATTCATACGTTCAATGAAGAACCTGGCCAACCATGGCCACGATGCCAATGCCGAAAACCCAATGGCCATTAGTATCTTCGATCGAAGCAAACGTGTCGAGACACGACAGAAACGCTGTCGATTCCGGACGAGATGTCGATGCTCCTGACACCAGCCGCGGGCGACTTGCCGAGACCACGCCGGCTGCGCCAACGCGAGGCCGACCCAGTGTGCCACATGTTGCCCGGTCACCAGCGCCCAGGCCATTCCCTCCCCGGTAAATGGCTCAACATAGGCGGCGGCATCCCCGATCAAAAAGACCCGGCGACTTGCGACAGGCGTGGTACTTCGGGTCAACGGGATTGTTCCTTGCCATTCTGCATTCGGAAACTGCCGTGGTACCGGAAAACTTGTCGTGCCCAGCAATTGCGCCGCCGCCGCGCCGGGTGAACCATGAAGGCGCAGAAACTGCCGATCGAACGCCGCCGCAATGTTCAGCCGACCGTCTTCCACGCGAACCAGTCCGACATATCCACCGGATCCGACCGCCATCCAGATCGTGCCCGCCGCATAGTTTTCGCTGTCGTCTTCGATCGTGCAGCCCGCGCCCAGCCTGGATCCGCGACCGACACGGGTCTTCCATTCTTCGGAATCCTGAAGTCCGAGACCCTCAAGGCCGGACGCCACGATGATTGCGCGGGCTTCGAGACAGGATTCGTGGCCATTTTGAGTCAGCCGCACTTCACGCGTGGTCGCATTTTCGCAACCGACCCTGGCATTCGTATCGGGAAGAAATTCAACTCCTGCGGCAATCGCCTCGCGAATCAGAGTTGCGTCGAGTGCCTCGCGCGAGATGGCTCGCCCTCCCGGCAGCGGCAGGTTGACCGTTCTCAGTCCGCGACCGAGTGCAAATGCATGCAGTTGTGGTCCGGCGAGCGCATCAATGGCACTCGACAATCCAAGTTGTTCGAGCACATCCAGCGCAGCGCCATTGAGACAGGCCCCGCACACTTTTCGGCGGGGAAAGTGACGCTTGTCGACGAGCAACACACGTTTACCGGCGCGTGCCATTTCCCGGGACGCAATGCCCCCGGCCACACCAGCTCCCGTCACGACAACATCCCAGAGTATGTTTTTCGCCTCGGAAATCGACAGTGTGCCGGGCAAATTCACGGCTTGTTCCACTGGAGCAGCATGCGGGCCGGAAAACAGCGCGACACCATCGCACCGTGCAACCCCGCGGCGCAGGCCATTTCTTGCAATTCACACGTCGTGAACGCTCCTTCGACGGAAATCGGGCCATCCGAATGGACAATCGGCGAACGGGACAACAGGTGCGAGCCGAAACGTGCCAGCAAGTATCCTTCACGGCTGCGGACCAAATCGTTCAGCAGCACCAGAGAACGGGTCGACGCGGCCATATGTCCCAGCAGTCCGATCGCCGCCTCCGTGGTCAAATGGTGCAGGAACAGCGAATTGACAATCACGTCGTAGTCGGTTGGCCATTCGTCACTCAGCACATCGAACTGAAAAAAGCGGCACGGCACTTGTGACTTCCCGGCCCGTTCCTTCGCAAACGCAACTGCGGTCGGACTGACATCACAACCTTCGACGGTCAGACGCACCTTCGCCTTTTGCGCCGTCTGAAATAATCTGACTGCAACGTCGCCACCGCCGCAGGCCACGTCCAGAACCCGTAGTTCACGGGCCGGGTGCTGTTGATTCAATTGTCGTATCGCAGGCCAGAATGTGCGATGAATCAGGGACAATGCATTGACGCGCTCCAGTCCGCGCAAAGCGGCATGATGCAGATTGACATCAAGTCCGGGCTGATCCATCCATTCCGGTTGAAGTTGCCGCTCGCGAACATTGATGTTGAAACGACTGCCCATGCTGAAGTGCCCTTGTTGATGTCTCGAGACGGGAGTGTAACGCAAAGATGTGTTGCTCGCCTTCCCGACCGTGAGTACGGTTTTTACCCGGCTTGCGTGGGGGCGGGGTTCCAACCGGCCATCTTTCCCTGGAGGATTTTCCCGATGCCTGATGCGAGCAAGATTCCTGCCAGAAGAGTCGCTCGAATTCTCGCGATCTGCTATCTTTCTTCCCGATCCGCACGAGACTTCGCGCGGGCGATGTTTCTCATTCGATCACGCAGCGGCGTGCCCGAAAACAGGGTTTCCACCTCTGTCGTACATTCATTGAAGAATGTGGATCGCGGTCGAGAGGGGTTGACCCCGTTTTCAGATACGTCTCTGCTGTATGGTAATCACGGACGATCAACGGAAATGCTATGAAAACAGACGAACTTCGTGAAAAGTACCTCAGCTTTTTTGAGTCCAAAGGCTGCGTCCGTCGACCGACTGACGTACTTGTCCCCAAGGATGATCCGACCGTTCTTTTCACGCCTGCGGGAATGAATCAGTTCAAGAATCAGTTTCTCGGAATCGGTCCGCTCGAATTCACCAAGGCGACTACGTCACAAAAGTGTCTGCGCACGGGTGACATCGGCAATGTCGGTATCACGGCGTATCACCATACGTTCTTCGAAATGCTCGGCAACTTCTCGTTCGGAGACTATTTCAAACGAGAAGCCATTCATTGGGCATGGGAATTTCTGACGACCAAATCCTGGTTGGGTCTGGACCCCACTCGTCTGACAGTCACCGTGTACCTCGACGATCAGGAGGCGTTTGACATCTGGAACAACGAAGTCAAACTTCCCGCCAATCGCATTTCCCGCGAGGACGAAGGCGAAAACTTCTGGCCCGCGTCATCTCCGTCGCAGGGACCGGACGGAGTCTGCGGTCCTTGCAGCGAGATCTATTATTTGCCGCCCGGTTCGTCGAAACCCGTTGAAATCTGGAACCTCGTCTTCACCCAATTCAATCGTGTCGGTTCGCCACCGAACAATCTTCAGCCCCTCCCCAAAAAGAACATCGATACGGGAATGGGCCTGGAACGCTGTGCTTCCACACTGCAAGGCGTTTTAAGCAATTTCGAGATCGACATCCTCAAGCCGATCTGTCAGGCGGCTGGCGAGATCGTCGGGGTGAAGTACGAATACGGTGCACCTGAAGGTCGCGCATTACGCCGCATCGCCGATCACGTGCGGGCCTGTTCGTTCGCATTGCACGAAGGTTGCGGCCCCGGTCCCGAGAAAGAGAATTACATCGTTCGGCTGCTGCTTCGGCGCGCTTCGATGGAAGGTTTTCTGTTGGGAAAGCACGAGCCATTCCTGTCTCAACTGGTTCCGGTTGTCGCTCAGATGATGAAGGGGCCCTATCCCGAATTCGGTCAAACAGTCGAGGCGGTTCAGAACGGAATTCTGGAAGAAGAAAAGCAGTTCCTGCGCGTTGTTGAATCGGGGATCGGACGGTTCCAAAAGCTGGTCCAGCACGCGAGAAAAGAAGACTCACACGTCATTTCCGGTGATGCGGCTTTCGATCTGCACCAGACAGACGGCTTCCTGATCGAATTGACGGAATCGCTCGCCGTCAACGAGGGATTGTCGGTCGATATGGAGCGATTCCAGGAGTGTAAGGAAGAACACAAAAAGACCAGCGGACGCGGCGCGTTCGCGAATTCGGTGATGTCGGCCGGGCCACTCGATACGCTCCGCAAGACCGGCGGGACGCAGTTTCTTGGATATGACTCGACAAGCGCCGATGTCGAAGTGGTGGGCATTATCGCCGAGGGCCATTTAGCCAAATCTTTTGAAAACGGCGAAATGCCAATTGCGGTCGTGCTCAACAGTTCTCCCTTTTATGGTGAAGCGGGCGGTCAGGTCGGCGACATCGGCAAATTGATCGGCCTCGATATCGAATTTGAAGTTCACGACACGCAACGCGACGGCGAGTTGCTCGTTCATATCGGAGTCCTCAAGTCGGGAAAACTGACTGTCGGAACGAAAGTCCATGCGGCCGTTGACACCTCGCGCCGAGCCGGAATTCGTCGCGCTCATTCGGCAACTCACATCCTGCATCACGCCTTGCGAAAATATCTCGGTGAAAACGCCACCCAGCGTGGTTCCAAAGTTCAATACGACGAATTGCGATTTGACTTCGCCCATCCCAGGGCCTTGTCACACGACGAGTTGACCAGTATCGAGGACGAGATCAACATTCGAATTGCCGAAGGAGCCCCGATTTCGACGCGACTGATGCCAATCGCCGAAGCCCGCAATCTGGGAGCGATGGCCCTGTTCGGCGAGAAATATCCGGACAACGTGCGCGTCGTCAGCATGGGCGAATTCAGCCGCGAATTGTGTGGCGGAACGCACCTCGGCAATACGGGGCAGGTCGGCCTTTGTCGCCTGATCCGGGATGAACTCGTCGCTGCGGGTGTGCGCCGAATCACCTGTTTCACCGGTCCCAAGTCTCTGGCGCGCATCCGCGAAACGGAAGCGCTGGTCAAAGAAGCCGCCGCTTTGGTGAAGGCTCAGCCGGATGAATTACCGCGCAAGATCGAAACGCTGCAAGCCGAGCTACGTGAAACGAAGAAAGAACTCGCCAAATATACGGTGGCATCGCTGGCCGACGCGGCGGCGCAACTGGTCGCCAACGCCGAGACCATCAACGGCGTGAAACTGGTAATTCACAACGCGGCCGGTTGTTCCCGCGACTCGCTGAAGGATTTTGTCGACCGCATCCGCGAGAAGGCTCCGTCGGTCGCGATCCTGCTCGGCCTGGTCACTGACGACAAGGTGGCCTTCATCGCATCGGTCAGCAAAGACGTTCTGGTCTCGAAGGGTCTGAATGCCTCCGATTGCGTGAAGACTGCCGCAAAAGTCTGCGGAGGCGGGGGCGGAGGCAGACCCGACATGGCCGAAGCCGGCGGCAAGGATCCGTCAAAGATCGAAGGCGCACTCGAAGCCGGAGCCGCATACTGCCGCGCGAAACTCAATGGCTAATTGACCGTGCGCGATTGTGAGGAATTGAGAGAGCCGCACAATCGCGAACGCTGATTTGGAATTGGCTCACCTCGGACTTGTGAGGGCGAACTCCAACCGACTCATCCGTGCTCTTCTCTCTTCTCTCCTCTCTACTCTCTCCTCTCAACTTTCTGCGGTACTCCGCCTCCCGGCAGCCGCAGAACGTAAACTGTACCATTGGCATTCGCCGTCAATAAATGGCGGCCGTCGGGTGAAAACGCGAGGTCAGTGACGAATCCTGGGTACTGCCACCGGGTATCGTCTCGACCCGATTCGAGGTCGATCAATGCAACATAGTCGTTACAATCAACGGCCAATTGTATTCCATCTGCGCTGAATGCCGCAGCGTTCGTATATTCGCTCCGATACCACTGGCGCTGCCATTGATTCCCCTCGATTGTCCAACAACTTAACCCCGATTGAGCTGCGACGACCAGTTGGCGACCGTGGGGCGACATTGCCAGTTGATTGACATTAGTTCCGACCGGAGCAATTTCCAAACTGGTCGATTCGGTCGGCGGTTCGATCTCCACCGTTCTCTGCCACACCCGTGCGATTGTGGGAGTTCCCAGGGCGGTATCCATTGTGACGAATATTTTTCCGTCCGCAGAGGATGAATAGAGGCCAGGATATCGGCCGATCATTCGCCCCTCGGGCGCTGGCAACCAACTGCAAATCGGTTGCCGGGAATTTCCCTCCATGTTCCACAGCGAAAACTCAGTGTTCCCGGACGTTTGTAGCAAAAGCAAATTCCTCGCCAGCAAGTGCCTTGCGACGGATCCTGCTCCTGGACCAAGCGTCGGCCCTTCGATGCGTTCCTGGTTGATCTTCCAACACTGCGGCCCAATGCCGTTTTCTCCTCCCGTAACGAATTGCTGATTGTCTCTGAATCCCATCAGTGCGATACCCGCATCGTGCTGGGGAACATAATCGAGAAGCCGGGCACGGGGGCCACCCATGCGCCAAACTTGATATCCATTTTCCGAGTGTGTCGCGAGGTGCTGACCATCGGGGGAGAGTTGCAGAGTGCACCTTGAGAGATATGACCAGATTGGTTGTGGTCCCAGTGGTTGCTTTTCCTGAAATCCGGCGTCAGAGACCTCCCACAGGAAGACTGCCCCACCGATATGAATGGAAGCGGCCCTGGTTCCATCCAGATTGACGGCAGCATCACTGATGTTCATATTGTTCCAGGGACGAAATCGAATGTCATTTGTCTCGACAATCTCTTTCCCGTTAATCGACCACATGCGAACGGAACGGTCATCGACCGTGAGCCAACCTGTCGTTCCTGTTCGAATCGGAAGCAATCCGGTCAACGAAGGGGCCTCAGGGAGAATCGACTTCTCAGCGACCGCAGACGGGGGTTCCGTCGAGAAATCCCAGACGACCATCTTGCCAGACTTGTCAATCGTTGCCAGCATTCCGTTGGCCAGAAATCCATGTCTGGTCCAACGCCAGTTGTGTACCGAAACCATTTGGGTGTCGGGAACTGCTGCAATCATGACAGGGGGCTGAGAATCGATGTCGAAGATCTTGACTGAGTGGTCTTTGATGTCAATGACGGCAAGCCGTTTTCCATCGAGCGTAAGGCTCGGGAGTTTGAACCCGGGCAGCCTCAATACCTGTTTCGGCGGATTTTGGGAAATGTCCCAGACAACGGTCAACCAGTCCGGAATCTCGCCTGCCACTCGGAGCAGCACCGAGGCGGTCAGGAGCTTTCCGTCGGTTGAAAAAACGCCCCCTGGCTGGTACCCAAAGGCGATGGGCTGGCCAATGGGCAGTGGTCGTTTCTCCCAACCTTCGCCAGTATTCACGAACAATGAAACGGTAGATCCATTGTTGCAGAACAATTGTTTGCCGTCAGAAGAGAGTGCGACCCCGGCGGCATTCTCCGTACCGGGAACTTCAAACCGCCTCCCGGTTTCGCCATTCATGATCGTGCATAATTGTGAGTATTCGGGTTGCCCCGGAATCGCAACCACCTTTCCATCGCCCGAGAGCACGACTCCTCCACTGTGCCACAAACGTTGACGATCCGAGCCGAGCACGGCGACCAATTCTTTGGGTTGCCAGTCGAAACGCTCTTCGGCGGGAATCGCAGCCGGATCCAGCGCATCAAACGGCGCGTTGTGGCTGGCCTCCGAATTGTTGTGGCCGGTCTCCGACCGTGCCACATTGCCCGACCGCAGGTCTCCCGTCTTCTTGTCCGCTTTGATCGTGCGATCTGCGATTGCCCGTTGCCGTACAGCATCGACCGTCATTAACACCCGAAAACCGAAGTCCATATGTGGCTCCGTTGGTTCGATAACGACGCGAGCGGCCGGGCGGCAATATAAGGCCCGATTACTCCAGGCGCCGCCGCGCAAAGCGCGCGGAGAAGCAATGGAAATCGGGACGCTGGGGTTGATCGCGGGTTCGTCTTGAAATCGTCTGTGGTAATCGGGATCGCTTCCGTCTTGCGCCCATTCCCAAACATTGCCATGGACGTCAAACAGCCCGAACGAATCCGCGTACATTTGACCAACGGGATGCGTCTGTCCGCCAGCGTTGTCATCGAACCAGCCAGTTCGCAGCAGGTCTTTTGTTTTGTCACTGATCCCGAACTTCGTCGTGGTCCCCCCTCGACCCGCGAACTCCAGTTCCGCTTCGGTCGGCAGGCGATATCCCGTTCCATCGAGTTGGGTGACCGTGTCGCCGGTACGCGAGTAGAACGGCTTGAGTTTCTCAAGCTGGCTGAGCTTGGTACAAAACTCGATTGCATCGATCCAGATGACTCGATCCACTGGATATTGGGTCGTGTCCACCCCGGCGAACCGGTCATTTTCCTCCCCGGTCGAAGCGAAACCGGAGGGGTTCCGTCCCATCACTTTCTGGTACTCAGCCTGTGTCACTTCGTGGATGCCGAGATAGGTCGCCTGTGTTAGAATGACCTTATGCTGCGGAACCTCATCCCCGATAATCTGCTGCCATGTCTGCTGCCATAAGGTATCCTCGCTGACGTCTTTGAGTGCCTCGTCTATCTCCGCCGCCGTGCTTCCCATTGTGAACTCGCCGGGCGGAATCAAGCGGAACTTCATGCCGATTGAATTTGTGTACTCAATGGGGATCTTCAGATATTTGGCCCAGGCTTCCTGATGCTTCCTGGCCTGTGTGGCATCAAACGGGGCAATCGCGGGCGGCGGTGCATCGGCTGGCCAACCCTGCCAACCTGGAGACGCGTTGGCCGAATTGGAAATCTCGCTCCCCTGTATCGTGGCCGAAACGGATAAAACTTCTCCGCTCGTGTCGATTGCGACTTTTGTCTCATTCCCGTCCTTCGTCCTGATGACCACCGTCACAACTGCCAACAGTCCAACAGCCATCACCCCGGCCAGAGCGAGCGCGATGCGTCCTGGAGTTCGCCGCGATGGACCATTGGAAGAATCGGATGAAGTGGTGAGCCCGGCGGCGTGAGCCGCCCGATTCTTGTTGCGCGGAAACGGCGATTTGGCTGTTGGCGGAAGAATTCGGGGGCTCACGCCGCCCGGCTCACCTGGGCTCCCGTTGCCACTGTCGTGATCCGGGTCGGCGAACCTCAAAATCGTTCGTTCGATCTGCGCTAACTGCCGAGCCACGACCACAGCCGATTGTGGACGCGATTCCGCATCCTTCGCCAGCAATCGTTCAATCAAATCCGAAAGTTCGCGCGGTACATCGGGATTAACGGTCTGCGGTGCGACGGGCGTGATCGCGATCAATGACCTCAGGATCTCGATCGGTTTTTTGCCGGGAAATGGCAACAGCCCGGTCGTCATACGATAGAGGATGACGCCCAGACTGAACAAATCAGTCCGGCCATCCACAGCCTCACCACCAGCCTGCTCCGGGGCCATGTAAGATGGAGTTCCGAGAATCATCCCCGACGAAGTGAGCTGCACGTCATCATCTGCCGAATGAGCCAGGCCAAAGTCGAGCAGTTTGACGCGTGCGGCTCGCTCAAGGTAGCCCTGTCGCTCCGCGACAGGAAAGCCGATCGGAGACGAAGCATCGAGCATCCCGGTCGCGCCCGTCTCAATCCCGGAATCTTTCTCGCCACGACTTTCTTCTCGCGGAACGAGAGGACGACTCTCCGCAAACTCATGTCCCGCATCCCGACGTTCCAGCCAAACATTCGCGGGCTTGATATCCCGATGGATCAACCCCTTTGCGTGCGCCGCCGCAAGACCTTCAGCAATCTCACGGCCGACGCGCAGTACGTCGGAAATCGACAACGCGGCATCCCGTTTCAAACGATCTTCCAGCGATTCGCCTTCGAGATACTCCATCGCGAGGAAAGGAACTCCCGCTTCTTCGCCAACCTGGTAGATCGTCAGAATGTGATCGTGCCGCAAAGCGGCGACGGCCCGAGCTTCTCGCAAGAACCGTTCGGCGGCACCAGGAGTTGATGCCGCGTGTGGTCGCATCACTTTCAGGGCGACTTGACGATGCAGTTGCGAATCGTGGGCCAGAAAAACGGCTCCCATGCCTCCCGAGCCCAACACCTTCAGAATGCGATACCCGCCCAATCGTCCGAGTTCGTCCTTTGCTTGTGCAGGCTGCAGACAGCGCTTCAACTCGTCGACGACGGAAACCGGTGCGATTGGGTGATTGTCGCCCGTCAGTCGCGTCTCATCATTTTTTGCCGGCAATGCGAGCAAGTTGTCGATCAACTTTTCGATGCGTTCGCCGTCCGTATTGGAATCGATTGCCGGTGGAATCGATCGGCCCTTCAAGACGTGAGCATACGTGTCCAGTTCCCCGCCCGTTAATGTCCGGTGCGCGCACGATTCGCACTCCAGCAAGTGAGCGTCAATCAGTGCATTACGATCCTCGGGCAAGTCGCCAACGACTGCTTTTTGCAGTTCCTCAGGGGACGGGCAATTGGCCAGTTTGGGCATGGGCGGCTCCGGATTCACGGCTTAAAACGCGTGGCGTTGTCTCTGTCGGATTGGCAATCGATTGGAATACGGATTCTCGGCGGAATCGAGAATCCTTTTCAACTGCCCCTCGAATGAATGCGCGCCGACAACAAAACCTTACAGGGCATCCGGAGTTTTCCCTGGGAACCTCACTCCATCAAATCCTTCAACTCATGCCGCAGCCGCTTGAGAACTCTGGAGCTGTAGGTGTATACTGCCGAAACACTTAGGCCAAGATTACCGGCAACTTCCGCAGCGGGGCGACCCTCGACAATATGCTGCCAGCAGGCCTGCCACGTCGTCGGCTCGAACTCGTCGTGCATCAATTGCAGTGCGCGCGAAACAACGTGCTCGGCGTATTCGGACTCCCAGAACTGATTCAGTCTGTCGTCATCAACAGTCCGGTCGTGTTCGACATCGGATCCTCCAACTCCGATTTCCCGACGCTTGCGTCGTCGTTCGCGACATTTATTGAGTGTCACCTTTTTCAGCCAGCCTCGAAACGAGCCTGCAGCTCGAATTTCAAAGGTACCGACCTTATCGAGCAACAGAACAAACACATCCTGCACAGCATCGGTTGCATCGGCGTCTTCCAGGCCACACTGCCGCGCACATCGGTAAAGAAATCGAGTGTATAGTCTGACGAACTGTCCCCACGCCTCGTGATCGTCGCGCTGGCGAACCCGTTCGAGGAGTGAAGCAGATGTCGTGTACATTATGCCAATCGAGCGATTTACCGGGCGAAAAGAGAACAGGCGACTGTCACTATCGCATCGCAGAGTGAGCAAATCAACCGCCTGTTGACACGGCCGCATCCGTTTCGAAGAATTCAGGGAAATCTCCGTCAGGCTTTGAAGAGTTCGCGCATTGGGATGAATGTTGAACCCTCAGAATCGCTGCCGCGTGTGGGTACTCGAGGGGCAACAACGTAATTCACCGTGACCGCAACGATGCCTGTGTCATCAGACATAATTTTTGTCGTCGGAGCGACAAAAAAACTGACGTCATCAAGAAAATCCTTCGATCTCGAATTGGCCTTACTTCACTCTCACTTCGTCTTTCGCACAGTGACCGTGGTGATTTCCGCATAACTGGCAATCGAATTTGGCGAAGGGAACTCAAGAATCGCAGTTTCGCCGTCAAGCTTGTAAATGATCGGCCCGCCCGTGATCGGATCGTCGGCAATCGGGACTGCCGTGATATCCGATAATGCGGCCGGCAGCTTTCCATCATGCGTTGCCGCGTGAAGTCGAAGGGCTTCAATCGTCCGCAACCGGACGAGGAGACGATCCAGCCGAATCGATCCCGTTAGCGCAGGGGTGATCGACGACAAAGGAAGCATTTCCTGGAATAACGGAATTGTCTCTTTCAGATCGGCGATGCGGACAGGTCCGATCGAATTGCGCTCCGCGTCAAACAAGGCGCGAATCAGCGGAATGGCCTGGTGGTAGGGCAGGTAGATCCGCTTCAACACTTCATCACGTTTATGACGCAGCGCCAGCGCTTCGTGGAGAACGATGACTTGCGCGTCCGACATCCCTGCGATTTTCTTCTCGAAACCGAAACTCATCAATTCCTGCTTTGCCCGGCCCGCTTCTCGAAAAATCAACTTTTCCGCATCTTCGGAGGTGTTCTGATCCGAATCTCCTTTGACATCACTTTCACCGCCTGACTGGAGTTTGTGGAGCAAGACGAGGGAGTCGGCGACAATTTGTTTCCATTCGTCGGGTGTATGTTCGCGATCGGCTTCGCGGATCAGCGGGTTTCTCAGAATCCAGTTCAATTCCTGATGCAGTCCGGGGAGAGGGTCGACAAATGGCCGCGGGGCCGCGACCAGTGTCCAGTAAAGATTGGGAGATCCTGGCTGGGCAATCATCTCCATCATCAGAACTTGCATTTCAATGGAAATCGCCATGCCGATCAGTCCCGTCAATACCGTGGGACATTGAGCCACATCGCGACCCAGTTGAAACCCGATCTGAATGGTGCGGAATGCTTCCTCGTAGTCATGATGGAAAATCTCGAACCGCGCCTTCAATTGAACGAGACGCGCCAGCGGGCGGGCATCCTGGAACTCGTCAATTTGCAGGTTCGTCGTTTCCGGCTCATCCATTTCACCCGGCACAATTCCCCAATCGCACATTGTCCGGTTCGTCGCAATCTTCAAGGCACCAAACACGTCGGCGTACGATGTCAGCAGCGGCGCGACTCGAGTGGCGATCGCGTCGTCAAAGACTTTTCCACCGGGTCTGTGCATCAGCTCGAAGCTGCAAAGCCGAACGCATTCCAGATGCTCTTCCCGGGAATTGGGACGGGCGTGCGACTGAAACAGGCGAAATGCCCGGTAATACGCCGTTGCGGCATTCCCGGGACGCCGCAGCCGTTGTTCCGGAAGCATTTGAAATCGCAACCCCGGCTGTGATTCGGGGGCCGGGTCGACAACGAATTCGTATGTCCAGGGTTGATCCGGTCCACGGATGATTTGTCGGACTTGCGCGTGCGCGGCGGTCGCGACATTGAAGAACAGCAGCGCGAATGTCGTGAAAACGAATGTTGGTCTCATCGCAATCCTTTAGCCACCAAAGTCTGAATGAACGATCGACTGAAGACGCTGTCGGTAAGTCATTGGCGGTTCGCTTTCCGCCATCTCGGGCGTCTCGACGGTTTGCCACACGCGGTCGTTTTCGAGGCCCGCTGCAAGAGCGAGATTGCGCTGATGGATGTATGTCGAACCGAGGCCGAGAATCTTTTCATCCGAACGAAAGTCTGGACGAACCTGCCGTTCGACGCGGCCGTTCGGCACGCTCGTTTGCTGGAATCCTGATGGCGGAATCGTATCTGTTACGACTACGACTGGCGCAAAGACGGACGAATACCGCAGGGCAGCGAAGCTGATGGCAGCCAGCGTCGAGACACCGGTCATGATCTTCCAGAAACGAAGCTTCGCGCGATTGGTCGCCAAAGTGTTTGCGACGGCGGAACGACAGGCTTCGTACATCAATCGATCGCGATTGATCTGCGATGGTCGCGGCGTGAGACCACTCAGTGCGGCCTCAAAGAATTCCGGATCGTCATTCATTCGTTGTTCTTCAGCCATGTAACCCCCAGTTTTTCTCGCAGGATTGTGAGCCCTGCCTGGTAATGTCGGTGCGATGCACTCGATGAGATTTCGAGAACATCGGCAATCTCCTGAAATGTCAGGCCTCCCCATAACCGGGCGACGATCACTTCACGGTAAGCCTGAGGAAGTTCCGAGAGAGCACTTGACGCCTCGATCGCATCGAGACGATCGTCGGGACTCGGAACGAACCAGTCCTGCCGTCCTTCCGCCAGATTGGCCTCATGGCGTTTTCGACGCGATTCCGATCGTGCGGCCGAGATCGCTCCATTGCGAACGACGGCATATAACCAGGTCAACGTTCGTTCGGCAGGCGGTGGCCGACTCGCCAACTTTACGAAAGCCATTTGAACCACATCGGCGGCCGAATCAGTCCATTGCCGCGCAAACAGCTCAAGACCCGCCGCGTGACGGTCGACCAGCCTTCCCAATTCTTCGGCTTCGAAACTTTTCATGTTGCATCGCAGAATATCCGGTCACTCACGGATAGAACGCCAGCCGGATGAATTTATCCCAACATTTTTGGGTTTTGCCCGCAACGAGACGAGATTGTTCAATCTCGAAGGCCCGGACAAGCCAGGCGGAGTCAGGCGGTGCCATCTTCGCTCGGAACACGATACATTGAAACCGATATCGGCCCCTGGCAAAGGAGACGTTCATGCGCTGCATTACAACCAGTCTCGTCTGGCTCGCGCTGTTTTCGCCACTGACCGCGGCAGAAGCACCGCTGGTTGAGAAGTACCTGCATTCGGGCCAACTGGCTCGGGGAGAACAGGTGATGGAGGCAGCACTCTCGTCAACGCCAGTCAACGACGAACTGCGTTTGAGTCTGGCCGTGGTGCAACTGGTACGCGGCGTCGAACGGCTCGGGCAGGCGCTTTACGAGTACGGGTGTCTGCCCGAACAACAGGATCGTCCGTTGCTTCGAATCCCCGTACCGCGCAATCCAGACCCGACTCCCGTCACGTATTCCGCCTTTCGACGAGTGCTCGACGCCTTTCGCAGCGATCTGGCCACGGTTGAATCGACCCTGGCGGGTGTGAAGGCCGAGGACGTGAAACTGCCCCTGAAACTGGCCGGAATTCGCGTGGATCTGACCGGCAAAGGCGATGCCCGCGAACGTTTCGATGAGATTCTGATACGGCTGCTGGGGCCAGGCTTTCATCTGGCAGCCGACAATCCGGAGTTCCTCGTCTGCCTTGATCGCGGCGATGTCGCCTGGTTGCGGGCCTACTGCCATTTGTTGATGGCGCTGATTGATCTGAATCTCGCTTTCGATCTGGAACCAGAATTCCATTTGACGGCCGATCGGTTATTCGCAAACCCCAAACGCCGATTTGAAGGCACGCCCGAAGAGAAACGCAAAGCGGAAGATGAAGTATGGCAGTTTTATAAAATTGTGGAACCGGCAAGACTGAGCCGTTTTGGTCGTCACTTTGTCGAAGTCTGCAAATTGAATCGCGAAACCTGGAAATTTATCCGTGCCGAGACGGACAATGATCATGAATGGCTGCCCAATCCGGATCAGACAGGAGTTCTGAGAATGCCGGTCACGAATCAGATGATTGATTCGTGGCTGTCGATGGTCGAAGAAGTGGAACGATTGTTTGAGGGAGAGCGAGTGATTCCCGCATCGGTGATTCAGTTTCTGTTTGCACAAACAAAAACGGGAAAAACGGGACTGAATTACAGGACGTTCCTCGACGACCCGCCGGACGAAATTGATCGGAGACGAGTTCAAAAGAATGGCGTGCGTGACAAGTACCTCGACGGTTCACACCGGGATCTCGATCTGTCTTCATTTCTCCGCGTGATGACGACTTTTCAGGACACCCTGGCGGTGGGCTATGCCGCATGGTTTAACTAAACTCAACTACCACGTCTCGACGGACATTAGCGGGCCTTAATCGAGAACCATCCATGCGAATCTGGGTTGATGGCGACGCCTGTCCGGCGGTCATCAAGGATATTTTGTTTCGGGCCGCCGTTCGGGCGAAGATCGCGTTGACGCTCGTCGCCAATCAGCCGATGCGGATTCCTCGTTCGGAATTCATCACGATTCTGACAGTTCCATCGGGACTGAATGTGGCCGATCAGCAGATTGTCGAACTGCTGGATCCGGGTGATCTTGTCATCACCGCGGATATCCCGTTGGCGGCACATGTTGTGAACAAGGGTGGGACTGCGCTTGATCCGCGCGGTGAACTCTATACACCAGAGAACATCGGCGAACGATTGACGATGCGAAACCTGATGGACGAACTTCGCGGTGGCGGACTTGTCGCAGGTGGTCCGGCTCCTTTTTCTTCGAGTGACCGACAGGCATTTGCCAATCAACTGGATCGGCTGCTGGCGAAACGTCGGCCGGGTTGAGGATTATCGAAGCTTCCGCATCAATTCGCGCTTCACCAGGGACCATTCGCGGATGGATCCGTCGTGGCTGCCCGAGATCAACGTGGTGTCCGAGTCCATAAAAGCGAAGTTATGAACAATACCGGCTTCACCAGTCAGAGTTGCTGGCGGATCTGTTGGTTGCGACAAGTCCCACACGTGGATTTGCTTGTCGAATCCACCGACTGCAAGCAAGTTTCCGCGTTGCGAAAGTGCAATCGACCGCGCGAACATAAAATCGAGTTTGCTCTGCCAGATTTGATTGCCACTCGTCGCCTCAAAGACGTAAAGCCCTCCGCTTTGATCCGCCACCGCCAGACGCCGACCATCACTCGACCACCCGACGGTTCGACTGCAGCCCATAAAATCCGGCAAAGTGATCTGTTTCTTGCCTGTCCGAGAGTCGCGGATTGATGAACAGCCGAGGTCGGACGATATGACCAGTGAATTTCCATCCGGAGACAAGCTGTTTGTCTGTGCCGATTCATCCAACTGGAATTCCCAGCGGGTCAATTCCCGCGTTGCAAGATCCCAGCCAATGACGCATCCTTCGTGGCTGATGACCATGACGACGGTACCGTCGTCCGAGACACGGGCGTTAGCCGACGAATTGATGTCAAAAACGAGCGCCTCTGACAACACCAGTTCGTCGCCGTGGAAGATGTAGACCTGGTGGAGCATTTGTCTTCCGTCTGACCATTCCGACAGCATGACACGCGTGGAATTCGTTCGCGAGGTCGCTGCCGAAACCAGGTTCCCAGGTGTCCGTCGTTTCGAAACGGTGCCCGTTTCGAGATGAATTTGTTCGAATTCCTCGGGCCATGAATGGACAATCAGGACCTGTTTGTCTCGATCGAAATCGAGACCCCGCACCGGGTGAGCATTGCAATTCAATGCATGAAGATCCTCGGACAGTGGATGCCACCGGAAGACGGAGCTTGCATTCGAAAGCGTGAACAGCACGAGTCCCGTAGCCACGCTGATCACCAGAATCTCGCGAAGCGCGCCTAAATACAGGAGTCCGCCTCTGGTGACTCGACGCGAACCGCCGGGGAACCTGGAACGACCACTGTACATTTCAATCTCCCTGTTTCAGAAACACCGCGATCCATTGCCTTACGCAGACTGCATGCCATTTCCCGGCGGGGAAATCCGAAGCAGGGCGAATCGTCGTGCGGTGAAAGGCTTTCGATTGACGTTGCCCCGACGAACGTTGAAGGTTCATCCGGCAACGTTCGGTATTCCGTAACCAGCGAACCGGCATTGGTGCCGTCCGCTTGTGCGGGGATTGTCTCCATCAAGATGTAGATCTCGTGAATGTCATATGAAAAACGGATGCTGACGACGGGGAATCGATTTCATTGCGTTGTGTCTGCTGACCGAAGAGAATCACTTCACTCCAGCCCGTACCCCACCGAAGCGGCGATGTCTGAGCCACGGCAAGTGGACAATGGACCCGCGGCGCGCGAATGACATCATTATCGCGCGTCAAGAATCCACTCACCCTGACCCTCGCCCCGCAAGGCCGCGGCGAAGGGACAAGATAAGGTTGAACTGATGCGATCGAAGGAACTGGTCATCTGCGGCTTGAACGCCGTTCGTTCTCGCTTTGAAGCCGACTCCGATTCGGTCAAGCGTTTGTTCTTCAATCGAGCGACCGCGCCCCAGGTCGGCGATCTTTGCCGATGGATGGCTCAGGAACGTCTCGTCTACCGCTGCGTTGAATCGAGTGAACTCGAACTCATCTCGGGATCGATTCATCACGGTGGAGTTGTCGTCGTGGTCGATCCACCGGAGCTTCGAACCCCGGAAATGAGCGAAGTCCGTCGCTGGGCTGGTCGCGGTGAAACGCTGCTGCTACTGGACCGGATCAGTAACGTTCACAATCTCGGCGCGATCATTCGGTCGGCCGCCTTCTTTGGAGTCACGCGGCTGATTCTGCCGGATCACCGCGAGGCAGCACTGCCGACCGAGGCCACATATCGCGTGGCGGAAGGGGGGCTCGATCACGTGGAGATTTTTCTTGTCGATCATCTCGCCTCGTTCATTCGTGCGGCGCGTTCCTGTTACTTTTTCGTCGGGGCCGCCACTCGCGGTGGCGATCCCCGAATGGCTTCCGGCGGTGCACTGCCACGTGCGCTGGTGTTGGGAAATGAGGAAGACGGGCTCTCGCAGGAAGTCGCCTCTGCGTGTAACGCACTTGTCACCATCCCGGGCAGTCCCCACGTTGAATCACTCAATGTTTCCGCTGCCGCCGCCGTGTTGCTTTGGGAATTGACCCGACATTAATTTGTGCCGGTTATACCGCTTCGAGCGCATTGTCCGAATGGATCGGAGTTATTCACGATCACCCGCCGATTCTCATTCAACAATGGCGAATTGTCCTTCAGACGGACGGCCGATTTCGCCGATGTTGGCATAAGGAAGTTGCGCTCCAGGTAATCGCGGGGTCTAACGAGACTGCGTCAATGTCAATCGCGAAGGAACGCGACGCGCGAGATTGTGCGTTTTGGCTAAAGCAGGCGACCATTGACGGTCGATTCTTCCGTTAATCCTCATGGCTACCGCTGCGCGCCTCCAAACACCCATTGTGACTCAACACTTTGATATGCCGCGCTGACAGGGATTAAGGGACAGATCGATGAGACACGCAGCCTTTATCGTCTTGGCGACCATGCTGGCACTCGCAACGGACGCACGAGTTGAAGCCTCCTATTGTGGAGGTGCCAGTTACAAGTGCTGTTCGTCCGCGGCATGTGCTCCGTGCGGCGATTATTGTGCCGCGAAGAGTTGCTGTGGAACCTGTTACAAAACGGTTCGCGAAACCGTCTACGAACAGCGAACCATCAATTGCTGTCGCACGGTTTACGATCAATGCTGCGAGCAGGTTCCCGTCACCTGCACGCGAAACGTGACCGAAACCTGCTACCGCGACGAATGCTACACCGTCTGCAAACCGTGCTATCAGACCTGTTACCGCGACGTCTGTTGCACGATTCGCAAGCCCTGCATCCAGACCTGCTACCGCGATGTTTGCTGCACCATTCGCAAACCCTGCTTCCAGACGTGCTACCGGGACGTTTGCTGCACGATTCGCAAGCCAGTTGTGAACACGTGCTACCGTCAGGTCTGCTGTAACATGTGCCGACCGATCTGCGAAACGAAATATCGCCAGGTCTGCTGCACGACCTATCGCACAGAAACCCAAACGTGCTACCGCGACGTCTGCTACACGGTTTGCAAACCTGTTTGCGAAACGAAGCAAGTTCCGTATTGCACGGGTGATTGGGTCACAGAAACGAAACAGGTTCCCGGTCCCGTCGTTCAGAAATGTATTTGCAATCCCGGAACATGGGAATGGGATGCCTGCCGTTGCCGCTGCTGCTACAAACCCGGATGCTGCACGACCTGTTGCGAACAAACCTGCCGCACCGTGACCTGCAAACACTGGGTCCCCCGGACCGAAATGCGAACAATCACCTGCACCCGGATGGAGCAGGAAGTTCGTCATTGCCAACAGCCCTATACCGTCTGCCGCAAGGTTCCCGAATGCTGCGTCAAGCAGGTTCCTTACCAGTGTGTCCGCTACGAACACTACACGGTGACGAAACAGGTTCCCTACACGACCTGCTCGTGGACCTGCGAAAACATCGTGAAACGAGTCCCCTACCAAACCTGCTCGTGGACCTGCGAAACGATCACGAAGCGAGTTCCCTACACGACCTGCTCGTGGACCTGCGAAAACATTACGAAAAGGGTTCCCTACACGACCTGCACCATGACTCAGGAAGTCCGCACCCGCAAAGTGCCCTACACGACCTGCCGTCAGGTTTGCGAAACGCGAATGGTCACGAAGACACACTGTGTTCCTCGTCAAGTTGTCGAAACCAAAGTCATCTGTGTGCCACGCACTGTCTGCCGTCAGGTACCGATTCAAACGGCGTGTTCACCCGCTCCTTGCCAGGGTGGCGCGGTCTCCGTTCCCGGAAGCTGCGGTCAGTAAGCTGACTCGGTCCGTCGAATAAATTGATCGAATTCCAGAGGCAGCTTTCAACGAGCTGCCTCTGGTTTCATTCTTTGGTGGCTGGCATGAAGGGCAGATACATATCAGCCCAATGGCAAAGCGTGGCAGCGAACGTTGTGGGATTGTATGGGATGCGCACTTGGAAACGGCGGTCGCGTTTCCTGTCGTTCGGCCTGAGAGGCCCTCACATATCAGCCCAGGGCAGAGCGTCGCGGCGTAGCCGCAAAGCGTCGTCCTGGGTTCCGGAATTCGGAATTCGTCAGCTCTGTTAGGGGCGTCACAATCGGTGCAGCACCGCCGTCGCTGTGTCGGATTTTCTATTTTCAAATGTACCAATTCACGTATCCGCAACTTTTACACCAGACGAACGATACGAATTTTGGATTGGAGGTCGACTCTCTGCTGCAAACCTAAAAAATGAAAGGTTCTCGAACTTGTCTCAATCCCTCGTCAAGAATCTGTTGCACCTCGTCTACAGTACAAAACATCGAAAACCCTGGATCCCGACCGATGTGCGGAAAGGCCTTTACGCCTATCAAGCGGGCACCTTCCAAAAGCTGGAAAGTCCGGCACTGGTCATCGGTGGTGTCGACGACCATGTCCACGCGTTGTTTTCGCTGTCCAAAAACTATGCCTTGAGCAAGACGGTCGAAGAGGTCAAGAAAGCCAGTTCAAAATGGATGAAAACCGAGGGTACGGGCAACAAGGAATTCTATTGGCAACTCGGATACGCGGCATTCTCAGTATCTCAATCCAACGTGAACGAGGTCACTAAATACATCGAGAATCAGGAAGACCACCATCGAAAGATGACGTTTCAAGACGAACTGAGACTGCTTTTCAAACGACACGGGGTTGAATATGACGAGAAATATGTTTGGGATTGAACGGTCGATGTGCCGCCCTTAACAGGGCTGGTTCTTTCGTTTTTCTGCAAACCCAGGGCGACGCTTGCGGCTACGCCGCGACGCTCTGCCCTTGGCTGATATGTGGTGGCCCTTCAGGCCAAAACGAAGCCGGGATCGCGCGTCCCGGAGTCCATGACTCATTGGGCGGCCCAGGATACAGTCCGTTCGGCAGCGGGCCAAACGCACATTATACGATGGTATGGGTGCTCACTGGAGCGGCGGTAGCGTTTCCTGGCGCTCGGCCTGAAAGGCCATCACATATCAGCCCAGGGCAGAGCGTCGCGGCGCAGCCGCAAAGCGTCGCCCTGGGTCGGCAGAGAAAGTAAGGTCAAGCCCTGTTAAGGGCGGCACAGAATTCGATGATGGCCACAATTGTTACACGCTTAAACGGAGCCCAAACTGATTCGACAGGGGACGACTCCCTGCGCCGAGAAACACGTTTTCGAACCCGTTGTGAATTGAGACGATCTCGTCCGCGGGCACCATCACGGGCCGTTGTGGGTCTGGAGCGACCGAGGTCGTCCAGCGGCCATCAATGAGGTTTACACGGATGCATCAGGAGGCATGGAGAGTCTCCCATTATGGCAATCCTGATCCAAAGTCTCTGCTACACAATCCTGCCGGGATCGAAGCCCAAAGAATGAAGCGAGGACGGACCTCTTGGTCCGTCCCCGGTGTTGTCAACGATCATCGGTTGTCCCTTGTCCGATTTGTATTGCGAAAATTCATTTACGCCACTTCATGCGGCGACGTGTGATTCATCCTGGGTTTCCCCTGTTCGACGGTAACTGTTGGCCATGTCTTTCACTCGGGGATTACTGATCTGACGCAGAGCTTCGTTCAAGACCGCATCTTCCTGGCGAATCGGGTCCGATTCGGCCGTCACTTTAACGTCCGGAGTGACCCCCGCTCCGGACATTTCACGGCCTTCGGGGCTGTAAAATTTGGCCGTTGTCAGTCGCAACGCGGCCGGAAATGTTTGCAAGGGGAAAAGCGTCTGAACCGTTCCCTTGCCGTAGGATTTCTCACCCACGATCACACCTCTGTGGTTTTCCTGAATCGCGGCGGCGAAGATCTCGCTGGCACTGGCACTGTTGTGATCGATCAGCACGACCAGCGGTACTTTCCAGGTATTGGCGTAGTGAGCGGTCTCTTTCGAGTTGTCTGACAAGGTCCGGCCGCGTGTCGAGACGATCGTTCCAGCGGGCAGAAAGCGATCGGACAAAGCAATCGCAGTCGTCAACAGCCCGCCTGGATTTCCTCGCAAATCGAGAATCAGTGATTCCATTCCCTGTTGATGGAGTTTCATCAACGCGGCGTCAATCTCATTCATCGTCGAATCGGCGAACTGTTCGAGCTTCAGATAGGCGACCCCCTTCGACTGATCTTCCATTCGAACATCCACAACGCTGTGCAGGGCGATCTTCTGCCGGGTCAGCGTCACCCGGCCTGACTTTCCGCCGCGCGACGCTTCGATTTGAACCGGTGTACCCACCGGGCCAACGATGAGATCGACAGCGCGATTCAGCTCCAGTTGTTTCAGGTCGTTTCCATCTGCATGAGTGATAACATCACCGCGTCGAAGATCGGCCTGGGCGGCCGGGCCGCCGGGAAGGAGCTTCAGAATCTTCAATCCATTGGCATGTGGTTCGACTTCGACTCCGATTCCCACCACATTATCTCTCAGTCCGACGCTTGGTCCTCCGTTCCTTTCGGGCGGCAACAACATGGAAAACTGGTCCAGACTGTCCGTCGCACCGTACAGGAATTCGAGGCTGATCGCGGCAGGATTGATGCTGATCGACTGATCCGCCATCCGCTGCACGCTCCTGAGAACGACCAGTGCATCATTGGTACTGCGTACTTTCACCTGCGTTCGCATCTTTTGAAGTTCGCCTTGCAAGTCTGAAATCGCAGCGGTCGAACCGCGAACCTGAGCGGCTTCGACGAACGACGGAACTTCGAGAGCCTGCGCGACATGGTCCAGAGCGTTGTCAACTCGTCGAGCGTAAGTGGCCGGAGTGATGTGACGTCCGTCGATCAGTTCGGAAACTTCGACGTAGAATGATTCGGCTCCCTGAGGCGTCAATTGCTGAAGCATCCGAATTACGCGTGGATCGGCAAATCGCAGGCTGATTTTTTCCGCGATCGTCGCCTTGCTCGCTGCGGGTTTGACTGGCGGCCGAGGCTTGTCCGAAGGACTGTCTTCGGTGGCGGCTGGCGCAACCGACTCTGTCGGCACGAGCGACGGGGCTGGCCGTCGCGTGGGAACGAACAATCGGTTTTCACCGGTGCCCGTGTCTTCGCGTGCCGGAGAATAGAACGGGGATGAGGCAGCGGGGGTCTCTTCGATTCGTACTGGATCGGGGCGATACCGCGTCGCGACGTCCACCCAGGGGACGGACCCGCCATTTTGTATCTGTCGCACCGGCGACGCACATCGAGCACAACCGGTCTGTGCCTGAATCTGACCTGACAGAGTGACTACAATCAACAGCGAAAGAATTGTGGCAATCCTTGAGAGACTTTTTAAACGCATGTTATGGGTTCCTTCCATAATAATGATCCATCACGAAAAATGGCGTTTAGTTTGGAAACCTTGGGAAATCGAGAAACGCGCGGACGATATGGCGATTCGAAACCCGTTATTGTCGCGCGTGAAAATCCCCTCACCCTAACCCTCTCCCCGAAAAGCCGGAGCGAGGGGACAGGACTTCAGCTTTGAACGAGCATTGCTTCCAGCATGCATTCTTCCATCGTGTCATCGTCCGCTTCCGCGAACATTTCGGGGAACATTTCCACCGGTTCGGAAACGTCAACGGTCACGAGTTCGCCACGCATGACTCTCACAGAGGACGGGGCGTCGATCCCGATCTTCACGCTGCCGTTTCCTGTCTTGATGACCCGGACAACAATGTTCGAACCAATCTTGATGAACTCGTCTCGCTTGCGTGTGAGTACTAACATGGCGTCTTCTCCGATTCCGGGGTTTTGCGTCGTTCCTTCTGTGGGGCCTCACCTCCACTGGCGAGTCCCTCGTTTCGATGTTTTCCTTCCTAAGCACGGCTCGTGCCAACAAGCAAATTCCTGTCAAGAGATATCTCCAGGCGAGGACTGGCGGCGTCACCTTCGGCAGATTGTGCCCCGACTACCCGTTCGACGGCCTTCATCGGCAGCTTCCGCCGGGCTTTTTGTGTAATCTGTGCTAACGACCAAATGTCGATGTGTAACCTTTACCGAGGTCAACCAGATGTTGAAAATGTCCGATGTGATCGACATGTGCCGCGTCCCTGAAGGCAAGAAGATCAGACTGAAAGATCTCCACACGAGTTGGGACGGCACCGCGTCCGTGACCGAATCGAAGCGGCGGCACGAAGCGAAACATTTACTTCAAGAAGATGTGCATCATCTCGCTGCCGCTCAGGAATTGCTCTATGCCGCCCACACGTGGTCGGTACTGGTGATCTTTCAGGCCATGGACGCGGCAGGCAAGGACGGCACGATTTCGCACGTCATGTCCGGTGTCAATCCGCAGGGATGTGAAGTCTTCAGCTTCAAACAGCCGTCGGCGGAAGAGCTCAACCACAATTTTCTTTGGCGTTGTTCGAAGGCACTTCCCGAACGAGGGCGAATCGGGATCTTCAATCGCTCGTATTACGAGGAAGTTCTGATCGTGAAAGTTCACCCCGACCTGCTTGCCAATCAACGGATTCCCGGCGCAAATCCGGGCAAGAGATCATTCTGGAAGGGTCGCTACAAGGACATTAACCAGTTTGAACGACATCTCGTCCGAAACGGGACTCAGATCGTCAAGTTCTTCCTCAACGTTTCGAAAGACGAACAAAAGCAACGGTTCATTGCCAGGGTTGATGATCCTGCGAAGAACTGGAAGTTTTCGACTGCGGATGTTGCGGAGCGAGCACACTGGGACGATTACATGTCCGCCTACGAAGAAATGTTGAACTCAACGAGTACGAAATACGCTCCGTGGTACGTCATACCCGCCGATCAAAAACCGACGGCCCATTTGCTGGTGGCCCAGATATTGTCGAATACGATACAAAAGCTTGGCTTGAAGTTTCCCGAGCTAACGCCCTCGCAGCATGAAGCTCTGGTCGAGTCGAAAGCGAAACTGGAAGCGGAAGGAGCCTGATGCGGCTGGAAATGCAGGTAATCAAAGCACCGGGCGGGGTCGAACTGTTCGTGCGCAGTTATTTTCCGGAAGTTCCCGATGCCGAACGGACCCTGTATTGGGTACACGGCGTTGGCGAGCACGGTGGTCGACACGAACACATCGCCGAATTCCTGACGCAGAATGGCTGGCGACTGGTCATTCCCGACCTGCGAGGTCACGGACGATCGACGGGTGTGAGGACACACGTTGCGTCTTTCGACGAATACGTTGATGACGTTGCCCTGATCTGGAAACATCTGGGGCTGGTCGACGGCGCAACCGTATTACTCGGACACAGCATGGGTGGACTTGTGGCCGTGCGAACCGTCGAGGAGGGGCGTGTTAACCCGTCGATCCTTGTACTCTCGTCTCCGTTATTGGGTTTGAAGCTGCACATCAATCCCGTATCCGTGATGTTGGGCCGGGTATTGATCCGATTCATCCCCACGGCCAGGTTTTCCAACGGGATCGATGCGGGCAACATGACTCACGACGCGGAATTTGCGTCAATGCGGCGCAGCGATCCGTTGATCAACAAAACGGTCACGGCAGGGTGGTTCTTTGCCATGCAGGCGGCACTCGCAGCCGGACAGAGACAGGCGTCTCGCGTGACTCTTCCAGTATTCGCTGTCCAGGGCTCGCTCGATCGAACGACCGATCCCGTCGCCATGGGTGATTGGTGGGAGCGAATCCGGTCGACGGAGAAATCGCTGGTGATCCTCGAAGACCATTTTCATGAACTGTTTTTTGAACCCGATTGGCGGGAAACGGCGATTCAAATGCTGAACTGGCTCGAACGACGAAACCCCGATCGATTGACCCAGGCTCGCGACGAGGAAGACCGACCGATTGCGGCGTCATAAAATGATTGAAGTCAATTTTCCTTTCACTGACCTCGACTCGAAGGAACGACGATGAACGCTGCGTCCCATCATCGATTTACGGAAGACGTCGAACTGGCCGGGCACATCATTGACAGTCTGCTGCTGCCAAAGGTGCTGGACGAGATCACCGGCCTGGGCGGCGATTATCTCAGCCAGGAAATCCGGATTGGGCATAACCGTCGCGATCCCAGCTACGTTCGATTGACGGTCTCGGCACCGACCGAGGATTGTCTGGAACAGATACTGACGGTGATCGGTCAGCATGGTGCGGTTCCCGTTCAGCATCATGACATCAGAATCGAAGCCAGCGACATCGCCGGCGCGTTTCCCGAAGGGTTCTATGCGTCAACAAACGAACCGACGGAAGTTCGACTGGGCGGGAAGTGGATCTCCGTCGATCGACAGGAAATGGATTGCGGGATCGCGGTGGATCGAGCCCAGGGCAAGGCGTGGTGCGTGGCGATGGCCGACGTGCAGAAGGGCGACCAGATCGTGGTCGGGCGATTGGGAACTCGGGTCTTTCCGGTCGGCCGTGATCGCGAACAGCGACACTCGTTCGGATTCATGAACAGCACGGTTTCCAGCGAGAAGCCGAAAAATCTGACCGTGCGGGAAATCGCCGAGAATATGCGGCGAGCCGCGGAAGGGACCGGGCGAATTCTCATCGTGGCGGGACCTGCCGTGGTTCACACGGGAAGTCGGGAATTGCTCAGTTGGCTGATTCGCCGCGGATACGTTCATGTGTTGTTCGCGGGCAACGCGCTGGCGGCGCACGACATCGAACAAGCGTTCTACGGAACCAGTCTGGGGATTTCGATGGAGAGCGGCGGTAGCACGGAAGAAGGGCACGAACACCACCTGCGGTCCATCAACCGTATCCGCAGACTGGGCGGAATTCGCCCGGCGGTCGACCAGAAAGTGCTGACCAGCGGCATCATGTTCGAGTGCATCAAACACAACATCCCTTACGTACTGGCAGGCAGCATTCGCGACGACGGACCTCTGCCTGACGTGATTACAGATTCTCTCGTGGCCCAGACGCGGATGCGGGATCTGGTCCAGGGAGTTACATTCTGTCTGATGATTGCGACAACGCTTCACAGCATCGCGGTTGGAAACATGCTTCCCGCATGGGTGAAGACAGTCTGCGTCGATATTAATCCTGCGACTGTCACGAAGCTTTCGGACCGGGGGACTTTTCAAACTATCGGTCTCGTGACGGACGTCGAACCGTTCTTGCGAGTGCTCGTCCAGGAATTGGGAGGGTCGGGCATCTGAATTCCGCGTTGCCCGCCCAGGCGAGCGGGGGGTGTCAGCCCCCTGATTCTTCGGCTGCGATCAGGTACCGCGCATTTCCAAACAACCAGCAATGGCTCGATATATTCTTCAACAGTAAAATAAAGAAATCACTCAACCGTCTTACGCGAGGTCATTTCCAAATGAAGCCACAAGCACTGCTCTCGTGGAGTTCGGGAAAAGACTGCGCCTGGACCCTGCAAGTGCTGCGTGCCCGGGCAGAAGTCGAAGTCGTTGGTCTGGTGACAACATTTAACGAAGCGTTCAATCGCGTGGCAATGCATGGGGTGCGAATGGTACTGGTTGAAGCGCAAGCAGCCGCTGCGGGACTTCCACTGTGGGCGGTTCCGCTTCCTGGCCGTGCTCGAACGAGATCTACGAACAGCGAATGCGAACACTGATCGACAGGGCGCGGGAATCGGGGGTCACGGTGTTCGCCTTCGGGGACCTGTTCCTCGAAGACATCCGGGCGTACCGTGTACAGCAACTTGCCGGAACGGGGATTGAACCGATCTTTCCCGTGTGGGGCACGCCCGCCGATACACCATCACTCGCTCGGGCAATGATCGACGGGGGCCTGCAGGCTACCCTGACCTGTGTCGATCCAAAGCAACTTGACGCCCGATTCGCAGGCCGGGAATTCGATGCGGCGCTGTTGGCCGATCTGCCGGCGACCGTTGATCCCTGCGGTGAACGCGGCGAGTTCCACACATTCTGTTATTCCGGACCAATGTTCGGTCATGCAATCTCAGTGCAACCCGGCGAGGTCATTGAACGTGATGGATTCTGGTTCGCGGATATCACACCTGCCGCAATACGATCGTGACCAAATTCGCTACGGGCATGCCCGGTCATAACTTACTGCATGAGTATTGGATTTCGACGACGTTCGAATCGTCCGCATACCAGAGCACACATCTTTCATCGGTTGACTGAAATGCCAGACAAGGTTGAGCAATACTCATATCTGACCAAAGATCTCGTGGCGATTTTTGAAGGTGAGCGAGACTTCATCGCCAACATGGCGAACTGCGCCGCCCTGCTGTTTCAGACGCTGCCGGATTTGAACTGGGCGGGATTCTATCGCACCATTGGCAGCGACCTCGTTCTGGGCCCTTTTCAGGGACGGCCCGCCTGTGTCCGCATTGGTTCAGGTCGCGGCGTCTGCGGCGCGACGGCGCTGCGGATGGAAACTGTTGTGGTTCCCGATGTGCATCAATTCCCCGGGCACATCGCGTGCGATGTCGCTTCTCAATCCGAGATTGTCGTTCCGCTCATTGTCGATGGACAGGTCATCGGCGTATTGGATCTCGACAGTCCAGTTCGTAACCGCTTTGACGCCGCGGACGCTGCCGGGCTGGAATCGCTCGTCGCGATTCTTCTGCGCGCTTCCGACGTCCCGGGTGAGGGCGTCATTCGCTAACCTCTTGTGTTTTGGCCAATCACCGGTTGACTCCGTTACCCGTATGAGCCCGGGCGTGCGTGACCGCATGGTCGACGTGAATCTCCGCGGGTTTCACCGACTCATTTGTTATTTGTTATTTCCGTCTGATTGCGGTCGACATCCGAAGTGACTGCGGGAGTTTTCGCCTTCGCGAATTTGATCATCGTGATCTCATTGCCCGATGCATTGTGATAGACGACATCCATCAGCGATTGCGTGAGTAACAGACCACGCCCGCCGATCCGTTCCAGATCAACCGGTTGATCTGGATCCGCGGCCTTGCGCACATCAAAACCGGGGCCCTGATCGCGAATCGAGATGCGGACTTCGGTGGCGGAAAGCGCGACCGTGACGAAGACTTGACGCTGACAGTACGGCATCTGCGTCCTGCGCTCGTCGGCCAGCGAGTGGAACAGCGACTCGTCTTCCTGTCGCAGATCGGAACTGACCTCGAGGTTGCCGTGCAGAATCGCGTTGCTCATCGATTCGGACAGCGCAATCGTCAGTCGAGCGACGTCGTTCTCGTCGAGCAATCGCATCGCCAGAATCTGATCCTGAATCTGAGCGACCAGCGGCTGAATCAGCGAATTGTCATTGCCGATCGTGAATTTGTTTTGAGATTCCGACAGACATGAAAGCAGTTGAGCCTTTGACCGGTCCAACTGCGCCAATGCCAGGATACTTTCGACCGTGGGAATCAGAAATCGTTCCAGCGATCGCTTGGGAACATAATTGGTTGCGCCTGCACGAAGCGCCTTGACGGCGATTTCTTCGTTGCCGGAACCGGTCATGAGCACGACAGGAACATCCAGTTCCCGACTTCGAATCTCTTGAACGACTTGAAGCCCGTCCAGTTCAGGCATCATGAGATCGGTAATGATCAGGTCAAATCGATGCCATTTGATCAATTCGAGGGCTTCCCAGCCGTCGGCGGCGGCCATTACATTCGCATCGGGAAATCGCTTTTTGAGAACTGCGCCGATGACGGTTCGATCGAGTGCAGAGTCGTCAGCGACAAGTATGTCGGTCATCAAAGGACTTTCAGGAAGACAGGGACGCGTCCGATTAATGTGGACCTGGATCCGTTCGGACGAAATCTAGCTCATATTTTCGGTGTTCGTGCGAAAAACGCACAAATCAGATGTACATTCGGATAACACTCCAACAAACCAGGCCACCTCCCTGCCGACGTGGTTTCCCGTGAACCGTTACGATTGATGATCACCGCGGAAGGTTTACAACCGTCCGGGCGCAATCAGCTCCGATAGTGAGGGATTCAATCGATCGAGTTCCGTTTTGAGTTCCTCGAGTTTGTTTTTGACTCCCTCAAGATCCTCATCAAACGCCAATGCTTCGAGGCTGCGCGCCGCCTCGTAGGCGGGCTCGGCTTTAAGAATTCCGACGGCTCCCTTGAGACGATGTGCGGCTCCCGCGACTTGCCGCAGGTCGCCTTCCGCCAGAGCCGCGTGAGCACGCGCCATCAAGATCGAGGAGTCCGTCAGAAAGAGGCGAACGATATTCTCCAGAAGGTCCAGATCGTTATCGACCAGTCGGATGAGTGCGGACGTATCGATCGCACACGGAAGGGCCGTCGAGTCCGGGGATTCGTCGACCATGATCGCGGGCGCGACGAGACGATGCTTCGACATCCATTTGTTGCAGACTTCCAGAAGATGATCCCGTTCGACCGGCTTCGTGACAAAATCATCACAACCGGCGTCGAAGCACTTTTCACGATCTTCGGTCATCGCATTGGCCGTGAGAGCGACAATCGGAGTCCGGAAGCCGCGCTTTCTCAGTTCTTTCGTAGCACTGCATCCGTCCAGGATGGGCATTTGCATGTCCATCAATACGAGATCATAGGATTGAACCGGTCCGACAGGCTGGCCCGCCCCTGCCCGTCCTGGCCCGAGAAGCGCCTGTTCGAGAGCGAGCTTGCCGTTCTCGACGACATCGACCGACGCTCCCGCCTTGCTCAGGACCGTCTTTAGCAAATGCTGGTTCACCGGGCTGTCTTCGGCCAGCAGGATCCATCCCGACAATCGGGTCGTGGTCGTGACGACAACCGGTTGTGGCTCGCGTTCGACGATTCGATCGATAAATCCGATACCGTCGAGCGGACCGGTGGCCACAGTCGCCGTGAATGTGCTTCCCCGTCCGGCCACGCTTGTCAGCGAGATGTCTCCGTCGAGCAACTGAGCCATTCGACGACAGATCGTTAGCCCGAGACCCGTTCCGCCAAACTTTCGAGTTGTCGATGTATCGGCCTGCACAAAAGGGGCGAACAGAACGGCCCGCTGTTCGTCCGAAATTCCGATCCCCGTGTCGACCACGTCGAACGCCAGTCTGGACGTCTCGTTCCCTTCGCCTTCGATCAACCGCACGAATACCTTGATTCCGCCGAATTCCGTGAACTTGATCGCATTACCCACCAGATTCACGAGAATCTGTCGCACGCGGACGGGATCGGAACAGATCGTTTTCGGGATCGAGCCGCTCGCGTCCGCCGTCAGTGTCAACTTCCTCGTCAATGCCTGTTCCTGGAAATAGCACAGTACCTCGCGCACGACGTGGGCGGGCGAGAAGGGGATCCGTTCGACGGTCATTTTTCCCGCCTCGATTTTCGAGAGATCGAGGATATCGTTGATGATCGTCAGCAAATGGTCGCCCGAACGTTTGATCGTCGCCACGTGCGAATCCCGCTCTTCGTTCGTCAGCGAATGCTCGGTCAGCAGATCGGCGTAACCGAGAATTGAGGTCAGGGGTGTGCGGATCTCGTGGCTCATATTCGCCAGAAAATCGCTCTTCGTTCGATTGGCCGCTTCCGCGTTTTCACGAGCTGCGATCAGTTCGTTCTCGGCCTGAATGCGGTGTGATATTTCGTCGAAACAGACGACGGAACCATCGATTTCGCCCGCCGCGTTTCTCATGACGTCAAAGTTGATGATGACCGGGATCCGCGATCCGTCCGGCCGCTCGAAGACGACTTCGACGTCGCGTACGGGCGTTCCTGTGCTCATGACCTCCATCACCGGATTCATCGAATGCGGCAGAAACGTGCCATCGGGCCGATAGAGTTTCAGCGCGCCACTATACTTTTCGACGCCAAGGTGCGGTTCCCGCCCCCATAGCTCCGCAGCCCGACGATTGTAGCGTTGCAACGTGCCGCTTCGGTCGCAGACGAATACGGCCGCAGGGACCGAATCGAACAACGCTCGATAGGCCTCTTCGCTTTCCTTGAGAGCCGCCTCGGCCCGTTTGCGATCCGTGATATCGACAATCGAACCCACCATCCGATGAGGTTCACCTTGCTCGTTCATCAGACCGACGCCGCGCGTACGAAAGAAATGGTACTCGCCGGACTTGGTACGAAGCTGAAATTCAACATCGTAGGGACTGCGCGAAGGGGAAAAGTGTCCGTCGAGCGCCTGCTGATCGACCATGCGGTCGTCCGGGTGTATTGCTTCCTCGAACGCCGATCGCGTGTTGGGAAACTCGTCATTGACGTAGCCCAGCATCTCTTTGAAACGAGGTGCGTAAAAGACCTCGCCGGTCTTGATGTCCCAATCGAAGATTCCGGCGCTCGAACCGCGCACGACCAGCTTGTAACGCTCTTCGCTGATTTTCAGACGTTCGCGTTCGGTCCGTAAATCGCGTTCGGCTTGACGGGCCGTGGTGACATCGGTGGCGACCCCGAGAAAGCCGGTCAACGTGTTGTCGTTGTCGCGGATCGAAGTCACAACCAGTTTCACGGTCAGATGAGACCCGTTCTTGCGAACGTATGTCCATTCCCGTGCATCGTGGCGTCCCTGACGTGCGTATTCGACAAACACGTCAAACCCATGAACCTCTCGACCCGTCTCGCGGGTCAGTTGCGCGCCGCGGGCGATGACCTCGGACGCGAGATGAATCACGTGGGGAGTCTGCAGACCCACCAGTTCATTGGCCGAGTAACCCAACATTTGTTCGGCACCTGTATTGAACAGGGTAATCGTCCCTTTCAAATCGGTGGCAATGATTGCGACTTGAGTCGACGCGTCAATCACCGCTTGCAGTTGACCGCGAAGTTTCGGCGACTCGTCGCGTCGATTGCGATGCCGTCTGACATCGTCGACGACGTCAGGCGATTCTGAATCCGCGACACAGCACTGCCGCAAGGCATGAATTCGGCCGGGTTCGTCGTTCGGCAAACGGGTTATGGACATGATCTCTTCGTCAGCGGGCCAGACGCGTCGATCTCCCGATGGAGATGAACAGGGATGTGGAGATATCGACCGCGAAGAACTCGCCGTCCAGAAAACTCGTAGTCAAATCACCCAGCCGTCATTGATGGAAAAATCGGATCGACATCCCCTCAGGGATTATTCGATTTTCACGGCAATACAACAGCGAGGTCGAGGCCAGCGTCTGTCATCGACTGGCCATCAGATTACCGGCGATCATTTGCCATTCTTCCGAAAGAGGCTTGCCGTTCCTGGTTGACAGCGGACAATAAGAACTGCCGCTCACACACAACGAACGGGGTTCGTCGAACGTTTGCCAGGAAGGCTTGATCGAACTGCGTCATCTTTTTGAGATTAAGGGCGAATCATGACGGCCGACGAGCAGAGAAATAATGCGGAACGCGCGCGGCGAGGTTCGATCATCGAGTCCATCGTCGTGTCTCTTGAACGATTCAACGGGAACCTGTCGGACGAACGCAAGGTCCGACTATTCTCCATGGAGACGACCGACCTGAAAAAACTCGCCACGGATATCGGCAGCACCAAGAGCGGACAAAGTGCGATCTCACTGATCGTCGCTTCGATCGCGGCATCGCAACAGGAACAACGACGCGGATAGACCACTCGCAGACCCGATCGACCACAACGGCAAAGAGGTTCGAGATCTGGCCGAGATGACAGCATCGCTCACCTTGCGATCCTGTCTTGACTCAAATTCTTCATCCCTTCGCGACCTTCGTTTGTATCTGTTCAATTGCCTTTTCAGACAGTGCCGAACTCATGATACACGCTTTGAAAGCATTTGGTTTCCTCCTGTGTGCAAGCCTGTCAACACCTGTTGCGGCGACCGAGTTTTTCGTCGCACCCGACGGCGCGACGACCGCCGACGGCAGCAAGGAACGCCCCTGGAATCTCGCCACAGCTGTGTCGCATCCGCAATCGGTCCGACCAGGCGACACGATCTGGCTACGTGGCGGAACCTATCGAGGCGGATACCTGAGCGAACTCAAAGGGACTGCCGAAAAGCCGATCATCGTCCGCCAGATGCCGAACTCGCGAGTCATCCTCGATCTGAAGCCACGAGAAGCCGGCGATAACGGCCTGCTCGACATCCGGGGTGAATATGCCACCTATTGGGGATTCGAGGCAACATGTTCCGACCCGAAACGCGAAACTCAACTTTCAGGATCCTGGCCGGACGACATCCAGCGCGGCGGAATCGTCAGTCGAGGCTCGCACATCAGGCTGATCAATCTGGTCGTTCACGATACAGGCGGCATCGCGGCATGGAGCGAAGGCGAAGGCGGTGAAGTCTACGGTTGTCTGATCTACTACAACGGCTGGAAAGGTCCCGACCGTGCCCACGGGCACGCGATCTACGCCCAGAATCTCCACGGAACGAAACGACTGATTGACAATGTCGTTTTCTGGCAGTTCGGTTACGGCATCCATTGCTACGGCTCACCCAAAGCGTCGCTGCAGGGTTTCCACGTCGAAGGGAACGCAGGTTTCAAAAACAATAGCCTCTCCAGCCCCGATGGATGCAGTACGGATATCTACATCGGCGGCCAGACACCGGCCAAACGCATTACGATCACGAACAATTACACAAATGGTGGACTACGGTGCGGCTACCCCTGGGGCGTTATGAGCGAAGATGCGACAATTACCGACAACTACCTCGTGGGCGGATTGTACGTCCGCGATTTCCGGCAACTGACCGTCATCGGCAACACGGTGATCGCTCCCGATTCAGTGGCCTGGCTGGAAGGATCGAAAGAACTCGATACGTCGCCCTACAAATGGGATAAGAACAATTACTTCCGAACCGGCAAGGAATGGGCCAGCCTGATCCTGAGAGTGGGCGAAAAGACACGCGGAGTTGAATTTGCAGGCTGGCAATCGGCAACCGGCATTGACGCACACAGTACCTGCACGCAATCGCAGCCAACCGGCACACACGTTTTCGTCCGCCCCAACAAGTACGAACCTGGCCGAGCCAACATCATCGTCTACAACTGGGACGAACAGAAGACCGTTGACGTTGACCTGTCAAATGTCCTCATGCCTGGCCAGAAATACAGAATTGTCGGTGCACAGAACTTCTTCGGCCAACCAGTGACTGAAGGCAAATATGATGGCAAACCGGTTCCGGTACCGATGCAGCCTGCTCAGATCGTTCAGCCGGTCGGCATGCCGGATCTCAAACTTCCACCGTTGCAACCGAAGTTTGGCGTGTTTGTCGCGCTGGTGAATGAGTCATGACGAGTTTCCCGCGTGATCGCATTGCCGCAGAACAGCGTCGCATTCAGATTGTCGTTCGCGCATGACACACTCGACGGGGGACGAACTGAAACAACGGATGGTGATGGCAGAGGATCAGCGTGTGCCACAAATGTCCGATTCGGCTGTTGCCGTCCGCAAACGGATGGATGAACTCCAGTTCGTAATGCACGACGGCGGCCTTAACGAGCGGGTTCCTGCTATCACGTGATACTATCCGGGTCGAGGAATTTGCCCGTTTTTTTTGGTGCAGAAAGACCGCGTTAATTATTGGCCTCTGCTGCGGTTTCTTTGTGAATGGATCTCACATGACTCTATTTCAGAGGAAGTTTCTGTTCATGGTCAATCCCGATTGCACCCGCCAGACCCGGAAAAGACACCAGGGACAATCGCAGAAACACCCGGTTGTTTCTGCCACTCGACGAATCCGGGTCGGGGCGTCCGCCGGGTTGATCGAGCTGACTCGACGGTTAATGGAAAGAACGATTGAATTTGTTTCTGACGCCGCATTTGATCGCCCGGACGTCGTCAAGAAAATTCGGGCGATGCGGACCTCGTCGCTCGATGAGCCACAGACGACCAGAAGAATCAGGAGGCCGACACCCCTCGCTCGCCAAATGCAATCTGCTCCACCAGCCATTGCGAACGCAAGGCCGGGAATTGCCTTCGTTACGGGGCTGGTTCAAGCACCATTGCTCAGCCCGGAAGAAGAGCGGTACTGCTTCACCTGGATGAACTTCCTGAAATCGCGTGCCGAGCGGAATCGACGATTGCTCGATCTCAGACATCCTGACAGTTCGCTCGTCGATCGAATTCATGCCGATCTCGAGGAATCGCTACGAGTGCGCAATCACATCGTGCAGGCAAATCTGCGACTGATCGTGTCGGTCGCTCGAAAGTTGTCGGGGTCGCTGGAACAGATGTCCGATTTGATCAGCGAAGGAATGACGCCGCTGATTCGATCGGTGGAATTGTTCGATGTCGGTTTGGGGAACCGTTTCAGCACCTACGCTACCTGGGCGGTGCGAAATCAGATGTTGCGATGGCTGAAGCGTGTTCGGTCGTCACCCGAAATCTCGCCGGGAGAAGACGCTCCTTCATTGGAGAATCTTCCCGACAAACGCCCCTCCACCGATTCGGCGGATTCCGCTTCTCAATTGCGGATGGATGCCGTACACCGACTGCTGTCATCGCTCTCCGAGCGGGAACGATCGGTGCTCATGGCTCGATTTGGACTGGAAGGTCAACCACACGGTCAAAGTCTGGCAGACATTGCCCGACAGATGGGACTGAGCAAGGAACGAGTTCGACAGATCGTGTTGCTCTCGCTTTCAAAGTTGCGATCAGGCATGACATATGACGAGTTTGAAACGATGGTTTGAACTCAACACACATCGAGATGCCGCGTCGTCGAAATCAGTCAGAAGCCACGCACAACATCTGGTCTTCGACTTCGACGGCGTATTCGGTGTTGAATTCAACATAGCAGTCGTCCTCCAAGGTCGAATCGGACTCGCCATCGTTGTTTGATTCCATGCGACCGGCGTCTGCATCGCCACCGCCGACAAGTGCGGGGACCTCCGCGGTCGCGAATTCGGTGAGTTCCGCTCGGAGTACTCGAACGTGGGCAGGAGCCTCAATCCCCAGCTTCACCGTTCCGCGGCTGGTCTGGATCACCTTGATCACAATGTCGTTACCAATCTTGATGGATTCCGATCGTTTGCGGGTGAGTACTAACATGATTCACAGTCCTTTTGGTTGATCGAATCTGGTCACAGATCCGGTTTGACGTACCTGTCAGGCGTTCGACATTGATCGTCCTGACAACGAATCAGGATCAAAGCAATAGCAATGCCAGATCGTAAAACACAATTCGGAATTCTGTTGTTGTCGTTTTGAAAGTGCCTGTTTCACAGGGGAATTCACGACATTTCCGGCCGGCTTGCAACAAATACACTTTTGCGATGTCAACACCAGTTTGGAAGAATTTACAAACGGTCGGGCCATTCGCAAAATCATTGACCCCGGACATCGCCGCGTCCGGTAATGTCGCGAACCCCTCTGAAGGCGTGCCACTGCTCCGGAGTCATCGGAGAAGCAGTGCCTTGACGTATGATGGGTAGCACGGACGCCTCGTCCGTGAAGATTAATCACGGGGACAAAATCACGGACGGGGCGTCCGTGTTACGGAAATTCGACAAACCAACGTTGGCGAAGGAGTGAATCTCCATCGGGGCATTGACCAAATGCGAGCAAGTCACCTGGATGATATACTCTCGCCGCTCGTGTCGGTCGTGATGAAATGAGTGCCCCCGGGTTGAGACTTTTCGAGCGAGGTGACGTGATGCTGAGACGGGTTCTGCTGATTGGAATGTTGATGTTGACCACGACCAGTTGTTCTTCTGCCAGTGATGATGTAACTCCGCACGTTGTGCTCGGAATCCACGGCGGAATCGGCGAAGACAAAAAGGACATGACGCCGGAACTGGAAGCCAAAGTCCGTGCCGGGCTGAACGCCGCCCTCAAGGCGGGAAAAGCCAAACTCGACGCGGGTGGGTCGAGTCTTGATGCCGTCGAGTCGGCCATTCGATCGATGGAGGATGATCCCGTTTTCAATGCCGGCAAGGGAGCCGTGTTTACTCATGAGGGGCGTAACGAACTGGACGCGTCGATCATGGACGGCAAAACAAAAAAAGCGGGTTCAGTTGCCAGCGTCATGATCATCAAGAATCCGATTACGGCCGCCCGCGCGGTCATGGAAAAATCGAAACACGTGATGTTGATTGGTCGCGGGGCCGAGATTTTTGCCACCAAACAAGACCTCGAAATTGTCGATCCGTCCTATTTCTGGACCGAACATCAATGGAAACGGATCCAGGAGATCTGGAAGCGTGAGGCCGACGGAAAACAGGCAAAAGCGGATCTTCCTGCAGAACAGGTCCCGCAGATCGATGCGTCCCGATTCGGCACCGTGGGAGCTGTCGCCATCGACAAGTCAGGAAATCTGGCGGCCGGGACATCGACCGGCGGCATGACCAACAAGATGCAGGGCCGGTTGGGAGATTCGCCCATCATCGGAGCCGGAACCTACGCCGACAACGACGCGGCTGCGATTTCGTGTACGGGTCACGGCGAGTTCTTCATCCGCTACGCAGTGTCTCACGATATCGTCGCACAGATCAAATACAAAAAAGTGTCGGCCAAAGACGCGGCGGAAGATGTGATCAACAAGCAATTGAAAGACGCGGGCGGAGAAGGAGCCGCGATTGTGCTCGACAAATCCGGCCAATTCACGACAGCCCGAAATACGGAAGGAATGTACCGGGGCTGGATCAGTTCTGACGGCACCATTCAGGTGCGGATCTACGACAAGTAAATGATTCCGGGCGTGCCCCAGTGATTGCCGCATTATTCAGCCTGGAATCAGGGATTGTTCAGATTCCGCTTTGCATTCTTTCAAACCTTGTGGCAGAGTTATCATTTCGAGAAGTCGGGCTTGTCTTGAATGGATCAAGTTCAGATCGTATCACCTTCAGTGATCTCACGTTTGCTTGCGAATTTAAAATGGCGAAAAAAAAGGCCTTAGAGAAATCTGAACCGTCCATGACGCAGACGGCTCGTGTGTGCAACGAGAGGCGAATCGTTCCACAGCCATATTGAGAACGCGAGCGCAAGGCCCAGGATGCACGCCATTCCCGTGTAGATTGCAGCTTGAATTCTGACTCTGAAGTTCATGTCGCCGGTCAACCTGTCAGGTTTGCCCGTCACGACAAAAGCCCATGGAAATGACGCAACGAACAGCTGCAGTTCTTTATCTCGAACTCTGTCGATCCGCTTTTCATATTTTGGTCACGATCCGGTGGACGGAGTTGGAAACGCCTGCTTTATTGCATACGCGACTTCGGGGAGTGAGACATGCTTCTCGGCCATGAATTGTGGAAATAACATGGAATCCATTTGCCCTCAAAACAACTGTTCTGCGATAGATGGCTCCCCGGCTGTGCGAAGCATCATCCCAGGCCCAATCGTCGTCGCCAGAACCATTCGACCGTCATCAGGCCCATTATGGTTCCCAGGATCCACCACTGGCTCCACAAAGGAGATTTCCGAACGACGGAGGCTCGTGGGGGTACCGGAAGTTTTTCGAGCATCTCGCGAATGGACTTGGTATCGCGCAAGACTTCCCCTCCGGACGCGGCGGCCACTTTGAACAATTGATCGTGATCGGGAAACGGATTCTGCTGCTCGTACGGATCATGAACAATCCGCAGATCGAGTGATGTGCTGTCGACCTGTGTGGTGTCTTCGTAGGCCGTCAGCTCCAGGCGAATCGATTGAGTCGCGGAAGCGGCGGCCGGGGCGGGACCGAGAATCAGTTGCAGGTTGTAGTCGAGTTGTCCTTTTACGCGAGGAAGTTCAAACTCCTCACCCCATGCGATGTAGGGGCCGGTTTCGCCGCTGGTGCGCTGGATCGTTTCAGGCCAGCGAATTGGCGACCAGACCGGGTCGGCATCGTTAAGGTTTCCTTGCGGTTCGACCATTGCGACCAGGCGATAGGCTCCCGTGCGATTGGCCGATTCGTCATACGCACCGCCATTCAACGTGATCTTTTCGGTCGGACGATAAAACGGCTGATCTGCTTTTGCCACCAGCCGGCGGCGACCAATCGACGAATCCTCGGTCATCCAGTAAACAACGTTCCGCCAGAACTTCGCGTAATAACGGTGATCACGCTCACCCCAATTGTTGACGAACTCGTTCGCCCAGGGCGGTGTCGCCGGAACCGACATCGCGATCGTCCGCCCTTTGCCGTAGGAACCGATCGTCAAGACGGGGCGTTTGGTTCCGTTGTCGTCCGCTGTGGCCAGGACAACTGCATTGGCTTCCGTTTTGACTCGCTGGTCTTTGTGAATGCCCGTGAATTCCGGCAGCGATCGAAGGATCTCGCGATTGGCATTTTCATTTTCGACGATATGCCAGATCGGGTGGTTCATTGACGGCGTGTTCGGGACAAGTTTGATGCCGCCAATCGCACTCCATTCCGAAGCGCTTTCGCCCAATTCGATGGGCAGCATCTTGTCAATGACTTCGTCTTTCCAACCCCCCGCCGCGAAGCTGTTCGGACCGCCCATCATGCACAGGCCGCCGCCTCGTTTTTCGATCCACTGTTCGATCCATTCCAATTGGGTTTCCGTAAAGGCCCGCCGTCCCGCGTTGCTGATAATAATGGCGTCGAACGCCGCCAGTTCGGCCACCGTTTCCGGAAAACCGCGATTGAATGACGCCCCCTGGGCATCCGCAAGCCTTTGAAGTTTTCGATTGCCGGGAACCGCCGACAATACCACGCATTCAATATCGGGATCGGCCGTCAGCGCGTTTTGAAGATCGCTATGCGGCCCACGCGGCGTTTGCGGACCGTTTGCGCCGAACACATTGAAACTGAATGCCAGTTGCGGGCCCCCTTCGACATACAAGACGCGAATTTTCGTGCGATCGATCGCCACATCAAAGTTGTAGCGATTGTTCTCGACGGACATCTCGCCGGGCAGGGGGGTAATCGCGACTTCGATTTTCTGGCTGATGTCACCCGATTGATAGCTGGTCGTAAACGATTGAATTCCGCTGCGAACCGTAATCGGCATGCTGTTCAGTTTTCGTCGCGTCCCGCTGCGGTCAATCGATGTGACGATCAGTTCGCAGCGTTTGTCATCGTAGCCATAGCTGCGGAGGAAGACTCGCACTTCCACTTGCGAATTCTTTCTCACCTTGGGGGAGGAGACGACGCCGACGACCGCCAGATCACCCCCTTTGCCCGCTTCGCCAACGGGAACGACATGGATGGGAACTTTCATTTTCGCGAAGTGTGCGGCAAGTTTTTCCACGTCCGCAGCATCGCGCGCACGGCCGTCCGAAAACACGACCACAGCGGCCGGAGGTGTCCTGCCGAAACGACTGGTCAGTTGTCGCAGAGCCGCGGCCAGTTGAGTATCGGCATCGGTCGGCTTGAATTCCTCGTTGGGTTTCTGCCACACCGATTGCTCGACGGCGGCCAATCTTTGGCCGAAGCGAAACAGGCTGATATTGGCCAGCGTTTCGTTGCCATGACGCTGACTGTCGCGAATCATCGCCAGCGATCGCGACCAGCGCGAGCCATCGTCACCGACCGCCATGCTTTGCGATGAATCGAGCAAATAAAACACATCCGCCTGATTTTTTGCTCCGTTCGTTTCGTGCAACTTCACCGGATTGATCAACAGCGCCGCCAGCAATGCGATCGTGACGACTCGAATTCCAATCAGGCCCATTCGTCGAGAAACGCCAATCGGAGCCCCGACAAGTCGGCGCATGACGAACCAAATGGCCAGCACCACCACCAGAGCAATGGCTGCCGACGAGAACGTCAATTGCGGTTCGTAATCAATTCGAAAATCGCTCATTCAGAAGTCTCTGTTCGTTTACTTCGCACGCCGCTCTTTCGCCTTGCCACTCTTTGTTTCGCTGCCCTTTGGTCCCATTGTTAACGCGCGCTGATATTTCGCGACCATGGATTCGTACTGAGCCGGCGGCGTTTCTTCACCGGAAATGGCGAGTTCCGATAGCAGCAGTTGTTGAACGTTTTCTCTCAGCTCGGTCGCGATCTGGCGGAGTATCCTCTTGTAGTTTTCGCCGTCGAACTTGCGCGGTCCAGCTCCTCGCAACGTGTTCGAATCCTCGTCCCAGCCGATTCCTTTCATCGCCTTTTTGAGTTCCTCGTCGGAATCGATTCCATCCTCCTGCTTCAATTCTTCGAGGAACTCGCCAGCGGCCTTGTGCCACTGTTCCGATTGCCGTTTGGTTTCGACATCGTCCAGTCCCGATTCCAGGTTTTCCGCCTTCGCTTCAAGTTCCATCAGTTCCGCCACTTTGGGGCTGACGATTTCCCGCTGGAGCGCATCCAGTTTGCGCGCCGCTTCGTCCAGCTTGTCGGCAATATCGGCGGCCACCTTCTTTTCTTCGTTCAGCTTACCGGCGCGAATGCCATCGGGTTGTTGTTGCATCCGTTCGATCGCTTTCGCCACGCCGCCCTTGTCCAGCAAGTCGGTGACTTTGGGAATCGACTTCTGATCGGCTGCGGATGTGGATTTGGTCGCGCTGTTCAGAATATCGGCGAGTGC
>Ga0206811_1019_pt1 | contig 56080 bp, 46 predicted proteins | sample Alteio_BWOrgCont_53_FD_152886 | JGI IMG/M metagenome (GOLD analysis project Ga0206811, IMG submission 152886) | Enriched cells from forest soil in Barre Woods Harvard Forest LTER site, Petersham, Massachusetts, United States -... | ecosystem: Environmental > Terrestrial > Soil > Temperate forest >... | reverse complement strand
TGCGAAGGCATTGGATATTGGCGCTACGCTCCGATTCACAACAGCCGATCGAAGTGGCATCACTGCGACGAAAGTGGATGTGCTCGACGCAGCCAGCGGTGATGTGGCCGAGCATGTTCATGAACACCACGAGCACGGCCACAGCCATGAGCAGGATCACAGCCATGAGCAGAAGCACAGTCACGATCATTCTCACGAACACAAGCATGAGCACGACCATGGTCACAAGCACGATCATGAGCATCCCCATGTTCATGGGCGTAGCTGGAAGCAGATTCGTGAACTGATCGAGCAATCGTCGCTCGTGCCGGATGTGCGGGCTCTCGCACTGCGCGCCTTTGAGTTGCTGGCGCATGCAGAGGCGAAGATTCACAACGTCCCGGTCGAGACAGTGCACTTCCACGAAGTGGGCGCGGTCGATACTATTACCGATATTGTTTGTGGTGCGGCTGGGCTTTGCTCGCTTGGCGTCGATGCGTGGTATGCCTCTGCTGTGAACGTGGGCGGCGGTTTTGTGCAATGCGCGCACGGTCTGTTTCCTGTGCCAGCGCCTGCGACGGCGGAGCTGCTGAAGGGAATCCCCACGTACTCGGCTGGCATCCAGAAAGAGCTGACCACGCCTACCGGAGCTGCGCTGCTGAAGGCTCTCGGATACGAATTTGGCGAGGCTCCGGCGCTGACGACAGATGTAATTGGGTACGGCGCGGGCACGCGCAATCCGGAAGGATTTCCGAATGTCCTGCGATTGAGTATCGGCCAATCTGTCGCGAAGAAAACCCCATCGAGCGAACGCGTGGCTGTGCTGGAATGCGCCGTAGACGATGCCACGCCACAGGTGATTGCCCACTGCATGGAGCGAGCGCTGGAAGAAGGCGCGCTCGATGTGATGTGCGCTCCGGTGATGATGAAGAAGGGTCGTATGGGTAGCCTGCTGACCGTGCTTTGCCGTCCGGAGCAGTGCGAGGTGCTCGAAGAATTGTTGCTGCGCGAGACGACGACGCTTGGCATCCGCGTACGCGAAGAAGACCGCGTGATTCTGCAGCGCCGTTTTGTTGAGGTAGAGACGGCATTCGGCAACATTCGCATCAAAGTGGGTTCGCGGAATGGCGAAGATCTGAACCTGATGCCGGAGTATGAAGATTGCGCGCAGGCTGCGCGGCAGCATGGCGTCCCGCTCAAGCAGGTGATGCAGGCGGCTCTCGCGGCTGCTGCGGGCAAGAGGGTGGAAGCGTGACACGCGATGCAATTCTTGCGCTGTTGAAGCAGGTAGAAGAGGGAGATCTGCGTTCTGCGGATGCGCTCGAAAGGCTCTCGCATCTACCGTTTGAAGACGCCGGGTTCGCCAAGATCGACCATCACCGCTCGCTGCGGCTCGGGCTGCCGGAGGTCATTTACGCAGCTGGAAAAACTCCGGATCAGGTAGCAGAGATTTTTGCCCGCATGGCACTTGTTGGCGGCGACGTGATCGCGACCCGCGCAAGCGTCGCTGCATGGGATGCGGTCAAGCAAATGGTTCCCGAGGCGGAGTACCACGCGGAAGCGCGCATTATTGGCATGCGGCAAACGCAAACCTCCGCAGGTGCTGGTCCCATTGCGGTACTTTGCGCTGGAACGAGCGATATTTTTGTTGCCGAAGAGTCCGCGGTGACCGCTGAGTATCTGGGTCTGCGAGTGCAGCGCATCTTTGATGTGGGCGTGGCCGGGCTGCATCGCCTGTTGGCACAGCGCGAAGTTCTGGTGCAGGCGCGGGTTGTCATTGTATGCGCGGGTATGGAAGGCGCATTGCCTAGTGTGGTTGGCGGACTGGTGGCCGCTCCGGTCATCGCTGTGCCCACAAGCGTTGGCTATGGCGCAGCTTTCGGTGGATTGACCGCGCTGCTCGGCATGCTGAACTCCTGCGCGCCGAATGTCTCCGTAGTCAACATTGATAACGGCTTCGGCGCGGCCTATGTGGCGGCTATGACGGTGCGCTCGATCGATGCCGCGGTGAAGAGCGCGCTCGAAGCCTCAGAGCGCGTGTAGCGATTCCGCTGACATCATCGCATTTGGAATACCAGTCGTGCCTCCTGTTCAGGTTTGTTCCACATAGCTTCTATGTCACGTAGAGGAACGGTCTGTATATCGACCTGAAGCGGTTTTTGGGCGGCTTCGTTGAAAAACTCTCCGACTGATTTGAGCAGATCGGGAATGGAGACGCTGCCAAAGCCACTGCCCAGCAGCTCAAGCCCGGAGCTGCGCAGCGTCGCCGCTGGCAAGTTGATGGTATTGCCGGCGGTTGAGCCTATCTGGAGGTAGCGGATGCGCGCGGCGGCATGCTGCAGACCTTTCTGCGAGATGGCTTCGAGCAGACGCTCGGCTGGTTCGCCCCACAGATAGTCGAGCACCACATCGACTCCGGCGACGGCCCACTCGCTGCGGAGTGCGGAGATGAGAGCGTCGCGTTCCTGGTTCAGCGAGATGATCGCATCTGCGCCAAGCTGCCGGGATTCTTCAAGAGCTTGTGGATTGCGTCCCACCGCGATGACGCGTTTTGCGCCGAGGCGTTTCGCGATCTGCACGGCTAATTTCCCCGAGACTCCGGTTGCGCCGAGAATGAGAACATTCTCCCCGGCCTGGAGTTTTGCGCGCATCGTCAGCGCAGCCCAAGAGGACATGGCAGGATTGGCAAGACCCGCGGCGGTTGCATCGTCGAGCGCGTCCGGCAAAGGCAGGCAGAACGCTGGATTGGCTATAGACTGCTCGGCGAAGCTGCCGTAGGGGCTTCTGGAAGCCGCGAAAAAAACGCGGCTGCCGTCTTCGAGCCTGCCGACGCCATCGACGCCCGGGATGAAGGGCAGTTCTCCTGTGCTTCCGTAATGGGTGCCGCTGGCGAGCGAGCGCACAATGCGGTGCAATCCCGCAGCGCTTACGTTTACCAGAACTTCGCCATCGCGTGGAGTGGGTGCTTCAAACGTGGCGTAACGAGGCGGCGCATCAAAAGCTTGGACGACAGCAGCGTTCATCAAGTAAGGCTCCTTGACCTTTGTGTCTACTTTAACCGGGTCCAGTTTAACCGGGGGTCAAGGAGCGGCGGCTATTGCGTTAACCTTCGCGCACGACTTCAGCTGCAATTTTGCGTAGATCCGGCAGCACGTTGCCGATGGCCACGGGTTCGGCATCCCGTTTGCCCAGGCCGAAGTAGAGCGTCCGGTAATGTTCGAAGAGGCGATTGTAGGTTGCGTGCGCCTTCGGTTGCGGCGTGAAGGTCTTGTAGCTGAGGCACATCTTTGCCTGCGCTTCTTCAACGGATGAAAATGCCTTTGCCGCGAGCATTGCGAAGATGCCGGAGCCGAGGCTGGTCGGGATTCCGGCAGGGACGAGAACAGGTTTTCCCAACACGTCGGCGTAAACCTGATTCAGTACCTGGTTGTTCTGCGGAATGCCGCCCGCATTGATGACGCGGTCTACGGGGACGCCATACTCTGCCATGCGCTCGAGGATGATGCGGGTGTGGAAAGCGGTGCCTTCGATGGCGGCGTAGAGCTCATCCTGCGCGGTATGGATGAGGTTCCAGCCGAGGGTGACGCCGCCCAACTCGGGGTTGACGAGCACCGTGCGGTCACCGTTGTCCCAGCTCAGGCGCAGTAGTCCGGTCTGTCCGGCACGATAGCTTTCGAGGCCGCGCGATAGCTCAGAGACTTTGGTTCCCGCGCGACGCGCGATAGCTTCGAAGATATCTCCGGTTGCGGAGAGACCTGCTTCGACGCCGGTATAGGCGGGATGCACGCTGCCGGGAACGACGCCGCAGACGCCGGGGACGAGGGTGGCTTTCGCCTGTATGGCGATGATGCAGGTCGATGTGCCGACGACGTTGACGGCATCGCCCTCGCGGCAACCTGCGCCGATGGCGTCCCAGTGCGCGTCGAAGGCGCCGACGGGGATGGGGATTCCGGCGCGCAGGCCTAAGGCTTCGGCCCATTTGGGCGAAAGATGTCCCGCAAGCTTGTCTGATGTTTCGTAGTCACCTGCTAATTTTTCCCGAATGCCATCGAAGAGCGGATCGAGATCGGAGAGGAACTTCTGCGAGGGCAGGCCGTCCCATTTGTGGTTCCACATCCATTTGTGACCCATGGCGCAGACGCTTCGCTTGACCTGTTTTGCGTCGGTGATGCCGGAGAGTGTGGCGGCGACCATGTCGCAGTGCTCGAAGGCGGTGACAAAGCGATGGCGCTTTTCAGGATTGTGTCGCAGCCAGTGAAGGAGCTTGGCGAAGCCCCACTCGTGCGAGTAGACGCCGCCGCACCACCCGATGGCTTCGATGTTTTCTTTGTGCGCGAGTTCGGTGATCTGCTGCGCCTCTTCCTTGGCGCGGTGATCGCACCAGAGGTAGTAGTCGTCGAGTGGTTCGAGATTTTCCCCGACTGGAACGACGCTGGAGCCGGTGGTATCGAGCGCAATCGCTTCAACCTGCGTGCCGTCGATACCGGCTTCGGCGATGGCTTTGCGTGTCGCTTTGACGAGCGCGTCCATCTGGTCCTGGTGGGATTGCGTGGCGTAGTCGGGGTCATCGCGTTTGCGCTTAAGCGGGTATTCGGCGGATGCAGTGCCGAGCCGGCCCTTATCCTCATTCCCGTTGCCGCGGGCGCTATCGAACAAGGTGACGCGTACGCTGAGTGTTCCAAAATCTACGCCTGCGACGATGGACATCGTGGTTCCTTGATTTGTTCTTTGGGTGATTGAGCGACCCCACATCGCTTCGAGATGTGGGGCACCCAGGTTTGCGGCTCAAAAGCAAAAAAGCAGATCCTTCGGTCGGCTCAGGATAACAGCGAGAAAATCATGCGTTCGGGTCTTCGTGGTAATGCATGTCCCACCCTAAGTAGCGCGTGGCTGCCTCGTAGACCGGGCTGGCTATAGTCGAGAAGTTGGCAGCGACGTGATGCTCGAATCCGCGTTCACAGATGTAGCGTAGCAGCTTTTGCATCTTGGGAATTTTGACGACGCCCGCGCCGCCGAAGGTTTCGAGGGGATCGTTGGTGAATTCGCCTTCGCCGACGTAGCCGCGGATTTTTCCGGTGAAGTCATCGGTAGAAAAGCGAAGGTAGCTCATGGCTCCAGCTTTGACACGGCCGACGCAGGTGCCGAAGGTGTTTTCTTTGCCGACGGTTCCGGCGATGATCTCCTGGAAGTCCATCCTTACATCGGCGAAGAAATGTTTGGGCAGATTCGAGCAATGGAAGCAGACGGCCTTGTCAGGATCTTCGCCGTAGTTGTTGTTCCAGTCGAGCAGCGCGCTTGGCGTTTCGGACGCGAGAGCGAGCCCGTACATGCTGAGTACGCCGACGACGTCGACTTCGCAGGCGCTCGAGAAGAGGTTCTCGCTCATCATGCTCATAACGGTGCAGGGCACGACACCGAAGTATTCTTCGAGCGAGGTCCAGCACTGAATGGCGCTGATGGTGCAGTAGGTTTCCTTCATCCAGCCGTCGATGATGGCGCCGAGCTTGGCCATCTTCAACAGCGCCGCATCCGGAATGCCGCTGGTGGCCACGTAGGATTTGATGGCCACGAGCTTTGCTTGGGCTGCGTCATCCGTATCTTTCAGCTTGGCGATGCGGCCCAGGACTTCTGAGAGATCGAGCGTGTCGACGGAGATGCCATTGCGTTCTAACAGTTTCTCGCTATAACGGACGGTATTGAACGCCGCAGGCCGAGCGCCGATAGCACCGATACGGAGATTCTTGAAGCCGTTAACGACGCGGCAGACAGCGGCGAACCAGGCGAGGTCTTTCTTGAAGGCATCGGAGCTTGGCGAGACCGTGTGCAGCGCAGTCAGCGAATAGGGAATGCCGTACTGCATGAGGTTGTTGCAAGCCGACATCTTGCCACAGAAGCTGTCGCGGCGGTTGGCGATCTTCATGGTGTCGGCACGGTCGGGCGTGGCCTGCACGAGCACAGGCACCTTGAGCGTGGAAAGGCGGATGGCATCGACGATGGCGCGCTCTTCGCCGAAGTTCGGCAGCGTGACGATAATGCCGTCGATCTCTTCGCGATGCTTCTTAAAGAGTTCGGCGCAGTGGCGCGCGTCGTCGGGCGTCTGGACGGCCCCGTGCTGTGTTTGTTCCGGGGAGAGCACGACAATCTTGTATCCAGCTGTACCAAGGACCTTGATGATCTCGTCGCGGCCTTCTTTGGCGAGATGATGCGGGAAGAATCCGCGACTGCCGACAATCACTCCAAATGTAAGTTGCTTTTTCATTTCGTGGATTCCTTTGAGGCTAAGCCCTTTTCATGTTGTTTGTTCGTCTGGTTGAGAGAGGGTTGTTTATTTTGAAGGCCCCTGCTTCAACTAACTCTGCGTTCATGCTTGTTGTCTGTGCGAGGCTAAAGCCCTCGCCTGCTTTTTATCTTCTGACGCGCGGCCAGAATCGGATCGTGTACGCGAGCCCTGCCACGGCCATCATTGCACCCCACCAGATAGCTGGATGCAGATTGAACAGGACTGGAGGATGTGCCGGAGGGTGAGCCAGTTCCCAGAGACCCTCGGCAGTGATGATGATGCCATAGGCGAGGAAGAGGACACCGGCGAAAAACCAGATGGACATTGATTCGCGCATTGTTGTGATCTCTCCTTACCAGAAAATAATGTTGAGGATGACGAAGAGGACCGCGATGACGCCGGCCCATACGATAGGACGCTGATACCAATGTTCATCGCGCTCTTCAGGAATTCGTGAAGCTCCGTACACGAGGCCTTCGAGTTCCGCGACAGGCTTGGGCTGCGTCATGTAGCTGACAACCACTGTGACGATGACGCAGACCATCCAGGACCAGAGCGCGCGATACATATCTTCTGCCATCGCTTTCGCGTCGGCGGAAAGCGCAACGTAGCGCAGCGCTGAAGGATCATAGTGAACCCAGGCCCAGAGGCCGACGGCGGTTCCGGTTCCGGCGAGCAAGCCCCAAAATCCACCGGCCTTGGTTGCGCGCTTCCACAGCATGCCCAGGATGACCGTGCCAAAGAGCGGCGCGATGAAGAAGCTGAAGAGCGCCTGGACATAGTCCATGATGCTGGCCGCATGCTGCACAAGGTACGCCGTGCCAACAGAGATCAACACGCCGACAAAGGTGCACCAACGGCCCATGGCGACGTAGTGCTTGTCAGTGGCCTTCTTGTTGAAGAATGCGCCGTAGATATCGTATGTCCAGACAGTGGAGAACGCGCTGACGTTGCCGGCCATTCCGGACATGAAGCCGGCGATAAGCGCCGTTACTCCGAGACCAAGCAGACCCGGACTGCAATAGCGGACGAGCATGAGCGGCAGCACTTCGTTATAGCTGTGCTGGCCGGTGGCGACTGCCTGTGTTTCGCCGACAAGGTGAAAGGGAAGCACCGACAGGGCGAGAAGACCTGGCAGAATGACGATAAAAGGCACCGCCATCTTGAATCCCGCACCGATGATGGGAGCCATACGTGCGGCACGCAGGTTGTGCGCGGAGAGCACGCGCTGGACGACGAGAAAATCGGTCGTCCAGTAGCCGAAGCTGATGACGAGCCCAAGTCCGAAGACAATCCCGGTCCAGTGCACGCCCATGGGGTTGTCATGGAAGTGGCCTAGTGTGCTCCACATATGGACATAGTCGCTGCGGCCAAGATTGGTGAGAATCTGCTGGCGGAGATTGGTCCAGCCGCCGACTTCGATCAAGCCGAGAATGGGCACGAGCAGCGCACCGAGCCAGATGAGCAGGAACTGCAGGACCTCGTTGAAGATGGCTGAGCGCAGCCCGCCAAGTGCGACGTAAAGAGCGACAGTAATCGACGAGACCCAGATACTGAAGTTGAGATTCCAGCCGAGGACGACCTTCATCACGATGGCCATCGAATACATATTGATGCCGCTCATGAGCACAGTCATGAAGGCGAAGCTTACGGCTGAGAGCGCGCGCGCGCCGTCGCCATAGCGCAAATGCAGATAGCCGGGTACGGAGTGCGTCTTCGAGATGTAGTAGAAGGGCATCATGACGATGCCGAGGAAGAGCATCGCGGGGATGGCGCCGATCCAGTACCAGTGGGTCGCGAGAATGCCGTATTGATACGCCGAACCCGCCCAGCCCATCAGTTCAAGCGACCCGAGGTTGGCGGAGACGAAGCTGAGACCGGCGATCCACGCGGTCATCTCGCGTCCGGCCATGAAGAACTCTTCACTCGTATTGGTTGAGCCCTTGAGATAAAAGCCGATGAAGATGACGATGGCGAAATAAACGGCGATGACAAGGATGTCGACGCCGTTTAGATGGGCAAGCGATTTGCCTTCCAGGAAGAGTGAGAGTGCCGGGGGATGGCAGATCAATTTATTGGCGAATTCAAATGGCATCTTCTGTTTTGCCTCGGCTCATGTGACAACGAATCATACGCGTGTGACCTGTACGGTTTCTTTTTGTGTTGCGTTTTGACCTTCAACGTTTTTGTCCATAAGTTGCATTGAGGCCATGTTTGCGGAAGTAGTGGCGATCGAGGAGTGCCTGTGAGACGCCTTTGCATTCCGGATTGAGCGTTGCGGTGTAAAAGGCCATGCGTGCTATGGACTCGAGTACAACAGCATTGTGAGCCGCGTGCTCTGCGTCCTTTCCCCAGCAAAAGGGAGCGTGTCCGGCGACGAGCACCCCGGGCACGGCATCCGGATCGAGATCGCGGAATCGGCGGACGATGGCCAGGCCAGTGTTGTGCACATAATCTCCATGGATGTCGTCGGCGGTAAGCTCTTCCGTTACGGGCACCGGGCCGTAGAAGTAGTCCGCATGCGTGGTCCCATAAGCGGGAATGCTGCGCCCAGCCTGCGCCCATGCGGTCGCGTACTCGGAGTGGGTATGGACGACTGCTCCGATCGATGGGAATTCACGATAGAGAAGCAGATGCGTCGCGAGATCGGATGAGGGTTGCAGATCGCCTTCGACGATCTTGCCGTCGAGGTCGGTGATGACCATGTGCGAAGCCTGCATGGACTCGTAGGGAACACCACTGGGCTTGATCGCGACCAGGCCGGTCTTGCGGTCGATGCCGCTGACATTGCCGAAGGTGTAGAGAACGAGGCCGCGGCGAACCAATTCGAGATTGGCCTCAAGGACCTGAGCGCGGAGATCGTCAAGCATGGTGTTTGTCCTCATAGCGGAGGGTGCGGAAAAATATCTGACGTGGCCATCTTACTAAAGCGATTTAGGAAATGGTTCTTTTTAGAAAAATTTAGGTAAAGGGATTTTGCTGGCAAACGTTTACTGGCGCTTTGACCTTATGCAATTTACACTTGGCAAGTCAAGTGAGAAAGCCCCATTTTGTCCATAATGAAGAAAAGACCCAGGCAGAAGAAGGGCGAGAAAAAGCGGCTGGATATTCGCGATGTCGCTAAACACGCGCGCGTATCGATCGCTACCGTCTCGCGCACCATCAACAGCGTACCCACGGTGGATAAGGATCTGGCCAACCGGGTATGGAAGTCCATCGAGGAACTGAATTATTTTCCGAACACGCAGGCGCGCGCCCTGGTCTCCGGCCGCAGCCGTCTCTTCGGGCTGCTGATTTCAGAAATTACGAACCCTTTTTTCCCGGAGCTGATCCAGGGGTTCGAGGATTTCGCCATCGAGAATAATTACGAAATCCTGATCGGTTCGACGAACTACGATCCGCAGCGCATGGAGATTTGCATCCGGCGCATGATCGAGCGGAACGTAGAGGGCGTTGCCGTAATGACATTCGGCATTGAAGAGCCGCTGCTTGACGAATTGGTATCGCGCAATATCCCTATGGTGTTTGTGGATGCCACGCCGCCGAACGAGAACGTGAGCACCCTTGTGGTGAACTATCACGAAGGCATTCGGCAGGGCGTACAGCATCTGGCAGCGCTTGGACATCGCAAGCTGAGCTTTATCAGCGGCCCCATGCGACAGCGGACCTGCCAGCTCCGCAAAGGCGCATTTCTCCGATCAGCCGAAGAGATCGGCGTGCATCCTGCAGAAGAGTGGCTGGTGGAGGGCGATCACACGCTCGAAGGCGGGATGCGTGCGATGGAGCGGATTCTGCAGTGTAAAGAATTACCCACGGCAGTGATGTGCTCGAACGACATGACAGCGATTGGCGCGCTGCGTGTTTTGGCAAAGACTGGACTGCGTGTCCCAGATGACATATCCGTGATCGGCTTCGACGATATTCATCTTGCCGAGTTTGTGTATCCGCCGCTGACAACGGTGCGCATGTCGCGAAATGACCTGGCGCGGGCGGCCTTTTCGGCACTACGCTCCCATGTAGAGCCGACACATGCGCATGCGAAAAAGGCGTGGCCGATTTCGACAAAGCTTACCGTACGGCAGTCGACTGGCTATCCTCCGGGGATGACGGTAGGAAAGGCGAAAAAGCCGCGGAAGAGTGTTAAGACAGGGAAGTCTTCCTCGGACAGCTAAAGCGTCTCCTGTGGGGTCAATGTGCACACTCATAAAAGGGAACCATATTTTGAAAAACTTCCTGCTGTTTTTACTCGCTTTTGGTTTCTTAACTGCAGTTCACGGGCAGAAGACACGTTTCGGGCAGGCCCCTCAGAAGCCAGTCGCCGGTCCCTTCAAAGTTCACGTTCGCGCGAGCCACAACCGAGAGGACTGTTCCACAAATGGTTGCGTCGAGTAGCTCTACGTTGACGTCATTCTTAATGGAAAGAACCTCGAACTGCTGGGCTCGTCGGCAATTGGCAAGCGTCACTTAGCACTCATCGCTCCGGGCGACTATCAAGTGGAGTTGACGAATGAGAATCATGATCAAAGCAATTCAATCATCTATGAGGAATATCGAATGATCTTGCCGGACGGAACATACTGGCAATGCAGGGTCTCAGGGATATCCGAGCAAGACGTGCGCTGATTTGCATCTTGACCGCGAGTTAGAGAAACAAAGAAATACAGCACCCAGGCATTCCTGTAGTAGACTTGCGCCACTATCGGCCGCTCATGGAGGGTGTGTGTGTTTCGACGTTTGCGTCAGCTCTCTTTTTTTGCATTTCTGATTTCGGCTTCCGCGTTGGCTTCGCCACTCCTCCTGCACAACCCCTCGCTCAGCAAGGACAAGATCGCATTTCGCTATGCCGATGATGTGTGGATCGTCTCGCGCGACGGCGGTGAGGCGCAGCGGCTTACGTCAACGGCTTCGCTCACAGCCGGACCATTCTTTTCTCCTGATGGGAGCCGGATCGCATACTCGGCAAACATCCATGGCAACGACGATGTGTATGTGATCTCTGCCGAAGGCGGCGTGCCGAAACGCATTACCTATCATCCGGAGCCGGATGGAGTAGTGGGATGGACGCCGGATGGTTCGCAGCTGCTCTTTCTGAGCGGGCGCACGGCATTCAACGATTTCGCCAAGCTCTTCAAAATTTCTGCCGACGGGTCAGGGCTGCCAGTGGAGATGCCGTTGCCGTCTGCAGACAGCGGTTCGCTCTCAGCAGATGGCAAGTGGATCGCATATACGCCTTTTAACCAGTGGCAGGTGGCGTGGAAGCGATATCGTGGTGGCCAGACGGAGCCGGTGTGGCTGGTGAATCTGTCGACGCTCGATCTGGTGAAGGTGCCTCGGGATAATTCGAACGACAAAAATCCCATGTGGGTTGGCGATAAGGTCTATTTCCTTTCCGACAGGAATGGCCCGGTAACGCTGTTTGTCTATGACACGAATAGCAAGACGGTAGAGCAGGCGGTCGAGAATCGCAGCTTTGATCTGAAGTCGGCTAACGCGGGACCAGGCGGAATTGTCTATGAGCAATTCGGCAGCATTCGTCTCTATGATCTCGCCAGTAAATCAGAACATGCAGTAAACATCACTCTGCGCGGCGATTTGCCCGCATTAGAGCCGCACGTTGAAACGATCGATGCGAAGGAAATCCGGAACGCGGAGATTTCGCCGGCTGGAGCACGTGCCGTGTTCGAAGCCCATGGCGACATCTTTACCGTCCCGCAGGAAAAAGGCGATGCGCGCAATTTAACGAATACATCCTCGGCCGCCGAACGCGATCCAGCCTGGTCGCCGGATGGAAAGTCGATTGCCTATTTTAGTGATGCATCGGGAGAGTACAAGCTGGTCATCTCACCGCAGAATGGCATCGAGGCGAAGAAGACGATTGATCTGGGACCGTCGCCGTCATTTTTCTATGCACCGAAGTGGTCGCCGGACTCAAAGCGCATTTTGTATGGAGATAAGAAGCTCAATATCTGGTATGTGGATGTGGATGGCGGTCATCCAGTCAAAATCGATACGGATAACTATGAAGCATTCAATGCATCGCAGAGCGCAAGCTGGTCACCGGATGGCAAATGGGTTGTCTATCTAAAGACGCTGCATAATTTTCTGCACGCAGTATATCTGTATTCCGTCGACACGCATAAGACCACGCAGATTACCGACGGCATGAGCGATGTCGAGAACACGGTCTTTGATCGCAACGGCAAATATTTATATTTCACAGCGAGCACGGACATTGGCCCGTCCGCGGCTGGTTTTGACCTGTCGAGTCTCGATCGCGCCACGACAAACAATGCATACGTGGTAGTGCTGGCGAAGGATTTGCCATCGCCATTGCCGCCGGAAAGCGATGACGAAAAATCTCCCGATCAAGATAAGGACAAAGACAAGGACAAGGATAAAGATAAGAAGGACGCAGCGGCGGACAGCGACAAGTCCAAGAAAGACGACAAGAGCAGCGACAAGGACAAGAAAGAAGAAGCAAAGCTTCCTGCTGTGAAGATTGATCTCGACGGCATCGACCGCCGCACGCTCCCGCTGCCGATTCCTGCGCGGAACTACGTTGCATTGCAGGCGGGCAAAGAAGGCGTGCTGTATCTGGGTGAGGGGCTGCCGGTTGCGCAATCCTCCCATGAGGATGACGGGCCATACGTGCGCTCATTATGGCGCTTCACGCTGGAAAAGCGGGCGACCGATCAGGTACTGCAAAATATCGGGACGTTCATCACTTCTTTCAATGGCGATAGGATGCTTTATCAGAAAGGCGATGGATGGTTTATCGCCGATGCCGACGACCTGAAGCCAGCGGCAAGCGATGCCCCTGTAGGCAAGGGGCTGAATTTAGGAAGCCTGCAGGCCACGGTCGATCCACACGCAGAGTGGCGGCAGATGTACTTTGAAACGTGGCGCATCGAGCGCGATTTTCTCTATGATCCCAACCATCATGGCCTGGACATTGATAAGGTGCAGGCAAAGTATGAGCCGTATCTTGACGGACTAGGATCGCGCAGCGACCTCGATTATCTATTCGAAGAGATGCTGGGCGAGATCACCATAGGGCACATGTTTGTTCGCGGTCCTCATCCTCCTGACCACTCACCGAAACCTGGACTGCTGGGTGCGGATTATGCGATTGAGAATGGGCGTTATCGCTTCGTAAAAATCTTTAACGGGGAGAACTGGAATCCCGCACTGCAGGCGCCGCTCACGCAGCCGGGCGTGAACGTGAAGGAAGGCGAATATCTGCTGGCGGTAAATGGGCGGGAACTGCACGCATCCGACAACGTCTACAGCTTCTTTGATGGAATGACCGGCAAGCAGGTGGTGCTGCGCGTTGGCTCTAAGCCGGACGGGAGCGATGCTCGCGATGTGACGGTGATTACGATTCCCTCAGAGCACAATCTGCGCAATATTGCATGGATTGAAGCAAATCGCCGCAAGGTAGAGCAGCTATCCAGCGGACGCGCTGCTTACGTCTACATGCCGAACACTGCCGGAGCAGGATTCACCAGCTTCAACCGTTATTTCTTTTCGCAGGTGGACAAGCAGGCAGCGGTTATCGATGAGCGCTACAACGAAGGCGGACAGCTGGCCGATTATGTGATCGATACGCTGCGGCGCATGCCGATGAGCCGCTATGAAACGCGCGAGGGCGAAGACGTAACCGATCCGGCTGGCGCGATCTTCGGGCCGAAGGTGATGATCATCAATCAGTCCGCCGGTTCGGGCGGCGATGCGATGCCGTGGTACTTCCGCAAGGCAGGACTTGGCAAGCTGGTAGGCGTGCGCACATGGGGCGGATTGGTTGGCATTGGCGGCTATCCGACATTGCTGGATGGTGGCTCAATCACTGCTCCGCGAACGGCCCTGTATGGATTGAGCGGCGAATTTGAAGTCGAGAACCACGGCATCCAACCGGACATTGAAGTGGAATATGATCCGAAGTCGGTTGCAGCGGGGCACGATCCTCAGCTGGAGCGTGCAGTGCAGGAAGTGGTGGACGATCTGCGCGAGCATCCAGTGCCGACGTATCGCAAGCCGCCCTATCCGAACTATCACAAGCAGGATGGACTGGGTGTGCAGTAGCGGAATGCCTATTGTTCTTTCGTTCATACTGATACTGTAAAAATTTGTCATGCGGCTTTTGCAGGAGGGCGAATGGTAATTGAAGACTATGAAATTCTTGTGTTAGGCAGTGGTGAAGCTGGGAAGTATCTAGGCTGGACGATGGCAAAAGCCGGGCGTAAGACCGCCGTGATCGAACGAAAGATGATCGGCGGCTCGTGTCCGAATATCGCCTGCCTGCCGAGCAAGAACATTATCCATTCCGCAAAGGTTGCTTCGGACTTCCAACGTGGTGAAGAGCTCGGCATGATGACGGAAAGCTGGCATGTCGATATGGAGCGTGTCCGCCAGCGCAAGCGCAAGATGGTCGACGAGTTGGTCCAGATGCACCTGGGTCGCTTTAAAGACAGCGGTGCGGAGCTGATTCTTGGCAATGGCGTCTTTATCGGGCCGAAGACCATGGAGGTAACGCTACGCGATGGAGGAACGCGCACCCTTCGCGGTGAAAAAGTGTTTCTCAATACAGGCACTCGCGCAGCGATGCCGGAGATTCCAGGTCTGGCGGAGAGCAAGCCCATGACGCATATAGAGGCGCTGGAGCTTGCCGCAGTCCCGGAGCATCTGGTGATCTTGGGCGCAGGATATGTTGGGCTGGAACTGGCGCAGGCGATACGACGCTTTGGCAGCCGTGTGACGCTCCTTGAACGTGGGCCACGTCTGGCGGAGCGTGAGGATGAAGATATTTCGAGCGCCCTGCTTGAGCTGATGCGCGATGATGGGATCGAAGTTTTGCTCAACGCAAAGCTGATGCAAGTGAAAGGCATCTCCGGTGACGCGGTTCAGCTGCAGGTGGGGATTGCGGGAGCAGAACGAAGCATCGCGGCGTCCCACATTCTGGTGGCGACCGGCCGCGTGCCGAACACGCAAAACATTGGGCTTGAAAATACAGGCATTGAAACAGATGAGCGCGGATATTTCCGCGTGAATGAATCCCTTAAAACCACAGCGCCTGACGTGTGGGCGATGGGAGACTGCGCAGGCAGTCCGCATTTTACGCATGTTGCCTTCGATGACTTCCGCGTCGTGCGCGACAATCTGTTGGGCGTAGCGCGTACGACACGCGATCGGGTCGTGCCCTATTGTGTCTTCACCGATCCTGAATTGGCGCGGGTTGGCTTGAACGAGCAAGAAGCACAGGCCAGAGGCATTTCCTACAGAGTGGCGAGGCTGCCGATGGCTGCCGTGCTGCGCACGCGAACGCTTTCCGAAGAAAGAGGTTTTATGAAAGCGCTCGTCGGAGACGATGACAGGATTCTGGGGTTTATGGCTTTCGGAGTGAGTGCGGGAGAGATTATGGCCATGGTGCAGATTGCGATGGCGGGCAATCTGCCATACACGTCATTGCGCGACATGGTCCTGACACATCCTACGCTGGCAGAAGGCCTGGTGTTTCTCTTCATGCATCTGCCAGCGAAGGCGTGAAGCGCTTCTATCTATCCGCGAGTCTTGGCTATGGTGGCCACGGGCATAGGACGCGCGCGGCCTGTGGCGATTTCAAGAAACGCATGAGCGGCGCGCGTAAGCGTCTTGTCCTTCCTGAAGACAACGGCTAGTTCACGGTTCAGGCGCACGCCATCCACCTTAATCGTTTTCAGCAGACCGGCGCGTTCGTCATCGCGAACATTCGAGCGCGGCAGAAAGCCCATTCCGAGGCCCGCGCCGATGAGACGTTTGAGCAATTCGCTCGAATCGACTTCCATGGCAATGCGCGGCTGCACCTCATGGTTGCGGAAGATGTCGTCGATCTGCTCGCGCTGGCGTCCATGCTTGGGCAGCAGCAGTGGATACTGCAGGATCTCGGCAAACTTGATCTGATCGCGAACGGCGAGCGGGTGCGTCTTTGGCACGACGAGCGCAAGCTCGTCTTTGTGGATCACGTCGACAAGCAGTCGCGCATCTTTTACCGGCAGTGAGACGACTCCGAAATCCACTTCACGATTCAGAACGGCTTCGAGCGAACGTGCGCGGTCGGCGCGCACGATGGAAAGGTTTACGCGGGTGTACTGCTTCTTGAACTGTGCGAAGACGGTGGGCAATACATAAAGACTGGTCGCCTCATTGGCGCTGACCGAGATTTCTCCGCGAGGCGATCGATGCAATTCGCCAATGGCCACCATGATATGGCTGTGCACCTGCAGACAATGTTCCGCAAAAGGCTCGAAGACGCGTCCTGCCGCGGTGAAGGTGACTTTGCCGCCGTCGCGGTCGAAGAGGCGGGCGCCGGCTTCATTCTCGAGTGAGCGGATTTGCGCGGAGATAGCGGGCTGGGTGACGCCCAGCTTTTCCGCTGCGCGAGAAAAGCTTTTCAATCGGCTTACTTCCAGGAAAGTTCTCAATTGCTCGAAATCCATGCGATAAACAGTCCCCATGTTGTGGTTGGGAGTTGGGGTTGCGAAGATGTTGTTTATAGAGCTTATAACCTGAAGGTGCTGGAAATGCCAGCATAAAACAGGTTGATGCGGAGGATAAGAACAACATCAAACAGTGATGTGCTTTTTAATCCTGAGCTTAGACAGCATTGGCGCTGAGCGCTATTTGCCGACTTTCGCACGTGCAAGCGCCAGACGGGCAGCATGATATCCGCACATGCCGTGGACTCCGCCCATACCGGGCGTCGAAGAAGAGCACAGGAAAATATTCGAATCAGTGGTGGCATAGCTGCGCCAGCTTGGGCGAAGAAGCGTCTGACGCAGCGTCATCGCCCCGCCGCTGATGTCGCCGCCGATGAGATTTGCGTCCATCGATTCAAGAATGGCGGGCGACGAGACATGGCGCGCGAGGACGCAATCGCGAAAGCCGGGAGCAAAGCGTTCAATCTGCGCCTCGATGCGATCTGTCATGTCGACGGTAGAGCCGTTGGGTACATGACAGTATGCCCACGCAATATGCTTGCCTTCCGGCGCGCGTGTTGCATCGAAGAGTGTGGGCTGAGTAATCAGAACAAAGGGCCGCTCAGGGTTTTGCCCTTGCGCGACAGCTCGTTCGGATGTTGCAATCTCCTCCAGCGTACCGCCAAGGTGAACCGTCCCGGCGCGGCTGCATGCAGAGGCCCTCCATGGAGTCGGAGCAGAGAGCGCGTAGTCGATTTTGAAAGCTCCTGGTCCTGGTTTAAATTTGCGCAAGTTCTGTTGAAAGCCTTGCGTCAGCCGGTGTCCCGTCAGCGACAGCAACTGATGCGGGCTCACGTCGCAAAGGAAAAGTGAGTCGCACGAAAATCCATTGAGATTGGTAACCGGCGAATTTGGATAAATCACTCCGCCTAGTTCGCTCAGCAGTGCGGCAAGTGCACGTGTGATGGACTGCGCCCCGCCGCGTGGAATAGGCCAGCCGACTGCATGGGCTGCGGCTCCTAACAGCAGCCCGGCAGACGAGCTTAGCGGCGCATCGAGTGCAAGAAAGGAATGTCCTGCGATGCCAGCGAAGAGCGCGCGTGTCCTCGCGTCTTTGAAGAAGATATTGGAAAAGAAGCGTGCCGGCATCAGCGCAGGGATCCCGAACCGTGCTAACAAAAATGGACGACGTGGAAGATGCACAATCGGCTGAAGGACTTCTTCCGCGAGCTGCATCCAATGATCTGCGAGCGGTTCAAAGAGGCTGCGCCAGCGTTTGCCATCGGCACCCAGAGCGTGCTCCGCATCCTTCAGATCGCGCTCCAGCATGACGGCGGTGCCATCGTCCAGCGGATGCGCGAGCGGAGCAGGAGGGTGAATCCATTCCAGACCATGTTGATCGAGTGGGAGAGATGAAAAAAATGGCGAGCCAATGCCCATAGGGTAAATCGCGGAACCAAAATCATGCTGAAACCCGGGAAGCGTGAGCGGAAGTGTGCGCGCCCCACCGCCGATTTCAGCTTGTGCTTCGTGTACTTCGACGCCGTAGCCGGCCTGCGCGAGGACGATAGCGGCAGCGAGGCCGTTGGGACCCGATCCGATGACGACGGCGTGCTGTCCGTGCGGCTGGTGATGCCTGGTGCCAATGAGCAGACTCGTAGCGTTATTCATGGGGCGGCAAGGGCTCCGGCCATTGGACAGCGTCAAAACCGCCGTTGGGTTTTAGGGTAAGAACAGGCGCGTAAAGGCCCAGGAGCTGTCGTCTCCACCACAGGCCGGTTGTGCGTTTTTCCGCCATCGAGGTAAACCAGTATTGCCAGAGTACTGCGCGCACATATTTTGGTGGCGACTGCGAGAAGGGATTTCCGGCAAAGAGCGACAGCGTGTCGATGCTGTTTGTGAGCAGACGCTCCTCCGTGAGCGGCACCATGGAGTTCTGCTGCCAGTCTCCGAGTGAGGCGAACCACAGGTTCCAGTCAAAGCGCGGTTGATATGGCGCATAGATACGCGGCGGCTCGTTGAGCGCCTGCGGTTTGTAGCGGAAGGGATACGCCGTCCACGTCTGGCCGTCGTTTGAGCCCTGGAATTCAATTTCGTAACGACCGCGAGTCATCACAGCGAAGAGCCCGTATTGGTTGGCGATGCGAAAGGACTCAAGCGCGGCGACCGGCGCAGATGGCAATGGTGCTTCGCGCCACAGCATGTGAATGAGTGCGAATGTGGTGACGTAGAAGATCCATGTGAGGAAAACAGCGCTGACGGCTAGTCGTATAGCGGCTAAATGCAGCCCGCGTTTCGTTGAGACCAGGGAGGAGTCAGCCGGTTCGTCGGAGTCGATGACAGAGGGTTCTTCTTCTGCGGGTTTTTCATCTTGCTCCGGCTCGTTTCGCTGTAGCCCCGGGAGCTGTTGCGGAAGGAAGCGCACGAGAAGCTGGTCATCGAGCAACAGGAACCCGAGTGCCAGCACAAGGTAATTCAGGAAAGTGTAGTTTGCCGTGAGAATCACGACAGCTTGCCACGGCGTGACGACTAGGAAGCAGAGAATGCGAAAGCGGCGCGGGAAGAACAGCAAGAAGACGATGACAAGTTCGAGCGTGAGGGTGGCAACAACGGTTGAAGCGTGGAACCAATGCGGAAGATGCTGCATGTACCAGCCAATCCAGGTTGGCAGCGGGCCATTCTGGTAGTACTCATCCATGGCGGTGAAGTGGCGCCACTGCTGGTCGCCGCTTAGAAGCTTTACTAGGCCCGATTCGAAGTAGATGCGGAACCACTCCCATTGCAACAGGAAAAGACTGGCGCGAGAGGGCGCGCTGGCAGCCCCAAGGCCGGGCCAGAGGCCGCGCGGGGCAAAAAAAAGTGAGATGAATCCAGCCTCAAGCAGCATGCCGTCCGATTGGTAATTGGAGAAATCGCCCGACGCGCTGACGAATGAAAGAAAGCAAAGAAGGCAGAGGAAGAGAGACAGCCGCGGCCAAAGATTCGCGACAACCAGAAGGGAAGCAATGAGCCCGATGATCGTGACGCTCATCAGCGCGTGGTTGCTGGTCGAAAACCAAAATAGCGTAGGAGCGAACCAGAAACGTGTCAGGCCCGGAAGCGAGCGGTCAACGGCCTCCAGATAGCGTTGGGCCGGCAGGACGCCTGCAGGGCCGATGAGCCCGCGAATTTGAAAGAGCAGCGAATAAAAAGCCGAAAAATAGATGAGCCCCAGGGCACGAAGGAATATCCAGCGCGAAATGAGGTGACTGGCATGCAGGGGGTTTTTCTCGCGCACCGGTTCCGGTCCGAAGAGTCTTTGCAGGATGGATAGACCGCTCGTCATAGGATGTTCGACATGATAGTCGTTCCAGCAAGTTGCTTGCATTCAAGTAGACTGGTCGTCGAGCAAAGCGATGGAGAAAAAGCAGACAAAAGCGCACCTAGAGCGGGAACTGAAAGCGGCAGCCAATGCTGCGCGCGCGGTGCAGGTGGCTCGTTACTTCAAGTCTGGCAAAGGCGAATATGGCGAAGGGGATGTTTTTCTCGGCATCCCGGTTCCGGCCATGCGGCGGATTGCGCTGAAATACCGCACTCTGGCTCTCGCGGACCTGCAAAAGCTTCTCAATTCCAGAATTCATGATCACCGTGCAGCCGCGCTCGAAATTCTAGTGGTCCAGTATGCGCGCGGAGACAAGAAGCAGCGCCAGGAAATCATCGACTTTTATCTGCGGAATACGAGCCATATCAATAACTGGGACCTAGTAGATGCATCGTCGCGTCCTATCCTCGGTGAGCATCTGAAGACCTACCCTCGCAGGATTCTCCGAACGCTGGCAAAGTCGGAAAGCCTGTGGGAGAGGCGGATCGCGATCGTTTCCACCATGACGCTGGTCTGGGCGGGAGAACTGGACGACGCGATGCAAATCGCAGAGATGCTGCTCGACGACAAGCACGATCTGATTCACAAAGCCGTGGGATGGGTCCTGCGCGAAGCCGGGATCAAAGACCGCGCGCGGCTGGTTGCTTTCCTCGAAAAACACTATGCGCGAATGCCACGCACGGCCCTGCGCTATGCGATCGAGCATTTTCCTTTAGAGCAGCGGAAAAAGATGCTGAAGGGTAACTTCCCATTGTCTAAGTAAGTAAGAACATCTAAGTACCCATTACTTTGGTTTGCCTACTTATTAAGTCTTCTCTATCTCTTCGTGAGATCTATTTGTATGCTTTGAGCAATTCTAATCGTTACAAAAGGGAAGCCAGATTGTACAGGTGCGAACGAGTAAGCGTGGTCATACCCACGCGAGGCCGGCCGCAGTGGGTGGTGTGCGCCGTGGAGAGTGCGCTCAGGCAGAGCTTCGCTCCATTTGAGGTCATCGTGGTGGTCGATGGGCCGGATGCTGAGACGGTGCGAGCCTTGGAAGCCTTTGAGGACGAACGCTTGCAGGTGATTGCGCTGGACGAAAATGTTGGCGGCTCCGAGGCGCGAAATATCGGGATGTACGCCGCGCGCGGCGAGTGGATTGCATTTCTCGACGACGACGATTGGTGGATCGCGGAAAAATTAGAGAAGCAAATGCAGGTTGCTGCCAACGTGCAGGCGCGCTTTCCGATCGTGACTTCGAGGCTGCTGGCGCGCAGTCCGGATAACGAACGTATTTTCCCTCGTAGGCTATTCAAGCCTGGTGATACTGTGGGAGGCTATCTTTTCTGCCGGCATAGCTTCACCTACGGTGACGGCATGCTTCAGACGTCGACCCTGTTAGTAAAGCGTGACTTGTTGCTGGAGGCTCCATTTCTCAAGGGATTGAAGAGACATCAGGACTGGGATTGGTTGCTGAAGATGGGTGGGAGACCCGATGTCGAAATCGCAATGCTGCCGGAAGCACTGACAGTGATGCGCGTTGAGGGACAGGGCGCGAGCGTCAGTCGCACGGCAGATTGGGAAACCTCCCTGGCCTGGGCAAAGCAGAACCGGGCGCTGATGAGCGCCAGGGCGTATGCATTTTTTATCAGCACGGAATGTGTTCCGCGCGCGCGAAAGAGCGGAGCGGGCATGTATGCCCTCTTACAGTTGTTTTGGGAATGCTTCTCGAGAGGAAAACCTGGTTTGATGCAGATGGCCCTCTTCGTTTCCTTTAGTGCAATTCCTGAAAAAGCACGTAAAAGATTACGAAAGAGAACGATACAAGCCGTTACGGCGATGGAGCATGGAAGTTGATATGAGCGATTACACAACACGCTTTTTACAGGAGCTGTGCGAGGCCATATTGAGGCTAAATCCCGCATCCATCGACAGAATCATGGATGTGCTGACGGAAATCCGCGCAAACCATGGCCGTGTATTTTTCCTTGGCGTCGGCGGCGGCGCAGGGCACGCGAGTCACGCCGTGAATGACTTCCGCAAAATTGCCAGAATCGAATGCTATACGCCTAGCGACAATGTTTCGGAGTTGACAGCGTGGATTAACGACGACGGGTGGGATAACTGCTATGCCAACTGGCTCCGCGGTAGCCGCTTGAACGCGCGCGATGCCGTCTTTGTGTTTTCCGTAGGCGGCGGAAATATAAGTCATAAACTGAGCACAAATATAGTGAGCAGCCTGAAACTGGCGGAGCATGTAGGGGCGAAAATGCTGGGGATTGTAGGACGCGATGGAGGTTATACCGCAGAGGTGGCCGACGCCTGCATCATCGTTCCTGCCATTTCAGCCGATACCATCACGCCTCTGGTGGAGGCCCTTCAAGCGGTCATATGGCACCTGATTGTCTCTCACCCACGCCTCAGGATTAACGAAATGAAATGGGAAGCGACCGCAGCTCTGGTATGAAGTGCGCGGTATTTCTTGACCGCGATGGCGTGTTGAACCGCAACGTCTGGAATCCAGCAACCAATCAGTATGAGTCACCGCTCACACCCGAGCAGTTTGAGCTGCTTCCGGATGTACTCCCGGCATTAAGGTTGCTATGCGACGCCGGCTATCTTCTGTTTCTTGTCTCAAACCAGCCGAACTATGCCAAAGGCAAAGCAAGCATGGATATGCTCAACGCCATTCATTGCAGGCTTGAAACAGCACTTACTGAAGCGAAGATTTCATTTGCCGCCTTTTACTACTGCTTCCATCACCCTGAATTTACCGGCGAGTGTATGTGTCGTAAACCATCGCCCTATTTCCTCTTCCAGGCTAGAGATATCTTCGGAGTCCATCTAGGTGCGTCATGGATAGTGGGCGATCGCGCTACCGATGTCGAATGCGGACGCTCAGCCGGCATGCGCACCATCGAAATTTCTGACTCGTCTGCATCGACGACGAAAGCAGACTATGCTGCCGCAGGCTTATGGTCCGCCGCACGAATCATCATGAGCGTCTAAGCGGACAGTACCGTGGCCTCTCTGCGAACATCGATCTGGTAGTTTGCCGCGCAAGCATCCCGATAGAACATGTTGACGGTTTCAAGCGAGTACGCCTCGAGGTCTTTGCCGACGAGATCGAGCTTACTCAGTATCTCCGGAACCATCGTAATGATGTGACAGCCGGCATCCTCTGCCTGAAAGACATTCAGCAACTCCCGAGGACTTGCCCACAGCAACTCGACATGTGGAAGATGTTCGATCATCCTGACTGCGCTGCGGATGATTGGAACCGGATCGATTCCCGTGTCGGCAATGCGGCCGGCAAAAATTGAGATGATGGCAGGAACGTCTGGGTCAAGACACGCGGCGACGCGTTCCACCTGTTCCAGTGTAAAGAGTGCCGTAACGTTGAGTGGAACTCCCTCCCCCGAAAGGCGCCGTAAAGACGGGCCTGTAAATGCCCCCCAGGTATTGGTGATTGGTACTTTTACATTGACATTCGCACCCCATGTAGCGATCGCGAGAGCCTGCTCTTCCATTGTCTCCGGGTCGTCCGCGAGTACCTCGAAGGAGATAGGCCGGTCCGGTATCACTTTGACCAGTTGTCTGGCGAAGGCTTCATAGTTAACGACCGACGACTTGCGCATCAGTGTCGGGTTTGTCGTAAATCCCTTGATCCGCGGATCGGCTGACCAGGTGAGCAAGCTGCCGAAGTCGGCTCCGTCACAAAAGAGTTTGATGCGTAATTGATCGATGTCAAGCATAGGCTTTCTTTTTTGGTGATGGAGAACTTATGCCTGCGACTTAACCTCAACTGAATCGCAGGCGGGCTGAATGGAAGGTGAAATGGAAAAGGGCTTTGGCTTTCGATCCGTATACGACGGGGCTGCTTGTCTGTCCGGGAATGGTGCACAGAAAAAAATCTGTTTCAGCACGAGGTAAAGGAAATGTGTATTTCCAATCAAATATCTGCGCCAGAGCCGCCGTGGTTCCTGGATGAGTCGATAAAGCCATTCGAGGCCAAGGTTATGGGTCCATCGCGGAGCGCGCTTGCGCAGACCGGCCTGTGTATCGAGTGCGGCCCCTACAGAAAGAGCCGCGCCTATCGGAAGGCTCGGACAATTTTCGTGCATCCAAATCTCCTGTTTGGGCGCGCCGAAAGCCACGAATAACAGGTCTGGTTCAGCTTCTGTGATGAGCTGGCGAATATGTGCGTTCTCCATCGAATTGTGCTCGAACCCATGGGCCGGACAGTAAGTGTCGGCGACAGAAAGTGCGGGGTAACGCCTCTGCAACTGCCTGGCAGCCTGGTCGGCCGCTCCTGGCAAACCTCCCAGAAAAAAGACGCTCAATCCGTTCCGCGCAGCTTCAAAGCAGAGCCGTTCCATGAGCTCGCCTCCGGGAACACGCGCTGAGATTGGCTTGCCAAGAATCTTCGATGCGAGAAGGACCGAAATTCCATCCGGAATGTTCAGTGCGGAAGCATGCAGCGCTTCAGAGAAGCGGATGTTATTTTGCGCCAACGTTACAAGTTGTGCATTCGGTCCCATGATGAGAAATGGGCTTGTGGCAGGTCGTCGCCGGAGCGTCTCCACAATCTGCGCAGTAGCTTCTTCCATCGTCAGGCGATCGACTGCGACGCCGGCGATCATACATCGCGACGGGACGCGCAGCGGCTTAGACGCCCTCCTCTGCTTGGGCAGTTCCGGATCGAAAAATGTAGCCAGGCTCACGGCCAAAATGCTTCCTTTCTGCGATAGAACAGTTCGGGCGGCATGCCATTCGCTATGGTGCCGACGGGGAAAAACTCATCCCTGAGTCGCTGCAGGAAATAAGTAGGAGAAGCCAGAATGGAGTGGACGAATGCTGTAAATGCTCTCGCGTAGCGCTTTGCCGCGAGGTGCATATTTAAACTGCGAAGGTGCTGTTTCGCTGCAAGGTTACTGCTTGAAATTGCTTCTTCCAGAAGAGGCGATATGGAAGATAGAGACAATGGTTCGCGGTTGGATAAGTGCGAAAGAAGTAGATATTGAATGTAAAGGCCGTGTAACTCTTGCGTGTAGGAGTTTTGTGAACTGATGCTCGAAGCATTTTGCCGGAAACCGACAAGCACTTCCGGTACGAGATGAATATCGTAGCGCAATGCCAGACGCCACCAAAGATCCGCGTCTTCGGCATGCCGCAGATCGCGGTACCCTCCGATCGCTCGCGTCTTCTCTACATTGAGTGCAACGGATGGATGGCAGATGGAAAGAAGGTAGCCGGAGTTGACGATCTTGCGCAGCTTGCGCGGCGAGCCCCGGCTGCAGCGATAAAGCCCAAGGCTGCGTTTACGCGGATAGTAGGCCGCCAGGGAGTAGAACATGGCAGCATCAGGATGCCGGGCGATTTGTTCCTGAAGGCGCTCGACGCGCGTCGGATAAGAAATATCATCTGCGTCCTGCCGTATCAACCACCCTGTTTCTGTCATCTCTAACATGCGGTTTAACGTGGGGACTAGCCCGCGATTCGGCTGGTTCACGACCCGGAGACGAGGATCACGAACTGTCTCAAGATATTGCAGGCTCCCATCGTCGGCGCCATCCACAATTACACGGATGGTGAAGTTGCTTACCGTCTGAGTAAGCAGGCTCTCGACCGCTTCGGGTAAGTAGGGCATCGCATTGTAGACAGGCAGACCAACAGTAACAGAGCTTTGCTGCACGGCCACTCCTCAACGCCCTCTTAGCATGGACAGGGGGAGCACAATGAGTCCAGGGCTGAGTAAGGCAATAAGTAATAAAAGGTATAGCTATTGTTTTAATTACTGACATGTATCTACGTATATAAGTACCGAGTCAAGGCATATCTGTAGTTAGCAAAAACTTAGGTAATGTTTTCAATCCACTACGGGTCTGATAGTTTGCCTGTAAAACCATTGATCATGTGATTGTGATGTGTGCGATGTCTGCCTATGCCTGACAAGTCTATTTGCGGCGATCGTGGCCGAAGCTACTTCCTGACCGGAGGCGCTGGCTTCATTGGCAGTCATTTAGCCGATTCTCTTCTTGCCGATCCATCTGTTGCTTCGGTGACCGTGTATGACAATCTTTCCTCCGGGCGCGAGTGGCACTACGCGGCATTTCTGTGCGATGAACGATTTCGGATGGTGCGTGCCGACGTGCAGGATCTGGAAGAGCTGACAGAAGCAATGGCGGGTCATGATGTGGTTGTTCATCTGGCGTCGAATCCAGATATTGCCCGTGCAGTCACCGAGCCTGACATCGATTTTTACCAGGGCACCGTACTGACAAATAACGTCGTCGAAGCGATGCGGTGCTCCGGAGTGCCCCGCTTGCTTTACGCCTCCGGAAGCGGTGTCTATGGAGAGCTGGGAGAGCTAGAAGTTCGCGAAGATTACGGACCGCTTCTTCCGATTTCGACCTATGGTGCCAGCAAGCTCGCCGGTGAAGCTCTTATCGCAAGCTACTGTGCGATGTTTGGCTTAACCGCCCGCGCATTTCGCTTTGCGAACGTGGTGGGAGCGCGTCAGACGCATGGTGTCGGATTTGATTTTGCTCGTCGGCTTATGGCCGATCCCAGGCGGCTGCGGATTCTGGGCGACGGAAGACAAAGTAAGTCCTATATTCACGTCTCAGACATCGTTAGAGCCGTACTACATGCCGAGGCCAATTGCAGGGAGCAGTTCGCGGTCTTCAACGTGGCCACGGGCGATGCGATTACAGTCACAGAAATCGCAGAGCTCGCAGTTGAGTGTCTGCGACTGCATGCGATGCCGGTGTTTGAATACACAGGCGGAGATCGCGGCTGGAAAGGCGATGTGCCGGTCGTGCGCCTCAATTCCGACAAAATTAGAAGCCTGGGCTGGAGCAGCCATCACACCAGCCGTGAAGCCATGCGCTCTGCGCTGGTCGAGATGATCGCCGACGAACGAGTGTGCCATGCCTAGCGGCCTTCCTCCTCTGGCTCTGCTTGCCGGCGGCCTGGCCACCCGCATGTACCCTCTGACGGAGTGCGTGCCAAAATCTCTGCTAAGCGTCGACGGCGAGCCTTTTCTTGCGCATCAGCTAAGGCTGCTGGTGGAGCGAGGCATCGGTGAAATCGTTCTATGCTGCGGGCATCTGGGAGAGCAGATCGAAGCCTTCGCCGGCGATGGATCACGCTTCGGCTGCAGCATCCGTTACTCCTATGATGGCGATGCATTGCTGGGAACCGGTGGCGCGCTGCGGCGCGCTTTGCCGCTTCTTGGCGAGAGATTTTTTGTGATGTATGGCGACAGCTATCTGCTGGCTGATCTTGCGCCGGTATGGAAGGCATTTCTCGCATCTGCCCAACTGGCATTAATGACAGTCTTCAGAAACGACGGCAAATGGGATGCGAGCAATATCGAAATGCGCGACGGAGAGATCCTCTGCTACGAGAAGCGCAAACGCACGCCGGCCATGCGCTACATCGACTATGGCTTGAGTGTTTTGCATGCGAATGTTCTCAGGGCATGGCCGGAGAATGAGCCATTTGATCTTGCCTCAGTCCTTGGAGGTCTGGCCACAGAAGGCAGGTTGGCGGCGCACGAGGTACATGGACGATTCTACGAGATAGGGTCGCCCGAAGGCCTCCGCATGACGGAGCAGATGCTCGCCGGTCTGCGCTATGCCATTGAAAGCGAACTGGTATCCGTGGGAGGGGGCGAGCGATGATCATCACTCGCACTCCGCTTCGCATCTCCATCGGGGGCGGTGGCACCGACCTGCCATCGTATTACCGCGAATTCGGCGGCTTCGTGATCTCGGCGGCAATCAACAAGTACGTCTACATCACGATCAACAAGAGTTTCCTGCCGGGATATTTCCTCAAGTATTCGGAAACGGAGCACGCCCAGGCTTATGAAGAGATTCGGCATCCGCTCTTGCGCGAGGCCCTGACTCTGCACGCGGCACCCACCCCGCTCGAAATCGTCAGCATCGCCGACGTTCCCGCAGGGACAGGGCTCGGCTCGTCGGGAACATTTCTGGTGGGACTGGTGCATGCGTTATATGCCTACGAACGAAAGCGGGTAACGGCTGAAATGCTTGCGCAGGAGGCGGTCGATATCGAGATGAACCGTCTGCAAGAGCCTGTCGGCAAGCAGGATCAATATATCGCTGCGTACGGTGGCCTGTTGTGCCAGGAGTACCGGCCAGACGATTCGGTCGATGTCACAGCTCTGAAAGTCAGCGAAAGCGCTTTGAGAGAGCTTCGCGACTCCCTCATGCTTTTCTTCGTCGGTCAGACGCGGAACGCGTCCACGCTTCTGACAGACCAGAAGAAACGCTCCGAGCGCCAGGACCAGGCTATGCTCGAAGGCCTGCATTTTGTGAAGCAGCTTGGGCAGGAGATACGCCGCGTGCTTGAAGCGGGCGCGGTCACCGAGTTCGGCAAACTGATGCACGAGCACTGGCTAAGCAAGCAAAGCCGCTCAACCGGCATGACAAACGATCGCGTGGACGGGCTGTATGAGGTAGCGCGCACGCGCGGCGGTGCGATCGGTGGCAAGCTGGTGGGCGCGGGCGGAAGCGGGTTTTTATTGCTCCACACCCAAGACCGGAATCGTCTGCGGTCTGCGATGACAGCCGCAGGCGCAAGCGAGATGGAGTTCAATTTCGACTTCGATGGCTCCATCGTCATGATGCGTAACGCCTGAACGGCGAGGAAACAATGGCAACTGCACCAATGCGTCTACCGGAGCTCCCCGATCTTCGCGCCATGCGTGAGGATGAGCTGACCCTGGGAGCTCTGGCGGCGGTGTTTAAAAGGCGGCGCGCCATCATTCTCTATGTCCTTTCCGGCTTCTTAATCGCAGTGACCTTGTACTGTCTGTTTGCCACGCGCCGCTATCAGGCAACAGGCCAGGTTCAGATACAGAAAGACAGCGCCGGTGCATTCGGCCTCGAGAGCAGCGTGATGGGGGATGCCGCCGACTCGGCCTCGGACGCGCTGGACTACAACATCACGCTGCAGACAGAGGCCAACATCCTCAACTCGGATTCCTTGGCGCTTCAGGTCATCAAAGACCTTCACCTGGAGACGACGGACGATTTTTACCCGCCTGCCCAAACGGGTCATAGCCTCGGCCTTTTTTCGTGGCTCTTCTTCTGGAAGAAGCCAGTCGAACCAATGACTGTACCGCTTGATCGCGCACCGAATCGCCGGTATGTTGTCCTCAAGATCTTCGCAAGCCACCTGAAAGTCGAGCCAGTGACGGGCACGCGGCTGATCGACGTGAGCTATTCGAGCCCGAATCCTCAATTGGCAGCCGACGTCGTGAACCATCTGATCGGCGCTCTCATGGACTACACATTCCAGGCGCGCTTTACGGCAACGGCGCAGGCATCGAACTGGCTTACAACCCAGCTTGATGATCTGCGGAAGCAGACGCAAAGCCTGCAGGCAAAAGCGATCACGCTCCAGCGTGATACCGGCATGTTCGGCGATGACGAATCGCACAACGTAGTGCTGGCGCGGCTGGAAAACCTGAATGAGGCGCTGGCTGCAGCAGAGTCCAACCGCATTTTGAAGGAGGCAGTCTATCGCGTCGCCAGCAGCGGCGATCCCGAACTGATTTCAGGCCTCAGCGGAAATTCCGGCGTGGGCGCAGTGGCTTCGATGACGAATTCTCTGGGCTTGATTCAGAACCTGCGCGCTCAGGAAGCAACCGTGAAAGCGGAACTCGATCAGGACAGGGTGAAATACGGTTCGGCCTATCCGCGCGTGGCTGAACTGCAGGCTGAGCTCAGCGGTGCCGAGAAGTCGATTCAAGACGAGGTACACCGCATCGGCGAACGAGCGCGCACGGACTACGAGATTGCCGCGCGAACCGAAACCTCGGCCCGCGGCGCGTTTGAGAGGCAAAAGAAAGTTGCCAATGATTTGAATGACAAGGCCATTGCCTATGGCCTGGCCAAGCAGGAGGCCGATGGCAGCCGCGATGTGTATGAAGGACTGCTGGCGAAGCTGAAGCAGGCCGGCGTGCTCGAAGGTCTGCGATCGACCAATATCACCGTGGTGAATCCGGCGCGTGTGCCGCCTCCCAATCGCCCCAAGAGCCCAAACATCCTGCTCTATTATGCTGCGGCGATTGTCGCGGGGCTTCTATGCGGGTCGGGAGCAGCGGCCATTAAAGATCTAACCGACACAAAGGTGGGCTCGCTCGAAGAGTTGGAACGAGTCACTGGCGCGCCGCTGCTCGGATTGGTCCCCGAGATGGAACGGGCGCGAAAACTGTCATTGCCACAAAGCCGCGCCCGCGTGCTTGAGTCCAAGCGCACAGCTGCGAATGATCATGGTACGAAAATTGCTACCCTGAGCTATATCGATAGCCCCTTCGCCGAGTCGCTGCGCACGCTGCGGACGTCATTGATGCTTTCCCGCAGCAGCAATCCTCCGCAGATATTGCTGGTGACCAGTTCGAATGCGGGCGAGGGGAAGAGCACAGTGTCACTCAATCTGGCGGTGGTGCTGGCACAGCAGGGCGCGCGCGTTCTTCTGGTCGATGTCGACCTGCGGCGGCCGGTGCTGCACCAGAGAATGGGTCTGGATGCATGCGACGGTTTGAGCGCGGCTCTTTCCAATGATCAGATCGCTCCTCGCCCGCAGCAAATCGAGCAGATGCCTAATCTCTATGTCCTGTGCGGCGGTCCTGCTCCGCCGTTTCCTGCGGAACTGCTTGGCTCCGGCAGGATGCAAGCACTGTTCGCGCAGTGGCGGAGTGAATACGACTTTATCGTGCTGGACGGGCCACCCGTCTTGCCGGTTACCGATGCAATCGTTCTGGAGCAGCAATGCGATGCTGTCTTATTGGTAGCGCGGCATGGAGTGACAGAGAAGAAGGCAATTCACCGGAGCTATCGCACTGTCGCGAGACAGTTACCTCCGCACGTCGCCTTGGGTATGGTCCTTAACGCCGTCCCCGGTCGGTCCTCTGATTTCTACGAATACTACGGCTATCGGAGCCGCATCTACGCCGCGGAAGGATTGAACCATGAAGCGCGGGCATAGTTTGGGCGTCATCCTATGCATGAGTTTCTTGTGCGACATCGCGCATGGCCAAGCGCTCCTTGCCGATAAAAAAGCGACCCAGATAGATGCAGGCCACGAAACCGCAGCAGCCGCGGAGAGCCTGCTGATTGGCCCCGGTGATCTGCTGCACGTCACGATCTTTCGGGAGCCGGATCTGGAGCAAAAAGTCCGCGTCAAGGATTCTGGTGAGATTGATCTCGATCTAGCCGGGACACTCCATGTCGCTGGCCTCACGCCGGGCGACGCGGCCAAATCCATCGCCCAGCTTTATATATGCGGACACTATCTCAACCATCCCCAGGTTTCAGTGCTTGTCGAAGAGTACGCCACGCAAAGCGTCTCCGTTCTGGGACAAGTGAACAAGCCGGGCGCAGTGGCACTCACCACGCCGCGCAGCCTGCTCGATGTGCTTTCACTCTCCGGCGGTTTGACTGAAATCGCCGACCGGCGCATCACCATCCAGCGTCACAGCAAGAACGAAAGCACCACCGTCTTCCTGCCAAATGACTCGACGGCAAGCCTGCACGCGGATGTAACGGTGTATCCGGGCGACACAATCCTGGTGCCCAAAGCCGGCGTGATCTACGTGCTGGGAGATGTCGCGCGACCCGGCGGGTATGTGATGCAGGATGACGCAAAACTGACGGTGCTGCAGGCCATGGCTATGGCGTCAGGCGTAAACAGAACAGCAAAGGAAGATGCGACGCGGCTGATTCGCAAAGTAAACGGCAAATATCAGGAGCAGCAGGTTTCTCTTCAAGAGATCGAGAAGGGCAAGAAGCCGGACATGCAACTCGAAGCCGACGATGTGCTTTATGTGCCCTTCAGCATGGCGAAAAATGTAGTCCTGGGAGCATCCGGCATCGTTTCCTCAGCGAGCTCAGCGGCGATCTATGCAGCCAGATAAAAATAGCCATGCAACGGCTGCGGTCCGGTTGAAACAAATTGGCATCGAAGATATCGCGTGCGTGATCCTGCTGGCATTTTTTGCCATGCAGGGAGCGATTCCCGGCATTTCCCCGAACCAGGCAAATGAAATGACGAACACGGCGGCGACCGGTCTCATGAAAGCCGCCGGTATCGGCTCGCAGGTCTTCGCCGATGGAACCATCTGCGTTTTGGTCCTCATGCATCTGCAGCGGCTCGTACGCTTCACATTCGCGCTGCAATGGGCCGCGATGCTGGCTCTCCTCGCACTGGGCTCCACTCTCTGGTCGCAGGATGCGATGACCACTGCGCGCCGCTCGATTCCATTTGCTCTGGCCACCCTCTTGGGGTTGTATCTTGCATCGCGTTTCTCCGTGCAAAAGCAACTTTCGATCCTGACCGCCACAATGGTGCTGGCCGCATCTGCAAGCATCGTGCTCGCCTTGTTTTTCCCAGCCATAGGCCTCGAAGCCTCCACAGGCCACTTTGGCAATTGGCAAGGAGTTTTCACGCAGAAGAACGCCTGTGGCCGTGCCATGGTCTTTGCTACGGCAGCATTGCTCTCAAATGGGCGCATGAACGTACCGCGCTACGCCTGTATGCTTCTCTTCCTCTTCGTACTGGTCATGAGCGGCTCACGCGGCGCATGGGTGATCGAAGCTGCGCTGTTTGCCTGCTATGGAATCATTCGCATCATCGAGCGTTTTACGCCGTCAGGCCGCCAGATGCTGGTGGGCGGAGCAATCGTCACGGCAACCATCAGCGCAGTTATCGTGTGGCTATATTTCCCCTTATTCGCCGGTTTTCTTGGCCGGGATGTCTCGCTCTCCGGAAGAACAGCAATCTGGCAGCAGGTGTGGACGGCGATCGAGAAACATCCTCTGCTCGGCTACGGTTTTGCCGCGTTCTGGCAGGGAATGAAAGGCGAGTCTTACAATGTCATCGTCGCTCTGCGCTTCGTCATCTTTCACGCGCACAACGGTTTCCTTGAGATATGGCTTGAACTCGGCGCCGCCGGACTCTTCCTGTTTGCATTGAGCTATGCCCGTGCATGGCGCAGGCTGTGGCCCTTGCTCTGGTCGAAGCAGCTGTCTCACGCATTCTGGATGATCTTCGTCCTGTCGCTGGTTGCACTCTACGACATCGATGAAAACACTCTGTTCGCCTTCAACGGACTCTTCTGGATTCTCTATGTCGCGGTGCTTGCCGACATAGAGATTCTTGCGGTCGAACATCGATATGCGCGTTCCAGCTTGAGCCGCAAGATAAGCGATCCAACCCATCTTCCCGTGCCGGTGGCGAGCTAAGAATCACCATGGCGACCAGAGACATTGTTTTTCCGGACCGTGTAAGCCGCGCAGAAAATGCGGAGAATAAGACACACCGTTTTTACTGTCCGGAATTGGATGCCCTACGCTTCTTTGCCTTTCTGGCCGTCTATCTCTGTCACAGCATCCCAAATACGCTGGTGGCAGGCGCGTCCAACGCAAACAGTGGATTGGAAAGCCGCATACTGGCAGCGATTAAGGATGCGGGCAACTTCGGTGTATGCCTCTTCTTCCTACTGAGCGCATTTTTAATTACTGAATTGCTCCGGCGCGAAGCCGAAGCCTACAGTCGTATCCACGCAGGTGCCTTTTACCTCAGACGCATCCTGCGTATCTGGCCGCTCTACTTCGGTATCACTATCGTGTACGCACTCGGTGGGCGCTTCTTTCCAGCTTTGCACATGGAACCGGGCCGGGTGCTTGCTTATTTTCTGCTGGCAGGGAACTGGTATATCGCGCTTCATCCATGGATACTGACGCCGTTGCGCTCCCTCTGGAGTATTTCGGTCGAGGAACAGTTTTACCTTGCCTGGCCGTTGCTCGCTCGAATCGGTGGCATGCGTGCGCTTGCCGCTGCGTCACTCACGATTGTGCCCTTGTCGCTGATGACAATCTACATTGTCTCGGCGGAAAAAATGTATGCCTACAACACGGTTTGGCTGAATAGCTTTACCCAGTTTCAATTCTTCGCATGGGGCGCACTGCTGGCGCTCACTCTGAATGGAGGCGTGCCAAAGATTGACCACGTCGTCCGGGCCGCGATGGCGTGTGCTGGGGTCGCACTCTGGCTGCTCGCAGCATCGTTCGCACAAATCAAGCGCCCTGGTGCCGATATCGCTTCTTCGCAGTTCTGCTTCGGCTATCTGCTCGTTGCTGCAGGTTGCATCGTGCTGTTTCTCGCCGTTTTCGGTATGTCGTCCCGACGGTTACCGGATTGGGCTGTTTATCTAGGAAAAATATCCTTCGGTCTGTACGTCTTCCACGAGGTTGCGTTTTTTGTTGTCGATGAAGCACAGAAGCATGCCGCAGCTTTTGTGCCATCTCTGCGCATCTGGTCGCTGCAATGTCCCGGTTGTATCTTGGCGGCCAACAAAATAATCGCCCTATGTGTGACTATCCTTTTTGCGATGCTGTCTTATCGTTTCTGGGAGAGTCCGTTTCTGCACCTCAAAAGGCGCTTCACCTGGATTCAATCGCGTGACATATAGATGGCAGCATGCAAAGTTCTCGTCTATCGCAATGAGCTTTTACCGCCGTCTGAGACCTTCATTTTGTCCCAGGCGAATGCTCTTCGTAGATTTCAACCCGTGTTTGCCGGTCTGAAGCGAATAAACCCCGGTCTGGAGATGACGCCTCATCCAATCATGACGGTGGCTCACTCCGATTCCTGGAGTGAAAAAGCAAAGCGCCGAATCTTTCTGCGAACAGGATATGCCAGCCGGTTCGTGCACACCATTGCCATGCAGAATCCTCAAATCATCCATGCCCATTTCGCCATCGATGCGGGAGCTGTTGTCTCGATTGCGAAAAAGCTCTCCATCCCGCTGATCGCAACCCTGCATGGATACGATGTCACCTCAACCGTCGACGCCCCAAACACCTGGCCAACTACCAGAGCTTATATCCGTAGAAAAAAGGAACTCTGGGAATATGCGAGTGCATTTATTTGTGTGTCCGAGCATGTACGCCAACAAGCCCTTGCGCGCGGTTTCCCAGAGGAGAAACTGTGGGTGCACCCCATTGGCGTTGACCTCAACGAGTGCGGTCACTCGGAGCAGCCTCGCAATAAGAGGATCGTGCTCTTTGTAGGCAGGCTCGTCGAGAAGAAGGGATGCATCCATCTGATTCATGCCATGTCGTGCGTGCAGCAGAGCATTCCGGATGCCCGACTCGTAATTCTTGGCGATGGCCCCCTCCGAAATGAGCTGGAACGCGAAGCAACGCAATGCTGCAAAGAGGTCCTATTCCTCGGCCAGCAGCCGCATGCGGAAGCAAAGCGATGGATGCAGCGCTCTCGCGTCCTCGTGGTTCCCAGTGTGCGCGCGAAAAATGGCGATTCTGAAGGGCTACCAACCGTGCTCTGCGAAGCACAAGCCTTCGGGCTTCCCGCTGTCACATTTGTAATAGATGGAGTGACAGAAGCGCTGCCAGTCATTCGGCGCAGCGATATGCCGCCCGAAGGCGATGTGGCCGGCCTTTCCCAAAAGATCATTCATCTGGTCGAAGACGACGATGCATGGCAGATAGCGAGCGACGCCGGAAGACAATACGTGAAAGCCAGATTCGATCTAAGCGAGCAGACACGGATTCTTGAAGACAAATACGACGACGTGATTGCGAGATATCGTGCCTGACCGGGATAGCCTGAGGCAGCACACCATTTGGATGATCTCCGGACATGGTGTGTCCGTCCTGTTGCAGACCGGCTATTTTATTTTGATTGGCCGCACACTCGGCAGCCGCGAATATGGGGCATTCGTAGGCGTCGTCGCGCTCATCAATGTATTAAGCCAGTTCAGCAGCCTCGGCATGGAGATGATTCTCGTGCGCAATATCAGCCGCGCCCGGGAATCATTCGCAGCCACATGGGGAAATGCATTGCGCATCAGCACAAGTGGATTTATCGCATTGCTGGCCCTTGCCATGCTGATCGGTCACTTCACTCTAAAGCCAGAGTTGCGGCTGCTTATTACTTACATCGCATTGTCGGATGCGCTATTCGGAAAGATAGTACAGCTCGCTAGTAGAGCCTTTCAGGGAGCAGGACAACTGTCGCAGACAGCAAAGCTCACAGCTCTTATGAACTTTGCGCGTATGGTGACGGCCTTCGGGCTATTTCTCTTTGCCCAGTTACGCCACATCCACGCGGACGCACATCTTTGGACGAGCGTGTATTGGGTATCATCCCTGGCAACCGCGGTCATCGCTTTCGGAATGGTTACGACGCGTTTAGGCTGGCCAAAGTTTGAGCGAATCCGTCTGCGCGACCTGACAGACGGATTCAGCTTTTCGCTTTCCAGTTCTTCGATTTCTGTCTATAACGACATCGACAAGACATTCCTGGCAAGCGAGGGACAACTGTACGCCGCAGGAATTTATTCGGCCGCTTACCGCATTATTGATGTTGCCAGTATCCCAATTTATGCGATCTACACGGCGGCATCTCCGCGCTTCTTTCGCGAGGGCGAGAGCAGCGTAACGCAGGCGTCTCTGCTGGCAAATCAGTTGCTCAAGCGCACGGTGCCTTATGGTCTTGGAATGGCACTCTTACTGCTTGTAGGCTCGCCTGTGCTGCCTTATGTTTTTGGACCGTCGTTTCGTGGTTCCGTTGACGTCTTGCGCTGGCTCTGCCTCTTGCCGCTGATCCGTGGTTTGCACTATGCGTGGGGCACCACGATCACCGGATCAGCGTCGCAGTGGTATCGTACCTGGACCCAGCTGGGAGCCGCTGTCTTTAACCTGCTGCTTAATGCGTTGTTGATTCCTCGCTGGTCATGGCAGGGTGCCGCTCTAGCCAGCCTGCTGACCGACACAGGTCTCGCCGCATCGAACTGGGTCATGGTGCAATACTTGCGCATGCGGCAGGATGCCCGCGATATCGCAATCACGCAGACTGTGTAAGCCTGCGTGACTGAAACCTGCTAAAACTCCTCGGACTCCGCAGCCGCGATCTCTTTGTCTTTAATTTTGGGGCAGCCAAAGACCCTGAAGTTCTCGACTTTGTGCAGCCGGAAGGCAGGCTTGTGATTGTCACTCGGTATCTTGATCCGGAAGAGGTCCACATCTGTGACTGTATCCAGCACAAAAGCCGGTCTGGCATCGGGGGCAGCGTAAGCGATTTCAACATTGGTCAGCTCAAGATTATTCACATGACGAATGAAGAACCCGTGTGCGGGTAGTTCGCCGAACATGTGCGGATCGGGATACTTGGTTTCATCCTCCTGCGGTTGCAGCGCAGCCATCTCTGCCGTGCCGCCACCCTGATGGTGCAGGTAGATATCACTGATCTTCAGATCGGTGATGGGGTGGTCGGGAATCCCGCTGATGATCGCGGCATATTTCGATCCGGAATTGTAACTGACAATGTTGCTCAAAATGATGCGGCGGCAATCGCCGACCGGAACACCCTGGGGCCCGCGCATGCGGCTGCCAAGCCGGATGAAGATCGGCGCGCCAGAAATATCACGCATCGTGATATTGGTGAAAGCCACATCTTCCAGCAGGGCGCCGTCCACGCTTTCGAGCGCAATGCCATTGCAGCCTTCGAAAACACAGTTCGAAACGGTAATGTTCTTGAATCCACCGTTTGACTCGGTTCCGAACTTGATTCTTCCGGTGCGGGGCACACGAAAGTCAGCAGCAAACTTTTTGAACGTTCCATCGAGTAGCGTCCCTAGTTCGTAGCAGCCGCTCACATAGCAATTGGTAATCGTCACGTTTTCGGTGGCCCGCGCATAGCCCAGCGCATACGAACTCTTCGGGCAGATGCCGTCATCCCACGGCGAATTGACGCTGCAGTTGGATACGCGCACATTCTTGCAGCAATCGATATCCATGCCGTCGCGGTTCGTGTCGATCTTCAGGTTGTCAATGATCAGGTTGTCGACGCCGGTGGCGAGAATGCCGAAGTGACCGCCCTTGAGGATAGAGAAATCGCTCAGCGTCACGTTACGGCAATTCTTAAGCGCGATGGTCTTATTCCCAACGCGCGGATCTTCCGCCCGCGGCTCCTCATGCGTGCCGCGACTTAGACCTTTTCCCCAGATGAGCCCATGTCCGTAGATGGACACATCATGCAGATTTTCGCCCCATAGCAGGCTGTTATGCCAGTGGTTGTGGCCATAATCCTGGTAGCTTTCCCATGGCGCGTTGGGTTCGGCCGGATCATAGCCGTCGCTGTGATCCGCAGGTGTGTCCGCTGCCAGAATCGTTGCACCCTGCAGGAGATTCAGAGCCACATTGCTTTTGAGTCGAATCGAAAACGAATTGTAAGTGCCTGTAGGAAAGAGCACCGTGCCGCCGCCCGCACTCGCAGCGGTCTCCATCGCCTTATTGATTGCCGGAGAATCAATCGTCTTACCATCGCCGGTGGCTCCAAACGAGCGAACATCGTAGATGCTGCCATTTGCCTGATGAGACGAAGGGCCCTGAGCGCCGAGCCCTATGGGAGCGAGCGCTCCGGCGGCTCCGACGGTGGCATATTTCAGAAAATCCCGGCGCTGTTTCTGCATGAGTAGAGTCCTTTCAGTGGTCTGACCTCTGAAGAAACGATACATCAGTGCGCGGGAATTTGTCCCTGCCTGATGAGCGCAACGATGCTCGTTGCCTGAATTAGGAGGATTTCCGGGTCGAGGTGTCCCGCATTTCGGGACACGCTACTTCTGCGGAAAGGGCTGCCAGTGTTGGCAGTCCCATATTCCGCAACATCTCTTGAGCGAGCTATGCAGGAACGGCAGTATTCTGCAGGGCCGCAACCACCTCTGTGATGGCAATGTCCTCGCTCGAAGCGGTGGCGCGCGTCACCAGCTCGACCTTGCCCTCCACAGCCTTCTTGCCCACGTTCACGCGATACGGAATGCCAATCAGATCAGCATCCTTGAACTTAACCCCGGCGCGTTCATCGCGGTCATCCAGCAGCACATCGAATCCGGCAGCTTCCAGCTCTGTTGCGATAGTCTCGCCCACAGAAAGCAGGTTTGCATCGGACGCATTCGTGACAGTGACGACAACGTCGAACGGAGCGATGGAGCGCGACAGCCAGAATCCGTTGGCATCATGGTTCTGCTCAATGGCAGCGGTCAGAATACGCTCAATGCCGATCCCGTAGCAGCCCATGATCGGCATCACTTCCTTGCCATTCGGATCGAGCACGCGAGCGCCCATGCTTTCCGTGTATTTGTAGCCAAGCTTGAAGATGTGTCCGACTTCGACGGCCTTCGCAACCTTCAAGGGCGAGCCGCAATGCGGGCAGCCTTCGCCCTCGACCACATTTCGCACATCCGCAGCCACCGTCCACGAAAAATCGCGTCCCGGCGTCACGTTGCGGAAGTGGTAGTCGAGCTTATTCGCGCCGCAAACCATATTCTCGCGGCCTTCGAGCGCCAGGTCTAGGATCACGGTCACGCCGTCATCCAGCAACTGCTTCGCCGGTTCAAGCCCGATGGGGCCCAAAAATCCAGCAGGCCCGTGAATGTGGCGCTCCAGCTCTTCTGCCTGCATCGTGCGCAGTTCGGCGGCCTTGATCAGGCCCAGCAACTTGGTCTCGTTCACCTGGTGATCGCCGCGCAAAAATACGACGACAGGAACCCAGGCCGACTTGCCCTTGGCGCCCTTGATTTCCGCCATATATGCGACGCACTTGATGTCCTGCGCCTCTAAGATATCGAAAAACCTGGCCACATCGGCCACGGCAGCCATGCCCGGCGTCGAAACCAGCTCCGGCTTCCCATCTCCAGTCGGCGCAAGTTCAGTGACCGGAGCAAGCCGCGAGACAGCTTTCTCGAGATTGGCTGCATAGTCGCACTTCGGACAGCTCACGATCAGGTCTTCGCCCGCATCCGTGTAGACCATGAACTCCTGCGATTGCGAGCCGCCCATCGCGCCCGAATCGGCTTCAACTGCGACAAAATTCAATCCGCAGCGCGTGAAGATGGTGCGATAGGTCTGATCATGCAGGTCGAAGCTTTTGTCCAGACCGGCGGCGTCGATGTCGAAGGAGTAAGCGTCCTTCATGATGAACTGGCGCACCCGCAGCAGCCCGCCTTTCGGACGCGGCTCATCGCGGAACTTGGTCTGAATCTGATACCAGATCTGCGGAAGCTGCTTGTAGCTGCGCAGCTCCTTGCGGGCAATGTCCGTCATCACCTCTTCATGCGTCATGCCCAGGCATAGCGACGCGCCTTTGCGGTCCTGCAGCCGGAACATGTTCTGGCCCATCGTCGTCCAGCGTCCGCTCTCCTCCCATATGTCCGCCGGGTGAATGGTGGGCAGCAGAAATTCCTGCCCGATCTTGTTCATCTCCTCGCGTACGATGCGGATGATCTTATCGATCGAGCGCTGTCCAAGGAACAGATAGGAGTAGATTCCGGCGCCCAGCTGGCGGATGTACCCGGAGCGGACGAGGAACTTGTGGCTGGCCACTTCGGCATCTGAAGGGGCCTCACGAAGAGTAGGAACAAAGAGCTTGGACCAACGATGCATGCTTACTGTGCACTTTCTTAACGGTTTAGGATCGGCGTAAGCTTCTATTCTAAATGCTGCGTCCGGTGCAGGCTGGCATGCCTTTTCTTTTTTGACTGGTCAACGCGCATTTATCTTGTTGTAATGCAAGGGCAGTATCCCGTTATATACATTGGTCATCCATGGAAAATGAGCCTCTCACGATTGAAATAGTTCCCATAAAGAACCCGGACGCGCGAGTGATTGCACTGCAAGGGCCGGTGACGATCAACACACTCTTTGATTTCCAGCAGGAACTGCGCAACGCCATCAGTCGCGTCACCATCCTTGAAATGCTTGGCGTCCCCTACATGGACTCAGCTGGCATGGGAGCCATCATCAATTTCTATGTCTCGTGCCAGAAGCACGGACGAAAGCTGATCGTCTGCGGCCTAAATTATCGGGTCATCGAGCTGTTTAAGCTGACGAATGTGGACCAGCTGATCACGATCGTTGATGATCTTGCCGAAGCGGAAGCGCTGTTGTAGCTACACGGTACCGCTGAGCTCACTCAATCGCTAAGGCTTCCGTTGTTTCTGGTAGTTCTCAAGGGTGGTAAATGTCTCGCTCTGCATGCGGTCGATATAAATGCGACCGTGCAGGTGGTCGATCTCATGCTGCAGAATGCGCGCAAACCAGCCGCCGGCCTTGATGGTCTTCGCCTTGCCGTGCTCATCGAGACAAGTAACGCGTACCGTGCGAGAGCGCGGCACGACAGCCATAAAGCCCGGCACACTCAGGCATCCCTCGTGAAAAGAGACTCCCGGTGGAGTCAGCAGTTCAATTTCCGGATTGATGATGACGTGAAAAGGGATTGGTACCCGTTCGCGCTCTTTCAGCTCGGTCGCGCTTAGGTTTTTGTGGTACTCGGCCTTGTCTTCAATCACCGCCAGCTGCAGCGGCTGACCGACCTGCGGCGCAGCCAGCCCAACGCCAGGAGCGTCGTGCATCGTCTCACGCATATAGGCAATCAGGTCGCGAATGTAGGAATTCTGGATTTCTTCCGGCTTGATTGGCCGCGCCTTCTGGCGCAAAACCTTGTCTCCAACGCTTACGATTTTCAAAAGCATATCTTGTTAAGTTATAGCTGGCCTTGTGTCGCCATAAAGTGGTGACTAAAAATTAAGTTGTCATCCTGACCCTGAACGCAGTGAAGGGGAAGGATCTGCTTTTCCTCGTGTTGATAATCAAATTGAGTTGTCATCCTGAGCGGAGCGAAGGATCTGCTTTCCTTGTCCCGATGCATCCCCATACGGCTGTCCGCCAGTTTGTACAGAAAGACAGGCTAAATCAGCTCCGTCTCCCACAAATCATGCAGATGAACAACCCCTTCAATTTGCTGTGCTTCATTCACCACAATGAGCGAAGTAATCTTCTTTTCTTCCATCACGCTCAACGCGCGCACCGCGAGCTCTTCTGCACCGATCGTTTTCGGTGACCGGTTCATCACCTCGCCTGCGGTCTTTTCCAATCCTTTTGGCCCATCGCGCTCGAGAAGGCGCCGCAGATCGCCATCGCTGATCATGCCCGCAAGCTTCCCCTGGTCTCCGACCGTCGTCATACCCAGTCCCTTGCGCGACATCTCGTAGATGACCTCGCTCATCGGCGTGTTCCGCTCCACGCGAGGAACGGCATCGCCCGCATGCATCAGCTGGCGCACCCGCGCGAGCTTCTTGCCGAGCTTGCCGCCCGGATGCAGATCGGCGAAATCTTCGGCACGAAAGCCCTTGCGCAGAGAGACGGCAATTGCCAGCGCATCGCCCAGCGCAAGCATCGCCGTCGTCGACGCAGTGGGCGCAAGGCCAAGGCCGCAGGCCTCCTGCTGGACGCTGCAATCGAGGGCAACATCGCTTGCCAGCGCAAGCGTCGACTTGAGATTGCAGCAGAAGCTGATGAGCGCATCGCCAATGCGCTTGATCGTCGCCAGCAGTCGCAGAATTTCTTCCGTCTCTCCGCTGGCCGAAAGCGCGATCACGACGTCGCCGCGTGCTACCATGCCGAGGTCGCCATGAACCGCCTCAGCAGGATGCAGAAACAGTGCCGGGCTGCCGGTAGAGCTGAGCGTGGCTGCAATTTTCTGCGCGATAATGCCGCTCTTGCCCATCCCGGTGATCACCACGCGACCCCGCGCCTCTCCGCATTGGACAATCAGCTCCACCGCCCGTTCGAAGTCGGCGGCCATGGGACCTTCCAGGCGGCTGGCAAGCTGTTGAAGAGCTTCTGCTTCAATACGAACGAGTTGTGCCGGGGTGTGTTCCGCCATGTTGTTCAAACATTCTGGATACTATCAAAATGACGGATCTTTCGACCGTTTTCGGAGCGGGCGCGCCTCGAAACCGATAGGTCTGAACCGGCAAATCCCTTAGAATAATAGGAAGCGGGGGAAATCCTAAGTTGAAACGCAATCATCTGGTCCTGATTCTCGTTGTAGTGGTATTGGCATTAATGGTTTGGACGGGAGTGGACAACTACCGTCGCCGTAAAGCGGAACAGGCGAAGCTCCGCCAGATGCAGGCTATCCTCACGCCCGCAGCACCCGCCTCTTCAGCGGATGCAACAGCACCACCCGAGGAAGAAGAAAAGTCGCCGCTCGAAGGAAAGGCTGCTCCCGGATTTGCGCTTGAAGATCTTCAGGGACAGAAAGTTTCCTTGGCCAGCTACAAAGGCAAGGCTGTTCTCGTAAATTTCATGGCCACATGGTGCGCTCCCTGCAAGATAGAGACGCCATGGCTCATCCAGCTGCGGAATCAATACGGGCCGCAGGGATTTGAGATCCTCGGCATCTCCACGGACGACCTGGATAAAGACGACAAGAAGAAGATGGCTGAGGACAAAGCCGACATCGCCAAATTCGTAAACAACATGCACATCGACTATCCAGTGCTGATCGACGGCGACTCCATCTCCCATCCCTATGGCGGCGTCGATGCCCTGCCGAGCTCCTTCTTTGTCGACAGGAGCGGTAAAGTCATCGCAGCTACGGTGGGTCTGCATGACCGCAGCGAGCTTGAGGCAAACATCAAGAAAGCTTTAGCGAGCGGGGGAGCGTAAACCGATGCGTCGGATGATGTACGCCGTCCTCGCCAGCGCATTGTGCATGAGCTTCCAGTGCGCCGTCTCGCAAAAGCTCGCCTGGCAAAACGATGCGCAGGCAAAGCCCAACGAGCATCAATTCGTGCAGTTCCTGTATCCCGAACAGGTGAAGTTAGCGGCAGGCAAGTCGACCGTGGTCGAGTTGCACTTCCGCGTCAACGACGGGTTGCATATCAATTCCCACACGCCTACCGCCAAGAGCTTTATTCCAACGCAGCTGCTGGTAGGGGAACCGTCTGGCGTGAATGTTGCGGCCGTGGATTTTCCGCCAGGAACAGACTACTCGCCCGCGTTCAGCCCGAATGACAAACTCAGCGTGTACACCGGCGAATTCGTCCTGCGCGCGCACATCACAGCGCAGCCCGGTGATCATCTTATTCAAGCCGCCCTGCGCTACCAAGCATGCGATGCGAATTCCTGTTATCCGCCGAAGAATGCCAAAGTTGCGTTCGACATCGTCGCCAAATAGGGCGCTCTTATATCGCAGTCGTGACGTAAAAAGGTGTCATCCTGAGCGCAGCGAAGGATCTGCTTTTTTTTTCGCAGTCTGACAGCTCTGAATTTGTTTAGCTCTGAACAGCGATGGTCGCAGCCGCCGCCAGCCGCTTCACCACGCGGTCTTTCCCAAGATTCACCATCACCGCAAACAAGCTGGGAGCAACCGCCTGCCCCGTCAAAGCAACCCGCGCGCCGTTGATAAGCGCGCCAGCCTTCATGCCTTTTTCCTCGGCAAACGCACGCAGCACCTGCTCGGTCGAAGCCTCGGTAAACTCTGGCGCAGAGTCATATCGGGAGGCCAGTTCTACCAGCATCGTACGCACAGCATCGTCTTTCAAAAACTTCGCAACCGCCGCCGCGTCGTACTCGAAGCTGTCACTGAAATAGGCGCGAAATGCGCCGGCAAAATCCTTCAGATTGCGCGCGCGTGGCTTCACGAGGTCGATTGCCGCCAGCACTTCATCGTGCGGACGGTCCGGCACAAATCCTGCCTTGGCCCATTCCTCTTCAATCAGAGGAAGCAACTTCGCCGGATCGTAGGCGCGAATGTACTCCGTGTTGAACCAGGCAAGCTTGTCATTGTCGAAGACGGCGTTGGACTTCGAAATACCATCGAGCGAAAAGAGACGAATCAACTCGTCCGAGCTGAAAAGCTCGCGGTCCTTGCCGTCGGCGTCTTTGCCAGCCGCGCCCGGACCCCAACCGAGCAACGCAAGAAAATTCCGGAACGCCTCGGGCACAATGCCCATTTCCTTATAAGAGATCACACTGGTAGCGCCGTGACGCTTCGAAAGCCGCGTCTTGTCCGGCCCAAGAATAAGCGGCACATGCGCGAAGACCGGCATCGGCGCGCCCAGCGCTGCATACTGCAATACCTGCTTGGGCGTATTCGAAATATGGTCGGCTCCGCGAATAATGTGCGTAAGGCGCATCTCGATGTCATCGGCAACGACGCTCAGGTGATACGTAGGGATGCCATCGGAGCGTAGTAGAACGAAGTCTTCAATCTCGGTATTGGCGAACTCAACCTTGCCAAAGACGGCATCGTCGAAGCTCGTAGCTCCACCTTCGGGAACAGCAAAGCGCAAAGCGCATGCCTCACCGGCAGCCTTGCGTTGCGCAGCGACCGCTCTTTCAATCTTGCGGCAGCGCCGGTCATACATCGGCGGGCGGCCTGCGGCAATCGCCTCAGCGCGACGCTGCTCCAGTTCTTCTTTCGTGCAGAAGCAGTAATACGCATGACCGCTGGCCAGCAGCTTGCCGGCTGTTTGGCGATAGAGATCGAGCCGCTTCGACTGGTAAAACGGGCCTTCATCCCAGTTAAGGCCAAGCCAGCGCATGCCTTCCAGAATGCCTTCGACCATCTCCTCCGAAGAGCGCTCAAAGTCCGTATCTTCGATGCGAAGGATGAGAGTCCCCCCGAAATGGCGGGCGAAAAGCCAGTTAAATAGGGCAGTGCGGGCGCCGCCTACGTGCAGGTATCCGGTAGGAGAAGGCGCAAAACGAACGCGGGGAGTAGAAGCTGTTTCAGACATTTTGAAATTGAGAGTCACTCTTGATGCTACGGGGAATGGCCGCTCTGGCACAAGCGAACGGTCATGAACGTTGCAAAGTTCGGCCCGACTTACTTTTCGAGCGGCACGCCATCCAGCTTCGTAAGCCGTCCCACCGGATATTCGCCCACATGATTGGCCGCATACCAGGGCGAATGATCGTAGAAGAACGTAAGCCGCGCATATGGATCGGCTGCAAACTTGGGGTCGTTCTCGACCTTGCGCTCGAACTCGGCCTTCAGCTTCGGATCTTTTTCCATCATTTCACGAGCGAGTTTTTCGAGAACGTATGGCTCACCGTATTCCTTCTGCTCAAAAATAGGATCGAAAAATCCCCACGCTAAGGCCGAATCCGACCCCTGCGGCTCCAGCCACTCGATGGCAACCTTCGACAGCCGTTGATTTAGCGGCACCACCACCGATCCAGCGGGATATGTCACCGTCTCGGTGACGAATTCGCATGTCCCAAATTTCCCCGGCTGGTCTCCGCCGCCTTCCCCCGCGAATACTGGATGACGCCCCTCAAACGGAGGTCCCTGCCACTGCATTCCACTACAACGGTACGACTCGACTGGGCCAGTCCATGCGGCCGTGGTGTGCTGCATCTGCACCTGGTGCGTCGCCAGCACATCGATCACATGCGTCCACTGGCGGGGGATGATGTAGGCCGCGGGAGGAACGGTCGATGCGGCCACCTTGAACCCGGAAGACAGCGGAAGCGATATATTCCACGGTTCGTGCGAATACTGGATCCACATCGCTCCGGAGACTTCGCTCAGCTGCCGCGTGTATTTGTAGCCGCGAAAGAGAAATGGCGTCGTCTGCCCATTCCATGCAACCGAGAGCGGAAACTGCACGTTGCTCAGTGGATGCGCTCCCAGCCGCGACGCATCTGCATCCGCATCCGTATTGAGCTGCACCAGCTTCGCCGCGTCGCGATTGACTACCTCCATTAAAGCGCGCAGAAGCTCGTAATTTCCCGTGACACGCGTCTTGTAATCCTTGAGCATGTGCAACTCGACCAGCATGCCCGGACGATTTTCCAGGATCATGTATCCCGTCGAGAAGCGCGGTGGATTGTCGTTGAACGCCAATCCCTTTGCCGGATCCGTATCGTCATTCAGCGTGATGTACGTGGGCGATGCGAGGTGTCCACTGTCGTCGACGGACTTGGTAAGAAACGGCGTTACCGTGTCGTCGATCCATCGCGCCGTCGGGCCATAGACATTCGGACCATCATCGAGGGTGAAGGTCACGTCGTACTGATAATCCGCGCCGTCGGTTACATGATCATCGACAAAGAAATCAGGCAGCCATTCGTGGAACATCTTCAGGAAGGCCCGCGTCTCCGGTGCATCGGCTTTCAGGTAGTCACGGTTCAGATTGAGATTTGTGCCATTCCCGCGCCAGCCCATCTCTTCCGGGCCGTTCTGGTTAATGCGATTGTATTTCGAGCGGTCTTCATGGCCGTCGGCGTTGTACATAGGGATGAAAACAAAGGCGGCCTTGTCCAGCAGGTGCTCCTGCGTTTTCGTGATCACCATATCGCGCAACAGCGCAAGGCAGGAGTCCTTGCCATCCATCTCGCCTGCGTGAATGGAATTCTGCACCAGCACAATCGGGCGATGCGCAGCATGGATCGCAGCCGGATCGAAGACGCCATCCTTCGATGCGATGACAATATCTAGCTCGCGACCCTCACCGCTCTCGCCAAACGATTGAATCTTTACTTCGCTAGGTGCGGCAGCCGCCACGCGGCGAAGATACGCCATCGTATCGGCATAGTCAGGCGTGGTCTGGTAGTTCGATTTCTCAGCGGGCGTAAGCCAGTCGGACTTGCTCTGCTGCTCCAAAGTCATCGACGCAGCAGCAAGCATGAAAGAGGCAAGAGCGAGCATGCGGTTCATGCATTCTCCGTGACTTGGTTTGCTAGGTGATGTCTTCCGTGTCGAACGTCGGCTTGCGCACGGGCTCTCCATGCACTTGGCTTACCAGGTCCTTCACCACGTCTTCCAATTGGCGCTGGCTTTCAATCACCGCCGTCATGCTCTTCAGTTCGGTCGGGTCTTCCACCTGTTCCAGCAGAACAACGGCGTGCGCCTGGGCCACATGGTCCACGCTCAGCCCCTCAGGCGTCTTTGCCTTGATGCCGACAGCATTCGGTTCTATATCGAGCAAGTCGGCCACGTGCTCACGCAACTCACCGGCAATCGGGCCGATCTTCGGAGCAGCAAGCACCAGCGTCGTATCGATGTTCACGATGCGGTAGCCGGCATTCTGAATTTCTTCAAGCGCCAGATTCAGGAAGATTGCCGAATCCGCATATTTCCAGCGCGGATCGCCCGGCGGGAAAAATGTGCCAATGTCTCCTGCGGAAACTGCGCCAAGCAGGGCATCTGTGATCGCGTGCAGCAGCACATCTCCGTCGGAGTGGCCGGCCAGCCCTTCCGGGTGGTCAATGGCGAGGCCGCCGATTTTCAGCGGCACTCCAGGTTTGAAGGCGTGTGAATCCCAGCCATATCCAATTCGCATGCTCATGATCGTCTCTTCCTACTGTACAAGCTCGGGCTGTGTTGCTCCCGCTTCAGCGAAAATGCTGTTCTAGCGGCGCGAGACTGGCGAATGATTCAGGTAAAATTCCGCCAGCTCAATGTCGCCCGGCTGGGTAATTTTCAAGTTGGCTGAAGAACCCAGGACAACGGCAACCGGCGCGCCCGCGCGCTCGACAATGCTCGCCTCATCTGTCCCAACAAAGCCATCCGCCGTGGCCTCGGCAAAGGCGCGCTTCAACAGTCCGCAGCGAAAGCCCTGCGGTGTCTGCGCCTGCACAATGTACTCGCGTGGAATCGTGGCGGTGATGATCGCTCCGTCGGCCGTGCGCTCCACCTGCTTGATGGTGTCGACCGCCGGCAGCCCAACGATAGCGGCATGATGTTTCACCACAGCCTCAATGGTGCGCGCAATCGTGGCCGGATCAATCAGCGGCCGCACCGCATCGTGGACCAGCACAATATCGTCTTCCTCGCAATCGAGCGCAGCCAGCGCATTGGCCACGCTCTCCTGGCGGGTATCGCCTCCGGTAACGATGTGGACTTTGTCTGTGAAGCCGTGCTCGTCCACCTGCGCCTGGACGCGCTCCTGCTCATTTGCCCGCACCGAGACATAGATTGCGCTTACCCGTTGCACCTGCGCAAAGGCGCGCAGGCTGTGGATCAAAATGGGCACGCCTGCCAATGTAAGAAACTGTTTGGGAGCTGCTGCTGGGGCGTGCTGGCCCACCGCCATGCGCGTGCCCAGTCCCGCTGCTGGAAGAATGACGAAAACCCGCATAAACATTGGAGTATACAGGAAAAGGGCAACGTACCAGTGAAACCTCTTACTTAAAGCCGATTCGCCAATAAAAACAGGCCTGCAATCAACCCCACGGTTTGGGATACACTGAGGCGGCTTGTTGGAAAACGTTCTCTTGGGAGAGTGATGGATGGGACGTTTGTTTCGATCCTGCGCTCTGGCGCTGACGATATTTGCTGGGATGCCTCTCGTTGCACAGCACAACTCGCCGGTCTTGGCGCCGACACCCCCGATGGGCTGGAACAGCTGGGATTCCTATGGATTGACGATCACGGAAGACCAATTCAAAGCGAATGTTGCGTGGTTCAACCAGCACCTCAAGCAGTACGGCTGGCAGTACGTTGTCATCGACGAAGGCTGGTATCTCCAACACCCGGAAAACGCAGGCACAAAGGGCGCCGACCAAGGCTACACCATGGACAAAAGCGGGCGCTATCTCCCCGCGCCTAACCGCTATCCCTCCAGTGCAGGCTATGCCGGCCTCAAGCCAATTGGCGACTACGTTCATTCGCTGGGACTGAAGTTCGGCATCCATATCATCCGCGGCATTCCCAAGGAAGCCGTGGAAAAGAACCTGCCCATCGCCGGGTCATCCTTCCACGCTGCCGATGCGGCGAACACCTCCGACCTATGCCGCTGGAATCCTGACAACTATGGCCTGAAGGCCAACGCGGCTGGCCAGGCCTACTACGATTCGTTGGCAAAACTCTACGCGAGTTGGGGGCTCGACTTCGTCAAAGTCGATTGCATCTCGCAGCCCTACGACGCCGACGAAATCCACATGATGAGCGCCGCGCTCAAAAAGAGCGGACGCCCTATCGCGCTGAGCCTTTCTCCCGGACCGACGCCGATTGAGCAAGCGAATGACGTGCGGAAATACGCGCAAATGTGGCGTATTTCCGACGATTTCTGGGACGTCTGGAAGAAACCGGACAGCGACACCAACGCATTCCCTCAATCTCTAACGCGCCAATTCACGACGCTGGCGCAATGGTCGCCCCACGTCGAGCCAGGACACTGGCCTGACGCTGACATGCTGCCACTCGGCTATCTGGGACCGAAGCCGGGATGGGGCGAGCCGCGTCACTCGCGTCTTACCGAAGATGAAGCCCGCACGCTCATCACCCTATGGTCGATTGCGCGCTCGCCGCTGATTCTTGGCACGAATCTGACGCAGATGGACAAGTTCACCGAATCGCTGCTCACCAATCCCGAAGTGATTGCTGTGGACCAGCAATCGTCAGGGAACAAGCCCGTCATCCAGACGCCTACTACGGTGGTGTGGACGGCAAAGGGCGCGGCCAGCAAGCAATATGTGGCTGTCTTCAACCTCGGCGATACAGAACAAACCATCTCCTACAACTGGAAAGATCTCGGATTCAATGGTTCCAGCCACAAACTGCGCGATTTATGGCAGAAGAAGGATCTGAGCGCCGCTTCAGCTCTCAAGGTCACGCTGGCTCCGCATGCTTCAGCGTTATATTCCGTGCGCTGAACGCGACTCCCGCAGACCTACCGAACATCGAAGTTTCGTCATTCTCACGACCACCGGGCCACAGCAGGCGGCGTAAGTTGATGGCCTCCAAAGAGCCACGAATGGCGCCAAAGGCGCGTGACGCGCAGTCACTCCCATTCGATGGTGCCGGGGGGTTTGGAGGTGATGTCGTACACGACGCGGTTGATGCCGCGAATCTCGTTTACGATGCGGCTGGAGATTTTTTTGAGTACATCGTAGGGCAACGGTACCCAGTCGGCGGTCATACCGTCTTCCGAATGCACCGCACGAATCGCACAGGTGTACGCGTAGGTGCGCTGATCGCCCATCACGCCAACGCTCTTGACCGGCAGCAGCACGGCGAAGGATTGCCAAATCTGCTGATAGAGCCCAGCCGCTTTGATCTCGGCGACGACGATGTCGTCTGCTTCCTGCAATAATGCAACGCGCTCCGGAGTGATCTCGCCAACGATGCGGACGGCAAGCCCTGGCCCTGGAAACGGCTGGCGCTGAAGAATGTCATCCGGCATCTTCAGGTCGCGCCCAATGCGCCGCACTTCGTCCTTGAAGAGATCGCGAAGCGGTTCGATGAGCTTGAGCTTCATCGTTTCCGGCAGGCCGCCGACATTGTGGTGGCTCTTGATGGTCTGCGAAGGCCCCTTCACTGACGATGATTCGATCACGTCGGGATAAAGCGTGCCTTGCACCAGCCAGTCCACGCCACCCGTCTGCTCTGCGATGCGGTGCGCCTCGTCGTCAAAGACATTGATAAATTCGTTGCCGATAATCTTACGCTTGGTTTCGGGATCGGTGACACCCGCCAGCTTTGCAAGAAATCGCCCGCTCGCGTCGACGGCAACCAGGTTCAATCCAAGCTTCTCGCGCAGGTTTTCCTGTACTTTGAAGAATTCATTCTTGCGCAGCACGCCATTGTCGACAAAGATGCAGGTGAGCCGATCACCGATGGCGCGATGCACAAGCACCGCAGCGACCGACGAATCGACCCCGCCCGAAAGCGCGCAGATAACATGTCCATCGCCCACCTTTTCACGAATGGCTGCAACGGTCGATTGGATGAAGTGCTGGGGAGTCCAGTCCGGCTTGGCGTTGCAGATATTGAAAATAAAATTGCGCAGCAGTTCGGTCCCATGGCGGGTATGGTGCACTTCCGGATGAAACTGCACCGCCCATATCTTCTGCTCGGGGTTTGCAATGCCTGCGACGGCATTCGAGGTCTTCGCGGTCAGATGAAATCCTGGCGGTAGTTCAAGCGCTTCATCGCCGTGCGACATCCATACGTGCAGATCGACAGGCAAGCCGGCAAAGAGCGGCGTCTCCGGATCGACGACAGAGACCTCCGCGTGCCCATACTCCCGCTTGTCGGCCGGGGAGACCTTGCCACCCAGATGATGCGTGATGAACTGCAGCCCATAGCAGATGCCAAGTATGGGTTTACCCATCGCAAGCACAGCAGGATCGGCGGCAGGCGCATCGGCATCGTAGACCGAGCAAGGGCCGCCGGAGAGGATGATACCGAGCGGTTGATAGCTCTCAATTTCAGAAAGCTTCGCCGTGCAGGGCAGCACAACGGAAGAGACATTCTGCTCGCGAATGCGTCGTGCAATCAGTTGGGTGTATTGAGCACCAAAATCCAGGATGACGATCGAAGAGGTGTCCACGCTTTATTTTACTTGGAGGTTGTCAAAATTGGCGACGGATTGTCTTTCGACGCTCCACAATCTCCAGAACTGCACAAACGCCATCAACCGCGCCACCTGGAAAAAGTCCGACGCAATCAGGTAGAGCAGCGTCACCAGGCCCCACCAGAAATAAAGCGGAGCTCCCTGCATGACTGACTCGAAAGGGAGCGGTGTCGCCGAAAAGACCATCGCCAGAACAAGGAGCGCGAGCTTCACGATGCCCAACACCATGTTGACTTCGACCAGCTTGCTGGTCAAAGAGCCAAGGCGCAGGCTGCGAAGCAGGCTGCTGGCGACTCCGCGATCTTCAAGCAATACCAACAATGGCGCAATCGAAAAGACCCAGCTTAGCAGCGCCCATAGCGTGAAGATTCCCAGCGAGAGGCAGATCACCAGCGCGCAATAAAGCACCAGGTTCGGCTCAGCCCCTGACAGAGCATAGTTGGCCGCCCAGTGAATCGCCAGGAACCACCCCACAAAGCTGCCGCCCAGGGCAACAACGCGCAATAGCTGCAGCACGATGACCGACACAGGCTTCAGGGGCAGCTTCGGATCGTAGCGCCGCAACACAATGTTGCGGCCAACGCCAGAGACAACGGACCATCCAAGAATAAGCAACGGCCCCAGCCACATGACGACGCGCAGCACCGGAGGCCATAAAGCAGCAAAGGCGTCTGCGACGATCACGGCGCCACGCATCGGGTCCTGCAGCGCAAACTGATCGACGCCCGCTGCCTGCAGCTGGCCGGAGATGGCCGTCAGAATACGTGCGCCTTCGTAATAGAGAAGCAGGAGCGCAGGCGCTCCAAAGAGCCAGCGCCACGCAACTTCCAGAGCGACCAACGAGGGCCGCGACCAGCAGGCAGCCAGTGTGTGCACTAGCGATTGGGTGCCGCGAATCGTCTCCTTCGCTGCCATCAGCCCTTCACGACGATGTTGACCAGCTTGCCGGGCACGACAATGACTTTGATGATCTCTTTGCCGGCAATGGCAGCCTTCACCTTGGCATCGGATTTCGCGACTTCACCCAGCGTGTCTGGATCGATATCCGCAGGCACGCGTACCACAGCGCGCAGCTTGCCGTTCACCTGTACCGGAATCTCGATCTCATCCTCGCGAGCTAACGCTTCATCGAACTTGGGCCACGGCGCGCGTAAAACGCTCTGCTCCTGGCCGATCTGCTCCCACAACTCAAACGCAAGATAAGGAGCGAAGGGCGCAAGCAGCAGCACCAGGTTTTCCAACAGCGCTTTCATCGTTGCAGGCGGAACCTTGCCCGCGCTGATCTCCGCATCGGCTGCGGTGCAGGTATTCACCAGCTCCATGATGGAGGCGATACAGGTATTGAAGTGCCAGCGTCCCTGAAAATCGAGCGAGATTTTGGCAATCGTCTGATGCAGCTTGCGCAGCAACACCTGTGATGTCGCATCGGTTACATTTGCATCCGCCGTAGATGCAGAACGCGCGGTCTCCGCATGCTTCATCACAAAGCGATACACCTTGCCCAGGAAGCGGCTCACACCGGCCACGCCGTCTTCCTGCCAATCGAGGTCGCGGTCCGGCGGCGCCGCAAAGAGCGAGTACATACGCGTGGCATCCGCGCGGTACCGTGCGATCATGACGTCGGGTGACACCACGTTGCCCTTCGACTTCGACATCTTCGCGCCATTCTTGATGACCATGCCCTGCGTGAAAAGGCGTTCGACCGGCTCGTCGTTCTTGATGAGGCCGAGATCGCGCATCACCTTGGTCCAGAAGCGCGAATAGATCAGGTGCAGAATGGCATGCTCCACGCCCCCGATGTACTGGTCGATCGGGAACCAATACGCAACCGCATTTGTGTCAAATGGGCCCTGGTCGTACTTCGCGCTCGTATAGCGGTAGAAGTACCACGACGAATCGACAAACGTGTCCATCGTGTCCGTCTCGCGGCGCGCCGGGCCTCCGCACTTGGGGCATATCGCGTTTACGAATTCCGGCAGCTTGGCCAGCGGCGATCCGCCCTGCTGCGTAATCTCCACATTCTCCGGAAGCAGCACGGGCAACTGGTCATCCGGGACAGGAACAATGCCATCCTTCTCGCAATAGAGCATCGGTATCGGCGTACCCCAATACCGCTGGCGGCTTATACCCCAGTCCTTCAGGCGGAAGGTAACGGTCGCCTTCCCGAAGCCGTTTTCCTCGGCAAAGGCAGCCATCTTCTTCTGCGCTTCCAGGTTGCCGAGCGAGCTGAACTCGCAGGAATTGATCAGCAGGCTGTCCTCTTCGGTGTAGGGAAGCGTCGATTCCGGTTCGCTGTTGCCATCCGCCTCCTCGATGCGGCGCGGCAGAATGACGATGCGCATTTCAATGTCGTATTTTTTGGCGAATTCGTAGTCACGCTCGTCATGCGCCGGAACCGACATGATGGCGCCGGTGCCATAATCGGAGAGGATGTAGTTTGCCACCCATATCGGCAGCCGCTCCTGATTGAACGGATTGATCGCATAATAGCCGGTAAACACGCCGTGCTTTTCAATCTCGCCGATATCTCCGGCTTCGCGCGCCTTCTTCTGCTGGTCCAGCAGGCTGCTCACCTCTTCCGCAAGCCTCGGGTTTTCCGCCGCAAACTCCTTCACCAGCGGATGCTCGGGCGCGAGCTGAATGCTTGTTGCTCCATAAATCGTGTCAATGCGCGTCGTGAAGACGGTGATCTTATCGCCAGTCGTCTTCGTATTCTCGAGCGCAGGCAGGACAGTCGTACCCCTGTAACGTGCGGGCCGCTCATCCTCCGGGACACTGCCTTCGTCCTCGACGGCGAACTCGACCTCCGCGCCCTCGCTGCGGCCGATCCAGTTACGCTGCATCGTGCGTACCTTTTCCGGCCAGCCTTCGAGCTTGCTCAAATCATCGAGCAGCTCCTGCGCGTAATTCGTAATCCGCAGGAACCACTGCTCCAGGTCGCGCTGCTCGACAAGCGTGTCTTCATGCCGCCAGCAGCGCCCGTTGATGACCTGCTCATTGGCCAGCACGGTCGCGCACTCCGGGCACCAGTTCACCTTGCTCTTTTTCCGGTAAGCAAGGCCGCGCTCGAACATGCGGATAAAGAACCACTGGTTCCAGCGATAGTAATCGGGCAGGCAGGTGGTGATTTCGTTGCGCCAGTCGTAGCTCAGGCCGATGCGGTCCATCTGTCGCTTCATCGCAGCGATATTCGAGATCGTCCACTCGCGCGGCGGCGTATCGTTTTTGATCGCCGCATTTTCCGCTGGCAGGCCAAAGGCGTCCCACCCCATCGGGTGCAGCACGTTATGCCCCTGCATCCACATGTAGCGGGCAAGCGCGTCGCCAATGGAGTAATTGCGGACGTGGCCCATGTGCAGCTGGCCGGAAGGGTAAGGCAGCATCTCCAGCACGTAATACTTCGACTTGCCGCTGGACGCGGGCTCCGCGGCATAGAGTTCAGGTTGCGCGGCCCAGCGCTCCTGCCAGCGCGGCTCAATCTCAGCCGGGGTGTAACGGATTTCGGAAGAGGCTCCGCCTGTCGCTGCCGTTGCAGCGGTTTCTGTTGGCTTGCTTGACGACATTCTCTTATTTTACCGATTGTGGTTGGATAGCTGCTGAAACCACACCTTTTGGGTCTTCAGAGCACTCAGAGACAGCCGTCATTCTAACCACAGCGAGCGGCCTGCACCTTAACTACTTGTTGCAACAGCGATTGGCAGGGAATTATGCCCGAAATTGATAAACTGGAAGAAAGAGTTCACCACTCAGCGCACGTGTTTTGCTTGTCATTCATGTGTTTTGGTTGTCATCCTGAGCGGAGCGAAGGATCTGCT